>Ga0075428_100007496_pt1 | contig 12091 bp, 12 predicted proteins | sample RhiMetdeltSRZDD2_FD_75291 | JGI IMG/M metagenome (GOLD analysis project Ga0075428, IMG submission 75291) | Populus rhizosphere microbial communities from Tennessee, USA - Rhizosphere MetaG P. deltoides SRZDD2 | ecosystem: Host-associated > Plants > Roots > Rhizosphere > Soil | place: USA...
TACTCGGCCGCTTGCGCCGAGGCCATGGCCGAGCTGTTCGTGCGCGGCGGCCTGCCCCGCGACGTGCTGACGGTGGTCCACGCGGATGGCGCCGAAACCTTTGCGGCGCTTGAGAAAGCGCTCGCAGGCGGGCTGGTGCAAAAGGTTGGGTTCACCGGGTCCACCGAGGTGGGGCGCAAGGTCGGTGAGCTGTGCGGGCGGCACCTGCAGAACCCCTGCCTCGAGCTGGGCGGCAAGAACCCGATGGTGGTCACGCCCAGCGCCGAGCTGGAGCTGGCGGTCGAGGGCGCGCTCTTCGCCGGCTTCGGCACGGCCGGGCAGCGCTGCACATCGCTGGGCACCGCGATCGTGCACGAGTCCATCCACCCCGAGTTCCTGCAGCGGCTGCGGGCGGCGGTCGCGGCGGCACCGCTCGGGGACCCGACGCAGAGTGTCCTATATGGACCGCTTTTAGACTTAAAATTCAGCATCTCGTACGAGGACAGCCTCGGCTGGATCCAGAACCATCACTCGGTGGATGGTCCCCTCGGAAGGATCGATGCCGGCAATCCACGGGCGGGCTTTGTCGGGGAGGCCGAACGCGGGCTGTTCTATCATCCGGCGATCGTCGATGGGGTACGACCCGGGGATGCGTTGTTCGACAACGAGACCTTCGGCCCGATCGTGGGCGTCACGTCCTATGCCCGGCTTGAGGAGGCGATCGAGCTGGCCAACGCTCCGGGTTACGGCCTGTCGAGCGCCATCTACACCAGCGATCCGGGTGAGGTGTTCGCATTCCGCCGCGGTATCGGCGCCGGGATGGTCAGCGTCAACAACTCGACGTCGGGCGCCGAGGCGCACCTGCCGTTCGGCGGCAACGGCCGCTCCGGCAACGGCAGCCGGCAGTCGGGCATGTGGGTGCTTGACCAGTTCACCCGGTGGCAGGCGATGAACTGGGATTACAGCGGTCGCCTGCAGAAGGCGCAGATGGATGTCGCGGTCGTCGAGGCCGACCTGAACTTCCGCCTCTAAGCCAGATACATCACGGCCGCGCCCGAAGAACAAGACTTGATCTTTGTGCCGGGCGCGGCCACGTTAGCATTTTCTGGGATAATGTTGCCTCCCAACGACTTGGGACCGCATTTTCGGAGAAAATGCTAGATCACCGGGGGTCAGCCTCGGAGTGCTGCTTCTACGATTCCGGCGTACCCCGTCTGCCCGCTCCGGTTGGGATGGTAGGACTCCCCGATCGGCCACGACGTGCCGTTGATCCATTCGACGTCGTCGCAGACCGCATGCCCGTTGTAGGCGGGTCGCGCATCGACGAAAACGATGCCGTTGGCGGCCGCGCGGCCCTGGATGGTGGTGGCGAGCAGGTCGGCGGCGGAGTTCAGCCGTGCTTGCTCCCCGGGCGAGATGCGCGCGATGACGTTGCACTCCTCACCGTTGAACAGCCGGGGGTACCCCACCGCGATGATCCGAGCGTTGGGCGCCTTGGCCTTGATGGCGCTGTAGAGCTGGTCGAGCAGGCCCGGGAGGTTGTTGCGCATGAAGTTCTCCGCCCGGTCGATGTCGCCCCAGCACGTGTAGGGCCAGGGCTTGGCGCACTGGATGATCACTTGAGTCCAGTTGAGGTCGTTGCCGCCGGCGGTGACGGTGACGTAGTTGGTGGCGGCGTTGAGGCCGCCCAGCTGGCCGTTCATGATGCCGGTGGTCGTCGCGCCCGCGCACGCGACGAACGTGAGCGTGGCACCGATCCGCCCGGCATCGACGACGGGGTAGGCGCGCGGGGAGCGCTGGCAGCCGCCGGAATCGGCGTAGTACTCCCGGGTTCCGACTCCTGAGGAGTACGAGTCGCCGAGCGCGGTGTAGTTGGTGGCGGCGTGGGCGGGGGCCGCGACGCCTCCGACGACACTGACGGTGACCAGCGCGACCGCGGTGAGGGTTCTCCATGCCTTGCGGGGGTTGCGCATGGGGGACTCCTTACGTCGAATGGTGTCAGCAATCTTGAAGTGGAACAGTGGTGTCTGTCAATAGATGCGGCGTAAGCCGTCCACATGAGACATGATCGAGGGATGGCTACGAAAGAGTCGGGGTCGGTGCCGCCGGTGCTGAGGCCGATGCTGGCGACGCTGGGCAAAATGCCCACCGGGTCACGCTGGGCGTTCGAGTTCAAATGGGACGGCGTGCGCGCCGTGGTAAGCGTCGATGGGGGAAACGTGCGGGCGATGTCGCGCAACGACATCGACATCACGCCCAGCTATCCGGAACTGCTGGGGCTGCCCGACCAGCTGGGAACCAGGCGGCGGGTCGTGCTCGATGGGGAGCTGGTGACGCTCGACAAGCGGGGTGCGCCGTCCTTCGGCCTCCTGCAGCAGCGGATGCACGTGCGTTATCCCGATGAGGCGCTGCTTTCGCGGTACCAAGTGAAATTCTATGTTTTCGATCTTTTATGGATGGATGGCGAGAGCCTTCTCGGCTGGCCGTACAGCAAGCGCCGGGCGGCGCTGGAGAAACTGAAGCCCCGCCCCGGGACTATGTCGGTGACGCCCCGGTTCCCCGGGCCCGGCGAGGACCTGCTGGAGGCGGCGCGCACCAACGGGCTGGAGGGCGTCATCGCCAAGGCATCGGAGTCGACCTATGAGCCGGGCCGCCGATCGCCCGCCTGGATCAAGGTGCCGCTCAACCAGACGCAAGAGGTGATCGTGGTCGGCTGGAAGGCCGGGGCGGGGCGGCGCGCCGGGATGATCGGATCGCTTTTGCTTGCGGCCTATGGGAAAAGCGGCAAGCTTGAGTTCATCGGCCATGTGGGGACGGGCTTTACCGACAGCGCGCTGCGGGCGCTGGCGGGCAAGGTGGAGCCGCTGAAACGGGCGACGTCCCCGGTGGACGGGGCCGAGGTGCCCCGCGAGCATGCACGAAATGCCAACTGGCTCAAGCCTTCTCTCGTGGGTGAGGTCGAGTTTCGCAATTGGACACCGGAGGGCCGGCTGCGGCACGCGTCGTGGCGCGGGCTGCGCATGGACAAGACGCCCATGGATGTCGTGCTTGACTTCTCGAAGCTGCTCGCCTGAGGCACCTCATGATCGTCTGATCGCCCATTTTCGGGGAAAATGTTGCCTTCCAAGGCTCTGAGGCAGCACTATCCCGGAAAATGCTAGCGGCGGCGGGCGCGTCAGGCGCTGACGCGGCTGGGGTTGACCGTGTCGAGCAGGTCGGGGACCTCGCCGCGCATCATCGAGCAGACATCGAGGAATGCGCGAAGATGCACGAAGGCCTGGCGCGGGGCCTGGCGGCAAACCCCATGGCCGACTTGGGGAACCACGCGTATGCGGGCATGGCGGATGTAGGAGCCGAGGCGCTCGGCCGCGGCGGCGGGCGACACCGGATCGTGCTCGCCGGCCAGCACCAGGGTCGGGCACTTGATGGCGGCGAACTCGGCGGAGGTCAGCTCGGCCGGACCGCACCCACCCCGGCGGAAGTGTTGCTGGACCTCGTCATTGACCAGGCAGCGGGCCAGGCGTTCGCTGAGGTCGTTCTGGGACTCGGGATCCCCGTAGAGCTTGAGGCAGAGGCGTTGCCAGTCCTGGGTCGCCTCCAGGCTGGTGTCACCGCCGAGGTAGCGCCGGGCGGCCTCGGCGACCTCCGGGCCGCCACGCCGGGAGAACACGCCGATCGTCTCGTCCAATGTGGTGGGTACCCCGAGCGTACTGTCTAGAACGAGACCGGCGACGAGCTGCGAATGCCTGATCGCGCAGTGCATCGCGACCATGCCGCCGCTGGAGACACCGACCAGGATGGGGTCGGTGATGTCGAGCGCGGCGCAGAACGCCGCGACGTCGTCGGCCCAGCGCTGCCAAGTCCACAGCCCCGGCTCGCTGCGGTCGGATCGGCCCGAGCCGCGCTGGTCAAGGTAAACGAGGAAGGCGGTGTCGGTCATCGCCGAAAACTCGGGTTTGAACAGGCTGTGATCGGCGCCGGGGCCGCCGTGCAGCAGGATCAGGGTCTGCCGGCGCGCCATCGACGCGCCGTCAGGTACCAGTATCGAACCCTCGGTGTCGAAGAACAGTCGAACGTCCCCGACCTGTAGCCGCATGGAACCATCATCGCGCATGCCCGCCACCGCGTCAGGTGGTGACGTCGATGCCGTAGAGCTGGGCGAGATCGGCGACGAGCAGGGCGCGGCCGTTGTGGGACATGAGGTTCTCATTGGCGGCCAGCGCCGCCACGACGCGGCCGACGCCCTCCGGGGACTGGGAGCCGGTCAGGTCGAGGTGCTCGGCGAACTGCATCACGCCCTCGGTGCGCACCAGCCCGGGGTGCAGGGCCACCGATGCCACGCCATCCTGGGCGAGAGCGTCGGCGATCGCCTCGGCGAGCTGGTCGTCGGCGGCCTTCGCGACGCTGTAGGCGACCGGCATGCTTGGGGTCTGCGCGACGGAGACCGTGACGACCAGGGCGCGCGGGGAGGCGCGCAGCAGGGGCGCGCACAAAGCGGTGGTCACATAGTGCGCACGGACGCCGCCGTGGAACATCGCGTCCCACAATTCGATCGGCTGCTCCCAGAAGGGCGCGCTCCACTCCGGCCAACCACCCGCGTTGAGCCGCTCGTAGCCGGCCCACACGTTGTTGACGAGCAGGTCAAGCCGGCCCATCCGGGAGATGATCGCGCGCACCTCGTTGTCGTCGCGGTGGTCGCAGGAGGCGACGACCCCGAGCCCGCCGGCTTCGGTTACCGCGCCGGCGGTCTCCTCCACGGTGCCCGGCAGGTGCGACGTCGTGTGCGCGCGGGTGGAGCGGCCGGTGACCCAAACCGTCCAGCCCGCGGCGCCGAGCCCGATCGCGATGCCCCGGCCCAAACCGCGGCTGGCGCCGGTCACCAAGGCGGTCCTCGAGTTCATGGGTTCCAATCTAGATATCCAGGTCGCAATCCCAGACGAGCAGCGCGATATCGCGGAACTCCTTGAAGTACTGTCGGTCATCACCAGACAGCGGTACGCGATCCTTTCGACGCGTTGCTGCCTGGCATCGGCCGAAGCTGCTATGCCAACAGTGTGCCTTGATTCAGAGATCGAGGTCGACCCAGACGGCGGCGTGGTCCGAGGCGGCGTGCCGGGACGCGGTGATCTCGGGGTAGATGGACCAGAGTTTGGGCGGGCGCAGGTTGGAAGGGTCGCCCCACAGGCCCTTGCGGAAGATTCCGCCGTCGGTGACGAGGGCGGCCAGCTCCGGCGAGAGCAAAATGTAGTCGAGCCGGTTGGTCAGGCTGCACGTCTGGAAGCTGCCCGGCCGGCTGCGGCCGATGTCCCTCACGTCGAACAGCCCGGTGAAAGTGGCCAGGCCATAGGCGTCGACCAGCGCCGACTCGGGCGGGAAGAGCGCCTCGAGCGTCGGGTGCCGCGCCGGATCGGCCTTGAGCGGGCCCTTGTTGAAGTCGCCCAGAATCGCGATGAGCTCGGCGCCGTCGGCGCGCAGCCGGTCGTAGATCGCGGCGACCTGCCTGCTTTGCCTGGTGCGCAAGGGATCCGGGTTTCCTGAGGTGAACGACTGGCTCTTGAGGTGGTTGAGGATCACATACAGGTCGGCGCCGCCCGGCAAACGCAGATGGTGCACCGGGCAGTCGCGGCTGAACAACGGGCGTCCGTTGCCGCCGTCGTCGAGAACGTGGACATGGCTTCGCATCCACCGCACATCGATGTCGCCGGAGCACAGGAGCCCGACATCGATGCCACGCGGGTCGTTGCCGTCGATGAGCATGGCATGCCCGTACCGCCCGCCCAGCAGCTCCTTGTTGAACCGCACGAGCGCCGGCCGGCTGTCGGCCTCCACCACGCACAGGATGTGGGCGCCGAGCTCGTCGATCACTTTCGCGGTCATGCGGGTGGCGACCTCGTCCACCGGTTCGGTGATCAGCTCTACCCAGCCGATCCAGTCTGACCGTCCATTCGCGACAATCCGAGGTTCGGCGCGCGTCGGTGCGACAAGGAAATCACCGCGGTTCTCCCGTAGTAAGGCCCAGCCGTCTTCGAACTGGCGCTTGTTGAGCCGTAGCCCGGCTTCGGTCTGGACCAAAACCCGAAGGGTGGTCAGGGCGCGCAGCATGGCGTCCTTGTCGGCGTCGGTGTAGATGGGCTTCTGCGTGATCGTGTTGAACGCGTCGAATGCGGTCAGGGCTGCCTGCCCGTCCACCGAATCGCTGTCGAGCGCCCTCGCCCGGGCGAACAGGTTCTCCACGTTGAAGGAGGCCAGCCGGATCGTCACCCTCGCATTGTCGGCAGGGCTGGCCGCCCTGCGCAGTTCAAGAGGTGACAGCTATCGGAGTCGGGTTTTGGCGGCGGCGTGCTCGGCGATCGTGTCGACGAGGGCCGGCCACAGGTGCTCGGGCACGGTGTGGCCCATGCCCGGGTACACCATCGACCTGGCGCCCGGGATGCGCCGGGCGAGCGCGGCGGCGCCGGACGGGCGGATCAGCGGATCGTCGGCGCCGTTGATGACCAGGGTGGGCGCGGTGATCTCGCCGGTGCGGCGGGCCAGGTCGCTCGCCGCCCGCCCGGCCGCCATCTGCCGCCGGGTGGTGCCCAGATCGCGGGGCGCCCTGGCGTGGCTGAGCTCGGCCGTCCGCCGGGCCCACTCCTCGTCGAAGGGGTGCTCGGGCGAGGAGAGCAGCCGGGCGATGTCGACGAGGGTCTCGACCGCGCCTTCATCGGTGGCGGGGTGCCTGACCCGCGTGAAGCGCAGCAGGATGCCGATTTTCAAGTAGCGCAAGATGTCCAGCGGCCGCGTCGGCGAGGTCATCATGGCGACCAGGGTGCGTACCCGTTCCGGCCGCACGATGGCGGTGGCCACCGCGATGGCGCCGCCCAGCGAGCCGCCGACCACATGCGCCGAGCCCCAGCCGAGGTCGGTCATCACGGCGATGCCGTCCTCCACCATGTCGTAGGTGGTGTAGGGCGTTTTCCCGGCGGACCTGAAGTGGGTGGACAGCCCGGTGTCCCGGTTGTCGAAGCGGGCGACGTGAAACCCGTGGTCGGCCAGCGCCCGGCAGAATCCGTCGGGCCACCACACCATCTGGAAGTCGAGGCCCATGATGAGCAGCAGCGGCTCGCCTCCCGCGGTTCCGAAGGTCTCGTAGGCGAGGCGGACGTCGCCGTTGCGCGCCATGCGTACCTCCATGTCTGGCTCCTCCACCGCGGGCGGTTTACAATGCAACTGCATTGTAAACCGAGGAGCGCGAATCCGGCCATGCCCCGCAAGGTAGATCACGACGAACGCCGCCGGCACATCGTGGAGGCGTTGCTGCGCATCGCCGGAAACCGGGGACTGGACGCGGTGTCCCTGCGGGAGGTGGCGCAGGAAGCCGGTGTCTCGATGGGCGCGGTCCAGCACTACTTCTCCACCAAGGAGGAGATGCTCGGCTTCGCCCTTGGCCACTGGCTGACGTTGAGCGTGCATGAACACTTCACGGCCAGGGTCAGGCGGCGCCTCGGCGAAGGGGACCCGCGTCCGCGTCCGCGTTCGAGGGAGGTGCTGCTGGCCCTGGCCGCCGAGTACCTGCCGCACGACGCCGCCAGCCGCTTCGATGCCAGGGTGGCGCTGGCATTCCTATCCCGCGCCGCCTACGACCCGGCCCTGGCCCGCGCCCTGACACCCGCCTTCGAGAGCTTCACGGCGACCCTGCGTGCCGTGCTCGCAACCGCGCGCCCGAACGGCGACCCGGCGGTGGAGGCGCGGCGGTTGGCGGCCCTGCTTGACGGGCTGAGAATGCCGGTCCTCGTGGGCGCCTTGCCCTACAAGGAAGCTCTGGCCGTCGTCGAGGATCACCTCGACCGGCTCCTGCCGCCCCCGGCGTAGGCGCCGCCCTCGGCGTAGGCGCCGCCCTCGGCGTAGGCGTCGCCCTCGGCGTAGGCGCCGCCCCCGGCTCCTGCCGCCCCCGGCTCCTGCCGCCCTCTGCGTAGGCGCCGCCCTAGGCGGGCCATGATCGTTGCGCGGCTGGATGTAGATCCGGGCGGGTTTTCTACACTCACGAGCGCAACGATCTTCGCCCTAGGCGGAGGTGACCCCGCCCAGCGGGCAGCAGCCGGTGGTGGCGCAGGTGGCGCAGGTGGCGCAGGTGGCGTCGAGCGGGGCGCGGAGGCTGGCCGCGATGGCCTCCAGATCGGCGATCTTCGCTTTGGCTGCCTCGGCCAGCTCCCCGCTGCGCAGGCCTCCTGGAGGTCATGCCTCCACGGTAAACGCGTACGATGGCGCGATGCACGAACGGATCCGGTCGGCGCGCACCGAGGGGCTGGAGCCGGAGGATCTCGCCGAGATCAAGGCATTGCTGGACACCGCGTTCGCGGGTCGCTGGGACGAGCACGACTGGCAGCACTGCCTGGGTGGCGACCACCTTCTCTGGGTCGAGGGCGGGCGGCTGGTGGGCCAGGCCGCCGTGGTGCCGAGGATCCTGCGCACCGGCGGCAGGTCGTGGCGCACCGGCTATGTCGAGGCGGTCGCGGTCAGCCCGAACGCCCAGGGCCGGGGCGTCGGTCGCGAGCTGATGCTCGCGGCCCACGAGGTGATCGCGGCCGGTTACGAGCTGGGCGGGCTGTGCGCGGGCGAGCGGGCCGCGAGGTTGTACACGCGGCTGGGCTGGCGGCGCTGGGCCGGTCCCACCCTTGTGGACAGTCCACAGGGGACGGTCGCCACGCCCGAGGAGGACGGCAACGTCTATGTGCTGCCGCCGGCTGAGATCGACCTGAGCCTGCCCATCGCCTGCGACTGGCGCGACGGTGACGTCTGGTAGACGGCCCGCGGGCATCCCCAGAGCAGACTTGCGACGACTGGCCGAACTCGCGCTCAAAAGTTAAGGTGCCCGCATGCTCGAAATGTCTTGGGAGCAAGCCTGTTCGCGGCGGCTGAGTCAGCACGCGCTCATCGAGCCCTCCGGCGCGATCGAGGAGGTGGCGGGCCGGCTGTGCGGGGTGCACGCTCAGGTTATGGCGGCGGCCGAGGTCGCCCTCGGGGTCCGGGTGAGCGGCGTGACCCGGGCCGACGTGCGCACGGCGCTGTGGGAGCGGCGCACCCTGGTCAAGACCTTCGGCCAGCGGGGCACGGTGCACCTGTTCCCCGCGGACGAGCTGGCGCTGTGGATGAGCGCGCTGGACGCAGCGCCCAAGCCCAGCCGCAGCCTGCCGGCGGAGCTGCGGCTCAGCGAAGCCCAGCGGGAGGACGTCTTTGAGGCGATCGAGATCGCTCTCACCGGGACAGAGCTGACCGTCGACGAGCTCGACAAGGAGATCGGGCAACGGGCGGGCCCCTGGGCAAGCGAGTTGGTGATGCCCGCGTTCCAGGGCATGTGGCCGCGATGGCGCATCCTGATGGGCGAGGCGGCCAACCGCGGCGCGTTGTGCTTCGGCCCGAACCGCGGCCGCAACGTCACCTACACCCGGCCGGTGGACTACCAGCCCGTCCCCGGGGACGAGGCCCTGGCCGAGGTGGTGCTGCGCTACCTGCGCGCCTACGGTCCCGCGACGCCGGCCGAGTTCGCCCGCTGGTTCGGTTCGACCCCGAAGGGCGCGTCGGATCTGTTCACCTCCCTGGGGGATCGCCTGGTCGAGGTGGACCTGAACGGCATCAAGTCCTGGCTCCCGGCGGACGAGGCCGAACCGTCCACAGAGGACGAAAGCAACGGTAGCGGTGGCGTGCGCCTCCTGCCCTACTTCGACCCCTATACCGTCGGCTGCTACCCGCGCGAGCTGCTCTTCCCGGGCCGGGCCTTCGATCGGGCGCTCTCGCGCGGCCAGGCCGGCAACGTACCCGTAATGATCATCAACGGCGTGGTGCTCGGCATCTGGCACCAGCGCCTGGCCAGCTCCAAGGTGACCCTCACCGTGGAGCCGTTCGGCAAGCTCAGCCCGGTCCACAAGGCCGAGCTGGAGGAGCAGGCGGAGCGGCTGGGCGAGATCCTGGACGCGAAACCGTCCGTCGCGATCGGCACCGTCACGGCTGGGGCACACGCCTAACCGACAAGACGCGTCTGATAGGCGATGACCACGAGCTGCGCCCGGTCGCGGGCGTTGAGCTTGGTCATCGCGCGGCTGACGTGGGTGCGGGCCGTTGCGGGGCTCAATGTCAGCTCGGCCGCGATCTCCTCATTTGACAGTCCCCGCCCGACACACGCCAGGATCTCCTTCTCCCGTGCGGTCAGCACGGACAGCCGCTCCTCGGCGAAGCGGTGCGCGGAACGGGCCGCCGTGACCTGCGAGATCAGGCGGCGGGTGATCCTGGGGGCCAGCAACGCCTCCCCGGCCGCGACGACCCGGATCCCGTGCAGCAGCTCGGCCGGGCCGCTGTCCTTGAGCAGGAAGCCGCTCGCGCCCGCCTCCAGGGCGTCGAAGACGTGGGCGTCGGTGTCATAGGTGGTGAGGATGAGTACCCGCACCGACTCCAGCCCGCGCGTGCTCGCGATCTGGCGGGTCGCCTCGATGCCGTCCAGGATCGGCATCCGGATGTCCATCAGGACGACGTCCGGGCGCGCCTGCCGGGCGAGCTTGACCGCCTGGGCGCCGTCGGCCGCCTCCCCGGCGACCGCGATGTCCTCCTCGACGTCCAGCAGCATCCGGAATCCCGCGCGCACCAGCTCCTGATCGTCGGCGAGCAGAACCTTTATCATGCCGCCCGTACCAGCTCGGGCCGCAGCGGAAGCGTTGCCGTGACTTCGAATCCGCCCTCGGAGCGGGGCCCCGCCCGGAGGTGGCCGCCCAGAAGCTCGCAGCGTTCCCGCATCCCGGCGATGCCCCGCCCGGTCGCCGGCCGGGGCACGGCGATGCCGGGGCCGTCGTCGGTGACGGTGATGCGCAGTTCGTGTTCGCAGTAATGGATTCCGATGCGTACCCGGCTCGGGCCGGCGTGCCGGATCGCGTTGGTGAGCGACTCCTGCAGGATCCGGTAGGCCGCACTGTCCAATGCGGACGGAAGTTCGGGCGAGACACCGGTGATCTCGATGGTGACCTCGAGGCCGGCCTGTCGGGCCCGCGAGGCAAGGTCGTCGAGGTGGTCGAGCCCGGGCGTCGGGCAGCGGCCGTCCTCGCCGTCGGTGTCGGTCAGCATCTGCAGCGTGCTGCGCAGCTCACGCAGCGCCCGCGCACTGGTCTGCTCGATCGTGCGCAGCGTGTCGTGGGCCCGCTCGGGGCGCTTGTCGAGGACGTGCGCGGTCACCCCGGCCTGCACGTTGATGATGGCTATGGCGTGGGCGACGGTGTCGTGCACCTCGCGGGCGATGCGCAACCGCTCGGCATCGACCCGCCGCCGCGCTTCCCGCTCCCGCGTCCGCTCCGCCCGCTCGGCTCGCTCCTGTGCTTGCGCCGCAAGCTCTTGCGCCTGCAGCGCTATCGTCCGGCGGCCTCGCACCGACTCGCCGAGCGTCGTGGCCATGATGGCGGTGCCGATCCGGAAGAACAGCCAGCCCGGGCGGGCCGGATCGGACAGGTCGGCGGTGAGCACCCAGCCGACGGTGAGGATCGCCAGCCCGCAGATGGCTATGCGGGTCGAGTGGACGCCATCGCCGTGGGCGGTCAGCGTGTAGACGGCCACGAACAACGCCACCCAACCGGGGCCGTCCGGGTAACCGGCCGTGTAGTAGACCAGGCTCACGATGCCGACGATGGCGAAGACGCTGACCGGGAATCGCCGGCGGATCACCAGGATCAGGCCGCTGCCGAACAGCAGCGGGCCCATGATGGCGTGGTCGCGGACGGTCAGGATCACGCCCTGGTCGCCGGCGACCTGCAGCGTGCCCTGGACCTGCATCATCCCCACGAAGATCGCCAGGACGACGTCCTGCACACCGGTCGGAATTCTGCGCTCTCTGCGTACGCTATACGCCGCAGCGCGTATAGCGTGCGCAGAAGCGAGCAGGGCGGCGAACCCCCGGCCGACCAGGCTGGAAGGAGAAGAGGTCATGGGCCGAGGATAACGAGAGCGGACGAGAACCGAATCCGACACCGGTGCTAGCCCTTCAGTAAGCGCGTTGGTGAGTTTGGTTGATATTTGCAAGGGCAAAGGCCTTATCCTGTCTGGGTTTGCGACCTCAACGCAGCCCAGCCAGGAAAGGCCTTTGTGATGAAGAAGATAT
>Ga0075428_100007499_pt1 | contig 12090 bp, 11 predicted proteins | sample RhiMetdeltSRZDD2_FD_75291 | JGI IMG/M metagenome (GOLD analysis project Ga0075428, IMG submission 75291) | Populus rhizosphere microbial communities from Tennessee, USA - Rhizosphere MetaG P. deltoides SRZDD2 | ecosystem: Host-associated > Plants > Roots > Rhizosphere > Soil | place: USA...
CTCAGGAATCAGAGGCTCGACGATCTCCCATTGCTCATCTGTGAGTTCTTCTCGGCGTGCCATGCCGAGAAGGTACCAATCAGTTCAATGACGTACAAGTGTTTTTGAGATAGCTTCTAGTGACCAGTGACTGGTGTTTAGCAACCTCAAGCGCTTAGCTGTTCGACTCGGGTCGCGGGTCACGGGTCACGGGTCACGCCTTTGCCTCTGTGCCGGCGCGGTTGCCGTATCGCTGGCGGCAACTGGAGCCTTGGCACAGAGCTATCCGTCGAAGGCGATACGCATGATCGTGCCGTTTCCGCCCGGCGGCGGTAACGACATCATCGGGCGCCTGCTCGCGCAGCGGATCGGCGAGAGCCTGGGCCAGCAGGTCATCGTCGACAACCGCGGCGGCGCGGGCAGCACCCTGGGCACCGACCTCACCGCCAAGGCGCCGCCCGACGGCCATACGCTCCTCATCACCAACATCGCGCTGGCGGTGAATGCCACGCTGTATCCTAAGCTGCCGTACGACACGCTGCGGGATCTCACGGCCGTGACCCAGATAGGCTGGCAGCCGAACGTGCTGGTCGTACATCCTTCGATGCCCGCGAAATCGCTGCGCGACCTGCTCGCTCTCGCGCGCGCCAGGCCGGGGGAGCTCATTTACGGTTCGGGCGGCGTAGGCTCCGCGGGCCATCTCGCGACCGAGCTGCTGCGGATGATGACTCGCGTGCAGATGGTGCATGTGCCGTACAAGGGGCTGGGCCCCGCGCTGACCGATCTCGCGGGCGGGCATGTGCTGATCCTGATATCCACCGTCGCCTCGGCGATGCCCCATGTGAAGAGCGGCAGGATACGGGCGCTCGCGGTCACCACCCTGCACCGTTCCGCCGTCCTCCCCCAGGTGCCGACGATGAACGAAGCGGGCGCGTCCGGCTACGAATTCAGCACCTGGTACGGCCTCTTCGCCCCCTCTGCCACGCCGCGGGCGATCATCGACCGATTGAACCGGGAGACGGCGAAGGCCTTGTCCACTCCGGATCTGAAGGAGCAATTCGCGGCGCAGGGTATCGAAGGCTCGCCGACATCCACCGAGGCGTTCAGCGCGTACGTCAGGAACGAAGTCGCGAAATGGGGCAAGGTGGTGAAGGCGTCGGGGGCGAAGGTGGAGTAACAAATTCGAGAGAAGAGAGGAGATAGACGAGAGGCGTCAAATCCACAAGCGGAACGCTTTGGCTCCTCTCTCCTCTCTCCTCTCTCCTATCGTGTCTGACGGTGCATGAAAGGCAAGCTCACAGCAGTATCGGGTGGCGGCGCTAAAGGGCCGGCGTGCTTTCTGCTGGAAGCGGAAGGCCGGCGACTCCTGTTCGATCTCGGCTACGGGCCTCAGCCCGGCCTGTGGCCGGACGTGTCGAGTGTCGGCAAAGTCGACGCGCTGCTCCTCTCCCATGCGCATCGCGATCACGCCGGAGGGCTCAAGCTCCTGCCGGACGTCGGCAAGCCACCGCTGTACCTGAGCGAGCCGCTCGCGCATCTCCTGAAGGAGCACGCGATCGGCGGGATTTTCCCGCTGAACGGCGCCTCGCAGGTCGAGGGCTGGACGGTGACGACGGGCCGCAACGGCCATGCGCCGGGCGGCGTCTGGATCCACGTCGCCACCTGCGGCGGCGTCCTGTACATGGGCGACTGCAGCAGGGAATCGCTCATCTATGCCTACGACCCGCCGCCGCCTGCGCGCGTCGTGATCGTCGACGCCTCGTACGCCTCGTACGAATCCACGCTGGCGGATTGCGCGCAGGCCCTCGAAGCGCGCTGCGCCGGGCGCGACGTGCTGCTGCCGGTTCCCCCGGGAGGGCGCGCACCCGAGATCGCGCTCAATTTCACGCGCAAAGGCGTCGTCCCGGCGCTCGACGACGCCGTGCGCCAGGCGACCGCCTGGCTCGCCGCCGAGCACGGCGAAAGCGCCCTGCCCGAAGTAAGAGGCGAGCTGGCGCGCATTGCCCGCGACGCCCCCGCGATAGCCGGGCGCGGCATCATGCTCGCTGCGCCTGCCGACGGCACCGCCGGGGTCACTGCGCGGCTGATCGCGGAATACGAGCACGCCTCCGGGCCGGATATCGTGTTCACCGGCTACCTGCCGCCGGGGACGCCAGCCGAGCGGCTGACGAAAAGCGGGCGGGCGACCTATATCCGTTGGAACGTTCACCCGCGGCTGTCGGACAATGTCGCGCTCGCGCGTTCCGTCAGCGCGGAGATCGTGGTGCCGGCGTTCGGCGCGCCGAAGGTCGCGGCGGAATGGCAGGAAGCGTTCGCGCCCGCGCGAGTCGTGCTGTCGCGGACGGTCGAGCTATAGTGGGGCGCTTTATTGTCGGCTGGCAAGCCAGTCGAGCACATCACCCGCATTCCGATCCGGCGGAAACACCGGGTAGAAGACGTGCTCCACCACGCCGTCGTGCAGGATCAGCGTCAGGCGCTTCGTCAGCGTCATGCCGGCGACGTCGAACGTCGGTAGCTTCAGCGCGTGTGTGAGCTCTAGGCCGACATCGGAGAGCAGCTCGAACGGAAGATGCAACCGCCCCGCCGCCTCGCGCTGGTAGTCGGTGTCCTGCGTGCTGAAACCGAAGACGTGCGCCGCTCCCGCGCGCTTCAGCTCCTCGAAATGATCGCGGAACGCGCACGACTGCGGTGTGCACCCGCGTGCTCCGGGAATCATGTCCCACCCCGGTGGCGGATCCTTGTCGGGCTCTCCGGTCCTCGGATAGCAATAGACCACCGTGCGGCCGGCAAGCCGCGAGAGATCCACCTGTCGTCCAGTCGTGGACAGCAGCGCTACCGCAGGCAGCCGCATCCCTGGCAGGTGGCGGCACGCTCCGTCGTCCAGCGGTACAGGCAGTCCGGGAGGGAGTTGGTAGAGATTGTCGCTGCGCATCGCGTGTTACCGGTCACTGGTCACGGGTCACTTGGTTAGCAGGTACTCCAATACCTTCTGATAAATCTGCGGGAGCAGCTGCAAGTCCCGCAGATTTATGCATTCGTTGACCTTGTGTATCGTGGCGTTGATCGGCCCGAACTCCACGACCTGCTGGCAGACGTCCACGATGAAGCGCCCGTCGGAGGTGCCGCCGGTCGTCGACAGATCCGCCTCCACGCCGGTCACGGTCTTGATGGCCCGCCTGATCACGTCCACGAGGTCGCCCTTCTTCGTCAGGAACGGCCGCCCGTCGTAGCTCCAGTCGAGCTCGTACTCGACGCCGTGCCGGTCGAGGATGCCGTGGACGCGCGTCTGCAGCGATTCCAGCGTGCTCGCCGTGGAGAAACGGAAATTGAACTTCACGTGCGCCTCGCCCGGGATCACGTTCCCCGCGCCGGTGCCCGCGTTGAAATTGGAGATCTGCCAGGTCGTCGGCGGAAAGTATTCGTTGCCCTCGTCCCATTTCGTCTGCGCGAGCTCCGCGATCGCCGCGGCGATCTCGTGCACCGGGTTCTTCGCGAGATGCGGATAGGCGACGTGCCCTTGCACCCCTTTCACGACCAGGCGTCCGGAGAGCGAGCCGCGCCGCCCGTTCTTGATCATGTCCCCGAGCCGGCTCACGCAGGTGGGCTCACCCACGATGCAGTAGTCGAGCCGCTCCCCGCGCGCCTTCAACGCCTCTACGACGCGCACCGTTCCGTCGGTAGCGGGGCCTTCCTCGTCGGAGGTGAAGAGCACGGCAATCGAGCCGCCGTGATCCGGATGCGCGGCCACGAAATCCGAGATCGCGGCGACGAACGCCGCGACCGAGCCCTTCATGTCCGCGGCGCCGCGTCCGTAGAGCGCGCCATCGCGCACCGTCGGCACGAACGGATCGGACACCCAGTGCTCCAGCGGGCCGGTGGGGACTACATCCGTATGCCCTGCGAAACAGACGACCGGACTGCCGTCACCGCGTCGCGCCCACAGATTGGACACGCCGTTCGCATCGACGCGCTCGCAGCGGAAATCGAGCGGCGCGAGCAATCCGTCGAGGAGGTCGAGACAGCCCGCGTCCTCGGGCGTCACCGAAGGGCGGGCGATCAACTCCCTCGTGAGTTCTACCGTGTCGATTGGCTTCATCCTGTCCTGTCGTCAGAAACGAGAAGCGTGCAGCGGGGGGACGCGCGCGGCCCAGGGCCGCGCCTCTTCGAGCGCGGCGGCGAGCTGCAGCACCACGTGCTCCTGCGCCGGCTTCATCCCGATCTGTATGCCGATTGGCAGCCCGGCCGAGCTGACCGCGAGCGGCAGCGAAATCGCCGGCGTGCCCATGATGTTGTGCGGCAGCGTGAACTGGCAGGTGGGCCGCAGGATCTTTTCGGCGACCTCGTCCATTGTCACGTCGCCTCTGCCGAGATTGTAGTTTCCCCAGGGTTCGGCCGCGCGTGTCGTCGTCGGCGAGAGCCAGGCGTCGTACTTGTCGAAATAGCGCCCCAGCTTGCGGCGCACCGTATTCAGCACAGCCCCCGCGTCGAGAAACTGCGCGGGCGTCATCCGCCGGGCGTACTCGTAAATGGCGAGCGTCACGGGCTCCAGAGTTTCCGGGCCGATGCGGTGGCCGCTGCGTCGAGAGTAGCCCTCCAGGCGCAGGTGAAAGCCGAAGAACCAGATGTTCGCCATGCTCGACATCGCCTCGAGCCCGATCGGCTCGGGGCTTTCCTCGACGACCTCGTGACCCATGTCGGCGAGCAGCGCGGCGGCCTGCGCCACGGCTTGCGCGACCTCACGGTCGGTTTCAAGCCCCATGAGCCCCCGGGTCGACCAGCCGATCCTGAGCCCGGGCGGCCGCTCGCGCGCGAGCGCGGCGTAGGACTCAACCGGTTTCGGGATGAAAAACGGATCGCCCGGCTGCGGGACCGAGAGGCAGTCGAGCATCGCGGCGGCGTCGCGCACCGTCTTCGTCTGCACGAAGTTCTGGCCCAGGCCGAAGCCGTTCTCGTCGAGCATGGGCCCGTAGGAGATGCGGCCGCGGGAGGGCTTGAGCCCCACGCCGCCGCAGTAGCTCGCGGGGATGCGGATCGATCCGGCGATGTCCGTGCCGTGGGCAATGGGAACTATCCCCGCAACCACCGCCGCCATGGCTCCGCCGGAGGAGCCGCCTGCCGAGTAGCCCTGCTTCCAGGGCGTCGACGTATTGCCGTGGAGGGCGCTTTCGGTGGTGCCGGCCATCGAGTACTCCGGCGCCGCGGTGCGGCCGAGGATATTGACGCCGGAGGCCCTGAGAAGCTCGCAGACGTGGGTGTCGGCGGTGACGCGCATGTCCTTGCACAGTCGGCTGCCGAACTCGATCCTGCGTCCGGCCTCGTGGCCGAACACGTCCTTGATCAGGAAGGGCACACCGCGAAAAGGCCCGTCGCCGAGCGTCTTTTCGTCCAGGGCGTCGATCCGGTCCGCGTAGGTCTCGACGACGGCGTTGATCGCGGGATTGACGGCGGCCATGGCGGCTGCGGCCGTTTCGGCAAGCTCCCTGGGCGAAACCTGTCTCGTGGCGACGAGCCCGGCCAGGCCGAGCGCATCGTAGCGCGCGTATTCCGTGAGCTTCATGATCGCCGTCATCCTGATGTCTCCGGATGTTAGCAAATTGACAGGTAGAATTAGGCCGTTGCGCGATCACCTATCACCTATCAGGCAGTCGGGAGGGGCAGATGCCGTACGCAATCTCTAAAGGCGTAAGGCTGTATTACGAGGAAGCCGGGACGGGCCCGCCGGTCGTGTTCGTGCACGAGTTTTCGCACGACATGCGCAGCTGGGAGCCCCAGCTCCGGTATTTCAGCCGGCGCTACCGCTGCATCGCGTACAATGCGCGGGGCTATCCGCCGTCGGACGTGCCGGTGTCTCCCTCCGCCTACTCCCAGGCGATCGCCACCGACGACATCGCGAGCGTCATGCGGCACCTGAAAATTCCGCGCGCCCACATCATCGGCTGCTCCATGGGGGGCTACGCCACTCTGCATTTCGGACTGCGCTATCCGCGCATGGCGCGATCGCTGACGGTGATCGGGGCGGGCTACGGATCGGACCCGGACAAGCGCCCGCAATTCCTGCGCGACACCGCGGTTTTCACCCGCCGCTTCGAGGAGCTCGGGACGGCCGAAGCGATCAAGCCCTACGTGGTGGGACCGGCGCGCGTGCAATTGCTGAACAAGGACCCGCGCGCCTACCGGGAGTTCTGCGAGATGTTCGCCCGGCATTCGGCGAGGGGCAGCGCCAACACCCAGCGCGGAGTGCAGGCGCGGCGGCCCACCGTCTACAGCCTGGAGCGCAGCCTCGCCCGCATGAAGGTGCCCACCCACATCGTGAGCGGCGACGAGGACGACAATTGCCTGGACCCGGGAATCTTCATCAAGCGCATGTGTCCCGCCGCACGCCTCACCGTCGTGGCCGCGACCGGCCATGCCGTGAACGTCGAAGAGCCGGACCTCTTCAACCGCATGACCGCCGACTTCCTCGCGCTCGTCGATTCCGGACGCTGGCGGCCAAGGAATCCGCTCAGCCTGAAGGGCGTTCCGGATAAGGCGATTCGGGTAAAGCGGTCCAGATGAAGCGATTCAGATAGAGCGATTTGAGTGAAGCACTACTGCATCCGCTGCAACTGACCGCCGTATCTGCATCGCCATATCCGAACCGCCGTACCTGCACCGCCTCATCTGAATCGCAGTTCAAAGGAGAAGAAGAAATGCCTTACGCCCAATCCAAAGGCGCCCGCCTCTACTACGAAGAAGCGGGCCGCGGCACGGCGATCGTGTTCGTGCACGAGTTCTCGGGGGATTTCCGGAGCTGGGAGGCGCAGATGCGCTTTTTCAGCCGGCGCTACCGCTCGATCGCGTTCAACGCGCGCGGCTACCCGCCCTCGGAAGTGCCGCCGTCTCCCTCGCAGTACTCCCATACCATCGCGGCCGACGATATCCGCGCGGTGATGCGGCACCTGGGAATCTCGAAGGCGCACATCATCGGCTGCTCGATGGGCGCGTACGCGACCATCATGTTCGGGCTGCGCTACCCGCGCAATGCGCTGTCGCTGACGACGGTCGGCGCGGGCGCCGGCGGGATCCTGGATCCCGGACAGCGCGCGCAGTTTCTCAAGAACACCGAGGCGAACGCACGCCGCTACGAGGAGGAAGGTCTCGCGGCCGCGGCAAGGCTGATACGGAAGGCACCCAACCGCATCCAGCTCGAGAACAAGGATCCGCGCGGATTCCGGGAATTCTTCCAGCGCTTCGCCGAGCATTCGGCGCTGGGCCACGCCAACACGCTGCGCGGCGTGCAGCTGCGCCGGCCGCCGCTCTACACGATGGAAAAGCAATTCGCGCGCCTGAAGGTGCCGTTCCACGCCCTCGTGGGCGACGAGGACGAGAGCGCGCTCACGCCCAGCCTCTTCATCAAGCGCGCCTGCCCCGCGGCGCGGCTGACGGTCGTTCCCGCCACCGGTCACCTCGTCAACGTCGAGGAGCCGGCACTCTTCAACTCGCTCACGGATGATTTCCTGGCGCTCGTCGACTCCGGGCGCTGGCGGCCGCGCGATCCGCGCTCGCTCAACAAGTCGACGATGGCCAAGGGACGGTAGACGGCGGGCCAGATACGGCGGCCCAGATACGGCGGTGTGGATGAGGCGGTGCAGATACGGCGGTACAGATACTACGGTGCAGATATGGCGACGCAGAGCGTACCCGATTTATCCGAACCGCTTTACCTGAACCGCTTTACCTGCACCGCTTTACCTGCACCGCTTTATCCGGACCGCTTTATCCGGACCGCTTCATCTGAACCGCATTTTCCCCGCCAGTAGTATGCTTGGCCCATTAGCTTGTCCGGAGAGATCCATGAACCGCTGGTTGATAGTCGCGCTGGCGTTGTGCTGCGGCGTTGCGCACGCGCAGGGCTGGTCGCCGCAGAAGAACGTGGAGATCATCGCCAACTCCCCCCCGGGCGGCAGCAATGACAAGACCGCGCGCATGCTGGAGCAACTGTTCCTCCTGAACAAGGCTGTGCCCACGTCGATCACCGTGGTCAACAAGGCGGGCGGAGGCGGAAGCATCGGCTTCGCCTACTTGAGCCAGCATCCCGGCGATCCACACTTTCTCGTGATCGCGGGCGACGGCCTGCTCACCAATCACGTGCTGGGCGTGAGCAAGCTCACCTACAGCGATTTCTCTCCGATAGCCCTCTTGTGCAACGACTTTGCATTGATGGCCGTACGCACCGAGTCGCCGATCAAGAGCGGCCGGGATCTGGCGGAGCGCCTGAGGAAGAATCCGCAGGGGCTCTCGATAGGCTTTGCCAACGCGTTCGGCAGCACGCGCCATATTTCCCTGGCGCTCTTCATGAAGGCGGTCGGAGGGAACCCGCGCGATCTCAAGGTCGTGGTATTCAAGGGCTCGGCAGAAGCGATAACGGCGATGCTGGGCGGCCATCTCGACGCGGTCGTCATCGGGGCAACCAATGCGACGATTCATATCGGCACGGGGCGGATGCGCGTGCTGGGCGTCGCTGCGCCTCAGCGCCTGGGTGATGTCCTCGCAAGCGCCCCGACGTGGCGCGAGCAGGGCGTGGAGCTGGTCTCCGGCTCGTGGCGCGGGATCATGGGGGCCAAAGGACTAACCGCTGCCCAGGTAGCGTACTGGGAGCAAGTCCTCCAGAAGGCCGCGGCCACGCCGGAATGGAAGACCGATCTCGACAGGAACTACTGGACCAGCGACTTCAAGCCCGCCGCGGCCTTCGCGAAGGAGCTCGAGAAGGACTACGCGGAGATGCGCACCGTGCTGACTGATGCCGGCCTGGTCAAACAGACCGGATCGAAGGAGCAATAGCATGCCGACCAACCGGTTCGAACCCGAAGGCGTCATCCCCGCCTGCCTGCTGCCCTTTCACCCCGATCTCACGATCGACGAGAAGTCGTATCGCAAGCACCTGCGGGACGTTGCAGGCGTCCGGGGACTCTCGGCGATCACCGTCAACGCGCACGCCACCGAGGTGGCCTCGTGCACGCTCGAGGAGCAGCAGCGGATTCTCGAGATTACGATGGACGAGATCGGCGGAAGGATGCCGATAGTAAACGGCGTCTACGCCGACGGCAGCCTGGAGGCGGCGCGCATCGCGCGCGCGGCCGAGCGCGGCGGGTCGTCCTGCCTGCTGGTGTTTCCGCCCAACCCGCTCGGCCTGGGATCCCGGTCCCGCCCCGAGATGGTCGTCGCCCATTTCAAGGCGATAGCGGACGCGTCCGGTCTCCCGATCATCTGCTTCCAGTATCCGCTCGCGGGCGGGCTGGGCTACCCGGTGGAAACGCTGGTGAAGCTCCTCGACGCCGTGCCGTCGGTGCGCGCCATCAAGGACTGGTGCAACGACCCAATGCAGCACGAGCGGCAGATACGCCTGCTCCAATCCCGGGTGCGGCCGGTCAACGTCCTGTCGACGCACAGTTCGTGGCTGCTCTCCTCGCTCGTTCTCGGTTGCAACGGGCTCCTGTCCGGCTCCGGCAGCGTGATCGCGGACCTGCAGGCGGCGCTCTACCAGGCGGTGAAGGCAAACGACCTGGCGCGCGCGCGGCAGATCAACGACCGGATCTACCCGCTCGCCCAGGTGTTCTACGCGGACCCATTCGTCGACATGCACAACCGCATGAAGGAGGCGCTGGTCCTCCTCGGACGGATACCGTGCGCCGCCGTCCGCCCGCCGCTCGTGAAGCTTTCCGATGCCGAGATCGCCAGGATCAGGACGGCGCTCGCGGAAGCGAGCATTGCGCGAGAGGGCGCGCTGCCGTTGGCGGCGTAAATCAAGTACAAACTCCAGCACCAAGTTCCAAATCACAAACGCGTTTGGAATTTGATAGTTGAGCCTTGGTGCTCGTTTTGAAGTTGGTGCTTGAACGTTTGGTGCTTGCCGCGCTACTTCACGCAGTGCGCGCCGGCTTGTCCGCCTCGGTCACTTCCCCGGTAGTGACGTAACCCGCTTCTTCGATACTGCCCGCGCCGGTGTAGACGACGAGCACTTCGAGGGGCTCGGTGGCGCTGAGGTTGAAGAGGAAGTGCTCCACGCCGCGGGGAATGAGGTGGACGTGCCCGGCGCGGACTTCGACGCGATCCGGTCCCGCGCCCGCCATGCCGCGGCCGCGGATCACGTAGTAGACCATCTCGCAGTTTTCGCAGCGGTGTTTCTCGCGTGACGCTCCGGGCGGGAACTTCGCCCAGATCAGCATGTTGTCGCTGCCATTGTGGCGGCCTATCGGTATCCGGACCTCGACGCTTCCCAGGTTTGCCGGCTTTACCTCGTCGATGTGGATCAACGTGCCCTCGCTCAAGCCGGCACGGCGCGGCATCCGGATGTCGGCATCGGTGACGTTTCCACGGAACTCGTAGCCCGTGTCCGCGACGTTCTTCGCGCCGACGTAAAAGCCGATTACCAGGCCTTCCTCGTCCTTCGTCTCGTTGAAGAAAAAGTGCTCCGACCCCCTGGGCATGCGCCGGCAATGGCCGGGGCGGACCTCGGTGCGCTCCGCGCTCTGCCCCACGACGCCATGACCCTTGAGATATACGGCGATCTCGTCGCAGCGGCTGTGCAGGTGCTTCGCGTGCGTCGAGCCCGGCCGGAATATCGAATGGAAGACCGTGGTGCTGCTGCCGTGCTGCCCCGAGATCGGCAGCCGGAACTCGGAAATCGCCCAGCCTTCGCCCTTCTTCATGTTCTCGGGCTGGACGTCGTCGACGTGGACTAGCGGGTACTTGAGCGGCATTGGGTACTCCTATAGCTCCGGATCTGGTACTGCGGTGCAGGTACGGCGGATCAGATACTGCGGTTCGGATACGGCGGTTCAAATAATGCGGTCAACCGCTTTACCTGCACCGCTTTACCTGCACCGCTTTACCTGCACCGCTTTATCTGAGCCGCCTTTGTCGGCGATCTATATTCCCTGCGACCCCGCCAGCCCCAGCTTCGTGATGACCTCGCCCCACTTCTTCGTTTCCGACGCGATGTACTGCCGGTTCTCCTCGATCGAGCGCGGCTCCTGGGGAATCAGTCCGATGCTCACGATCCGGTCGCGGACATCGGGCAGCTTGAGTATGCGCGTCATCTCGCCGTGCAGGCGGTTCACCACCGCCGCCGGCGTGGCGGAAGGCGCGACGAGGCAGTGCCAGGACACCGCCTCGAAGTCCGGACGCCCGCTCGCCTCCGCCATGGTCGGAATCTCGGGGAACGTGGTGAGCCGGGTCTGGGCGGACACCGCGAGCGCGCGCAAACGCCCGTCGCGGATCAGCGACTGCGTGGCGCCCGCTTCCGCGAACGCGAGCTGCACGTTTCCCGCCGCGACGTCCATGATGGAATTGTGACTGTTCCTGTAAGGCACGTGCGTCATCTGCAGGCCGAATATGTTCGACATCAACTCGGTGGAAAGACGCGATGCGCCGGTAAGACCGCTCGAGCTGAAAGTCAATTGCCCCGGCCGCGCCTTCACGAACTTGATCAGCTGGGGGACCGATTTCACCGGCAGCGACGGGTGCACGATCAGGATGAAAGGCGACTTGAGATAGACCGAGAGCGGCACGAAGTCCTTTACCGGATCGTAGGGGAGCTGCTTGAAGGCCGTGCGGTTAATCGCCAGCGCGCCGCTCGTCACCACCAAGAGCGCGTGCCCGTCCGCGGGATGGGTCTTCAAGGCGGTGATCGCGACGATGCTGGCGGCGCCCGGCCGGTTATCGAACACCACGGGCCGGCCGAGGCTTTGCGAGAGCTTCTCGCCGTAGGTCCGGGCGACCATGTCGAGCCCCGTACCCGCCGCGAGGCCGAGCACGATGATGACCGGCTTCGTGGGATAGTCCTGGGCGCCGACAGCTCCGCACTGAAGGGCCACGAAGACGAATGCGACAACAATCTGCAGTTGTTCGCGACGTTTCATCTGAACCGCCTTTCCTGGGCCGCCTTATCTGAGCCGCTGCGGCCTCCGACACATCATCACGAAATCCAAGCCCATCGGTGTCGGCCGTTCTGCGCGCCACCGGGGTGCCGCTGCGACTCGGTGTGCGCAGCAGGGTGCGGGAGCAGCGAGCAGGCCCGGCAAGTGGAAGCATATGCGACGCAGCGGCTCCGCGTCCCGTCCCGCACCACCG
>Ga0075428_100007500_pt1 | contig 12089 bp, 8 predicted proteins | sample RhiMetdeltSRZDD2_FD_75291 | JGI IMG/M metagenome (GOLD analysis project Ga0075428, IMG submission 75291) | Populus rhizosphere microbial communities from Tennessee, USA - Rhizosphere MetaG P. deltoides SRZDD2 | ecosystem: Host-associated > Plants > Roots > Rhizosphere > Soil | place: USA...
GACCACGCGGCGGACGAGGGACTCGACGTCGGTCTTCCGCAGCTCGAGCGTCACCGCGCCCGCGACGAGCGCATCGACGTCCGTCAGGTCGCGCACCGTGTGGTCGAGCCGTCGGGCGTGCGCCGTCAGCTGCTGGAGCAGCTGCGCCTGGTCCTTCGCGCCGTGCTTGTGCTTCAGGAGCTGCGTGACGCCCATCATCCGGGAGATCGTCTTCTGGGCGTCCATCGACATCTCCTTGACGAACGGCGTGGAGACGCGGCGGTCATCCAACACGCCTTCGACCTCGCGCGTCTCCGCCCTCGGCGTGTGCAGCTCGCGCATCTGCTCCGCCATCTGGTGTTGGCGGAGCTGCGCCTCGAGCTCCTCGAGCCGCTCCGCGTCCGCCGCGACCTGTCGCTCGAGCTCTCGTGCGAGCTCCTCCGACGCGATCAGCTTCTCGCTCTGGCCGGCCAGGCGGTCCTGGGTGGCCTTGAGCAACTCGTCGATGTTCGCGCGTCCCTCGTCATCGGCCACCTCGAGGGCGCGCCTGGCCTCGATCTCCTGGAGCTTCCGGTTCACGTCCGTGTTGGCGAGCGACGCCGCCTCGAGCTCCTCCGCGAGCGCCTCCGCGCGCTCGACGGCGTCCTGGAGCTCGACCTGCGTGCGCGCGCCGGCGCGCTCGAGGTCGGCCCGCTCGGTCTGCGCGACGTCCAGGGCGGCCCGGGTCTCCTCGAGCGTCGTCCGGAGCCCGGCGACCTCGGCGGTGAGCGCGCCTCGCTCCGCCCGGTCCCGCTCGGCGTCCTGCGTGGTCGTCCGGACCTCCTCCTCGCGCGCGTTCAGATCTCCTTGGAGCGTCGCGATCCGATCGTGGGCCGCCTGCAGCTCGACGCGCGCACTCTCCAGGTCGACGGCGCGCGATTCGGACTCGGTCCGGGCGGCCTCGAGGTGGGCGCCGGCCGCCGCCGCCCGCTCGCTCGCTTCGCGAGCGCCCTGGGCCGCGGTGGCCATCGCGCTCGCGACCTCGGCCCGCGCCTCGGCGAGCTCGATCGCGTGCCGGGACTCCGTCTCCGCGAGCTGGATCTGGAAGTCCTCCCGGAGGGAGCGCACCTTCTCCTCCAGCTCGGCCTCGCGCTCGATCAGCTCCGCCTCGTGCGAGGCGCGCATGCTGTCGAGCTCGGCCTTGGCGCCCCGGACCTCGTCGGTCAGCTCGGTCGCGCGCTGCTCCTCGCTCCGGAGCGCCCGGAGCTCGGCGCGCGCGTCCTCGAGCTCCGTCCGCGCCCCACGAAGCTCCTTCTCCATCGCGTACGTCGCATCCTTCGCGTGGAGCGTCTCGAGCTGCGAGGCGTCCAGCTCTTCCTGGAGCTCGCGGGAGCGCTCCGCCTGCCGCTGGATCGCCTCGAGCTCCTGCATCGTCATCGACAGCTGCGTCTGCGCGCCCTCGAGCTCGGCGCGCAGCCCCATCGCCTCCGCCTCCGCCTGCTTCAGCTCCTCGTCGCTCAGGCCCGATCCGGCGTCTCGACGGACGAGGAGCTCGCCGGCGATCCGATCCCGCTCCGTGGTGACGCTGTGCAGCCGCTGCTCGAGCGAGCGGGCGGCCGCTTCGGCCTTGACCGCGCGCTCTTCGAGCGCGCGGTCCTGGCCGGTCGGCTGATCGCGCACGATCCGCTGCGTGGCCTGGAGCTCCTCCAGGGTGGCGCGGTACTGGTCCTGGAGCAGGGTGAGGCGCTGCTCGGCTTCCTGCGCCCGGCCCTCGGCTCGACGGCGGGCTTCCGCCTCTTCCTTCAGGCCCGGCTGCGCCGGCTCGATCGACCGCTTCGGCGCGGCGCCGGGGGTATGCGACGGGATCACCGGCACGCGCGTCCTCAGCTCCTGCGGGTCCCCGACGGCACCGCGGCGTCCGGGAGCGCCGGCCGCGAGGAGCACGAGGACCAGCGCGCCGCCCAGCAGCAGCATGTTCGTCCGCCACGGTCCGGCCGCGCCGGCGATGTCGTCGGCGGGCCGCGAGAGTTCGACGGCCGCAGCGTCGCCCACGCCGGAGGGGAAGTGGAGACCCACCATCACGGCGAGGGTGTCGTCCTCGATCCGCGACTGGGGCGGTCCGTTGTAGGAGCCGCGGATCCGGGACCGCTCGCCCACCAGTCGGTGCCCGATGTTGCCGTCCTGGGTGGAGAACAGGATCTGTCCACCGCCCGAGTACAGGGTCACGGTCTCGAAGTCGCTGGGATCGATCACGACGTCGTCGATCGCGCGCGAGAGCTCCCGGGCGCGCGCGGACGATGCCGGACGCTGGAGGTCGTCGGGGCGGAAGACGAGCGTCAGCGAGCTGTCGACGATCACGCGGGCCTGCTCGACGGCCTTCTCCTGCGCGGCCGATCGGGTCCGCAGGCTCATCCAGAACGAGCCGGCGACGCCCACCACCAGCAGCGCGATCAGCGCGACGTGGACCCGCCGCGCCAGGCCGTTCCCAGTCAGCGTCCGCACACCAGCCCCTTGTCCGGTCTTCCGGACCGTTATCGGCATCCCATGCGGCCGGGTTCAGTGCCGGGCGGGGGATTCCTTTCGGCGGTCGTCCGGGGCCGGCGGCCTACGCCCCGGGCCCGATCCGGTCCGGGTTCAGCTCTCGAGCACCGTCCGGTCCGTGACGCGCCACTTCGAGCCGGTCCACGTGAGCGTCGTCCGCTGCATCGCGCTGGGACAGCAGTGGGCATCTCCCTCCCGGTACAGCGAGCGGGTGATCACGAGGCCGGGCGCCCCCGGCTCGCCTGGATCGATCCGCCCGTCGCAGAGCTTCCTGCGGAACGTCTCCTCCATGCGAAGGAGATCGAGGACGAGCCAGCGTCCGCACACCCCCGACCCGCCGAGGCCCTCGAAGACGAGCGCGTCGTCCGAGCCGTCGCCGGTGACGTCGGTGGTGGCGATGTCGATCTGCTGGATCCCGGCGGACGCGTCGTGTCGCGCGACGAACGACGGCCGCCAGTGGGGCGAGGAAGCGTGCCGTTCCCAGACGGCGAAGCCGCCCGGGAGGCTGGCGAAGTCGGTTCCCTCCTCGACCCAGGCGACGGCCACGACCGCGCCGTCGTCGGTGAACGCGAACCACTGCCCCGTGAGCGATGCGCCCTCCGGGATCAGCGCGTCGAACGGGAGGGCGTTCGGCTCGTCGTCCGGCCCGTAGGAGCTCGGCATCACCCCCGGCTCGGGTGACGGGCTCGGCGACGGTTCCGGGCTGGGGGACGGCGAGGGGGAGGGGGACGGCGAGGGGGACGCGGAAGGAGAGACGCTCGTGGGCTCCGCATCGGGCGACGGCGACCCGCACGCCGCGAGCAGCGCGGCGACGAGGACGAGCATGCCGAGGGACGACGGGCTCCGCATCCGCCGATCGTACCGACGCTCGAGCGCGGTCCTGGGAGGTCTGCGTAGGATGCGCGCGTGTCCGATCGCGGTCCGCGCACCGTCGCCGAGTCGTCGGTGACGCTCACCCAGATGATGGAGGTCACGGACGCGAACGTCGCCGGGAACGTCCATGGTGGCGTGATCATGCGGCTCGTCGACACCGCGGCGGCGCTCGCCGCGATCAAGCATTCGGGCGGTCTCGCCCTGACCGTGGCGATCGACGAGATGTCGTTCCTCGAACCGGTGCACATCGGCGAGGTCCTCGTCCTGAAGGCCTGCGTGAACGACGTCGGGACCAGCTCGATGGAGTGCGGCGTTCGGGTCGAAGCGGAGGACCCCTTGACCGGGACGACCCGGCACGTGAACAGCGCGTACCTGGTCTTCGTCGCGGTCGATCGCGCCGGACGCTCGAGACCGGTCCCGCGGCTGATCGCGGAGTCCGACGCCGAGCGGCGCCGGATGGAGGAGGCCAAGCTGCGCCGGGAGCGACGGATCGCCCACAAGGAGGCGATCGAGACCGCGCGCGGACGGAGCGCGTCCGGCTCCTGATCTCGCCCGAGTATCCCGGTCGTCGCGTGGGAGCATGGAGTGACGACGATGGGAGGAGCGAACCGATGACGTCCGACCTCGAGGGGGCGCGCACGCGCCTCGAGACCGGCGAGGGGGCGGTCGATCTCTATTCGTTGCCTTGGCTGGCGGAGGAGGGGATCGCCGACCCGAGCGGGCTGCCGCACACCGTGAAGATCCTCCTCGAGAACCTGCTGCGTCGGACCGGGGGCGAGGACGTCTCCGACGACGACGTGCGCGCCCTGGCGAGGTGGCCGCAGCCCGCCGCCGACATCGCGTTCATGCCCGGGCGCGTCCTGATGCAGGACTTCACCGGCGTCCCCGCTGTCGTGGACCTCGCCGCGATGCGCAGCGCGGTGGCTCGGGCCGGCGGCGACCCCGCACGCGTGAATCCTCTCGTGCCGGTCGACCTGATCATCGACCACTCCGTCCAGGTGGACCTGTTCCGCTCGCCCGAGGCGTACGAGGCCAACATCGAGTGGGAGTACCGACGGAACGGCGAGCGCTACGCCCTGCTCCGCTGGGCGCAGCAGGCGTTCCAAGGCCTTCGCGTGGTGCCTCCCGGCGCCGGGATCTGCCACCAGGTCAACCTCGAGCATCTCGGCGAGGTCGTGAGCGTCCGCGACGGCGTGGCGTTCCCGGACACGCTGATCGGCACCGACTCGCACACGACGATGATCAACGGCCTCGGCGTCCTGGGCTGGGGCGTCGGTGGGATCGAGGCCGAGGCGGCGATGCTCGGCCAGCCGACGTTCCTGCCGCATCCCGACGTCGTGGGCGTCGAGGTCACGGGCGAGCTCCCGGCGGGATCCACGGCGACGGATCTCGTGCTGACGCTCACCCAGATGCTCCGGGCACACGGCGTCGTGGGGCGCTTCGTCGAGTTCTACGGGCCCGGCCTCTCGTCGCTGACGATCGCCGACCGCGCGACGCTCTCCAACATGTGCCCCGAGTACGGGGCGACGTCCGCGTACTTCCCGGTCGACGAGCGCACGCTCGAGTACCTGCGGTTCACCGGACGCGGCCACCTGATCGATCGAGTGGAGCGCTACGCGAAGGCCCAGGGACTCTTCCGCACCGACGAGGATCCGGCGCCCGCGTTCGACGAGACGCTCGCGCTCGACCTCTCGCGGGTCGAGCCGTCGATGGCGGGCCCACGGCGGCCGCAGGATCGCGTGGCGCTCCCGAAGGTCTGGGACTCGTTCGTCGACGCGTTCGCGAAGCACCTCGAGCCGGATCCCAAGCCGACCGAGCTGGGGAGGTTCGTGGACGAGGGTGGGAACCCGAACGGCCGTCACGAGGATTGGGCCGACGACGTCACGCCCGACGACCGCGACGTGCGGCACGGCTCGGTCGTGATCGCCGCGATCACGTCGTGCACGAACACGTCGAACCCGTCGGTGATGGTGGGAGCGGGTCTCCTCGCGAAGCGCGCGGTCGAGGCGGGGCTCGAGACGAAGCCGTGGGTCAAGACCTCGCTCGCACCGGGATCGCGCGTCGTCACGGACTACCTGGATCAGGCGGGGTTGACGCCGTACCTGGAGAAGCTCGGGTTCGGCCTCGTCGGATTCGGATGCACGACGTGCATCGGCAACTCCGGCCCGTTGCCGGACGACGTCGCGGCGGCGATCGACGAGGACAAGCTGAACGTCGTCGCGGTGCTCTCCGGCAACCGCAACTTCGAGGGCCGGATCCACCCACAGGTCCGAGCGAGCTACCTCGCGTCGCCCCTGCTCGTCGTCGCCTACGCGCTGGCCGGCCGGATCGACTTCGATCCCACCACGGAACCGCTCGGGGAGGGCGCGGACGGCCCGGTGTTCCTCCGGGACCTCTGGCCGAACCCGCAGGAGATCGCGGAGGTCGTGGCGTCGGCGATCTCCGAGGATCAGTTCACCGAGCAGTACGGACGGATCTGGGAGGGCGACGAGCGCTGGGCCGCGCTCCCCACGCCGACGGGGCCGGCCTACGAGTGGGATCCCGATTCCACGTACGTCCGCGAACCCCCGTTCTTCGAGGACGGCGCCGGCCCCGTCGGCGACGCGTCGGCCGAGGGTGTCCGGATCGACGGCGCCCGGATCCTCGTCAAGGTCGGCGACTCGATCACGACGGATCACATCTCACCGGCCGGCGCGATCCGGCCCGAGTCCCCCGCGGGGGAGTACCTGCTCGAGCACGGCGTGGAGCAGCGGGACTTCAACTCGTACGGGGCGCGCCGCGGCAACCACGAGGTGATGATGCGCGGCACGTTCGCGAACCCCCGGCTCCAGAACGAGCTCGCGCCGGGGGCCGAGGGGTGGTGGACGACGCACCTGCCGACCGGCGAGGTCACGAGCGTCTTCGAGGCGGCGGAGCGTTACCGCGGCGACCGCACCCCCCTCGGCGTGCTCGCGGGGAAGGAGTACGGGAGCGGATCGTCGCGCGACTGGGCGGCCAAGGGCCCGGCGTTGCTCGGCGTGCGGTTCGTGCTCGCCGAGTCGTTCGAGCGGATCCACCGCCAGAACCTCGTGGGGATGGGGATCCTCCCGCTGCAGTTCAAGCCGGGGGAGTCCGCCGCCACGCGGGGGCTCACCGGCCACGAGACGCTGTCGATCCTCGGCCTCGAGATCGGGATCGCGCCCGGGCAGGACGCGACGGTCCGGGTGGACCGGGAGGACGGATCCTCCGAGGAGATCACCGTGACGGTCCGGGTCGACCAGGCGGCGGAGGTCTCGATCTTCGGCCACGGCGGCATCCTGCCGATGGTCCTGCGCGACACGCTGGCGAGCGCCTGACTCGCCGGCTCAGCCGGAGCGGACCCCGAACTCCATCGCGATCGCGCGCTGCGCTCGTTTGATCACTCGGAACGCCTCCCGGAGCGCCGGGCGGGACACGGGGCCGAGCGCCCGGGGATCCACGCGGTCGTCCGGTTCTTCGCCTGCCGCGGCTCGCTCCACCTGGTGGCGCAGCCGGACCCCCCAGAGGAAGCGGAACGCGTCCTCGAGCTCCCGGACCGTCGCCTCGTCGAGCACATCGTCCACGGCGGCGCGCAGCCGGCCGATCGTGCCGCGCTCGGAGGTGATGCCTCGCCCGACGGTGATCGCGCGTGCGATCCCGGTCACGATCAGGACGCCTCGGTGCTTCACGTCGACGGTCATCGCGTGCGGACCGCTTCGCGGGATCGCGATCCGCTCGAACATCTTCAAAGGAGGGCGCTCGTCCAACGCTCGATGGGCGAGATGGGTCCCGAACGACGGATGGCGCGGCGCCTCGGCCAGTACCGCGTCGAGGGAGGGCTCGGCGTCCAGCGTCCCCGTGATCCGGCGGTAGTCGAAGACGATCGAGGCCTGGAAGCTCCCGCCGGTCCCGACGTCCTCCATCCAACCCCGGAACGCGTCCGTCCAGTGGTCGAGCGGACGGCGGAGCGGCTGCTCCGTCGCCATCACCAGGCCCTCGCATCGGGGGATCCCGGCGGCTTCGAGGTCGGCCGTCACGGCCTCGGCGAGTGAGGCGAAGTAGGGATCGACGTCCGCGGCGTCGGTCCCCGGCGGGAGGTCGTACGCGATCGCGTGGTCCTGATCGGAGTGCAGGCCCTGCTCACGACGAGCCTCGCTGCCGAGCGCCAGCCACGCCCACGCGACGGGCGCGGCTCCCAGCTCGTCGCTGCGCAGCTCGATCAGCCTGCGGCTGAGCGCGTCCGTCATCAGCGCGACGGTGTAGCCGACGTCCACCGGGTCCACGCCCGTCCGCACCATCGACCGGATCACGCCGGGGAGCGCCGCCACGACCGCGATCGCCCCCTCCGGGTCGGCGGCCCGCTCGATCGCGCGTTTCAGCAGGAATGGCGAGTTCCGCTCGATTCCGATCAGGTCGGTGTCGGTCACGACGCCGATCACGTCTCCGGCGCCGTCGGTCACGGGGACGTGGTGGAAGCCACCCTCGAGCATCACGAGGATCGCCTCGCCGAGCATCGCGGACCCGGGGATCGTCCGCACCGCCGGCGTCATCACGTCCGACACGGGGCTCTCGGGATCCCGCCGCGCGGCGACGACGCGCGTCCGCAGGTCGCGATCCGTGACGATCCCCATGCCGTCCGGGTGCGGGATCAGGACCGAGGAGATCCGCTCCCGTGCCATCAGCGTCGCGACGTCGCCGATCGACGTCGACGGCGGGCACGTGACCGGCGATCGCGCGACGACGTGCTCGACGCGCTCGAGGCGCGTCCGCGCGTCCGATGTGTCCTCGCGCCGGCCGGACGATCCTTCGTCGGCTGCCACGGCCGAAGGGTACGCCGGTGCGGACCGGGGCCCGACCTCTGATCTACGAGAGCTCGGCGGTGAAGACCGGGTCGGTCGTCGGCGCGTCGGGACAGTCGGCGGACTCGACGGTGACGGCCATCTGCTGCGCCGACGACAGGTCGGCGTCGACGAAGGCGGCGACCGAGCCGTCGGTCGGCGAGAGGCAGCCTCCGCTGATCGGTTCGCCGCCCTCGAACATCCAGAGCTCGTAGACGTTCCCCTCGCCGGGGTCGGGCAGGTCGTTCCCCCAGACGAAGACGCCGGACTCGCCGGGCGTGTACGCCATCGCGACCTCGCCGGACTCGCCCTCGAACCGGACCAGCGTCGACGGCACGGAGACGTCCGGCCTCGTGGCGAGGACGAACGCGAGGATCAGCGCGATCGCCGCCGCGACGCCGAACGCGGTCTGCCATCGGCGGAGGCGCGCGTCCCGGCGCTCGGCGAGCTCGTCGGACGTCCCGGCCGTGGCCCCCGCGGTCCCGGCGACGCGCTGCGGCTCCGCGACGATCCGATCGACCATGCCGGGGTCGACCGGCCGAGGTTCGAGCGCCAGCGGGAGCGCCCCGGCGACCTCGGCGTGCTCCGTCTCCAGGCGGCGGCACTCGTCGCAGTCGCCGTGCGCCGCGAGCTCGCGTGCCAGGAGCGCGGCGTCGTCGTCGTCGAGCCCGTCGAGGGCGCGGACGGCGAGCAGTTCGTCGATCAGGGCGTGATCGCGCGTCATCGCTCCAGTCCCTCCAGGCTCGCGCGCAGCCGCCGCATCCCGAGCAAGGTGCGGGATTTCACGGTGCCGAGCGGGAGGCCGGTCCGCTCCGCGATCTGCGACTGTGACAGCCCGTCGAAGTACATCGCCCGGATCACGTCCCGTTGCTCGACCGGGAGCTCGGTCAGCGCACGGCGAACGAGTCGACGATCGCGAGGGAGGTCGATCGCTGCCAGGACGTCGTCGACCGGGTCGTCTTCGACGGTGGGTCCGAGGGAGGCCGCCTGCTCGGCGCGTCGCCGCTGCGCCTGCTCGCGGCGCACGGCGTCGACCGCCCGATGGTGGACGGTCCCGAGCAGCCACGCACGGACCGACCCTCGGGTTCGGTCGTACCGCTCCGGGTTCCGCCACACGGCGAGGAATGCCTCCTGCACGATCTCCTCCGCGACCTGCGCCTGCCGCACCAGCCGGAAGGCGAGCGCGTGCGCGACGGCCGCGTACCGGGCGAACAGCTCTCGGAACGCGCGGTCGTCGCCGCCCTCGACCCGGAGGAGCAGCTCCTCGTCGAGCGCGCCGGCCGGCTCAGCGGATCGCATCGTTCGGCTCCGCATCCGCTCTGGGGCGATCGTCGCGCTCGTGGTTGCCGCCTCCCCGGGCTCCCGGTGGTCGTCCCAGGTATTCGCGGGTCATGGCGTGGCGGATGGGTGCGGCCGCATCGCGGTCCTCGCCGTCCCGAGGAGCGTCTCGAGCGGGACGGGGTTCGCGGGGTCGTAGATCGCGCTGCCCACGGAGACCTCGAGCGATGCGGGCTCCGACCGAGCGGCGTCGTGCGCGGCGATCGCTTCGACGAGCCGGGAGAGCACCGTGACCTCGGCCCCTCGGGCGTCGCCCGCCAGCAGGATGCAGAACGTGTCGTCGGCGATCCTTCCCGGGAGGTCCGACTCTCGGACCGCCCCGAGCAGGACCTCGCCCGCCTCCCGGGCGGTCGTGTCCGCCGGCGGTCCGCCCCCCGGCTCGGCGAACCGGACGAAGAGCAGCACGACCGGCGCGCCCGCACGGTCGGCGATCCGCAGCTGGTGGTCGGCGACCGCGACGAACCCGCGGAGGTTCGGGAGCCCTGTGACCTCGTCGACCGTGGCGAGCTCCCGTCGCAGCCGGCGGCGCTCGACCGCGTAGCGGACGGCCCGGGGGAGCAGGCCCTCGGCGATCGCGCCGCGCACGAGGTGATCCTCGGCCCCCGCGTGGAGCGCCACGGCGCCGTCCGCCTCACGGTCGGCCGCCGTGAGGACCAGCACGGCGGCGGCGGGGGTCTTCAGTCGGAGCGTCTCGAGGGCCTGGAGCGGGCCGGGATCGTCGATCGCGACGACCACCGCGTCCTGATCGGACCCGGGACCCAGCGACGCGAGGTCGGGGATCCGCGCGACGTCGAAGCCCTCTCGTTCGAGCTCGGCTCCGAAGTCGTCGCCGGTCCCGACGAGCAACACCCGGATCGCGTCGTCTCCCACGGACCCCCCTACGGAACGGGCGGCCATCCTATCCCGCGCTCTCCGGACGAACGCGGTGCGCTCCCCGGTCCGAGCCGATCGAACAGCTCGTCGAACCGAGGGAGGGCCTGCTCGTCCGAGAAGGAGGTCTCGAACGCCCGGCGCGCGTTGCGGGACCGGTCGGCACGCAGCTCGGCGTCGTCGCGGAGCCGCCGGATCGCCTCGACGACGCCGTCGACGTCGCCCTGGCGCAGCGAGGAGCCACAGTCGAACGTCGTGATCGCGTGGTCCACGTTGGTTCCCTCCGGGCCCGCGTAGACGACCGGCACGCCCATCGCGAGCGACCCGTTCATCTTGCACGGGCTCATGATCCCGATCGAGCGGTCGTCGAGTGAGATCAGCGTCGCGCCCGCGCCGGCCAGCACCGCGGGCGTGAGCTCCTTCGGGACGTAGTCGCGGAAGCGCACGTTCGAGGCGCCGCGTCGAGCGGCGGCTTCCGCCAACTCGGCGTACCGGGCGCCGCCGCCCACGAACAGGAACGTGACGCCGTCGTCCGAGAGCGCCGCGGCCGCGTCGGCGATCGTGTCCGTCCGGTGGCCGAACCCGAGGTTGCCGAGGTGCAGCACCACGAACCTGCCGGCGAGGTCGGGGTCGTGGTAGCCCGACCACGGATCGGGACGCCGGTCGGGCGGGAAGAGGGCCGCCGGCTCCCACGTGAAGATCACGGAGCCGTCCGGCGTGCCGTCCGGGGCCGCGCCGGCGAGGACACGGTCGAGGACCGCGGGGTCGACCCCCACGACGTGGTCGACCCGTCGGAGCAACCACCGGTTGATCGCGTGGAGCGCGCGGGAGAGCGGCCCGCCGGGTCGGATCGTGCCGTAGGCCTCGACCGCGTCGGGGTAGACGTCGTGGGACCAGAGGATCACGCGGGCGCGAGGATGCAGGATCCGATGGGCGACCGCCGCCGCGACGATGAACGGCGGGGTCGTGAGCGCGACGATCACGTCCTGCCGCGGCAGGACGAGGAGTCGCGCGACCGCCTGGAGGAAGAACGCGAGGTAGTCCCCGAGCCGCTTCGTCGCGTTCGCCTTGCCGAGGGCGGGTGTCCAGAGCCTGATCACGTCCGGGCCGGCCGCTCGCCGCGGATCCCGCTCGTTCGTGGCCCCGCCCAGGTACGTGCCCCTGCCGCTCACGATCGTCACGCGGTCGCCGAGCGCCGCGCGGTGCTCGGCGAGCGAGGCGGCGAGGTGCGCGGACGGCGCGAGGTCGGGCGGGTAGAACAGATTGACGAGCGTGAGCCGCACGGGACCTCCGGGCCGTTCGTGGGAGGGATCCGGTCAACGCGGAGCCCGGGCTTGCTAGCGTACCAAGCCGTGTCCGCGGCCCCCTCGATCGAAGCGTCGTCCCGCGCAGCTCATCCCGGATGCGCGTCGCCGTAACGGTCGAACAGTCGTGGCACCTCGTCCCGGGCGGGATCGCGAGGTCGACCGTGGAGCTCCTGCGCGCACTGGTCGCGCGGGGCGACGTCGAGCTCGTCGGGGTCGCCGCCGCGCACCGATCCCCGCCGTCCGACGCGTTCGTCCCGCCGGTGCCCGTTCGATCGTTGCCGCTCCCACGGCGGCTCCTCTACGAGTCGTGGCAGTGGCTCCGCCGTCCGCGCGTCGAGCGCGCCACCGGACCGGTCGACCTCGTCCA
>Ga0075428_100007503_pt1 | contig 12086 bp, 9 predicted proteins | sample RhiMetdeltSRZDD2_FD_75291 | JGI IMG/M metagenome (GOLD analysis project Ga0075428, IMG submission 75291) | Populus rhizosphere microbial communities from Tennessee, USA - Rhizosphere MetaG P. deltoides SRZDD2 | ecosystem: Host-associated > Plants > Roots > Rhizosphere > Soil | place: USA...
CTCGACGAAGTCCAGCATCCCCATGTCGTGCAGCACCTTGGTGAAGAACCGGAAGTACAGCAGGTGCAGCACGGCATGTTCGGCGCCACCGAAGTAGTTCTCGACCGGCATCCACCGGCGGACCTGCTCGACGTCGAACGGCCCGTCGGCGTAATGCGGCGCGCAATAGCGCAGGAAGTACCACGACGAGTCGACGAAGGTGTCCATCGTGTCGCTGTCCCGACGGGCCGGGCCGCCGCACTTCGGGCAGGTCACATCGACCCAGTCGGTCGCGGCCGCCAGCGGGGACACGCCCTTGGGCGCCAGGTCATGGCCGCGCAGGTCCGGCAGCTCCAGCGGCAGCTGGTCCTCGGGCACCGGGACCTCGCCACAGGCCTCGCAGTGGATGATCGGGATCGGGCAGCCCCAGTAGCGCTGCCGCGAGATCAGCCAGTCGCGAATCCGGAAGGTCACCGCGCCCTGGCCCCGGTTCTGCTTCTCCAGCCACTCGGTGATCGTCGCCTTGGCCTCGTCGACCCCCATGCCGTCCAGGCTGATCTCGTCGTTGGCCGAGTTGATCGCCGGGCCGTCACCGGTGTACGCCTCGCCGTCGAAGTCGGCCGTCGGCTGCACCGTACGCACGATCGGCAGGTCGAACGCCTTCGCGAAGTCCCAGTCGCGCTGGTCCTGGCCCGGGACCGCCATGATCGCGCCGGTGCCGTAGTCGGCCAGGACGTAGTCGGCGGCGTAGACCGGGATCCGCTCGTTGGTGGCCGGGTTGATCGCGTGGACGCCCAGGAACACGCCGGTCTTCTCGCGGTCGGCGGTCAGCCGGTCGATCTCGGTCTCGCGCTTGACCTGCTCCAGGTAGGTCTCGAACGCCTCGCGCTGCTCCGGAGCGCACAGCTCACGGGCCAGCGGCGCATCGGCGGCGACGACGAAGAAGGTGGCGCCGAACAGGGTGTCCTGCCGGGTCGTGAACACCCGGACGGGTTCGTCGCGTCCTTCGACCACGAAGTCGATGTGGGCGCCTTCGGAGCGGCCGATCCAGTTGCGCTGCGCGGTCAGGATCGGCTCCGGCCAGCGCCCTTCCAGCTGGGCCATGTCGTCCAGCAGCCGCTGCGCGTAGTCGGTGATCTTGAAGTACCACTGGGTCAGCTCGCGTTTGGTCACGGTGGTCCCGCACCGCTCGCACTTGCCGGCGACGACCTGCTCGTTGGCCAGCACGGTCTGGTCCTTGGGGCACCAATTGACCCACGACGCGCGCCGGTAGGCCAGGCCGCGCTCGTAGAACCGCAGGAACAGCCACTGCTGCCAGCCGTAGTACTCCGGGTCGGAGGTGTGCAGCCGCCGGCTCCAGTCGAACGCCAGTGCGTAGCGCTGCATCGACGCCGCCTGGGTCTCGATGTTGGCGTAGGTGTACGTCGCGGGGTTCTCGTTGTTGCGGATCGCGGCGTTCTCCGCCGGCAGGCCGAAGGAGTCCCAGCCGATCGGGTTCAGCACGTTGAAGTCGCGCTGGAACCAGTAGCGGGCGATGACGTCGTGCAGCGCGAAGACCTCGGCGTGGCCCATGTGCAGGTCGCCGGAGGGATAGGTGTACATCGTCAGGGCATAGCGACGCTCCCGCGGATCCGGCGCGGTGTCGGTCGCCTTGGCGTCGGCCCGGAACGGGTCCAGCCGCTCCCACACCGGTCGCCACTTCTCCTGCAGCGCCGCGACTTCGTAGGTCGCGGACGGCTCTCGGTCGCTGGTCACGGGACTCTCCTGAATCTCCTCGTCAGACTGCACATGATGCCGACATGACAAAGCCCCTCACACAGGAGGGGCCGCCGCACTGACTGATAAGTCCTGTCAGTGCGGCCTTGGAAGAAGCAGTGCCTGACGCATATCACTAAGAGTAGCCGCTTCTCGTCGACAACGCCCAGCGCATTGCGCGTCAGGTCGCGGTCCGCTGGGTCAGCGCGCAGAACCGCTCGACCAGGTCGGTGGCGCCGGACACGATCAACTGGTCGCCGCGATGCACCTCGGTCTCCGGCCGCGCGTACGTGAAGTCCTCGCCCGGCCGCTTCACGCCGACGACGGTGATTCCGTACTTCGTCCGCAACGCCGACTCGCCGAGCTTCTTGTCGCACGACTCGACCGGTGCCTTCGTACGGGCGATCGCGAAGCCGTCGTCGAACTCGATGTAGTCGATCATCGCGCCCGAGACCAGGTGGGCGATCCGCTCCCCCATCGAGGTCTCGACGTAGACGACATGGGACGCGCCCACCCGCTCCAGGATCTTGCCGTGCTGCTTGGTGATGGCCTTGGCCCACACGTCGGCGACTCCGACCTCGATCAGCGACAGCACGGTCAGCACGCTGGCCTCGATGTTGGTGCCGATGCCTACGACGGCCCGGGAGAACGTCGAGACGCCGAGTTGCTTGAGTGCCTCGGGGTCGGTGCTGTCCGCTTCGACCACGTGCGTCAGCTCACTGGCCCATCTCTGCACCAGCGCCGGATCGTGGTCGATGGCGAGGACGTCGTGGCCCATCCGGACCAGCGATCGCGCCAGTGCACCGCCGAACCGGCCGAGTCCCACGACCACCACCGGCTCGCCGTCGCCGGTCGTCCCGTCCTTGGCCATCCCGCTCCTATCCGACGATCGGCCGTTCCTCCGGCAGCTGGTAGAGCCGGTGCCGGCTGCGCAACGCGAGTGCCGAGGCCGCGGTGATCGGCCCGACGCGGCCGATGAACATCAGCACCATCACCACGACCTGTGCCGAGTTTGACAGGTCGGGGGTGATTCCCGTGGTCAACCCCACGGTCGAGAAGGCCGATATCGCCTCGAAGACGACCGCGTCGAAGGCGCGATCCGTGAGCGGCAGCAGGATCACGGTGCCGACCGCGATCACACCGACGCTCAGCAGCGCCACGGTCAACGCCTGCCGCTGCGTGGCGCTGCTGATCCGCCGCGGTCCGACGTTCACGTCGCGCTCACCCCGCACCTCGGCCCAGATCACGAAGGCGAGCAGGAAGAACGTCGACACCTTGATTCCGCCGGCCGTACTCGCGCTGCCGCCGCCGATGAACATCAGGCCGTCGGTCACCGCCAGCGTCTCGGGCTGCACGCTGCCGTAGTCGACCGAGTTGAACCCGGTCGTACGTGGCATCACCGACCCGGTGAACGACGCCAGCAGCTTCCCGCCGGGGCTGAGCGGGCCGATGGTCGCGTCATTGGTCCACTCGAACCCGAGGAACATCAGCGCACCGAACACGAGCAGCGCGATCGAGCCGTACACGGTCAGCCGGGTGTGGACCGTCCACTCCCGGGGCCGACCGGCCCGGCGTCCCAGCTCCACGAGGACCGGGAACCCGATGCCGCCCAGGATGGCCGCCACGCAGATCGGGACGATCACCCAGGCATCGCTCACGAAGCCGACCAGGCTGGTGGAGTCGAGGCTGAATCCGGCGTTGTTGAACGCCGACACGGCATGGAAGACGCCGCGCCAGAGCGAATCGCCGATCGAGTCGTCGTAGCCGATCCAGTAGCGGAGGGTCAGCACCAGGGCCGTGACCGACTCGATGGCGACCGTCATGACCACGATGCGCCGCAGGATCTGGCGGACGTCGCCCAGGCTGACCGACGTCTCGGCCTGCGCGACCAGCGTCGTACGCAGCCCCAGCCGGTGGTTGACCAGCAGCGCCAGTGACGTCGCAAGCGTCATGATTCCGAAGCCGCCGATCTGGATCAGCAGCAGGATGACGACCTGGCCGAACGGGCTCCAGTACGTCCCGGTGTCGACGATCGGAAGGCCGCCGGTCAGGGCGCCGACCGACGTGAACGCCGCCGTCATGCCGGGCAGGCCGGAGTCGTTCGTTCGCGAGACCGGCAGCATCAACAACACCGCGCCGATGACGACCACGATGAGGAACGCCATCGGCAGCAGTCGCGCGGGGTGCGACAGCAGTCTGCGGCGCATGCGTCTCCTCGGCTTCACCCGGACCGGCTCGGCAGGTTACCGGACAGGGTCGCCGACGGCGGGCTAGGCGAATCGGACCGACATGCTGGCGTTCGGGATCGGCATCGCCAGTGCCTCTGCCTCGACCAGGGCGCGTACGTCGTCGGACAACCGGCCTCGCGGCTTGACCGTGACCTGGCCGCCTTTGCGTCCCCAGACACCGGCCGGCACTCCGTCGACGATCAGCGGATGCGGATGGTGTGTGTCGGCAGTCGACCAGTCGACCTTGCGCATCGGGCCGCCGAACAGGCCGTACCGGTCGGCGCCGAACAGCCGCAGTTCCTCGGCGGGCAGCAGGCGTACGCCGTGGGGTGGTGCCGCCGTACGCAGCGACTCCTCGTCGGCGGCCAGGATCCAGGCCGGATGGCCCTCGAGATCGACCTCGACGAGGTCCGGCCGGACCGACCGCCAGACCTCGTGGCCGTCGGAGATCACGAGACCGGCCCACCACGCGAACGCCTCGGGCGTCGTCGGGCCAAAGGCGTGGACGTGTCGCCGGCACAGCTCGCGGCGCGTCTCGGCGAGGTCGACGTCGGGAGCCGGCATGGCCCGATACCAGGTCAGCCTGGCGTCCCATCGGACCGCGATCCGGCCGGATGCACAGGCGGCCCGGACGTCGACGTCGCGTGGCAGGGCGTTGCCGCGTACCTCCTGCCCGTCCAGCGCGGCGACAGACCGATCGGCCTCGGTCTCGATGTAGCGACGCGCCTCCGGATCGAGCGGCAGCCGGCCCACGGTGAAGAGTGCCCAGTCAGCCAGGGCGAGCACATGCACCGCGGCCCGCGGGCTGTAGGTCTGGATCAGCCCCTCAGCCTCCCACGCAGTCGGCTCGCACGCATCGACCCGGGCGTGCAGTGACACGAGCGCCGAGCGCGGCGCACTGTCCTGGAGCGCATGACGAGCCGCCGTTGCGTACGAGCCAGCCGGCAGCCGGGAGACCAGGTCGTTCGCCGCCAGCCGATAGGCGACCGCCTGCCGGCGGTCCACGAACAGTGCCATCGTTCAGCCGCCGGTCAGCTCGTCGCGGCGGGCCGTGAGGTACGCCCGCTCCGTGTCGGTGCCGACCCGCTCGAGGGCCCGGTCGTATTGCTCCAGCGCCGCCTCCCGGTCGCCGAGCCGACGCAGCAGCTCGGCCCGAGTCGCCGGCAGCCGATGGTGCCGGGACAGCTCCTCGTCGAGCCCGTCGAGCAGCGCGAGTCCGGCCGCCGGCCCCTCCGCCTCGGCCACCGCGACCGCCCGGTTGAGCCGGACGACCGGGGAGCCGGTCAGCCGGTCGAGTCGTACGTAGAGCGTTGCGATCCCGGCCCAGTCGGTCTCTGCCGCCGTTGGGGCTCGCATGTGCTCGGCCGCGATCGCCGCCTGCAGCAGGTAGCTCCCTGGCGTGTCGGTCTTCGTGACCGCGTCGTTCAGCCGCTGCAGACCCGTGTCGATCTCGGCCCGGTGCCAGCGACTGCGGTCCTGCTCCGACAGGCGGACCAGCCGGCCGTCGTCGATCCGGGCGTCGCGTCGCGCGTGCTGGAGGATCATCAGGGCCAGCAGCCCCTCCGCCTCGGCGCTGGTCGGGATCAGCTCGGCCACGACGCGTTGCAGCCGGATCGCCTCGTCGCACAGCCGGGTTCGGACCAGGTCGGGTCCGATGGTCGCGGCGTACCCCTCGGTGAACAGCAGATAGACGACCGAGCAGATCCGGGCCAGCCGGTCGGGCAGGTCGACCCGATCGGGTACCCGGAACGGGATGCCGGAGGCGGCAATCTTGCGCTTGGCGCGGGTGATCCGGGCGGCCATCGTCGCCTCACCGACAAGGAACAGCCGGGCGATCTCGCGGGTCTGGAGCCCGGCGACCAGCCGCAGGGTGAGCGCGACGCTGGCCTCGTGCGACAGGGCCGGGTGGCAGCAGGTGCAGATCAGCCGCAGCCGCTCGTCGGGGATCGCGTCGACGTCGACGTCGCCGGTCATCGCGGTCGGCGCGTCCACGACGAGCAGCGGCAGCTTGCGGACCAGGGTCGCCTCGCGGCGTAGCCGGTCGGTCGCCTTGCGGCGGGCCGTCGTGAGGAGCCAGCCCGCCGGGTTGTCCGGGACACGGCGCTCCCAGTGCTCGACGGCCGCGGCGTACGCCTCCGACAGACTCTCCTCGGCCAGGTCGACGTCGGCGTAGTCGCGGATCAGCAGGGCCAACAGGCGGGCCCAGTGCTCGCGGAGCGCCGCGTCGAGCACGTCATGGGCCGGACTCAGGTCGCCGGCCGGTCCGTCGCCAACCTCAGCACGACCCTCATCGGGTCGCGGAACCACGCCCACCAGCCGAACTCACCGCCGATCTCCCACCGTGTCTTAATCAGACCACAGACCGGCACGCCGACGCGGCCTCCCCTTCCGAGTTGTCACATGTCGAGTACGGGGCGCACCTCGACGCGCAGGCCCGGACTCACTGGCATCTGCTTGGCCCATCCGATGGCCTGGTCGAGGTCGTCGGCGTTGATGAAGTAGATGCCGCCGATCTGCTCGGCCGTCTCGGCGAACGGCCCATCGGTGACGGTGCCGCCGGCCGCCACGTCGACGGTGGTGGCGGTCGACGACGGCTGCAGCGCCACACCGAAGACATGCGCCCCGGTGTCCCGCAGCTTGTCGCCGAGTGCGAAGTGCTCCTCGATGATCCGCTTCTGCTCGGTCTCCGGCATCTCCCGCTCGGCGTCCTCGTCGCCGACCAGCAAGAGCATGTACTGCATATGTCCTCCTCGATTCGAACCTTCTGTCAATCCCATGACGAACGACCGATCCCCGAATCGACAGCGCCGCCGATCCAGTCCGACTCGGATCAGGCGACGAAGCGGTAGCCCATGCCGGGCTCGGTGATCAGATAGCGCGGCCGGGCCGGGTCCGGCTCGAGCTTGCGGCGCAGCTGCGCCATGTACACCCGCAGGTAGTGCGTCTCCGACCCGTACGCCGGACCCCAGACGTCATGCAGCAGCTGCCGCTGCGGCACCAGCCGGCCCGGACGGCGTACGAGCGCCTCCAGCAGACTCCACTCGGTCGGCGTCAGGTGTACCTCGTCGCCCTCGCGCCTGGCCTGCTTGGCGCCCAGATCGAGCTTGAACGCATCGGTCTCGACGACCCCCTCGCCGTCGGAGCCGGCAGAGCGCCGCACCGCCGCCCGTAGCCGGGCCAGCAGCTCGTCCATGCCGAACGGCTTGGTGACGTAGTCGTCGGCGCCCTCGTCGAGCGCCTCGACCTTGTCGTCCGAGCCGTGTCGGGCCGACAGGACCACCACCGGCACCTGGCTCCAGCTCCGGAGCTCCCTGAGCACGTCGACGCCGCTGAGATCGGGCAGGCCAAGGTCGAGCAGGACCACGTCCGGCTTCTCCTCGCGGCACACATCGAGCGCGGTCCGGCCATCGCCCGCGACGAAGACGTCGTAGTCCCGCGCCCGCAGATTGATCGACAGCGTACGAACGATCGCGGGCTCGTCGTCGACGACCAGGACCGAGGTCATCGCGCCGCCCCGCTCACACGAGACTTGCATTCACGGCTGCCATCGCGAGCACAACACCAAGTCTCGTGTCGGGGCGAGCTCATGCGGGCACTTCCTCGACCCGGTGGATCGGCGCCGCCCGCAGCTCGACGAGCATGGTCAGCCCACCGCCGGGCGTGTCCTCGGCCGTCAGGGTGCCGCCCATCGCCTCGGTGAGTCCCTTCGCCACCGCCAGGCCGAGCCCGACCCCGTCGCCGGCCGGCGCATCGCCCAGACGCTGGAACGGCTCGAAGATCCGCTCCTTGTCGGCGTCGGGCACCCCCGGTCCGCGATCGACGATCCGCAGCTGCACCCGGTCGCCGAAACTGCTCGCGTTCACCAGCACCGGCGAGCCGGTCGGCGCGTGGTGCAGCGCGTTGTCGACCAGATTCGCGACGACCCGGTCGAGCAGCCCTGGGTCGACGCGTACGTCCGGCAGCTCCGGCGCGAAGCTCAGCTCGACCCGCGACGGCTCCGACACGGTCTGGACGCACCGCGCCACGACATCGTCGAGCCCGACGTCCCGTGTCGTCGGCGCGACCACGCCGGTCTGCAACCGACTGAGATCGAGCAGGTTGGCGACGATCGAGTCCAGCCGGTCGGCCGACTCCTCGACGGCGGCGAGCAGCTCGCTCTCGTCCTCCGGCGCCCAATCCATGTCCTCCGACCGCAAGCTCGAGATGGCGGCCTTGATGCCGGCCAACGGAGTACGCAGGTCGTGGGACACCGCCGCCAGCAGCGCGGTCCGGATCCGGTTGCCCTCCTCGAGCTGTTGCACGCTCGCTGCCTTCCGGGCCAGCTCCTCGCGCTCCAGCACCACCGCGATGTGCGTCGCGAAGGCCGACAGCACCCGATGCTCCTGCGGCGACAGCAGCCGGCCGTTGAGCACCAGCACGACATCGTCAGACACCTCAGTCTCGGTGTCGGCCTGGTCAGGATCGATGGCCGGGTCCTCTCCGACTGCGGCGATGGTCTCCCACAAGCCGGCCCGCTGATTGCGGAGCAGCGCCGCCGACGTCCCGCCGAACGTCTCGCGCAGCAGCTCCAGCACCGCCAGCACACCGTGCTCGGTGCGAAGCAGGGCGTGGTTGAGCAGGGTCAGAGTGTCGGCCTCGACCTGGGCACGGGTCGCGAACAGGCGGCGACGCTCGGCGAGCTCGACTACCGATGCCACCGCGATCGCGACGACCAGGAAGAGCACAAGCGCCAGGACCGCCACCGGGTCGGAGACGCTCAGCGTGAACAGCGGCTCGATGAAGAAGAAGTTGAGGAACAACGCGTCCAGCACGGCCGCCGTGACGGCCGGCCACCAGCCGCCGACCAGCGCGCAGATCACTGTCAGGGCAAGGAAGAGCATCGACTCGAACGACAGCTCGTGCAGATCGCGGGTCGCGGCCAGGACCGCGGTCATCAGGGCCGAGCCGACGATGGCCAGCAGCCAACCGGCGATCAGCCGACGGCGGCCGAGCGCCGGTCCCCGCGACGGCAACAGCCGGCCACGGCGCGCGTACGCGTGGCTGACCAGGTGCACGTCGATGTCGCCCGACCCGGCGACGATGCGCTCACTGACGCCGACTGCGAGCATCGCCTTCCAGCGCCGGCGCCGGCTCACTCCGACGACGATCTGCGCGGCGTTGACCCCCCGGGCGAACTCGAGGACGGCCTCGGCGACGTCGTCGGCGACGACCGTGTGATGGGCGCCGCCAAGCTCCTCGGTCAGCGCCCGCTGCCGGGCCAGCCGATTCGGGTTGGCCGCGACCAGACCGTCGCTGCGTACGACGTAGACCGCATGCAGCTCGCCACCGGCACCCCGGGAGGCGATCCGGGCCGCCCGGCGCAGCAGCACGCCGCTCTCCGGTCCGCCGGTGAGGGCGACGACGACCCGCTCGCGGGCCGGCCAGCTCGCCTCGATCCCTTCCTTGTCGCGATAGCGCTCCAGCGCCTCGTCGACCCGGTCGGCCAGCCAGAGCAGCGCCAGCTCGCGAAGCGCCGAGAGATTGCCGACCCGGAAGTAGCGACTCAGCGCGGCGTCGACCTTCTCCGGCGCGTAGACGTTGCCGTGCGCCATCCGCCGCCGCAGTGCCTCGGGGGTGAGGTCGACGAGCTCGATCTGGTCGGCCCGGCGTACCACCTCGTCGGGGACGGTCTCGCGCTGCTTGACCCCGGTGATCGACTCGACGGCATCGTTCAGCGACTCGAGGTGCTGGATGTTGAGCGTCGAGATGACGTCGATGCCCGCGTCCAGGAGCTCCTCAATGTCCTGCCACCGCTTGGGATTGCGGCTGCCGGGAACGTTGGTGTGCGCCAGCTCGTCGGCCAGCACCCGGGCTGGACGCCGGGCGAGAGTGGTGTCGACGTCGAACTCCTCGAACGTCGAGCCCCGGTAGGTCATCTGCTTGCGCGGGAGGATCTCGAGATCGCCGATCTGCTCGGCGGTGTGGGCGCGGCCGTGCACCTCGACGAAGCCGATGACGACGTCGCGGCCGCGCTCCTTGGCCCGCCGGCCCTCGCACAGCATCGCGAAGGTCTTGCCTACCCCGGGAGCGGCGCCGAGGTAGATCCGGAGCTGGCCCCGCTTCATGTCCTCATTCTTGCGCGTCGAGGGCCAGGTTGAGCTCGAGTACGTTCACCCGCGGCTCGCCGAGGAAGCCGAACGTCCGCTCGGCCGTGTGCTCGCTGATCAGTCGGAGAACGGTCGTGATGTCCATGCCGCGCACCTCGGCGACTCTCCTGGCCTGCAGTTGGGCGTTGGCCACCGAGATATCGGGATCGAGACCGGATCCGGAGGCCGTCACGGCGTCCACTGGGACCTCGGCGTTCGGCGGCAGCCCGTTCTCCTCTCGGTAGTGGTCGGCCCGTCGCTCGACCACCTTCAGCAGCGCCGGGTTGGTCGGGCCGAGGTTGCTCCCCGAGCTCAGTCCTCCGTCGTAGCCGACCGCCGAGGGTCGCGGGTGGAAGTACTGCGGCTGCTTGAACTGCTGGCCGATCAGGGACGAGCCGACCACCTGGCCGTCGCGCTCGATCAGCGAGCCGTCCGCCTGGTTCGAGAACAACGCCTGGGCGACGCCGGTGACCGCCAGCGGGTAGACGACACCGGTGATGACGGTGAAGAGCAGCAGCATGCCCAGTGCGGCCTGCAGTTGGCGACGCATCACGAGACTCCTAACGCGACGATGACGAGGTCGACGAGCTTGATGCCGATGAACGGGATGATCACGCCACCGAGCCCGTAGATCAGTAGATTGCGGCGCAGCATGGCTTCCGGCCGCTCGGCCCGGAACCGGACGCCCCGCAGGGCCAGCGGGATCAGCGCGACGATGATCAGCGCGTTGAAGATGACCGCGGACAGGATCGCCGAGCGCGGCGAGTGCAGATGCATCACGTTGAGCGTGTCGAGCGCGGGGAGTACGCCGGAGAACATCGCGGGGATGATCGCGAAGTACTTCGCGACGTCGTTGGCGATCGAGAAGGTGGTCAGCGATCCCCGGGTGATGAGCAGTTGCTTGCCGATCTCGACGACCTCGATGAGCTTGGTCGGGTCGGAGTCGAGGTCGACCATGTTGCCGGCTTCCTTGGCCGCCTGCGTCCCGCTGTTCATCGCGACGCCGACGTCGGCCTTGGCGAGGGCGGGCGCGTCGTTCGTACCGTCGCCGGTCATCGCGATCAGCGCGCCACCGGTCTGCTCCCGCTTGATCAGGTCCATCTTGTCCTCGGGCGTGGCCTCGGCCAGGAAGTCGTCGACCCCGGCCTCGTCCGCGATCGCCTTCGCCGTGAGCGGGTTGTCACCGGTGATCATCACGGTCCGGATGCCCATGGACCGAAGCTGTTCGAACCGCTCCCGCATGCCGTCCTTGACCACGTCCTTGAGGTGGATGACGCCGAGCATGCGGGTCACGCCGGAGCGAGTGTCCCGCTCGGCCACCGCCAGCGGCGTGCCGCCGTCGACCGAGATGCCGTGGGAGATCGTCTGGACCGCCTCCGGGACCCGGCCGCCCGCGGCCTCGACCCACTGCTGCACCGCGTCGGTCGCGCCCTTTCGGATCGAGACGCCGTCCCGGTCGATCCCGCTCATCCGGGTCTGGGCGCTGAACGCGACCAGCTTGCCCTCGCCCTGCTTCTGCGATTCTCTGGACAGGCCGTAGTTCCGCTCGGCGTACGCGACGATCGAGCGACCCTCGGGCGTCTCGTCGGCCAGGCTCGAGGCGTACGCCGCGACGGCGAGCTCGTGGTCGAGTACGTCCGGCGCCGTGATGAACGCGGCGGCCTGCCGGTTGCCGAGGGTGATGGTGCCGGTTTTGTCGAGCAACAGGGTGTCGACGTCGCCGGCCGCCTCGACAGCCCGACCCGACATGGCGAGGACGTTGCGCTGCACCATGCGGTCCATCCCGGCGATGCCGATCGCGGAGAGCAGGGCGCCGATCGTGGTCGGGATCAGACAGACCAGCAAGGCGACCAGGACGATGATGGTCTGCTCGGCGCCGGAGTAGATCGCGAACGGCTGCAGCGTCACGACGGCGAGCAGGAAGATGATCGTCAGACCCGCCAGCAGGATGTTCAGCGCGATCTCGTTCGGTGTCTTCTGCCGCTCGGCGCCCTCGACC
>Ga0075428_100007507_pt1 | contig 12084 bp, 4 predicted proteins | sample RhiMetdeltSRZDD2_FD_75291 | JGI IMG/M metagenome (GOLD analysis project Ga0075428, IMG submission 75291) | Populus rhizosphere microbial communities from Tennessee, USA - Rhizosphere MetaG P. deltoides SRZDD2 | ecosystem: Host-associated > Plants > Roots > Rhizosphere > Soil | place: USA...
ACGGGTTCGCGAGGTCGAGGTCCCGGCGTTCAACGAGCCCGTGCCGCTGCCGAACCCGGCCGTGCACCAGGCCGAAGACCGGCCGATTGAGACCCGCACGATGACGCTGACGCTCAAGGAAGGTCAGCAGACCGAGATCAAGACCGTGCTCCAGGAGAGCAAGGTCATCGTCTATCACTGGCAGACCGACGGCGGCCTCGTCTACAGCGACTTGCACGGCCACGACCCCGCGGCCGGCCAGGAATTCTTCGTCCGCTACCGCGAGGACCAGGACGGCGCCACGGAAGCGACCGGCTCGCTCGTCGCGCCGTTCGCCGGCGAGCACGGCTGGTACTGGCTCAACATTCACGACGGACCCGTCACGATCACGCTGACGGTCACCGGCTTTTACGACGACATCGTCGACTACGGAATTTTCTAAGAAGAAGAGAACCGCTCGCCATGTGGGAACACAATTACGATCCTCTCGGTAGCCCCGTGCTCTCGACGCTCGTGGCCGCCCTCCCGATCTTCGTGCTGCTGCTCTTGATCGGCGTGCTGCGCAAGCCCGCGTGGATGTCCGCGCTCGCTGGCCTCGCCACGGGGCTCGTCGTCGCGGTTTTCGCGTACGGCATGCCCGGCGATCTCGCCGTCAGGTCCGCGCTGATGGGCGCGGCCTTCGGCCTGCTGCCAATCGGCTGGATCGTGTACTGGGCCGTCGTGCTGTATCGCATAACGCTCGAGACCGGCAACTTCGAAATCATCAAGGACTCGATCGGCGGCCTCACGACGGACCGGCGCTTGCAAGCGATGCTGATCGCGTTCGCGTTCGGCGCATTCGTCGAGGGCGCCGCAGGCTTCGGCACTCCGGTCGCCGTCGCGGCGGCAATGCTGACGGGGCTCGGCTTCTCACCGTTCTTCGCCGCCGGCATCTGCCTGCTCGCGAACACGGCGCCCGTCGCGTTCGGGTCCATCGGCATTCCGGTCACGACGCTCGCGAACACGACGGGCATCGATGAGCTGACGCTGTCGCAATGGGTCGGCCGCATCTGCGCACCGATCTCGGTATTCATCCCGGCGTATCTGGTCATGGTCATGGGCGGACTGAAAGGGCTCAAGGGCGTTCTGCCGGCCGCGATCGTGGTCGGCGTCTGCTTCGCGAGCGTGCAGTTCACCGTCTCGAACTTCATCGGTCCGCAGCTCGTCGACATTCTCGCGGCGCTGACCGCGATCATCGGCCTCGTCTTGCTGCTAAAGGTCTGGCAGCCGACGGACCACTTCGTGCTCGTCGGCGAGCACGCAGCGGTCGCGGCACCGAAGCAGCACCCGTTCGGCCGCACGATGCTCGCATGGTCGCCCTACCTCCTGCTCGTCGCGTTCGTGCTCGTCTGGGGCTACCCCGATACGAAGGCGATCCTGGCGCGAGCCTCGATTCCGATTCCGTGGCCCGGCCTGCACAACGCCATCACGCGCATGCCGCCGGCCGTTGCCGCGCCGTCGCCGTACGGCGCCGTGTTCGACTTCCAGTGGCTCGTCGCCGCGGGTACGGCGTGCGCGTTCGCGACGATGGCCTCGGCGCTCGTGCTGCGAGTGTCGATCGGAAAGTACCTCGGCATCCTGGGCCGAGTCTTCAAGCAGCTCGCGTTCTCGCTGCTGACGATCGCGATGGTGCTCGGCCTCGCCTACGTGATGAACTACAGCGGCGCCGTCGTGACGCTCGGCCTCGCGTTCGCGGCGACCGGCGCGCTGTTCCCGTTCTTCAGCGCGCTCGTAGGTTGGCTTGGCGTATTCCTGACGGGCAGCGACACGTCAGCCAATGCACTGTTCGGCAATCTGCAAGTCGTCACCGCCAATAGCCTCGGCTTCGACCCGGCGATCATGGCCGCATCGAACTCGGCGGGCGGCGTCATGGGCAAGATGATCAGCCTGACGAGTCTCGCCGTCGCGGTCGCTGCGACGGGCATGCCGCGCTCGGAGGAAGGACGGCTATTCCGCTTCACCGTGAAGCACAGCGTGTTCCTCGCCGCCATGCTCGGCATCATCGCGACGATCTACGCGTACGCTTATCGCTGACGCTAGTGGGAATCGCTCGCGCGCGGCTCGTCGCGCCGCGCAGCGAGCAGACTTTCGAGGACGTTCAGGTCGACGGGCTTGACGAGATGATGGTCGATGCCGGCCTCGCGCGAGCGCCGGCGATCCTCGTCGTTGCCCCAGCCCGTCAGCGCGATTAGCTGAATGCGCTTGCCGCGCGGGCCGGCGCGCACGCGCCGCGCCACCTCGTAGCCGTCCATCCCGGGCATTCCGATGTCGAGCACGGCCGCGGACGGCTCTTCCGTTCGCAGCGCCTCGAGAGCGGCCGGACCGTCGTGCACCGTGACGACCTCGGCGCCCAAGCAGCGCAGCAACGCGCCGAGGCTCTCCGCCGCATCGACGTTGTCGTCGACGACGAGAATGCGTTGGCCCGCGATGCGGGTCGCCGGCCGCCTCGACTCGACGGCCTGAGTCTCGGCGACGGGCGGCAGCAGCGGCAAGCGCACGATGAATTCGCTGCCCTTGCCCAGTCCCTCGCTGCGCGCCTCGATCATGCCGCCGTGCAGCACGACGATGCTGCGTGCGAGCGTGAGGCCGATGCCGAGGCCGCCCTGAGACCGCGTGTAGCTGCGCTCGCCTTGGACGAAGAGCTCGAACACGTGCGCGAGCACGTCGCTGCGAATGCCGGCCCCATTGTCGCGAACGGACACGACGGCGTGCGAGCCGAGCTGCTCGGCACGCAGCGTGATCTGGCCGCCGTTCGGCGTGTACTTGGCCGCATTGTTCAGCAGGTTGCCGAACACTTGCGCGAGTCGAACGGGGTCGGCATCGAGCTCGAGTCGCTCGCCGCCGAGATCCACGGTCAAGACGTGCCCGCCCGCGTCGATGAGCGGCCGCGCCGTCTCCACGGCGCTGCCGACGATATCCGCGAGCTCGACACGTTGCCTGCGTAGATCGATCTTGCCGCGCGTGATCCGCGACACCTCCATGAGGTCGTCGACGAGCCGAACCATGTGATTGACCTGCCGGCCCATCATTTCGTAGACATCGCTCGCAGCCGCGCCGTCGCCGCCCGAGAGACGTAGTATCTCGAGCGCGTTGTGAATCGGCGCGAGCGGCGTGCGTAGCTCGTGCGCGAGCGTAGCCAAGAACTCGTCTTTGCGCCGATCGGCCTCCTTCAGCGCCTCGCGACTCTCTTCGACGGCCGTGCGCGCCGCCACGTGCGCCGAGATGTCGCGGAAATAGCAGACCAGGCCTCGCTCCCCGTCCGGCAGCGTGATGCGCTCGACCCTCCACTCGTAGTAGTCGCGCACAGCGCGATCGGGACGCATCGTGGCATGCTCGCGCGTGTAATAAGGCTCACCGGTCGCCAACGTCTGGCGGAAGATCCGCACGATGTCGTCGGCGTGCGACTGCTCCCGAATCAGGTGCACGACTTCGTCGAAGTCGCGGCCCACGACACCGCCCGGAATGTCGCCGAACGCCGGCTGCGCGACCGGGTTCACCGCACGGATACGAAAATCGGCGCCGATCAAGTAAATGCCTAGCGGCGCGCCTTCGAGCAGCGTCTCGAGCTGCTCGCTGCGATAGCGCAGTGCGCGCTCGAGCTCGCCGCGCTGCTTCGAGAGGCCGAGATGCGCGCCGACGCGAGCGAGGAGCTCGCGCGCGCTGAACGGTTTGACGAGATAGTCGTCGGCGCCGGCGCTCAAACCCTCGATGCGCGCCTCTTCGCCGGCGCGGGCCGACAGCATGATCACGGGCACCGACCGCATGCGCGGGTCCGCGCGAATGCCGGCCAAGAGGCCGCTGCCGTCGAGCCGCGGCATCATGACGTCGGTGAGGACGAGATCCGGCACCCGGTTGTCGATCGAATCGAGCGCTGCTTGGCCATCGCCGACGGCCACGACATCGTAGTGGCGCTCGAGCAAGCGGCGCAGGTAGTCGCGCATGTCGCCGTTGTCGTCGGCGAGCAGGATTTTCGCGCGCGCCGCCGAGACCGTCGTCGGGACCGGCGCGGCCAGTGGGCGCAGCGGGGCCCGCTCGGGCTCTGCGGCGAACGAGCGCTGCGCCTCCTCGAGGAACGGCTGCACCCCGGTCCGCGTCGTCGCTAGCTGGCGTTGCGTGGCGATCCGATCCGCCGGCAAGTGGCGCTTGCCTGTTGGCAGGCTCACGGTGAATGTCGTGCCCTCGCCCTCGCGGCTCTCGAGACCGATCTCGCCGCCGTGGATTTTCACGAGCTCGCGCACGAGCGCGAGCCCGATGCCGGAACCTTCGTGGGTGCGTGAGCGCGCGTTGCGCACCCGCTGGAAGCGTCGGAACACCTTCTGTAAGTCGGCCGCGGCGATGCCCACTCCCGTGTCTCGAACCGTCAGCTCGGCTCGGTCGCCGCGCGCGCGGAGGCGCACCTCGAGCTCGCCCTCGAACGTGAACTTGAAGGCGTTCGAGAGAAGATTCAGCACAATCTTCTCCCACATGTCCCGGTCGACATAGACCGGCTCGCCGAGCGGCTCGCAGTCGACGATGAGCTCGAGGCCGGCGCGTTCGACGGCCGACCGAAACACGCTCGCGAGCTCGGCCGTCGCGGCGGCGAGGTCCGTGGCTTCGTAGCTCGCCTCGATGCGCCCGGACTCGATGCGAGCGAAGTCGAGCAGCGAGTTCACGAGCTTCAGCAGGCGCAGGCTGTTGCTGTGCGCGAGCGTCACCGCGCTCGCGACACCGGGCGGCAGCGGACCGTGCACGCTCGCGAGCAGATCTTCGAGCGGGCCGAGCATCAACGTGAGCGGCGTTCGGAACTCGTGGCTGACGTTGGAGAAGAACGCGGTCTTCGCTCGGTCGAGCTCGGCCAAGGCCTCGGCGCGCATGCGCTCCGCCTCGTAGGCTCGCGCGTTGGCCACCGCAACGGCGACCTGATCCGCGGCAAGGCCGACGAACGACCGATACAGGCCATCGAACGGCCGCCTTGGATTCAGGCCGACCACCATGTGCCCCGCTGGAAGCGGTAGCTCGACTGCCTGCTGCGCGTTCGCCGCGGCAAGCGCCTCGGGAGCTCCGGTGGTGCACGCCTGCAGCTCACCGTCGAGATAGGTGAGCGCGAACACGATGTCCTGCTGCGCGGTCGCGAGCGTTTCGATCGCAAGCACGCACGCGTCGTGTGGAGTGCGCGCCGTCGAATTGTGCGCAGCGAGATCCTTGAGGAGCGCAAGACGTCGTTCGCCGACGACGCGCCCCGTGGTCTCGGTGACGATGCAGAACACGCCGGCGACCGCGCCCGACTCGTCGCGCACGGGGTCGTACGAAACGTCGAAGTAGGTCTCCTCGTCGAAGCCGTAGCGATCGATGACGAACAGAAGGTCCCTTGCACTGAACGCCTCGCCGGTGCGCACGACGCCGTCGAGCAACGCGTGGAGGTTGGCGCCGCTATCCCAGATCTCGCTCCACGCGACGCGGCCGGGCATGCCGAGCATGTCCGGATGCTTGGCGCCGAAGACCGGGCGATAAGCGTCGTTGTAGAACACGACGTACTCCGGGCCCCAGAACAGGATGATCTGCGCCTTGGAAGCCAGCATCATGCTCAACGGGCTGCGCAAGCTCTGCGGCCAACGGCCGATGGGGCCGAGCGGCGTTTTCGACCAATCGAGCGCGCGCACGCGTTCGCCCATCTCGCCGCCGCCATGCAGCCAGTCAGCGCTGGAGCTTGCACCAGTCACGCTACCCGAAGGCTTGCCAGACTCTACCGGCCTAAGCACGGCGCTCGACGCCCCCGTAGTCGGCGGCCTGGCACGCGCGTCGTAGGAAATGACACGGATCGGTCCAGAAGTCGTGCTCGAGCTCGTCGAAGCCGTCAGCGGCCGAGTCTTCGGCCAACAGAAGCTCGACCGGAACCCGTTCGATCAAGTCTTCGAGCGGACGCTCGCTAGCGCCCTGCTCGGCGCGTGCGACGTCCGAAGGTGGCGTCATGGAAGGAGTCATGGCTTCATACCTGCGTGCGTCGTTCTTCGACTTCTTCGTCGTCCTCGCCGGGACCCTCGTCGATGGCGGCTTGAATGGCCCGCAGCTCCGCCGGTTTTACGAAGTGATGGTCGAAGCCGGCGTCGCGCGAGCGGTCGAAATCCTCGGCTTGCCCATAGCCGGTCAGCGCAATCAGCAGCGGCTTCGGCTGCATTCGGTTGGCCCGGATGCCGGCCGCGAGCTCGTACCCGTTCATGCCGGGCAAACCGATGTCGATGATCGCGACCTGCGGCGAAAACGTCTCGAGGCACGAGAGCGCTTGCATGGCGTCCGTGACGGCCTTGACCTCGTGCCCTTCCATTTCCAACAGCACCGCGATCGACTCCGCCGCATCCGCGTTGTCGTCGACGACGAGTACGCGCTTGCCGCCCCGACGCGGCGGCGGAACGGCCTGAAGCCCGGGGTGCTGCACGACCTCGCTGATGCACGGCAGCCGCACACAGACCTCCGTGCCGAGGCCCGGTCCATCGCTCGTGATGTTGACCTCGCCCTGATGCAGCTCGATGAGGCGGCGAACCACGGCCAGGCCGACACCCAATCCGCCTTGGCTGCGATCCAGCCCGCGATAGCCTTGCGTGAAAACCTCGAACACGTGCGGCAGGAATTGCGGCTCGATGCCGATTCCGTTGTCGCGCACGCGGACGCTGACGCTGCCGCGATCGACCTCGACGTTGAGCCCGATGCTGCCGCCCTCGGCCGTGTACTTGGCCGCGTTGTGCAGCACGTTGCTGAAGATCTGGCTCAAGCGCGAGAAGTCGCCGAACACCCAGACCGGCGTGTCCGGCACGTCGACCGCCAACGCGTGGCATTTCGAATCGAAGAGCGGCCGCACTATCTCGAGGCTGTGCTCGATGACCTTACCGAGCTCGACGGCCTCCCGATGCAACGTAATCTTGCCTTGCGTGATCCGCGAGACGTCGAGCAGATCGTCGACGAGACCGGCGAGGTGCGTTACTTGGCGTTCGATGACTTCGCGGACCCAGGCGATACGCGCGTCGTGCGGCGCCACCTTCTCCAGCACCTGCGCCGAGGTGACGATCGGCGCGAGCGGATTACGCAGCTCGTGCGACAGCATCGCCAAAAACTCGTCCTTACGGCGGTTCGCTTCCTGGAGCTTTTCTTCGGCCGACTTCGCGCGCGCCATCTCGCGGCCCAGAGTGCTGTAGAGCTGCGCGTTGTCGAAGGCCATCGCGGCGCGCGAGGCGATCTCAAGCAGACCGCGGTCGTCGAGCGTCATGGCGTCGTGATCGACGGTGCCGACGGCGAGCGCGCCGATGTTGCGCTCACCGACCCGGAGCGGCAGCACGTGCGCGACGCGCAGCCACGGCGGCCAATGGCTGGAGCCCCCAGTGTCGGTGCGAATCTCGAGCGGATAGCCACCGCTCTGGACTTCTCCGATCGCTCGCCGGACGCCTGGAGGCAGCAGCGTCAGCGTCTCGAGCAGGCGCGCCGGCTCACGATCCTGCCGATACAGCCCGGAAAATCCGTTCCCCGTATCGACGAACAATACCGCGCAGCCGCCGACGCTCGGCACCAGCACTTCGAGCAGCCGCTCCATGCTCGCGTGAAGGTCGAGCGACGACGACAGCTCGCGGCTCGCGAGCGCGATCAAGTCCGAGCGGCGCTGCGCCGCTTCCGCCGCCGCGCGTGCCGCCTCGGCGCGCGCAACCTTCGCCGCCCGGCGCTGCGCGCGGTACAGATCGACGAACACGCGCACTTTGCTGCGCAGGATCGCCGGCACGACGGGCGTCAAGATGTAGTCGACGGCACCGAGCTCGTAGCCTCGCTCCGTCTGCATCTCGTCGGCATAGGCCGTCACGAAAATGATCGGCGTGTGCGAGGTGCGCCCGTGCTTGCGGATCAGCTCGGCCGTCTCGATGCCGTCGATGTCCGGCATGTTGACGTCAAGCACGATGACGGCGAACTCGCGCTCGAGCAGCTCGCGCAGCGCCTCGGCGCCGGAGCCGACGAGAACGAGATTCTCGTCGAGATCGTCGAGCACCTCGCGGAACGCTAGCCGCTTATCGGCGAGGTCGTCGACGACGAGAATGTTGACTTTGTCTTCCATGGGCATCGGTTGCAGTCACATCGATCGCGCGTACTACCGGTGCAGCCAGCTCTTCAGCACGCCGAGCAGATGGATGGTATCGACGGGCTTCGACAGGTAGTCCCACGCGCCCGCCTCGATGCACTTCTCGCGATCGCCCTTCATGGCTTTCGCGGTCACCGCGATGATCGGCAGGTCCTTGCGCTGCTCGAGCTTGCGGATCTCGCGCATCGTCGTCATGCCGTCCATCTCGGGCATCATGATGTCCATCAGCACGATGTCGATCGACGCGTCCTCCTGCACGAGGCGGATCGCTTCACGGCCGTTGTTGGCCGAGATGATCTCCATGCCGTGGTCGTGCAGCACCGTAGACAGCGCAAAGATGTTGCGCATGTCGTCGTCGACGATGAGCGCCTTCTTGCCTTCCAGCACGCGCGTGTCGTGATGCAGGCCTTCGATCGCTTGGCGCTCGCCGTCGGACAGCTCGCGCATCGAGCGATGCAGCGAGAAGTACACGGCGTCCATGAGCCGCTCGAGGGAGCGCGCCTCACGCAGCGCGAACATGCCGTCGCGGCGGCGCCAGCGCGATAAAGCATCGCCGCCGCCGGAGCCGTAGATCACGATCGGTAGCTGGCGCGTCAACACGCGTTGCTCGACGACTTCGATGAGATCGGCAGGCTGTAGGTCCGTCGAACCGGACTCGATGACGAGGCAGTCGATCTGGTCCTTGCGCAGCAGCTCGCAGATCTCCTGCGCTTCTGTCGTCGCAACGACGTCGACGGCAGCGTCTGCGAACCGCGTCTGCACGACCTCGAGATCGCCGCCCGGCGCCATCGCGAGGCAGACCCGCTTGCGCGGGCGCGCGACGTAGTCGGCGAGCTGGCCGATGGCCTCGTCGATGACCTCCGTCGACGCAACGGGCTTCGTGATGAATCCGATGGCGCCCGACGACAACGCTCGATCGCGCGAATCGTCCGTCGAGACGATGCAGATCGGAATATGGCGCGTCGACAGATCGGCCTTCAGCCGATCGAGGATGCGCCAGCCCGGCATGTCCGGAAGGAAAATGTCGAGCGATACGATCGTCGGCATGTACTCTTTGATGAGCGAGATGGCCGCCGCGGCCGTGGCGCTGACGAGGCCTTTGAAGCCTCGGCGTCGCGCGGCATCGAGGAGCACCTTCGCGAACGCAAGGTCGTTCTCGACGATCAGCATCGTGCGGTCGCCCGGATGGATGCTCGCGCGATCGTCGCCGGCCTCGTTGAGCGCCGACGACGGCGTGTCGTCCTCGACGTACAGCGGTTGTACCGGAGCCTTCGACGGGCGTGCGGGCGCGGGACGAGCCTCGACCGCGCTCGGCCGCAGCGCGCGGCTCAGGCGCGGGGCTTCGACGGGCAAATACAGCGTGAACGTGCTGCCTTCGCCGGGGGCGCTGACGAGCCGAATCTCGCCGCCGAGCAGCTTCGAGAGCTCGCGGCTGATCGCAAGCCCAAGGCCCGTGCCGCCGTACTTGCGCGACGTCGAGCCGTCGGCCTGCTGGAACGCCTCAAAGATGATCTGCTGCTTGTCGAGCTGGATGCCGATACCCGTGTCGACCACCGAGAACGCGATGACTTGGTCCGCCTCGACGAGATCCTGGTTGTCCGGCGACCAGCCGCCTGCGGCCGGGCTGACCGACAGCGACACCGAGCCCTCGTGCGTGAACTTGAACGAGTTCGATAACAGATTCTTGATGATCTGCTGCATGCGCTTGATGTCGGTGAGCATCGTGCGCGGTACGTGCGGGTCGAGATGCACGTAGAACGCGACCTGCTTCGCTTCGGCGACGTGGCGGAACGTGCGCTCGACGTAGCGCTGCAGATCGAGCAGCCGCAGCTCGCTGATGTCCGCGACGACCGTTCCCGACTCGATCTTCGACAAGTCGAGAATGTCGTTGATCAGCGCGAGCAGATCGTTGCCGGACGCGTGGATCGTCTTGGCGGATTCGACCTGACGCAGGCTCAGGTTGCCTTCGGGGTTCTTCGCGAGCTTGTCGGACAGGAGCAGCAGGCTGTTGAGCGGCGTGCGCAGCTCGTGCGACATGTTCGCGAGAAACTCGGACTTGTACTTCGACGTCAGCGCGAGCTGCGTCGCCTTCTCTTCGAGCGCTTGGCGCGCCTGCTCGACTTCGGTGTTCTTGCGCTCGACCTCCTGGTTCTGGTCCGCGAGCTGGCGTGCCTTTTCTTCGAGCGCCTGGTTCGTTTGCTGCAGCTCCTCGGCGAGCGACTGCGACTGAGTGAGCAGCGTCTCCGTCCGCGTGTTCGCTTCGATCGTGTGAATCACGATGCCGATCGATTCCATGAGCTGATCGAGGAACGCTTGGTGCGATGGGCTGAAGCTCTCGAGCGACGCGAGCTCGACGATGCCGCGCAGCTCGCCCTCGAACACGATCGGCATGACGAGCACTTCCGCCGCCTGCGAACGCGTGAGGCCCGTGCTGATCCTGAAGCGCCGGGCTTCGATGTTCGTCAGTAGCATCTTGCGCTTCTCGATCGCGCACTGGCCGACGACGCCCTCGCCGAGATCGACCTCCTTGCCGTGCGCGCGCCGACCGGAAGAGGCGAAGCTCGCAAGCAGCACCAAGCGTTGCTGCTCCCGGTCGCCCGTGAGCACGTAGAACTCGGCCTGGTGGGCTCGCACGACGGGCGCGAGCTCCGAGAGGATCATTTCGCCGACGGCGGGCAGATCGCGTTGGCCCTGCAACATGCGGCTGAACTTCGCGAGGTTCGTCTTGAGCCAGTCCTGCTCGGTGTTCTTCTGCGTCGTGTCCTTCAGGTTACCGATCATCTCGTTGATCGTGTCCTTGAGGGCCGCGACCTCGCCTTGCGTCTCGACCGTGATCGACCGAGTCAAGTCGCCCTGGGTGACGGCCATCGCGACGTTCGCGATCGCGCGCACCTGCGTCGTCAGATTGGCTGCGAGCTCGTTGACGTTCTCCGTGAGGCCCTTCCAGATGCCCGCCGCGCCCGGCACTTTGGCCTGGCCGCCGAGCTTGCCTTCGACGCCGACCTCGCGCGCGACGGTCGTCACCTGGTCGGCGAACGTCGCGAGCGTCTCCGTCATGCTGTTGATCGTTTCGGCGAGCGCCGCGATCTCACCCTTCGCTTCGACGGTCAGCTTCTGCTTCAAGTCGCCGTTCGCGACGGCGGTCACGACCTTCGCGATACCGCGCACCTGCGACGTCAGGTTGCCGGCCATGAAGTTCACGTTGTCGGTCAGGTCTTTCCAGACGCCCGACACGCCGCGGACGTCGGCCTGGCCGCCGAGGCGGCCTTCGGTGCCGACCTCGCGCGCGACGCGCGTCACTTCCGACGCGAACGACGAGAGCTGGTCGACCATCGTGTTGATGGTGTTCTTGAGCTCGAGGATCTCGCCTTTCACGTCGACGGTGATCTTTCGCGACAAGTCGCCGGCCTGCACGGCCTTCGTGACCTCCGCGATATTGCGCACCTGCGACGTCAAGTTGCCAGCCATGAAGTTCACGGAGTCCGTCAGGTCGCGCCACGTGCCCGCGACGCCCTGCACGTCCGCCTGACCGCCGAGCTCGCCTTGCGTGCCGACCTCGCGCGCCACGCGCGTGACCTCGGCCGCGAACGAGCGGAGCTGATCGACCATCGTGTTGATCGTGTTCTTGAGCTCCGAGATTTCGCCTTTGACGTCGACGGTGATCTTCTTCGACAAGTCGCCCGCCGCCACGGCGGTCGTGACCTCGGCGATATTGCGCACCTGCGACGTCAAGTTGCCGGCCATGAAGTTCACGGAGTCCGTCAGGTCGCGCCACGTGCCCGCGACGCCCTGCACGTCCGCTTGGCCGCCGAGCTTGCCTTCGGTGCCGACCTCGCGCGCCACGCGTGTGACCTCGGCCGCGAACGAGCGCAGCTGGTCGACCATCGTGTTGATCGTGTTCTTCAGCTCGAGGATCTCGCCTTTGACGTCGACGGTGATCTTCTTCGAGAGGTCGCCGGCCGCCACGGCCGTCG
>Ga0075428_100007508_pt1 | contig 12084 bp, 10 predicted proteins | sample RhiMetdeltSRZDD2_FD_75291 | JGI IMG/M metagenome (GOLD analysis project Ga0075428, IMG submission 75291) | Populus rhizosphere microbial communities from Tennessee, USA - Rhizosphere MetaG P. deltoides SRZDD2 | ecosystem: Host-associated > Plants > Roots > Rhizosphere > Soil | place: USA...
GAACAGGATGCTGCGCGGATACAGGTACAGCCGACGTTCGCAACACGCCCGGTCAAACACGATCTCGTATCCGGCGTCTTCCGCCAACAACGTCGCGAAATATTGGCGCATCTCCGGATAGTAGTGCGACAGAGGGCCGCGCAAGAATCGCTCGAAATACAGCGATGACACTGCCACGTAATCCGGTGCTCGCACGTGGAGCGCTGCCAGTGAGTACCAACCTACATCTTCAGGCTCCCGAACCTGTACCTCGGTCATTATCGCCGGATCGTCCGCGAAAAACTTTTCGAACGCTCTTCTTCGTCCGCTGACTACCGGCATCGCCCGCGACACAGCGCGGACATTGGGATGCTTGTCCCACTTCGGCACGTAGGGGCTGGATTCAATGCTTGCACTGGCCGGAACGTGATTCTTGACCCACGGCACGGCAGCAAGCCTTGGGTCATTGGCAAAACGCCTATCAACGTCGAGGCAGCAGATGACGCCATAGGCGATGAGACCTGCCGCCACGACACTCGCGAGGCGTGCGCGCGCGTGTCCGATCAGTTGCCAGCCCGGCGCGGCTGCGATCAGCATCAGCGGCACTATCACCAGAATCCATCGCACCTGTACGTTGGTGCGTGATGCAAAGTAAATCCAGTACAGCGCCGCCGTGCTGACTGCGGTCATGAATGTCGCCGTGCCACACGAGCGCTTGTCACGAAAAAGCACCGGGACCGCCGCTGCGAGTCCGATTGCCGTGGCCGCGACCAGTGGCCAGCCGGTCAGGTCCGCAGCAAGTGTGTCAATTATGCTCGGGTCGTAGCGCGTCTCACCGCTGGCCCCGATGTACTGCGGCGAAGTGGTGATGAGATAGCGGAGATCCGTCGAAAACCTCTTGAACTCGATCGCTGCGAAGGGATTTCCGAGAAGAAACCCGACCGGGACGGCAACCAGGCCCACGAGAAAACGACGATCGACTATCTTGCTGATGAAGTCCGGCGCGCCGGGACGCGACAGGTGAAACGTCAGCAATGCCATACCGATCACGAGCCCGTTGTACTTCATCGCGCCGGTCAGGCCAATCAGAAGACCGGCGATTACGTAGGTAGCCGGGCGCGGATCGGCCCATATCTTCTGCGAGGCCCGAAACGCCAGCAGCATGAAAAAGACGACCGGCAGGTCCGTCGTGATCAGATGCGCCTGCACGATGAACCCGGCCGACGACGCAAGCAGAAGAGCAACGACTAGTGCGATGGATCTGGTGGCGCATTTGGCTACGATGCGCCACATCAGCCACACCGATCCGCACGCAAACAGCGCCTGCAGGAGCTTGGCGAGCCAGACCGAGATGAAATCGAGCGATTCCCCGTATTCGTTGCCGGAGAGAAGCTCGAGCAATCCCACCAGCGCCACGCGCGGGGCAACGGAGAAGGCTAAGTTGATGTAGGTCAGCAGCGGTGGCTTGTCAAAGTGGGGCGGCGAAAACGGCCATGCTCCTTCGCGGAAGAGATCCTTAAAGGCCATCTGATCCGCGTTCCAGATTTCTGTGTAGCCCCACCAGCTACCCCCCGCGCAGAGCAGGGCCGTCAAGAGGACCGGCAGCCACGGACTCGTGAGCTGGTGCCACACGGTGCCGCCCGAAGTCGAGGCGGCTGCTGTGCAACTTCTCACGGATAACTGCTGGGGGCCGGGAGACTCGTGGCCATCGCGCCGTTTGACGACGCGAGACACGCACGGCCAGCCGTAGGTCCGGAACAGGGAAACGGAGAACAGGCGATCAAGAAAAGAGCAGGCGGTTTGTTATGTTGCATGCGGTCCCGGTCCGGACACCGGAGACCCGCATCATACCGCTGGCGTGCCTTGTTTCCCGCGGTTTTCCGCAACGGCCGACGAACCTCGAGTGGACGCTGCAGCCCGCGGGCTCGAAATGGATCCGAACGTCCTGCTCCCAACGCCCCGACGACCCCTGACCGCGACCGATATGGCCACGACGGGGTGTCGTCAGGGAGCCCGTGGACGACGGCCGGCGTTCGAGTCGAGGGCCTGCGAGAACACGGGCCTGCCGCGCGCGCCGGCAGGCCAGATTCTCCGACGATGCCTCAGTTACGTGGCAGCGGCGGCTTCACGCCAGCCAGCGAGCCATCGGCGCCCATGATCCTCAAGTGATCGTGAACCTGGACGTTGGTCGCACCTGTCACGCCCTGATCGTACCTGTACGCTGTCTTGTATAAGCCCCACTTGATGTAAGGCACTCGCCCAGTGGTCGACGCGCCCGGGTGACACGTTTGCCCACGCCAGGAGACGACGGGCGTCAGCTTATCGTCGACGTACACGTCAATCGCGCCAGAGCCACCCTGGGCATTGGAGCGCGTATCCCAGCGGATGCGAAACATGAAATCGTGGGCGACCCCGATAAACGGCGGACCGACGATGATCGGCGAGAGCCAGCCCTGGTAGCCGTTGTCGTAGATCTTCTCGAGCCGCAACCTGAGTCCGTCTTTGCTGCCGAGAAGGGCAACGGGAGGAGAGCGACCGTCACCGCCGGGATTGTCATGCCACTGGATGTAATAGCCCCCGATACTGTCGGGCGCACTGTCAATGCGCAGGCGGAATCCGTACCAGTAGTCGTGAGTTGCCCGCCAATGATCCTCGGAGCCCTGGCCATAAGGGCTCACGATGCTGCCCGCCGATTGCATCGCACCCAGGAGGTCGCCATCCATCCGACGCTCCGCCCGGTAGTTGCTGGTTCCGTTCTTGACGAGCGTCGTCTTCATGTAGCGCGAGCTTCCGATCAGCGGATTATCGTCGCTGATTTCGACGCGTGCATTGCTGGTATCTCCGTCAATCATCGTCTTCCACACGCCTTCTTTGGTTAAGGCGGTACGCGCGCCAAGCGCGAGCGTGTCATGGGTCTCTTGGAAAATGACCTGTCCCGAGGTCGGGCAGTTCGCATCGATGCACAGATTCGTCGGGGATTGAGGAGTCGCCGCCCAGGCAGCGCCCGAGATCAGGAGATAGAGACCCAAGTGTGATACGCGCATCATTCCTCCGCAGTTTACCTCAGCTCCCCAGCGGACCTGTCGGACCGAGCTTCCGTTGAATAGTCTGGAGCTGACCCGCTTTGCCGGCCTGCCGCAGCTGCAGATGGATCGTCCCGACGCCGTGAAGGCGATGACGCTGCGCCAGAGCGGCAGTAGAAAACGGAGTCAGCGTCCTTGCCGTCGCCCGCTTTGCGGGCGTTGTCATTTTCGCCCCCAGACAAGTGGGGCGCGGAAAAGAACGCAGGCAAGGGTACGGAACTCGATCACCTGCCACAACGGCGTTAAGTGTCGCACACCTGCGACGATGCAGACTGTGACCCCTGTCGCGTTGCGGTGGGCGTGGTCCGTCCCGCGATCCCGCGTCACGTCCGCTCAGCCTTGACGCTGCAGTGCCGGCACGTGCCGCCGGATATTGTCCGACATAATCCGGCCGACGTTCTCCCACGTGTATCGCGACTTCACGAGCTCTCTGCCGTGGGCACCGAATCTCCGGCACTTGTCCGGATCCCCAAGCAGATCCATCAATCTGACGGCGAGCGTATCGACGTCGTCGGCTTCGACGAGGTAGCCACTCCTCCCTTCTTCCACAATGTCGGGCAAGGCCCCGATTTGTGAACTCACTATCGGCAGCTCGTGCGCGAAGGCCTCGATGAACACCAACCCAAAGGGCTCGTTGCGCGTGGGCATGCAGAATACGCTCGCCTCCTCAAAGTAGCGCCCAACCTCCGTCACCGGCACAGGGCCGACGACTCGGCAGTTATCGGCGGCGATCTTCGGGGTGCAACCGACTATGACAAGTTCCGCGTGCGGATACACCTTGCGTACCTTATCGAACGCAGCGACGAGCTGCGGTCCGCCTTTGCGCTGCCAGTCCTTGCCGATGAACAGGATCCGCATGCCCGAGAATCGATCGGGCCTTGCAGACTCCAGCGCCGGCAGCGGCGCATTGGGCCCAGCGTACGCGCACACGACGCGGGCAGGATCGCACCCGTACTGCTCAATTAGCGAGCGCGAGACATGCGAGCTCATCGTGAATATCAGTGTTGCATTTAGATAGAGGCTCCGCTCACATGCGATCCACTCGGGCGCGGGCAGGTCATCGCGCCGATGGGCCGGATAGTAGAGATTCGCGAGCTGCGTATGATCGGTGTAGACAAAGTGCGGCACTCCGTCGATTCGCGCATCGACGATCGACTGCGTCTGAAATGTGAACTCGTATGACCTGCCAGAACAGGACCGTCTGAGTAGCTCGCGCGATCTCTGGAAGTATGCAGGAGTCCTGCGCCCATATCGCAGCGCACGCCGCGGCGGCCAGCACCTCGAGGGTCCGTAATGCCGAAGCGCGGCGAACGCCAGGTAGAGCTGGCTGGGCCATCTGCCGCCGATGGACTGGATGATGTCGATACTCTCCCAGGACACCTCGGGCAGACATGCCCTGAGCACTCGATCTACGCTGGCATTCGTGTGCGAGAAGGCCCCCGTTCGGAAAAACCCTGCGCGCCCTGCTGCCATGGTGACATCATATCGCTGCGAGGACCTCACCGTGTTGACGGTGGCGTCGTCCTGGCGGCATAGAATCACGCTCATGGTCCAGATCCGTACGGCATACATTCTTTCCTCTGGTCATTCCGGTTCTACGCTGCTGAACCTTCTGCTTGGCGGCCACCCGACAATCGTTCCGGTCGGCGAAATCACACACCTGCCCAAGAATCTGGCGCTCAACACCCTGTGCTCGTGCGGCACGCCCGTACGCACCTGCGGTTTCTGGCAGCCGATCGTCTCGCAGTTTGGCCAACAGGTCGGCCGGGACCTGAGCACGGACCCGTATGCGATGCGCCTCGGATTCATCGGCGCAACGCGCGTGGTCGACCCGAAGGTCATGACCCCCGCTTACCGCCGGGCATGGAAGGTCCGTCACGGGGCGGCCTTTCTCAGAGCCAGGGCCGGGATTACGCCTCTGCCATCTCTGCTCGCCCGGTTCGACGAGGCATGCCGAAACACGCTCGCGCTGTTCGAATCAGTTCGCGCGCTCACCGGCGCGCAGGTCGTCGTCGATGCATCAAAGGACTATCTGAAAGGCCTCGGGCTCTATCGTCTGGACCCAAAAAGGACGCGACTGATTCTCCTGACACGGGATGGTCGTGGCGTTTTCTACTCCGGCGTGCGGTCCGGCTTAACACGTCAGGACGCCTTGCGGCGCTGGGTCAACTACTACTCGCGCACGATGCCACTCATCGCGCGCAACGTTCGGCCCGAAGGCGTTCTGCGAATCAGGTATGAGGACCTCGCGACGGCAACAGCCACGACCTTACAGGGGCTCTGTGCCTTTCTGCAGCTTGATTACACTCCAGCGATGCTCGAGCTCCACGCGCGACCCGCCCACATCACGAATGGCAATGGCATGAGACTGCGCCGCGACCGGGTAATCGCCCTCGATCAGTCCTGGCGCAGCAATCTCGATCCGGCGGACCGCGCCTACTTCAACCAACATGCTGGCGCGCTGAACGCCAAGCTCGGGTACGACGACCCCGCCTCCCCTGCGACCGCCAGGGTATCAGGGGCCGAGCGTTTTCCCTGACTCCGGGATCATTCTTCGACGTCGCGAAATCGATTGGCGCGTCTGGTCTCTGCCAAAGCCGCAAGGAGGCCGCCTTCGTGGCGCAGCCGGAACCGCAGCAGATTGAACCCGTCCGCGAGCCTCTGCCAGGCCATCGCGGCCGAGTTCAGATCTTCGTCGCCCGCAGCGTAAACCGGTTGGTAGCCGAGCTCCGACATCAGGCCTCCGCAGATCCTCTCGATGACGGCCACCTCGCGCTCGCTGAGGCCGGTGCGCCATTTGCCGGTATTGCCGCCGACGATCGTCCGTGCGTGCCGCGTTGCGGCGAGATCCTCTGCCGGTTTTTCCAGGACCAGCATCTCAACCCGAAAGGCGACACCAAGGAAGCGACAAAGCCGGTCCAGAGCCTGCGGCGGCTCCGCGAGCAGCGACTCGTACGACAACTCCATGCTCGCGACCGGGAGCTCAGCCGCCTCCTGGCGATATTTGCGTATCTGCTGCTTCCAGCGTTGCGCAGCCCGCGGGACGCTTTTCCCCCACGCCTCGCGGATCGAACAGGCATAGTCGCGCGGATCTCGAACGATGTGTATGTACCGGGCATCAGGAAACAGCGTTCTGAGCAGCGCAAGCTGTGACACATAACCTGGCGTCTTGTCACCGACGATGCGACAGCCCGTCATCTGCGAGTAGAGGGCAAACATCGCGCGCAGCACGTCGCGGTACGTCGCTCCTTGCAGCGCCTCATACCAGCGGGAGCCGTCGAACTCGACCCCCCGAGCCTCCATGCGTCGCGCGAAGGTCGTTCCTTGGAATTCTCGGTGGAAACGCAGGAAGTTCGCTCTTCTGCCAACGTCCCCGAAGGACCCGAAAGTCCGCGCATAATAGGGAATGAAATGGGTTTCGTGAGGAAATATCGCGATCTCCGGATGCCTGTTGAGCAGATCGCGCGTGAGCTTTGTCCCGGAGCGCGGAAGCCCGAACAAGAAGACCACACAGGGATCGCTCAATTTGCTCCGCCCCCCGATCGGCTGCAGCAACGCAGTTTACACGCAGCGCCCATCGGCGTTGGATGAGCTGCGGAGAACCCATGACCACGCGGCTCGGAGCTCTGGATTTCATATAAGTCTTCGAGCCGGGTCGCTGCACCCGACGATTGAAGGCGGGCTCTCTCGCACTCAGCGGCTCAGTCCTGCTCGCAGGGCTGTCACGTTGGCGTTGCGCAGGAGCATGGTGCGTTCACGCACGCGGCCCAGCCTCCTTCGGCAGGTGGGATTGAGGGGCGCCGCTACGCCTGATTCCAGGCCGACAAGTCCCTCTGGATCAGTCGCGCGAGGCGCTCGTTGTGTGGCCGATAATGTTCAATCAGTCGGACTCTAGTCGCCTCGGACATCTCTGGAAGCGGCACGCTGTTCCTGACGCGCAGCTTCTCTGCTAATTCTCGCGCCCCAAACCGGTTCAAAGCACGGCTCGCCAGCCACAAGGGCTTCGATCGGGCAAGGCTCCCCTTGCCTTCCGCCGAGTTTATCCGGAGAGTCTCAAGCCCGGTCGCCACGTCCGGGTCGATAGCGAGAAACTCGTAAATCCTCCGCATGAATCCACGGCCATCGGCCACGAGATCGTCGTATAGCAGCACCAGCATCCGTTCGCGGGGTATATTCCGGAAGAATCGCTCGAGGTGGTCGGCGTATGTGCCTTCATCCAGAAACTCGGGCTTGTCTAGGAGTTTCTGCTCAAACGACAGTTGCGCGTTGTGGTCGAACTTGGCCTTCGCGTTCCAGAATCGCGAGTACACGCGATCCACGGGATTGCGAAGCGAGGCGATCAATCGCACGCCGGGGAGGTGTTGCGCGATCATTGCCGGAATGTCATGCCCCGGCCGTCCCGCGGACAGATAGCTCGGCGACGCCTCCCCGACCGCCTTCTGGCCGGACCATTCCGCAAAATACGCTGCATAGAACTCAAGCCCCTTGGCGTAATCCCGGTCGAAGAAATGCAGCTCCTTCCTTGCGGGAAGGAACACGTCAGGGTGCGCCCGCAGATTCTTCTCGATCCAGGTCGTCCCCGAACGTGCAGCACCGATGAGCAGAAAGTTTGGAAGCATGGACTCGCTCTTCTGCGTACGCCCCGGGGTCCTGGCCGCGCCAGCATGAATGCACTGGCCAGCGACATCCTACAATTCGCGATGGTACCGCAGTCCCGGACCCGGGCACGACTCAGACCCCGGGGCGTCTTGACAACCGTCGTGCGGCGCCGTGATTCTGCGACCACTGCCTCCGAGCCGACGCGCCCGACTGTTCAGGGGATCGATGCAAAGAAGGGTTCTGGTGCTGCGTCCACATGCGGATACGATTGGCGGCGTCGAGCACTATTACAACGTCTTGGCGCTCGAGGCTTTCGATCCCCGCTTCGAGTACTTCTTCGTCACGCAACCCGACCGGGGCACGGGACTGACGATCGCCGCGCGGCTGGCGCGACTTTATGTTCAGTTCTGGCGCACGCTCCGGACACGTGAGTACGCGCTCGTCGTCCTGAATCCCTCGCTCAACCGCAACTCCTTCTTTCGCGATGCCCTCTTCTGCGTGCTGGCCCGGGTCCAGCGCTGCAATGTGCTGACGTTCTTTCGCGGGTGGTCCGAAGAGATGGAGCGCTGGATCGAGCGCCATTGGCTGCCGCGGGCGATATTCCGCGCGAGTTTTGCCCAAGGCCAAGACTTCGTCGTCCTGGGCAAAACCTTCCGTACCCGCCTCCTGCGCCTCGGTTGCAGCCCCCGCGCCCGCTATCACCTCGCATCAACAGTTGCCGATGACAGCTTTCTCAGCGATCTCGATCTCGAGCATCGGCTCTCCCGGAGCCCTCCACTGCGCATCCTCTTCCTGTCGCGCCTGGTACCGGCGAAGGGCGCATTGCTCGCGCTGCAGGCCGTCTCCCTAGCTCGGAGCTGGCTTCCGGAGATCCCGCTGCACCTGACGATAGCGGGCGACGGTCCGGATCTGCCTTTGCTCCGCGCCGCTGCGGACCTCGACAACGTCGAGTTCACCGGCGCGGTCACCGGCGAGGCCAAGCGCCGGTTGCTGCTCGAATCAGACATATTCCTGTTTCCCACCTCGCATGGCGAGGGCTTGCCGAACGTGGTGCTTGAGGCAATGTTGTACGGCATGCCGATCCTCTCCAGGCCGGTCGGCGGCCTGCCGGACGTCATCGAGCAAGGGGTCAACGGGTTCCTCACCGACACGCTTGACCCGGTAGTATTCGCCCGCTGGCTCGTCCAGCTCGCGCGCGACCGCGAGCTGCGGCACCGCATCTCGCACGCGAACCACTGTAAGGCGCTCGCGAGCTTCACCCGTGACCAAGTCCGCGCCCACTTCGTGCGCATCGTTGAAGACAGCATTCTCCGCTAGCCGGCCTCGATTCTCCTGCCTGATGATCACCGATCCGACCGAACGACTGTTCCTGCGCGAGCGTATTCGCAACCGGCTCCGGCACCTTACTACGCGACATCGGCAGGGCGATGCCGCTCACATGTTCATATTCTCGACCCCGCGCAGCGGCTCGACGTGGCTGGCTGAGCTCATCGCCACCCAAGGACGCTTCAAGGTGGTCAACGAGCCCTTCAATCTGCGCAGGCCCGTCGTGCGCGCTACCCTCGGATTCGACGACTGGTCGCTGCTGCTCGATCCGGCGAGCAAGCCCGCTATGCGCGCCTATCTGCAGAAGTTCATCGATGACGAGGATGACGACCCGAGATTCAAGCGGGAAATTCCGTTCTCGGACCAATGGCACTTCACGACCGATCGGATGCTCTTCAAGATCCTTTTTGCCGGAGAGGACGATTTCGGCTGGTTCGCGCGCGAGTTCGGCGGGCAGACCCTGCTGCTCCTGCGGCACCCGATCCCTGTCTCGCTGTCGCGAGAGGAGCTGCCTCGGCTGCACTCGTTCCTGACGGGTCCGTTTGCCACCCGGTTTACAGAGCAGCAGCGCGCGGTTGCCCGGAGCGTCATCGAGTCGGCGAACCACTTTGAGATGGCCGTGCTCGACTGGTGCCTGCAGAACGCCGTTCCGCTCCTCGGCGTCGATCCGAAATGGACAATCATCTCGTACGAACAGATGGTGCTCGATCCGGACACAGCCATCACTCACCTTGCGCAACGACTGTCACTGCCCGACCCTGCTCGCATGCTGAAGCGCTTGGGACGCGCATCCGCTTCGACGGTGAAATCGAGCGCGGAATCCCGTCGCCTGCTTCAACATCAGAGGGCTGCACCGGCGGCCGGCCCCGCACTGATCGGCCGCTGGCGCGGCCGCGTCACGCCGCAGCAGGAAGCGCGCGCATTCGATATTGTGGAAGCGTTCGAGATCGACTACTACCTGCGGGGAAGTCTGACTCCGAACCCGAAGTGGCTGTTGAGTGCACCACGACGTCAAGCGCCATGAGGATCTGCTTCCTGATGCTTTCCCACTGGACCGGGAACCTGGGCGGCGCCGAGATTCAGGTTCGCTATCTCATGGACTACTTGCGCACCAATACGAACCACGAGGTCTCGTTTGTCTGCCGGCACTCGACGGCCACCGATGGCGAGGGTGTCGCCATTCACCGTACGCGGCCGGTGCCGCCGCTCGGCCGCTGGTTCAAGACCGCGGACGCGGTTTCGGTCTGGGGTTGGCTCGTCCGGCTGCGGCCGGACGTCATCTACACCCGTGTCAGCTCTCCGTACGTAGGTGTGGCTGCCGCGTACTGCCGCCGCCATGGCAGCCGGCTCGTGCATCACGTCGCACGGATCGAGGACGTGACGCCGTTTCGGGCCCGATGGCTGCGTCACTGGGCAAAGCGCCTCGAACGGCCGCTCTACGAGTACGGTTTGAGGCGCGCCGATGCGATCATCGCTCAGGCGGAGTACCAGCGGCGCTTCCTTCGTGAGCACTACGGGCTGGAGGCAGCAGGCGTCATACCGAACTTCCATCCGCCGCCCGCCGAGACTCCGGCGGTTGCCCGCCGACGCACGATCGTCTGGGTCGCCAATTTGAAGCGCAACAAGCGTCCGGAACTGTTCGTGGACCTCGCGCGACGCTGCCTGGATCTCGAAGACGCCGAATTCCTGATGATCGGTGCGGTGCAGGATCCCGCCTACGCGCGGCTGACCGGAGACCTGGTGAACGTACCGAATCTGCGATTTCTTGGCCCGCGACCCCTGGAGGACGTCAATCGAATCCTCGGGCAGGCGCGCCTGTTCGTGAACACGAGCCGCCCCTCTGGAGAAGGCTTTCCGAACACGTTCATTCAGGCTTGGCTGCGTGGCACGCCGACCGCGAGCCTCGAAGTCGATCCCGACGGACTGATCTCCCGGCACAGGATCGGCGTTGCGGCGTCCGGCGATATGGCCCGGCTGGCCGACCAGGTTCGTGAGCTCGTTCGGCAGCCGGACCTGGCCCGCGAGCTCGGTCAGAATGCGGCGGCATTCGCCCGCGTCACGTATGGCCTTGACAACTGCCGCCGCATCGTCGAGGTGCTCGAGGGCCGCGCGCAAGCGCAAGGACGGAGCGTGCCGTGAAGGTCCTCTGGCTTTATCGGGTATACGCCGACGTCAACACGCACATCACGACGTGGCGTGAAACGGACCGTCACCTGAAGCAGCGCCACGAAATTCACTACATCTTCGCCTGCAGGCACAGCCGGCAATGTTTCACGGATCAGGCGACGCTGATCCCAAAGCTGCCGCGCCGCGGGCTCGCCTTCCTGCACTTTCTATTAGCCGGGTTCGGGGCCTTCCGGCGCCAATACCGGGCGCTGCAACCCGATCTCGTAATCTTCGACCAGTTTACGATCCTGTACTCGCTCATGTTTCTGGGCGCGAAGCAGCGGCCCGCCTTCGTACTCGATTTGCGGCAAGCCAAGTACAGCAACGCTGCCGCATGGCATTCCGGGCGCCTGATGCGCGCCTACACGAAATGTGTCCTCGGGCTCAATCGCGATCGGCACGAGGGGATCACGTACATTTCCGAGGGTCTGCGCCAGCAGCTCCTGCGGGACATGCGCATGCCGCTGAATCCACGTCAGCTGATCTGGCCCTCGGGTGTCGACCCGGATCTCTTCAGGCCGGATTCAGGCCACTCGTCGTCTTCCGACGCCGCGGAGCTGCGCCTGTTCTTTCACGGTTCGCTCACCGACGGGCGCGGCCTCGCCGAAACGATCCGGGCCATGCGGTTGCTGCACGAACGCGCAATCCCCGTAAGCTTCACGGTCGTCGGCGATGGAACCTATCTCGACACGCTGCGCCGGCTGGCGGCCGAGTTGGAGGTGGAGGACCGTGTGCACTTCCGGCCGCTCGTGCCATTCGACCAGGTCCCGGCACTGATTGCCGAGGCCGAGATCTGCATGATGGCCTACCCGCTCACCGACTTCTGGGAAGGCAACGTCCCGATCAAGCTCCTCGAGTACATGTCGATGCAGAAGGTCGTCCTGACGACGCCCGTACGTGCATTCCGTACTATCACCGAGGATGCGAGCTG
>Ga0075428_100007509_pt1 | contig 12084 bp, 11 predicted proteins | sample RhiMetdeltSRZDD2_FD_75291 | JGI IMG/M metagenome (GOLD analysis project Ga0075428, IMG submission 75291) | Populus rhizosphere microbial communities from Tennessee, USA - Rhizosphere MetaG P. deltoides SRZDD2 | ecosystem: Host-associated > Plants > Roots > Rhizosphere > Soil | place: USA...
CAAATAATTATTTTGTGCTTATCGCGGGCAAACCCAGTGTTACTGCACTCAGCCGCGCATTTATCTCACGAGATAAATCCGGTACCGGACAGACTCGTGCAAATCCATCGAGAAATCACGATGATTCTGTAACGTTGATTATTGGTCAATCAAGGGGGAACGATGAGGTACTCACCGCAACCCGGGAACTGACCGAACCGGGCGCACTTGAACGCCAGCCGCTTCAGGTCCGCCGCGGTCACAGAGATCAGCAGCTCCTGCCCACATGGGCATACGAGCGTGTCCTCACCCGCGAGATCTCCCGTGCCCGTATGGCGGGCCGTGACAACCCACGTCACGCGCTCGGCGGGATTGGGCTTATCGATTTTTGTAAGTGTAATTGTGGGCATGTCTCATCCTCAGTTAGCCCACCCCGTCACACGCATTCTAACGCGGTAGCGGAGGCTGTGCTGTGACGCGCTGCCCGGATCGCCGCCCCTTACGCGAATGGCCGGCCCACTGGCCCACGATGATCCTGGTAACGGGATACGTGCTGGCCCTCTTGCTCGGCATGCGCGCACTGTACCTGTGGATCACATCCATTGCGGGTGCGATAGCCACGGTGGCCAAATGATTTCCCCACGCTGGCCAGTCTCGCCCGAGCTCGCCGGCTTTGACGGTCGTGCACATTGCGCGGCCGTCTTTTTCTTCCCGCCAATCAGCTAGCCAAGACACTGCATGGAATTCCACCCATACTCGGAGATTTTCCCGCTGATTCAAGGCGCGGACCTTGACGCCCTTGTCGCTGACATAAAGACCTTCGGGCTACGCGAAAAGATATGGCTGTACGACGGACGAATACTCGACGGCCGTAATCGGTTCATTGCGTGTCAGAAGGCGAGAGTGGAGCCGGAGTTCCGTCAGTATCGCGGTACGGACAATGGTGCGCTGGCACTTGTCGTGTCTGCAAACGTCAAGCGCAGACATCTCAACGCCAGCCAGTTAGCGATGGCGGCGGCTCGGATTTCGTCTTATCGCTCAGGCGCGAATCAGCATACGGAGGGTGTCTCAATTGAGACAGCCTCCGAAATTGTCGGCGCGAAAGTGGCTTCAACGAAACGCGCCCGAAAAGTGATCGAGCAAGGCAGTAAGCCGCTACAGAAAGCGGTCGAGAGTGGCGAAGTCCCCGTGTCGCGCGCTGCGGCTGTAGTCAATCTCCCGAAGCCGGAACAACTCGCCGCCGCTAAGCAGGCCCCACCAAGACCCGCCAACCCAGAGCCGGCGGCAATGCCTACACCGGACCCTGTGCTCGCGGAGGATTGGGAGCCGGACCCGCTGACGGAAGAAGAATTGCGCGCCATTGACGAGGAAGAGGATCGCCGGCTCGAAGCAGAGTATTCCGGTCTGAAGCGCGACGTAGTGATCGCGAAGCAGCTTGAGGAAATAAAGCGGCTTAACGCGTTGGTGGCGATATACGAGAGTGCGCGTGACGGGTACATGCGCGGCAAAAAAGCAGTCACCAAGTTACTAGAGGCGGCGCAGCGCAAGGTCGCCAAGCTCGAAAAAGAGCTTGCAAAGCTGCGCGCCAGCATGGGGCGTGCAGCGTGAACGGCGCTCTATTCGAGCCGGATTTCTCCGGCGTCAGAATGCCAGAGCCGCGCGCCTGCCAGACGCGAGCAATCGAGCAGTTGCGGGAGGGTTACCGCGCCGGGCATCACCAACAGGTGCTCGTGATGCCCACGGGATCAGGTAAGACCATCACGGCGATGATGCTGATCCATGAGTCGCTGAAGAAGGGCAGGCGCGCGACTTTCGTCTGCGACCGTACGGCGCTCATCAATCAGACGAGCGCAGTGGCCGACAGCCTTGGGCTTACCGATCACGCGATCATTCAGGCCAATCATCCGCGCCGGGACAATTCCCTACCGTTCCAGATCGCGAGCATTCAGACAATCCAGGCGCGGGCCTATTGGCCGCAGTCGGATCTTGTGGTCTTTGACGAAGCGCATACTGTTTATAGAGCGGCGAAAGAGCTTCTCGAAGGGCGCGGGGTGCCAGTACTTGGGCTGACCGCTACGCCGTGCACGACCGGGCTGGGCAAACTCTATACCCACGTCGTCAACGCCGCGACGATGGATGAGCTGACGCGCGACGGGATTCTCGTGCCTTTGCGCATCCTGACCTGTGTTACGCCCGACATGGCCGGGGCGAAAACCTCTGGCGGTGAGTGGACCGCAAAGGCGGCTGCCGAGCGCGAGCTGACCATTGTCGGCGACGTGGTTACCGAATGGGCGAAGCATGGCGAAGGACGAAAGACCATCGCCTTCGGCGCAGATATCGCTTATTGCGATGAACTGGTCCGCCGCTTCAATGAAATCGGAGTCAACGCGGCCTGCTACACATCGGACACCCCGGACGACGAGCGCGAGGTGCTGGTGCGCGAATTCAGCAAACCGGACTCGACTATCCGTGTGCTGGCGTCCGTATCGGCTCTCGCCAAAGGATTCGACGTAAAGGACGTGGGGTGCATCATTGATGCGCGCCCGCTCCGCAAATCGCTCTCGGAAGTGATTCAGATGTGGGGCCGCGGCCTTCGGTCATCGCCCGAAACCGGAAAGCAAGATTGCATCTTGCTGGACCACAGCGGAAACGCATTACGGTTTCACGACGATTTTGTTGATGTGTTCTTCAACGGGTTCGGCGACCTGTCGTCGGCAGAGAAGATGGATGCCAAGCCCCGTCAGGAAGCCGAGGACTGGGAGCCTTCGGGTTGCCCCCAATGCCATCACAAGCCCTTCCGTAAACGCTGTCTTGCGTGCGGTTTCGAGAAGCCGTCACAGACGCTGATCGATTCCACTCCGGGCCAGATGCAGGAAATCATGATCGGCAAACGGAAGGCCGCTGAGAGCAAAGCGGATCTGTGGGCACAGCTTTGCACCTATGCGCGATGGCATCTGAAGTCCGAAAAGAAATCGGGGTGGGCTTGGTACAAATACCAGGAAATCACTGGTGAGAAACCACCGCGGTCATTCTCTTTTGACTCCACACCTGATGTCTCGCTCAGCCCCGCACTCGTGGGCAAACTGAAATCTCTGCGCATTGCGTACAGCCGGGGGCGCGCAGCGTGAATCTGGAGCAAGCCATTTCCGCTGCTGGCATGACACCGCCCCATCGGATTACTCCGGGGCGGTGGCTGCGCTTTCCTGGCATCGGGAAGGGGCGCTCAAATCGCGCCGGTTGGTGCCGGGTGATAACCCCGACGCTTGCGATCTTCGGCGATTGGTCCAGCAATTTCACCGCAACGTGGCGTGACGATTCGCATCGTGACGATGCAGAGTCGAGGCGCCTGCTCGAAGAGGCGCGTCGCCGCGAGAGACAGTTCGCCCGCGAACAGTACCAGCGGCAACTAAAGGTTGCTGCTGAGGCGCAGGAGCTCATCAAGCGATGCCAGATCGGCACGCACTGCTACCTTGCTCGCAAGGGGTTCCCGGATCGCAAAGAGCTAATTCACGACAGGTGCTTAGTCATCCCCATGAGGGATGTGTGCGACTACTCAAAGGTTCTCTCGGCACAGCTCATAGCTGAGGACGGCACGAAGAAGTTTCTCACTGGCGGCCGCGCAAAAGGTGCGGTATTTCGTCTTGGCAGCCCCAAGGCGGACAGGATCGTGCTGTGTGAGGGGTTCGCTACTGGGCTGTCGATTGACGCGGCCCTGAAGCGCTTAACGGCGCAGCATGCCGTAATTGTGTGTTTCTCGGCCGGGAACATGGAAGCCGTCGCAAGGGATTTTCCGAGAGCCGTAATCGCCGCGGATAACGATAAGTCCGCTACAGGCGAGGAGACGGCCAAACGCACTGGGCTCAAGTGGACGATGCCGTACGAAGTTCAAAGCGATTTTAACGATTTGCACCTGAACATGGGGCTGCATGTCGTAGTGGAACGAATGCGCGAGTTGCTAGCGCGATAAAGCAGCCGCGCCCTCGACACGGCGCGTACCAAATCTGTCGGTTCGTGGGGGTTGTCGGGTGACCCGAGCGCGAACCAAAGAACGCTTGGGTATCCCGTACAGGTCCGAGGGGTGCATGCCCAAAGGCCGCCGCTTCCAAATTTTGCGAGAAATCGCGCTGGGGGTAGGGGGTCTTTTAGGCCACTCAGGGTGCATGGTCGGAAGATTGGGGCTCTTAACTCTTACTCTTCTTCTTATGACCGAGGCCGAATGTCTGGAGAAGCTTTTCATGCCGACCAAACAAGAGGCATATGTGGCTGAGCAGCTGAAGAAGGAACACAACCTGACCGTCGATCTCGATGCCACGGCCAGCATCCGCAAGGGGCGGATACGGATTGCGATCTGCGATTCTGCGCTTCAGCGGGAAATGTGCTTAACGAACCGAGCCGGGGAGCCGATGACGTATGCCGACGTGTTTTGGACGATGTATGGGGAGGCGGTGTGAGAGGTAGCAGCTACGTCACGCGCAGCTTCCCAATGCGCACGCAGCGCGCACGGCAGATCCGCACGCGAAAACGCATGCGGATACAGCAGGATAAGATGCAGTAGCGCGTTCATAACATTGGCCCATGGTCAAATTTTAACCACTGAGCACAATTTGTTCCACATGGAACATTGTGAGGTCTTATGAGGCTCTGGGACTCGCTGAGGCAATGGCGCGAAAAGCGCCGCCCTTATTCGGCCTGGGTACGCCGCGCGACGGTGCGATTGCAGGCAGAGATTCGGAGGCGGCAATGAGGCTTGAGATTCCGGAAGCCACGCCGAGTCTCAACACAATGCTGAGGCGTCATTGGTCGGTGGATAGGCGCCTCAAGAAGCACTGGCACAAACTGGTGTGGGTGGCGCTATTCGAGCGGCCGCATGGGCCTCGCGCGCGGTTCAGTAAGGCGAAAATCACGATCACCCGCAGTTCACCCCGCATGCTCGATCCCGACAATGCGGCTGGCTCTGTCAAGCACGTGGTGGATGCCTTGAGGGCTTGCGATGTGATTGCTGACGACACCCCGGAGCACATCGAGCTGATCGTGCGGCAGGAGAAGGGGAAGGCCAAAACCGTGATCGAACTGGAGGCGGCGTAATGATGCGCAAACTCCTCATCCAGCTCGACCGCTGGGCCGACCGCAATCCGGTGATGTCGAGTGCCGCGGTGGTACTCATCTCGCTGCTGATTCTGGCGGCGCTCTGGGGCCTGACATGAGCCTATCCCGAGCCCTTTGGGAATACTGGCAAGCGATGCAGCGGGAGAAGTATCGGTATGCCTGCTGACCTCGTCGAGCTCAAGCGATTAGGCGCTCTGCGCACGAGTGTTCTTCCGCATATACCTGACCGGCGAGCCCCCGAGATATGCGCCATGGTCGCGGTCCTGCGCCGGCCGGGATGCTCAATAAACCTTGAGCCGCCCTTGGTCATCATCCATCGCACGCTCCAGAGATGGGCGGTAACGCAAGGATCCGATGAAGTGCTGCTCAGTTGGGATGATGTGGCGCCCGAAAGCAGGCCGGTGCCGCTATCTAAAGATTTGGCCATCAAATGGGATCAGCTGCTGTTACATGGTGAGCCGACCGCGTACAAACTCATTCGCCGCTGGTATATGCGGCCCGGCGAAGCCGTTGTGGCGCTCGCGCGAGATCTCGGGATACAGCGCACAACCGTGTATCCGCGTTGGCGGGCATACCTGTGGTATTACAAGGGGGTTGCACAGGCTTTAGGGCTGGATGTTTGAGTTGCCTAGTGTCAAACACTTAGCTACGATCAGACCCTACCCTGCGGGTATCTGCCCGTACTTTCCCTGAAGACACACTGACAAGCCCGCCTCGTGCGGGCTTTTTGCTGCAGCTCACCAACCCCTGATCGTGATTGCCGTCACGCTGACCCCGCGCGCACAATGGCACCGTGAGACGAGAAGAACCAACAACAGGGGATATCACGTGCTGACAGCAATGCTTGCATGGATGGTGTGGAAAGAGCCTTCGCCGCGACAGCGACGCAAGGCGTTGAATAAGGCCGCGACAGCGATGCTGAATCATTCGCCGGACGAAGAGCGCTGCCTCATGGACTTCGCGACAATCGCCGGCATATCGAGACCCGAGGCCCTCAAAGAGGTATCTGAATACCGCGACGAGGCCCTGGTCTGGTAAGACCGTAACCCGAAGCTGACACGGAAGAGGCCGCCTTGAGCGGCCTTTTTCATTTGGAGCCCATGAAATTCACTGTTGAGCCGGTACAAGTCACGCAGTATCGGGTGATCGCGGACGGCATGCCTGTCGCCACGTTACCCACTGAAGCTGATGCACTCGCCTGCGCGAGCCGGTTGACGGCATTGGTTCTGGAGCCTCTACCGGTTCCGCCGCCACCACCGCCACCACCGCCTGAGCCGGTCAAGCGCAGCGTCTACAAGGAACCCGGCAGCCCGGACGACGCGATCAATCGCCCTATTTGCGATCGGGCGAAATTCTCGGCCAGTCGATTCAACCCGCCTGTCGATTTCCATCAGGGCTACAACTACGAGCGCAATGTTGTCCTGTTCGATCCTCAGGCACCGCTGATCCCGGTTTATCCCAACTGGAAACCAGGCGAGGATGCATTCGCCAAGACATTTGAGCGGCGCCGCAAGGTCAGCAACACACCGCTGATCTCGATTCGTTGTCCCAAAAATTTCATGTGGACGGAAGGCTCAAAGGCCGGCGACGACAAGTTGAACGGCATCTGCATTGCCTTGGGTGAGAATCCGCGCGAAGTCCACCATCTGTACAACTTCTGCATGGACGCGGGCGTGGCATACGCCAGAGTCGTCCAGACGTGGCCAAAGGACGCCTACGCTGCTTACGGTCGATGGATAGACGGCCCGTTGTACTACGGATCTCAGGGTGGATCCCGACTCCGGGCCGGCACCATCCGCTACGGCGAATTCATCAACGGCCCGGCCATGCATGCGCTGGGCATGATCATGGTCAGCAGGGTGCGGTATCGGGTTCAGCCGTCGAAGCCCGACGGCGAAGAGTGCCTGAGCTACGACACTCCCAATACATGGGTCACCCCCGCGCTCCAGGCCGATAGCTGGGAGAGCTACGGCGGCACAGATCCGCACCGCAGAGCCGGTACTCGCTATGCACTCCCACAGGACGTGAGCCCGGCGATGCGCACTCAGGCGGGCAAGTGGATCGCGCAGACGATGTACTGGTATGGGGCCTATGACGTGGACGCAGGAGCCGGCCAGCCCGGTTTCGCATTCGGCATCGAGCCCAACATGGGTCAGCGTCCCGATCTGCCCAAGGGCACCGCGATACGCGCGATTGACGCATTCGAGGCGAAGCACGGTTTCAGTCCGCGTGTGAAGAACACGGATGGATTTGGCTCACCCCGCCAGCGTGGCGGTCTCACCGCGGATCACTTCGCCTACTTGCTCGACATGGACGACATCTTCAGAAATGCGCGTCCGGTCTTGGATAACCGTCCCGGTCAGTGGGGCGGGGCAGGAAATCCGAGAGTGCCACTCAAAGGCCCGATCCTCGAAACGTTCTGATGGCAAAGAACGTTGTCTCCAAAGCCGTCCAGCGCGCCATAGCTGGCGGTCTCTGGCAGACGTATATCGGTCCGGATACTCAGGGACCTACGGCACCGGTCATCAGTGCACTCGACCAGGTGGCCGATGATGCAACTGCACTCGATATCACGTGGACCGCCTCACAGGATGCCCGTAGCCCGCCGATCTCCAGTTACCAGCTACAGATCACCCTGGCTGCGGATACGGGCTTTGCCAGCGTTGTGCAGACGCTCACCTATAGCACTGCGGCGGCCACGGCCCCTCAGCGCATCACGGGTTTGACGGCCTCTACGGCGTACATTGCGCGCGTCAGGGCCTACGATTCCGCCAGCACACCCAATGCCGGCTCATGGTCCGCCACGGGATCACAGAGCACACCGGCCGGTACATCAGCAGGTCTGACCTACCCCGCTCGCGCGGCATACCTTCAGGGCGGCCCGGGTTACGGCACTGCGGACGACAACGCCACTGAGCGACAGAATCGCGCGGTCAATCGTTGGGTTGTTCTGCACTGGCATCCCGGTGTCACACTTTCCCAGCTCCAGACCCACATCGATGCTATCCATGCGGTAAATGCCGACTGCAAGGTCGTCATCTACACAGGCTTCACGCGCGAGCTACACAACTCCAATTCAACGTTCGCGACATTAAGAAACAAGGTTCTGGGCTGGTCCGGGGCTGGAGATCTCTGGGCGCGCACGACATTCCCGTCAGGTGGCGTGGTGGCCGGTTTCCCGAATTACAACTGCGTGAATCAAGCCGGTACGCGTGTGGATTCCGTGGATGGACTGACGTGGTCCGAGTGGTCCGCGAAGTGGCTGATTGATACGTACGGTGCCGGGGGTGCGTCCTATCTCAACGGGGTCATGTACGACAACTGCGTCATCATCGACTCAAAGACGTACGACTACGACGAGAACGGCACATCCAATTCGCCCTCCACCGTGGCGATGAAGAATGCGCAGACCGCTAATTTTCTGAGACGACAACAGTACATCCGGGCGCAGAAGCCTACGTGGTGGACTGTCATGAATGGCATAGGGAATATCTGTCGTCGCGCCTGGACTGATGTGTCGATCAGCTCAGGCGATATCGATCGCATCAAATCTGTGGGCATTGACGCGGGCATTTTCGAATACCCGACAGCGTTCTGGAATGCGGCCAACGGTATTTTCTGGTGGACCGATGACGCCGCCCCCGCGCAGTTGACATCGATACGGACGTACCCGGCGAATGGCGCCGTATCGGTCACCCCTGCGACGGGCACGCTGGTGTGCAACACCTTCGGCGGGTGGGGCACCAACATCAATGGCGGCACGACCAATCCCGGTCAGCCTGCCTATTTGAAACAGGTCTGCGAGATCGCGCATGCGAGTCAGTTTTTCGCGGACCCTCGTGACCTGCTCTGGCAATGTCACGGCCCGGCCCCGAGCCGAATCGGCGTGTGGTCTCGCGTCACAGAGCACATGCGCTGGTGCGCGGTATTCCCCGCATTGATGGGCGGATGGTCCTGTCAGTACAGCGACATTGAAAACCCCGAAATATTCCTGCGACTGGACGAGCATGAATTTGATTGGGGCGAGCCGATCGATTCACCCGGAATCGAAGTGGGCCCGATCTCACTGGGGGTCTACCAGAGACGATTCCGTACATCGACGTACGACGTGTTGCTGGTCGGCAATCCGATCTTCAACGGCACACGCAACGTGACTCTGTTGACCCCGCGATCCGGTCATCAGTGGTACAAGTTCGACGCGACCGACTTTGATTCTCAAGACACCACATTCAACAATGGTGCGCTAGTCGGAACAACGCTCAGCCTCACTGAGCACAACGGCGCGGTACTGATCAGCGCGCCATGAGTCTGAGAGTCGACTTCCTCACCGCCGCTTCTCCGAGTAGCGACGGGAATCAGGATTTCGTTTCCGATCAGTTTAATAATGATGAGCCTCTTAAGGCATCGGTGGTCTTTGGTGGCTCACCGACCGCTGTCAACACAACGACCGCTAACGCGCGGCTGTCGGTGGGTATCACCGATGGTACGACCTCGGTCGGCTGTAACATCGGCAGCGATGATGCCGCGGCAACCACGGTCTCGCAGGCGACGCTCAGAAACACGTCGATTCTGAGACTGATCAATGGCGCGGCGAGCTCGCAATCGAGTGCGACCGCCTCTTTCGTCAGTAATACCACGTTACGCTTAGCATGGACCGGTCCCGATCAGAATCAGATCGGGGCGCTGATGATCGGCGGGGCGGGGGTTCTCGCGCATGTTGGCGTGGCGAGCGCGACAGACCCAGGAACGGGACAGACCGTCACGGTTACCCATTCTCTGGGCAGTGCGCCGAATCTGTTCATCGTGCTCACCGCCAATGGCACGATCAATGCGAATTCCGGCAATGGACTACAGAGCTATGGGATATACGTCCCAGGCTCATCATCTCAGGCATGTATCCACTGGGTCGCCTCCAGCGCTCAGGCGGCTGAGCAACTTGCGGGCGGTATCGACAGCACGTTTGTCGCCGCCCAGCAGAACAGCAATGCGACGACGCAACTCTACACGGTCACCATCAGCAGCATCACGACGACTCAATACGGCGTGGTGTTTTCGGCTGATGCTGACCTTGATGCGGTCGCCGTCCTCGCACTGTACATCCCGGATCTCGTCGCATCACTTCAGATTGTCGATGCACTGACGTCTGTCGGCACGACGAATCACATCACCGGCCTTGCCTCTCCTGCGCAGGCGGTGATCAATCTGATTTCTCGGCGCGATGGGACGGGTTCTGCGACCAATGACACGGCGGCCATTTGGGGCATTGGCTGTGCCGCAAAAACTCAGGCCGGAACGATCAAACAGGGCTCTATTTGCGCAAGTTGGGACGATGCCAGCGATCCCACGGTCTGCAAGACCTATTTCTCGAACACCAAAGCGCTAAATGTCCTGACTATTGCCGGTAGCGCGGACATCGAGGCGACGGTTTCGGATTTCGCCGCGAACGGGTCGGTCGCGTACACCTACACGAACATCGACACCGGAACGAACAAACAGGCCATTCTGGCAATCGGCCAGACCAACACCGTTGCAGCGGATACGTGGAGCGCTCAACAGGTGGCGGCACCGACAGGCTCCGTCACGATTGCAGCCGGGAGTAACCGGCGCTTCACGCTCCCAGTGGCGTGGAATTCGGAAGTCGGCGTCAGTCACACCGCGACCCTTGCGGTGGGCGGCGTTGAGGGTACGAAGAGTGCATCCCTCACACAGGGCTCGACCAACTTCTCCGGCATCGATATCTGGACGTGGGACGAGACCGCGATTGCGGCAATGTCCGGGTCGAGCATCACGACCCCATCGGGAAGCTACCCCGCGACCACGAGCTGGGCCTACAACACCGTCACCGCCGTAGGGTCGTTGACGACCCCGGGGTTACAGACAGGCACGGGCACGAGCATCAACATCGGCTCACCCTACGGTCAGCCGGCGGATTACGCGATCATCATCACGTGCTCGAACGCGACCTCGGGTACTTACGACCCGAATCCAACGAACGGAACGGCCTATACCGAGATCATCGATGCGCTGACGAGCGGTGGCAGGCCGCACTTCGGTCTATTCAGCAAGACCGACAGCCCGCAGCACACATCGAGCAATTCCACGATCACCCAATCGGTGACCAGTGGCCGATTTTGCGCGGTACACCTTGGATTTATCTCGACTACGTCCACCCCGACGATCACGGACGTGTCGGCCATCACCAACGGCGGAACCTTCACGATCCCCGGGACGAATCTCGACCAGATCGCCACCGTGGAGCTGATTGACGATCAGGGCCACCGCGTCGGCCAGACTATCAGCGCCCAGAGCGCCACAGAGATCACGTGTACCTTTGTCCGCGGCACCCTGCGGTACACCTCAGGATCTGTAGCCCGCCTGATCGCTACCACCACCTTGGGCGTTGAGATCACCTCGGACGTGGACATCCTGCCGCAGTCCGGCTGGAGCTTCGTCACCATCACCCAGCTGGCGGCCCCTACGGATCGCATAGAGACGACGGCGACCGATCTGGCCGTCGGTGATCAGGTGGCCGCGGAAGCCACCGCTGGCCTGAGGGCAGACGGCGGACTGGACACGATTGCCGAAGCCACAACTGATTTCGACGCTGAAGTCCACGACGGCACAGGCTGGGGTACGACAGGAACGATCACCCGGCAAGACCTGACGGTATCCGCCATTGTCCCGGATGTGAGCAGCGATCATCCGTTGTACGCGGATGCTGAAATCGAGCTCATCGCCGCGAGCCTGACGGCATTTCTGGCCGGCGAGGCATACAGCCTCACGATAAGCGCCGGCCGGGTGATCTCTCAGGACCCGCCCGCCACGACGGAAGTGGAAGAGGATTCCGCGGTCAGTCTGATCACATCCCGTGGGGCACCGGCGGGCACAAACGTATACAGCCGTATGACGCTACGGCTCGGATTGGGGATCTAAAGAGGGCCTTATGGGAAGCGAGAAAGTCAGTCGCGAGATTTCATCCGCCGCCGGGGCCAGAACGGT
>Ga0075428_100007510_pt1 | contig 12083 bp, 9 predicted proteins | sample RhiMetdeltSRZDD2_FD_75291 | JGI IMG/M metagenome (GOLD analysis project Ga0075428, IMG submission 75291) | Populus rhizosphere microbial communities from Tennessee, USA - Rhizosphere MetaG P. deltoides SRZDD2 | ecosystem: Host-associated > Plants > Roots > Rhizosphere > Soil | place: USA...
CACCGTCCGCCTGGGCGCCGCTCCGCTGGCCGATCTTCCGGGCCCTCTGGATCGCGTCGGTCGCGTCGTACGTCGGCACCTGGATGCAGGAGGTCGGCGCCGCGTGGCTGATGACGACTCTGACCGCGTCGCCTCTCGTCATCAGCCTCGTCCAGTCCGCCACCACGCTTCCGGTCGTCCTCCTGGCGCTGATCGCGGGCGCGCTCGCGGACGTCGTGGACCGGCGGCGCCTCCTCCTCGTGACCCAGGGCTGGATGCTCCTGGCGAGCGGCCTGCTCGGTGTCCTGACGCTCGCCGGATGGATCGATGAGCGCTCGCTCCTGCTGCTGTCGTTCCTGCTCGGCGTCGGCGCGGCGCTCAACGCGCCCGCCTGGCAGGCGATCGTGCCGGAGCTCGTGGCGCGCGAGGAGCTGCACGCGGCGCTGACCCTCAACGGGCTCGGCATCAACATGGCGCGCGCCGTCGGTCCCGCGCTCGGCGGTCTCCTCGTCGCGTCGCTCGGGCCCGCGGCGGCGTTCCTGCTGAACGCGGTCTCGTTCCTGGGTGTCCTCATGGTGCTGTTCGTCTGGGACCGCCCCGCACGCCGCAGCTACCTGCCGGCGGAGACCCTCCTGGGCGCCGTGCAGGCCGGCTTGCGCTACGCCCGTCACGCCCCGGGGCTGCGGGCGGTGCTCTTGCGCTCCGGGAGTTTCATTCTCTGCGGCAGCGCCCTCTGGGCGCTCCTGCCGGTCCTGGTGCGCCACGATCTCGGGCGCGGGCCGGCGTTCTACGGGCTGATGCTCGGCTGCCTGGGAGCCGGGGCCGTGGCCGGCGCCCTCCTGCTGCCGTCGTTCCGCCGCCTTCTCTCCACGCAGGCGCTCCTCGCCGCCGCCATTGCCCTCATGGCCCTGGTGCTGGTGTCACTATCCGCGCTGCGGTCTCCCGCGGGCATCGCTCTTGTCATGGGCGCAGCCGGCGCGTCCTGGATCGCGCTTCTGACCACGTTCCACGCTGCGGCACAGGCGGCGCTCGCACCCTGGGTGCGCGGGCGGGGCCTGGCGGTCTACCTCCTGGTGTTCTTCGGCGGCATGGCCCTGGGGAGCATCGTGTGGGGGGCGGTCGCCGAGCGATGGGGCCCGCGCGCGGCGTTCCTGCTCGCGGGAGCGGGCGCGCTCGTGGGCCTTGCGGCCAGCTTCAGGATGCGCCTGCCCGAAGGCCCGGCTCTGGACCTCGCGCCGTCGCGTCACTGGCCCGCCCCTCCGGTCGTCGACACACGCGGAGGTGATCCGGGACCGGTCCTGGTCACCGTCGAGTACCGCATCGAGCCGCCAACCGCCGAGGAGTTCGCTCGCGCCATGCGGGAGGTGCGCCGGATCCGGCTGCGTGACGGGGCCATCCGGTGGGATCTGCTGACCGACCCGTCCGATCCCGGCCGCTACGTCGAGTCCTTCCTGGTCGACTCCTGGCTGGAGCACCTGCGCCAGCACGAGAGGATCACCGCGGCCGATCGCGCCGTGGAGCAGCGCGCGCGCCACTACCACGTCGGGACGCAACCCCCGGTGGTGTCGCACTTCATCGCCCGCGAGCTGCCGCGGTAGCGTCGCGCGGCACAGCGAGAGCGGTACGACCTGACAGGAGAAAGCGCCCTACTCGAGGCCCTCGAGGAGCCACAGGGCGGCCCCCTGCGGGCGGAACCGATCGAAGATCGCCCGCCGCCCGTCGGGGGACCAGGCGGGATAGTCGATGCGCACGTCGGGATCGTCGAAAGCGAAGACCTCCGCGGGGGCGCCGCCCCGGAGCGGCGACACCCACAGCGTCTTGTGGGCCACGACATCCAGGACGTGGTCGGCGCCGGGAGAAAAGGAGATGTGAGAGCCTCCCTTGATCTCGGGGAGCGGGCGCGGCTCGCTGCCGTCGAGCGGTGCTTCCATCGACACGGCGCTCCCGCCGCCGGGGCAGCGGAACACGACGGCGTCGCCACCCCGGGTCCAGCGGAGAAAGTGGCCCGTGACTCCGACCCGGGTCAGCGGGCGCGGATCGGAGCCATCGCTCCCCATGACCCAGACCTCCAGCCGCCCGCTTCGGTCGGACTGGAATGCGATCCGCCGCCCGTCGGGCGAATAGGCCGGGTTGATGTCGAGCGACGGGCTGCGCCAGAGTGCGTGCAGCGCGCCCGTCGCGACGTCCACGGTCCAGATGTCGGCGTCGCCCGCGCGCGACGAGAAGAAGGCGAGAGACCGTCCGTCGGGGGACCATGCCGGCTGGAAGTCGCCGCCCGGGCCGGACGTCAGCGGCCGCGTCGTCCCGTCGCCCAGGGAGTGGAGCCAGAGATTCATCGTCCTCGCGCGGTCCGAGTTGAAGGCGATCGACGTCCCGTCGGGCGACCAGGCTCCGCGGCTGTCCTCGCGGTTCGTCGCGACCACCTCACGTGGCGGGCCGGCCGCGCGGCCCGTCGTGGGATCGAGCGGCAGCTCCCAGAGGTCGGCGTTCTGCCGCAGGACGGCGAAGGCGAGCCGCCGGCCATCCGCGGCGGGGGCGGCCTCGACGTCCTGGCCGGCCCCCGTCGTCACCTGCTGGAAGACGCTCGACGGCTTGCCGCCGGGAGGCACGGCCACGCGCCACAGGTTGACGGCCCCGGTGCGGTTCGAGGTGAAATAGACGAACTGGCCCGAGGGACCCCAGGCCGGCTGGATGTTCTGGTACAAGTCGCTCGTGACCGCGACGAGATCCCCCGTCGCGAGCGTGACGACGCGCACGTCGGATTTCGTCCGCTCCGTGCTCTGGAACACGATGCGGTTCCCGTCTGGCGACCAGCGCGGTCGCAGGTGCTGGATGGCCTCGGAGTCGTCGGTCGTGGCCTGGCGCGGATTCCGTCCCCGCGGATCCGTGATCCAGATGCGGCGGGGCCCGGCCCACGACGCGTCGATCGCGAGCCGGCGGCCGTCGGGGGAGAACGACGGGTTGTAGGCGTTCTCCACCAGCCGCGACTCCCGCCGCGTGGCGACGTCCACGGCCCAGACATCTCCTCCGTCGTACTGGCCGAAGACGTCGCCGGGCTCCAGCCGGCGGCCCGCCTCCCGCGCGCGCACGAAGACGATGGTCTTCCCATCGGGCGACCAGGCCGGCTGGATGTCGTCGAAGGCGCCGGAGGTCAGCGGCGTCCCATCCTCCCCTGCGAGCCCCCTGAGGAAGATCCGGCGCACCGTGCCCGCTTCCGCGGTGTAGGCGATCGATCGTCCGTCGGGAGACCAGGTCGGCGACTGCTCGAGGCCTTCCGACAGCGTGATCTGCGACAGCCTCGGCGTGAGCGGCGGCGCCGGCCGCCCGCCCCGGCGCGTCACGGTCAGGGCGATCCCGAGGGCGCTGATGAGGGCGACCGACGCGGCGACCACGGCCGCCAGGCGCCGCCGCGACCGTCCTGCCTCGAGGTGCTGCAGCGCCGCGGCGATCTCGCGCCGCGCTTCGGCGATCTCCGGCCGGCCCGATGGCTCCTTGTCCAGGCAGCGTGCCAGGAGGCGGCGGATGGAGGCCGGAGCGCCGCGCGGCAGCGCGCTCCAGTCGGCGGATCCGCTCAGCACCTTGGCCAGGCAGTCGGCCGCAGTCTCCCCCGCGAAGGCGCGCCGGCCCGCCAGCATCTCGTAGAGGAGGCACCCGAGCGACCAGACGTCGGCGGGCTGGGCCGAGGGCCTGCCGCGCGCCTGCTCGGGACTCATGTAGGCGGGCGTGCCGAGGATGGCGCCGTCGGCCGTCTCCCCCAGGGTCATCGTGGTCGACGCCCCGGCCGGAGATCCGGGCTCCTCGACCCGCTTCGCGAGGCCGAAATCGAGAACCTTGACGGCGCCGTCCGAGGTGAACCGGATGTTCGAAGGCTTCAGGTCCCGATGGACGATGCCCTGCCGGTGCGCCGCTTCCAGGGCCTCCGCGACCTGGCGCGCCACATCGAGCGCGCGGGCCGGCGGCAGCGGTCCAGAGGCGAGCGTCGCGTCCAACGTCTGCCCCTCGATCAGCTCCAGCACCAGGAAGAGGATCCCCCCCTCCTCCTCCAATCCGTGGATGACCTCGACGTGGGGGTGCTGCAGTGCCGCGAGGAGACGCGCCTCGCGCTCCAGCCTCGCCCTCCTCCCGGGATCCGAGGCCAGCGACTGACCGATGATTTTCAGGGCGACATCACGTCTGAGGCGCTGATCGTGGGCGCGGTAGACCTCTCCCATGCCGCCCGCTCCGAGGGAGGAGAGGATCTCGTACTCGCCGAGACGTGAGCCCGGCGTGAGCATGATCCCGGTCGCTAGAAGGTGAAGGTCGCGGAGACCGACCCGAGATCGAACGAATCGGTGTCCTCGATCTCGAACCGCTCGTATTCGGCCCTGATCTGGAACGAAGTCCCGATCCGGAAGGCGGCGCCGGCTCCATAGAGGAGATCGTTGCCGTCGTTGTTGGTGTCGAAATTGGGGTCGTTGGAGTCGATGTCGTAGTCCCAGGACACGTAGCCGCCCTTGCCGAAGATGTCGATGTGCTTGCCGATGGTGATAATCAGCAGGGCCGACAGATCGATCCCGTCGGTCGAGAGGGCGACATCGGTCCCGCCCGACGAATCCTCGATCGTGCCGAAGTCGACGTAGTTGGCCTCGACGGCGAGGAAATTGAAGATCCGCCAGCCGAGGATCGCCTTGTAGCCGTTGTCGCTGTCGTCGAGGCTGAAGGTGGGATCATCGACCTCGACGCTCGTGTTCGTCAACCCTGCTCCGAAATAGAGCCCGTGGTCGACGTCCGCCGCGACCGCCGGAGCCGCTGCCACGAACAGCACTGCCGGGACTGCCACGATGGCCAGGACCGCGAGTCGATTCCACATGGTGTCCTCCTGGGAAGGGGTTCGCGCTTCGGGCGGGCATCGTAGCACACCCTTCCGCGGGCGGGGCCCGCGCGGCCGGCGCTGAGCGGACGGTTCGTGTATCATCCGGTCCTCCGGGAGAAGACGCGTGATCCGTGAAGAGGCCGTGCGCGCGGGCTCCGTGCCTGCGGGCGCACGCACCACGCTCGTCATCGGCGCCGCGGTCCTGCTCGCGGCCACAGCGCTGGTCGCGTCGCAGGCGCGGGGCGCCGGCGATCGGGACCCGGCCGGCGCCATCCGCGCCGGCATCCGCACGCTGGCCGACGACCGGATGGAAGGGCGCGGCCTCGGGAGCGACGGGATCCGGCGGGCCGCCGACTGGATCGAGGGTCAGCTCCGCGCCGCGGGCCTGGGCCCCGCCTTCGGCGACACCTACCGGCAGCCGATCCAGGTGAAGACCGGCGTCGCGCTGGCGGCAGGCAACCGCCTGGACGGGGTCGCCGACGGCGACTGGACGCCGCTCGGCTTCTCCTCCTCCGGAGAGTTCGCGGGCGAGCTTGTCTTCGCAGGCTACGGCATCGAGGCCCCCGAAATCGGGTACCAGGAGCTCTCGGGCCTCGACCTCAAGGGCAAGGTCGCCCTGATGCTGCGCTACGAGCCCCAGGAGAAGGACGAGGGGTCCCCTTTCAGCGGCCGGCAGCCGAGCCGGTTCTCGTCGCTGCGCTACAAGGCGCTGCAGGCGCGCGAGCGCGGCGCCTCCGCGGTCGTCTTCGTGACCGGGCCGCTGCAGGACGAGGGGAAGGACAAGGTCCCCGCGCTGAAGAACGACGGACCGGAGAGCCCCGCCGGCATCCCGGCCTTGCAGGTCAAGACCTCCCTGGCCCAGGCCTGGCTGGCGCAGGCCGGCGTCGATCTCAGAACCTTCCAGGAGCAGGTCGATCTCGATCTCGCGCCGCGCTCCCTGGGGGCGACGGGTGTGCGCCTCGGCGGCCGCGTGGCGGTCGACCCGATCGAGACCGCGTCCGAGAACCTGGCCGGGATCATCCCCGGACGGGGCGCCCTGGCGCGCGAGGTCGTGGTTCTCGGGGCGCACTACGATCACCTCGGGCTGGGCGGCGAGGGCTCCATGCAGCCGAACGTGACCGCCGTGCACAACGGCGCCGACGACAACGCCTCCGGAGTGGTGACGGCCCTCGTCGTCGGGGGCCGCCTGAGGCGCGCGCTCGCGGGTGCTATCGACCACCGCGCCGTCGTCATAGCGTTGTTCACCGGCGAGGAGGTGGGCCTGGCCGGATCGTCGCGGTTCGTCGACCAGCCTCCGTACCCGATCGGGAGCGTCGCGGCAATGATCAACTTCGACATGGTGGGGCGGCTGCGGGAGGACAACCTGCTCGCCCTCGGATCCGAATCGGCGCCCGAGTGGGCGGAGCTGATCGCCGCCGCCGCGCAGGCCGTCCCTGGGCTCAAGGTGACCGGGCGCGGCGACGGTTACGGCCCCTCCGATCACACGAGCTTCTATGCCTCCGGCGTCCCGGTCTTGCACCTCTTCACCGGGGCGCACGACGCCTATCACACGCCGGCAGACGATTGGGAGACGGTCGACGCGGAAGGGGCCGCCCGCGTCGCGCGGTTCGCGGAGGCGCTCGCGCTCCGGTTGGCGCGCGCCCCGGCGCGGCCGACGTACGCGCGCTCGACCGCGGGGCCGCCCCTCGAGGGGGACGGCCGCGGCTACGGGGCGTACCTCGGCACGGTCCCCGACTATCGCGCCATGGGCTCGGAGGAGGGCGGCGTCCTCCTGGCCGACGTCCGGACCGGGGGCCCCGCCGAGCGCGCCGGCATCCGCGCGGGCGACCGCATCGTCGCGATGGCGGGCACGCGCATCGAGAACCTCTACGACATGTCCTACGCCCTGCAGGATCACAAGCCCGAGGACACGATCGACGTCGTGGTGCTGCGCGGTGGCGAGCGCCTGAGCCTGCGGGCGACGCTCGGCGACCGGGCCCGCGCGGGCCAGGCCGCTCCGACCGCGGCGGCGGACGCGGCTCACGCGTCCCCGACCGCCTCGACCCACGCCGCCGTTCCCGCGCCCGGGGCCGGACCGGGGGCGGCCGCCCCCGCCGTGGATGAGACGGAGGGCGGCGTCGACGCGCACTATCGCGATCGGCCCGGTCCGGACTTCCGGATCGGCGCCGGCCGCCCGTTCGCCAAGACATTCGAAGGAGAGCGCCACCTCGCCGACGTCCGCCAGCTCACCTTCGGCGGCGAGAACGCCGAGGGCTATTTCAGCCCCGACGGCCGCCACCTGATCTTCCAGTCCACCCCGCCGGGCCAGGGCTGCGATCAGGAGTACGTCCTCGATCTCGCGACCGGCGGGACGACGCGCGTGTCGACCGGCGAGGGCCGGACGACCTGCGGCTACTACGACTGGCCGGAGGCCGACCGCATCATTTACGCCTCGACCCACGGCGCGAGCGCCGCCTGCCCGCCGCCGCCCGACTACTCCAAGGGGTACGTCTGGGCGCTCTACGACGGCTACGACCTCTACGAGGCCCGGCCCGACGGCAGCGGCACCCGCGCCCTCACGACGACGACCGGCTACGACGCCGAGGCGACCTGGTGCCACCGCGGCGGCCGGCTCGTCTTCACCTCGACGCGCGACGGCGACATCGATCTCTACCTCATGAACGAGGCCGGGGTGGTGACGCGGCTGACGCGCGAGCCGGGCTACGACGGCGGCGCATTCTTCAGCCCCGACTGCTCCGAGATCGTGTGGCGCGCCAGCCGCCCGCAGGGCGCCGCCTTGGAGGAGTACCGCGCGCTCCTCAAGTCGGGCCTGGTGCGGCCGACCGCCCTCGAGATCTATCTGATGAAGGCGGACGGCTCCGATCGTCGCCCGATCACCTCCAACGGGGCCGCCAACTTCTGCCCCGTCTTCAGCGCCGACGGCCGGCGCATCCTCTATGCGTCCAACTTCGGCTCCCAGGGAGGGCGCGACTTCGATCTCTGGATGGTCGGCACGAGCGGCGGCGATCCGGAGCGCATCAGCTTCGCACCCGGGTTCGACGCCTTCCCGCAGTTCAGCCCGGACGGCCGCTTCCTGGTCTGGGCCTCCAACCGCGCCGATCCGACCGCCCACGACACCAACCTGTTCATCGCCCGCTGGGTGGAGTGACGGACGCTGCGGACCGGCGGACGCTCCGGGGCCGAGGGTGGAGGAGAGCGCATGAGCGAGAAGGCGGGTCGACAGCACAGCTGCGAGGTGTGCGGCAAGTCCTTCTCAGCCCGCGAGCTGATCCCGGGCGCGGCCGTCCGGGACGTCGTCGCCCGGGAGATCCTCCGGGAGCACGCCTCCTGGTCCGCCGACAGCGCCATCTGCCGGTCCGATCTGAACAGGTTCAGGTCGAAGTACGTCCACTCGCTCCTGGAATCGGAGCGGGGGGAGCTGTCCTCCCTCGAGCAGGAGGTCCTGAAGAGCCTGCGCGATCACGAGTTCCTGGCCCGGAACATCGAGGCGGAGTTCGAGCAGCAGTGGTCCTTGGGCGAGCGGCTGGCCGATCGGATCGCGACGTTCGGCGGAAGCTGGAAGTTCCTCATCTTCTTCGGCGCCTTCCTCGCCCTCTGGATCGGGCTGAACACGCTGATCTGGGCCGCGCGGCCGGTAGACCCGTATCCTTTCATCCTCCTCAATCTGGTCCTCTCCTGCGTGGCCGCCATCCAGGCCCCGATCATCATGATGAGCCAGAACCGGCAGGAGGCGAAGGATCGGCTCCGCTCCCAGCACGATTACCAGGTGAACCTGAAGGCGGAGCTCGAGATCCGCCAGCTGCACGAGAAAATCGATCACCTCCTGTCCCACCAGTGGGAGCGGCTCGCCGAGATCCAGGAGATCCAGCTCGAGCTTCTGTCGGAGATCGGGCGGAAGGACGGTGCCTGAGCGCGAAGTCGGCCGACTGACGGGCGCCGCCTCGGCCGCTGGAAGAGCGGGACAAGACGATGGACTTCGACACGCAGATCAAGCTGGCCATCTACACGCACTTTGCGGAGACGGGACGGAGACCTTCTCTGGAGGATGTCGCCTCGCGCGTCGTCTCGGACGCCGGCCGCGTCCGCGACGCGTACGGGCGGCTGAGGCAGCAGCGGGTGCTCGTCCTGGAATCGGACGGGACCACCATCCGCATGGCTCCTCCGTTTTCGGGGATTCCGACGCAGCACCTCGTGAAGGTCGGAGGGATCGACTATTTCGCCAACTGCGCCTGGGACTCGCTCGGGGTGCCGGCCGCGCTCCACCGGCCGGCCGAGGTGCTTTCCCGCTGCGAGCAAACGGGCGAGCCGCTCCGTCTCGAGGTCGGCCTCGACGGCCCGGGGCCGTCGACCTGGCTCTTCCACTGCCTCGTGCCGGCGGCGAAGTGGTGGGAGGACATCGTCTTCACGTGACGCAACATGCTCTTCTTCCGGTCGGAAGAACAGGTCCGGAGCTGGTGCGCGGCGCGTGGCGACCCGATGCGGCCGCTGGTCAGGATCGATCAGCTCTGGGCGCTCGCGACGACGTGGTACTCGACCCGCCTGCAGGCGGACTCCCGCCGCCCGAAGCCGGAGGAGATGCGGTCGATATTCGCCGGATTGGGTCTCGAGGGGGATTTCTGGGATCCGAGGTCGGACACCTTCGGCCGCCACAAGGAGGGCCCGTCATGAGGATCACGAACGTGTGGCTGTTCGCCCTGTGCGCCGCCGCAGCCGGAAGCCCGGCCGCGGCCGAGACCAACGAGGCGCTGGTCCGTCAGGTGCGGGCGGCCGAGACCGCCTTCGCCAGGACGATGGCCGCGCGCGATCTCGAGGGCTTTCGATCGCACCTCGCGGAGGAGGCGCTGTTCATCAGCCGCGATGGGGCCCTGCGAGGCAAGGCGGCCGTCGTGGCGGGGTGGAAGCCGTACTTCGAGGGACCGCAGGCCCCGTTCTCGTGGGAGCCCGAAAGGGTCGAGGTGCTCGACTCCGGCACGCTGGCCCTCAGCACGGGACCCGTCCGCGATCCGGAGGGACGTCTCGTCGGCACCTTCAACTCCATCTGGCGCCGCGAAGCCGGAGGCCGCTGGAAGGTCGTCATCGACAAGGGCTGCCCGGTCTGCGACGGCGCCGCCAAGCCCTGATCGTAGAGTCCGGATTGGCGCGCGGGAACGCCCCGATCCGGCGTCCCTTGTGTTTCCACCTCGAGTGATGGTAGAAAAGTCGCTGCCACCGCGCATCAACCGGCGAGGTCTTGAAGCATGCCCGAAGCCGACGACGGCAAGGACGCACGGGAGTTCCATCTCGACGTTCCGGCCAAGAACCGGCCCTTCTTCCTGAAGGGGTCCGGCGCCCTGGACTGGGGGATGCAGAACCGCCTGGCGCGGATCTTCAATCCCGCCTCCGGGCGGACGGTCATGCTGGCCATCGACCACGGCTACTTCCAGGGGCCGACGACGGGCCTGGAGCGGATCGACGTCAGCATCGTGCCGCTCCTCGCTCACTGCGACGCCCTCATGGTCACCCGCGGCGCTCTGCGCACGATGATCCCCCCGACCTTCACCAAGGGGATCGTCCTGCGGGCGAGCGGCGGTCCGAGCGTCCTGCGCGAGCTGTCGCACGAGACGATCGCCATCGACGCCGACGAGGCCTGCCGTCTCGACGTTGCCGCCCTCGCGGTGCAGGTGTTCATCGGCGGCGAGCACGAGACCCGATCGGTCCACAACCTCACGCGGCTCGTGGACCTCGGGAACCGCCTCGGGATCCCGGTCTTCGCCGTCACGGCCGTCGGCAAGGAGATGACGCGCGACGCCCGTTACTTCCGCCTCGCGTGCCGCATCTGCGCCGAGCTGGGCGCCCACTTCGTGAAGACCTACTACATCCAGAAGGACTTCGAGACGGTCACCGCCTCGTGTCCCGTGCCGATCGTCATGGCCGGCGGCAAGAAACTGCCCGAGATGGAGGCCCTGACGATGGCGTCGAACGCGGTGGAGCAGGGGGCCGCCGGCGTCGACATGGGACGCAACATCTTCCAGTCCGAGGCCCCGGCGGCGATGCTGCAGGCGGTCCGGAAGGTCGTGCACGAGAAGGTCGCGCCACGCGAGGCGCACGACCTGTACGAGTCGCTGAAGCGCGCCCGCTGAGCGCGGCGACGCCGGCCCGCCGGCAAGGAGCCCGCATGACCATGTCCGTCGTCACGGCCGCAGCCACGCTGACCGAGTGCCTGCGACTCGCCCAGCCTCCGATTGCCGTCTGTCTCACGGACGCTCTTCCCGCGGGGGTCCGGCTGTTCGAGGGGCGCGTCCCGGCCGGCTGTCGGTTCTGGCAGGAAGCGGCCCAGGCCGTCTTCGCGACGGCGCCCCGCGACCACGACCTTTGCTCTCTCGGCACCTACACCCACAATCTCGCGACCACGCGCGCTCATGAAGCCGACCGCCGGGACGCACTGCGGGCGTTCGCCGATCTCGGCTACGTGCGCGACGAAGACCTGCCTCACATTCCGGTCCTCAAGACGCACCCGGGGTACGTCCTGTACGGCCCGCTGGCCCAGGTGCCGCTGCCTCCCGACGTCGTGATGCTCATGGTGGCGTCCGACCAGCAACTCATCCTGTCGGAGGCCGCGCAACAGATGGAGGGGGGCGCGCCACCGGCGATGGGCCGCCCGGCGTGCGGCGTCGTGCCGCAGGCGATCAATTCGGGACGCGTGGCGCTCAGCCTCGGCTGCTGCGGCGCGCGCGCCTACCTCGACGTGCTGACACCGGACGTGGCGCTGTTCGCCGTGCCGGGGAAGAGCCTGCTCGCGTTCACGGAGCGCGTGTCGGCCTTGGCGCGGGCCAACGCCATCCTGACGAGCTTCCACCAGATCCGCCGTCAGGAGGTCGAGGCGGGCGGCAACCCGACTGTCAAGGAGTCGCTTGCCGCCCTCCAGGCCCGCGGCTGAACCGGCCGCCTCCGGGCCGGCCTTCCTCCTCGCCGCGCTTCTCGGCGCCGCCGCGGTCGCGCTGCTGCATCCGGCGACGCAGGCCGCGATCGGCCGCACGCGGCTCGGCCCCGTGGTCTTCTGGGGCCTGCCGCTCCTCGCCGGCCTGCTGACCGCCGTGTTGTTCCGCCGCCGCCCTCCGCGAGGTGACGGTCCGGACGTCCCCGCCTGGCGGCCGGAGGGCGGGGCTCTCCTGAAGCTCCTCCCCTTCTGCGCCGCTGCCTTCGCGCTCGATCAGGGCTTCCTGGGTCTCGGCCATCTGCTCGGCTGGATCACCTTCACCTACGGCGAGCAGCG
>Ga0075428_100007513_pt1 | contig 12082 bp, 11 predicted proteins | sample RhiMetdeltSRZDD2_FD_75291 | JGI IMG/M metagenome (GOLD analysis project Ga0075428, IMG submission 75291) | Populus rhizosphere microbial communities from Tennessee, USA - Rhizosphere MetaG P. deltoides SRZDD2 | ecosystem: Host-associated > Plants > Roots > Rhizosphere > Soil | place: USA...
CCGAGCTCGGCGACGAGGACTACGAGCGGTTCCTCACGGCCCGGGGCGTCCCGGCTAGCGTCAACATCATGGGGGTGCTCGCGAGCTCACCGGCGGAGCGGGCGGGCCTGCAGCGAGGCGACGAGATCTTCTCCTACGATGGCCAACGCGTGTTCAGCGTCCAGGAATTGAACGAGCTGACGCTCGTCGCCACGACTGGCGAGCCCGTGGTCGTAGACGTCCGCCGCAACGGCGAGAATCTCAGGGTCGTCGTGCCGCGCGGGCCGATCGGCGTCCGGGGCGGCAGTGATCTTCTCGCCCCGCCTGGTTTTGAGCGCTGAGCTTAAGTTTCCCACCGCGAGTGGTTCGGCCTTCCTGCCCAAGGCTAGAATGGCCCGCTTTAGGTCCAGCTTAACTTCATGTCGTTACAAGAAAAGTTCGGGAAGCTCGAAGCGCACCTGAAGCGTCTCGTCGTCGGTCAAGAACGGTTGTTGAATCGCATGCTCGTCGCACTGCTCTCCGACGGGCATCTGCTCGTCGAGGGTGCGCCCGGTCTCGCCAAGACGCGCGCGATCAAGGTCCTCTCGCACAGCATCGAAGGCGACTTCCATCGCTTGCAGTTCACGCCCGATCTTCTGCCCGCCGATCTTACGGGCACGGAGATCTATCGGCCGCAGGACGGCTCGTTCGTGTTCCGGCAAGGACCGCTGTTTCACAACCTCGTGCTCGCCGACGAGGTCAATCGCGCGCCGGCGAAGGTGCAGTCGGCGCTGCTCGAGGCGATGGGCGAGCGGCAGATCACGGTCGGCTCCGTGACGTACCCGCTGCCGCCGCTGTTCATGGTCATGGCGACACAGAACCCGATCGAGCAGGAAGGAACGTATCCGCTGCCCGAAGCGCAGCTCGATCGCTTCCTGCTGCACTTGCTCGTCAACTATCCCGATGCGGCCGGCGAGCGCGCGATCCTCGAGCTGAATCGCGCGGAGCAGAAACGCGCCGCGACCGACGAGCAGCTGTTCACGGCCCCCGAGGTCGTGACACAAAAGGAAGTGCTGGCCGCGCGGCTGCAAGTGCTCGAGCAGCACCTCTCGGAACCGCTCAACGAATACATCGTGCAGATCGTGCTCGCGACGCGCTCGCCGGAGCGCTACGGCGACGATCTAAAGGGCGTGCTCCAGTACGGCGCGAGCCCGCGCGCGACGATCGCACTCGATCGCTGCTCGCGCGCCCATGCGTGGCTCTCGGGCCGCGACTACGTCACGCCCGAGGACGTGCAGGGCTTGGCGCACGACGTGTTGCGGCATCGCATCTTGCTCGGCTTCGAGGCCGAAGCTTCGGGGCGCACTCCGAACGAGATCATCGACACGTTGCTGGCGAGAATCGGAGTGCCGTGAGATGACGGCGCACGCGGCGCGCATCGCATCATCGCCCGTGCAGGTCGCGCTCGGTGACCTCGTGCGACTGCGACCGGCCGGCGAATCGCTGAAGCTCACGGCGCCGCGCATTCGCGTCGCCACCGAAGGCGGGCACGTTTCGCCGTACAAAGGCCGCGGCGTCGAGTTCGACGAGTCGCGCCCGTATCAACCCGGCGACGACCTGCGCACGATGGACTGGCGCGTCACGGCGCGTACCGGCAAGCCGCACACGAAGGTATTCCGCGAAGAGCGCAACCGCCCCGTGTTCGTCTGGCTCGATCTGCGCCGGCCGATGCTGTTCGCGACGCGCGGCGCGTACAAGGGCGTGCGAGCGGCCGAGGTCGCGGCGCTCGTCGCTTGGAGCGCGGTCGCGAACGGCGACCGGCTCGGCGGCCTCGTCTTCTCCGAGACCGAACATCACGAGCGCCGGCCGGCGCTCGGCGCGCGCGCGGCGCTGAAGCTCCTGCAGCTCGTCTGCACGGACTCGTTCTGGCGGCCGCCGGCCACGGCCGAGACGCTGGAGACCGATGCGGAGCGCGCCTTGCAGCGGCTGACGCGGGTCGCGCGCCCCGGCAGCCTGATCTTCCTCGTCAGCGACTTCCGCAGGCTCGGGGCCGACTACGAGCGGCAGCTCAGGCAGCTCGCCTTGCACTGCGATCTGTTGCTGGTCCACTGCTACGATGCTGTGGAGGCCGAACTTCCACCGCCGGGCCGGTATCGAATCCAGGGCGTCGGCCGGTCGTTCAGCATCGAGACGGCCAACGAGGCGACACGCCGGCGATACCACGAGCGGTTCACGGCGCGCCGCGCGGCGCTCGAGGCCTTGTGTCGAACCCCGGGGATTCGCATGGTCGATTGCGCAACAGATGCCGATCCGCGCAGCGTGTTGAACCAGAAGTTTCGCTCACGATGAATCCGACGATCGACGTCAGCCAACTGCCGCTTCGCGACATTCACCTGCCGGGGTCCGTCGGCTGGTGGCCGCCCGCGATCGGCTGGTGGCTGCTCGCTGCGCTCGCGCTCGTCGGCGTCGCGCTCTACGGCCTTCATTACTATCGCGCGCGCCACAAGCGCGCGGCGCTGAAGGCCATGACGAACGTGCGCGCGGCGCTCGAGAAGGGCGCGGAGCCCGTCGCGTGCTTGCAGTTCTTGTCGACGATTCTGCGCCGCTTCGCGATGACCTCGGTCGCGCGCATGCCGGGCGAGCCCGACGTCGCGGGTCTCATCGGCGAACGGTGGCTGCGCTACCTCGATGGCCGCTGGACACGAACCGACTTCAGCGCGGGCTTGGGCAAACGCCTGCTCGTCGCGCCGTATGCACGCCCGAACAGCATCGAGCGCGGCACGGCGCTCGAGCTCACGGCTCTCTGCACGGCGTGGCTCGTTGCTCAGCCGGCGGTACCGCGGGCGAGGCGCGCCTGACCATGTGGACGCTCGCGTGGTGGTGGATGCTCGCGGCGTTGCCGCTGCCGTGGATCGTGCGCCGCGTCGTGCGCGCCGAGCCGCTCGACCGCGACGCAGCGCTGAAGGCGCCGGTCGCGGCCGAGTTCGCCGATCTCGTCGGCATCCGCGCGCCGGATGCGGCGCGACGTTGGCGGCTTGCGGTGCTCGCCGCCGTTTGGGCGCTGGCGGTTCTCGCCGCGGCGCGGCCGCAGTTCGTCGGCGAGCCCGTCGCGCTGCCGATGACGGGTCGCGACTTGCTCCTCTCCGTCGACCTCTCGGGCAGCATGGAAGAGCAAGACTTCCAGCTGAACGGCGAATGGGTCGATCGACTCACCGCCCTGAAGTCCGTCGCGACCGACTTCATCGAGCGGCGCGTCGGCGATCGCATCGGCCTGATCCTGTTCGGCCGCGAGGCGTATCTGCAGGCGCCGCTGACGTTCGATCGCAAGACCGTCAGCACGCTGCTCGACGAGTCCGTGATCGGCCTCGCGGGCAAGGAGACGGCGATCGGCGATTCGATCGGGCTCGCCATTCGCACGCTCGAGGACGCTGGCGTCGACCAGGGCCGCCGCGTGCTGCTGCTCCTGACCGACGGCGCGAACACCGCCGGCGCCGTCGAGCCGCGCAAGGCCGCCGAGCTCGCGGCGCAGCGGAAGGTGGTCATCTACACGATCGGCATCGGCGCCGACTCATTGACCGTGCGTTCGCTCTTCGGCCTGCGCGAGATCAACCCTTCGGCCGATCTCGACGAAGAGACGCTGACGGCGATCGCGGAAGCCACGGGCGGCCGCTATTTCCGCGCGCGCGACACGGCCGAGTTCGAGCAGATCTACAAGGTTCTCGACGAGCTCGAGCCGGCCGAGTCCGACGAGCGCGGCTTCCGGCCGGTCACGGAGCTTTTCCAGTGGCCGCTCGGCGCGGCCGTCGTCGTCGCACTCGGCGCGGCGCTGCTTGCGTTCGCGGCCACGCGCTGGCAATGGTCGCGCGCGGCACTTGGCTTCGAGCAGCGAGGCCTCACGCGTGGCTGAGTTTCACTTCCTGCGCCCGTTGTGGTTATTGGCCCTGCCGGTCGGCGCGTGGCTGATCTGGCAGCTCTTGCGCGGCCGCGCGGACAGTGGCGGTTGGCGCAGCGTCGTCGAGGCGAGCTTGCGGCCGTACGTGCTCGCGGAGCCCGCGGTGCTACGCGACAGCCGGCTCGCGCTGTTCGTCCCGCTCGCGGCTTGGCTCGTCGCCATCGTCGCGCTCGCGGGGCCGAGCTGGGAGCGTTTGCCGGTGCCGGCCTTTCGTTCCGACGAGGCGCTCGTCGTGGCGCTCGATCTTTCCCGCTCGATGAATGCCGGTGACGTCGAGCCTTCGCGGCTCGAGCGCGCGAAGCTGAAGCTGCTCGACTTGCTCGAGCGGCGCGCCGCGGGGCAGACCGCGCTCGTCGTCTTCTCGACGCACGCGTTCACGGTCACGCCGCTGACGACGGACACGCGCACGATCTCGTCGCTGATCACCTCCGTCGATACCGACATCATGCCGACGCAGGGCGGCAGCGTCGTAGCGGGGCTCGAGCACGCTGCGAAGCTGCTCGAGCAAACCGGATTGCGCCGCGGCGACGTGCTGCTGATCACGGACTCCGAGATCGCCGAACGCGATTTCGATGCGGCAAGCAAGCTCTTTCGCGACGGCTACCGTGTCAGCGTGCTCGCTGTCGGAACGGAGCAGGGTGCGCCGATTCCGCGCCGCGAAGGCGGCTTCGTCACCGACGACAACGGTCAGGTCGTCGTGCCGCAGGTAGATGCGGCGGGCTTGCAGCGCCTTGCCGCCGCGGGCGGTGGCCGCTATGCCGCGTTGACGACGACCGATCGCGATCTCGATACGCTGTTTCCGCGCAGCGCGCTGCCGCTCGGAGCCACGCTCGACGAGGGGGGCGAGGAGCAATACGAAGCGGACATCTGGCTCGATCGCGGGGCCGTGCTCGCCGCTCTCCTGCTGCCCTTGCTCGCACTTTGTTTCCGCCGCGGCTGGATCGTTGCGTTCGCGCTCGTCGTTCTCGTGCCTCAGCCGCGTGCACAAGCGTTCGAGTGGCAGGACCTCTGGCAACGCCCCGATCAGCGCGGCTTGAAAGCGTTCGAAGACGAGCAACCGGAGCGCGCCGCGGAGCTGTTTCAGAACCCCGAGTGGCGCAGCGCCGCCCAGTATCGCGCCGGCAAATTCGAAGACAGCGCGGCGTCGCTCGCGAGCATCGACTCGACGGAGGGGCACTACAACCGCGGCAATGCGCTGGCGAAAGCCGGCCAGTTGCCGGCCGCCATCGCGGAGTACGACCACGCGCTCGAGGTCGATCCCGAGCACGAGGACGCACGCTACAACCGCGATCTGCTGCAGCAGTACCTCAAGGACCACCCGGAGCAGCAGCCGCAGCAGGATCCAGGCGAAGGCGAGCCTGGCCAGCAAGGCGATTCCGGCGACTCGCAAACCGGCGACAAGCAGCAAGACGGCCAAGGCGGCGACGAAGAGCAGGGCCAGCAGGGCGACCAAGGCGAGAGCGGCGACAGCCAAGCCAACCAAGGCGACAACGAGCAACAGAACCAGCCCGACGAAGGCGAGCAGCCGGGCGACGAGAATCCGCAGGACGCGAACGCAGGCGAACAGGGGGCCGACGAGCCCACCGAGGGCCCGGCCGGCCCCCAGGACGTCGAGAAATGGGCCTCGGAGCAGGCGGCCGAGCAATGGCTGCGGCGCGTGCCGCAGGACCCGGGCGGCTTGTTGCGCCGCAAGTTCCTGTACCAGTACCAACGTGCCGGCGTCGATCAAGCCGGCAATCGCGTCGAGCCACCCGGCACGGAGAAGCGCCCGTGGTGACGCTGCGGCGCTGCGCCGCCGCGGTCGTGCTCGCCGCGTTCGCGCTGCGCATTTTTTTTGGCGCCGCGTCGCTGCAGGCGCAGGAGCCGGTTCAGGCGAGCGTCGATCGCACGACGGTCCGCGTCAACGAGTCGTTCACGTTCGTACTGCGCGCCGAGGGCACTACGGGCGGCGAGGAGCCGCAGACGGCCCCGCTCGCGCAGCAGTTCGACATCCTGAATGCGATGAGCAGCCGGCGGATCGGCATCGTCAACGCGCGCGCCGCCGAGGTCAACGAGTGGCAATACCAGCTCATGCCGAAGACGGCCGGCGATTTCACGATCCCGCCGCTTCGTATCGGCAATCGGCAATCGAACCCGGTCGCCGTGCGCGTGCTCGCGCTCGATCCGTCCGCGACGGCGGCGGCCGACGTATTCATGGAGCTGACGGCGCAGCCCGACGTCGTCTACGCGCAGTCGCAAGTCTTGTTCACGCTGCGGCTCTACGTCGGCGTCACCACCGGCCGCGCGACACTGACGGCGCCCGAGACGACGGGCGTCGAAGCGATCGTCGAGAAGCTCGGCGAGGACAGCTCGTACACGACGACGCGCGGCGGGCGCATGTTCCAAGTGCGCGAACGGCGCTATGCGATTTTCCCGCAGCAGCCCGGCGCGTTGACCGTCGGCCCCGTCACGTACGAGGCGATGGTGATCCCCGACCGCGGCTTTTCGCGCGTGCAGCGGTTTCGTTCCGACGTGCTCGACCTTACGGTGCAACCCGCCGTGGCGCCGCCGTCGTCGCTCGCGGGCGCCGCGTGGCTGCCGGCGCAGCAGGTCGCACTGACGGAGCAATGGAGTAGCGAGACTGGCTCGGATATCGCGGTCGGCATTCCGCGCACTCGCACGATCGTCGTCGAAGGCGTCGGCTTGCTCGATACGCAGTTACCGGAGATTGCGCTCGAGTCGCAGCCCGGCGTTCGCCAGTACGCCGATCGGCCCGAGCTCGCGCGCGAGATCACGGCCGAAGGTTTCAAGTCGCGGCGTAGCGTCAGCTACGCCGTCATCGCGCAGACGGCCGGCGACATCACGCTCGCCGGCGTGAAGCTGCCATGGTGGAACGTGAACACGCAGCGTTGGGAGGTCGCCGAGCTGCCGCCGCGCCCGCTGCACGTGGCTCCGAGCACGGAAACCGCGGCTGCGTCGCCCGAGGTCGCAGAGGAGCCCGCCGCGGCGCCCGCTCCGGTAGCGACGCGTGAAGCCTCGTCGTACTGGCCGTGGGTTACCGCAGTCATCGCGCTCGCGTGGCTCGCTACGATCGCGCTCTGGTGGCGTGCCCGCACGAGCCGGCCGCGCGCGCCGTCGCATTCTGCGGCGGCGAAGACCGATGCCAAGCCGGCGCTGCGCAAGATTCTGCGCGACCTGTCGAGCGCATGCGCCGTGAGCGACCCGGCCGCGGCGCGCAACGCCTTATTGAGCTACGCGGACGTCCGGTTCGCGCCAAGCTCGCCGCGTAGCCTCGGCGCACTGGCGGCGATGCTGTCGGACCCGGTAGCGCGCGAGGTGCTCGCGCTCGAGGCACACATCTACGGCGCGGCCGCCGGAGCGTGGCGCGGAGACGGGCTCAAGGCTGTGCTCGCAGAGCTCGAGAGTGGGGTCGGAGCCCCTGAATCGGCGGCCGCTGAGCCGCTGCTGCCGCTGTATCGATAAGAACCAGTCGCGTTTGTGACCTAGATTAAAGATTCCGCCGCCCGTTCGGCGCATGCTTCCGGATCTGGCAATTACTGCCGGGCTTGGCATGGCCGGCTTTGATATGGACATCCAGAGGCTCGATCCGGACAGTTACGGTTCGCCATATACGGAGCAGCTCAAGCGCGGCTTCCATGGCCTGCGCTTCAACGGCTTGCTCGAGAAGGACTTTCGCGAGTTCTACGTCAGCCAGAATCTGCCACGCGCCCGTCTGTCGGGGCTCATCGGACTAGTGCTCGTGCTCGCCGTCACGTGCATCGACCTGCTGCTCGGCACGGGCGACGGCACGTTGAACACGCTGCGCCTCGGCGTCCTCTGCCCGCTGCTCATCGTGCTCGGTGTCGCGATCTCCGTGCCCGGCGCGCAACGTTGGTATACGGAGGTGGTCGCCGTCGGTGTGGTGCTGATCGGTTTCGTCGTGACGTACATCGCTCACCTCGGCGCGCTCGCGGGATCGTCGTACATCTTGGCGGGTCTCGTCATCGTCGTGCTCTACGGCTGCTTGTTCCTCGGCTTGTTGTTCAACGTCGCAATCGCGATCTCCGCCATCCTCGTAGTGGGGCACTTCGTCATGGGAATCGTCGTGCACCTGCCGTTCGACGCGCTGTACTACAGCACCGCGATTCTCGGCGGCGCCGCGGTGATCGGCGGCATTTCGGCGTACAACCTCGAGTACGCGCTGCGCACGAACTTCCTCGAGACTCGAGTGTTGAACGAGCTCGCCGAGCGCGACGGCATGACGGGTCTCTACAACCGCCGCATCTTCGACGACTACGTCGAACGGCTCTGGCGCCAGTCGCGGCGCGAGAACACAGGTATCGCGATCATTTTCGTCGACATCGACTTCTTCAAGGTCTTCAACGATCTCTACGGCCACCAGGCGGGCGACGATTGCTTGAAGCGCATCGCGAAGTGCATCGCGCGCGGGGCGAAGCGGCCGTTCGATTTTGCGGCGCGCTATGGCGGCGAGGAGTTCGTGCTCGTGTTGTACGGCCCGCCAGACGACTACGCGCGCGGCGTTCCGGAGCAGATTCGTCACGACGTCATCGACCTCGCGATTCCGCACGCGGGCTCGCAAGTCGCCAAGCACGTGACCGTCAGCGTCGGCCTCGCGCTGGCCAAGCCCGAGACGAGCCGCAGCCTAGCCGGTGCGATTCAGACGGCCGACGAGGCGCTGTATCAAGCGAAGCGCGAAGGCCGCAACCGCGTCTGCTTCAAGGATTCCGACTCCGACGTCGAGACGGGCAATTTCCGCGTGATCCAACGCGACCTGGCCTAGCTTCACCAGCTCCCCGTGTTCGGCATCGACGCCCAAGGCTCGGCCTTCGGTAGCGCCGCACCCTTCTGCAGCAGCTCGATCGAGATGTTGTCCGGCGAGCGGATGAACGCCATCTTGCCGTCGCGCGGCGGCCGATTGATCGTGACGCCGGAATCGCGCAACCGCGCGCACGTCGCATAGATGTCGTCGACCTCGTACGCGACGTGGCCGAAGTTTCTTCCGCCCGTGTATTGCTCGGGGTCCCAGTTGTGCGTGAGCTCGATCGCGCAATCTTCTTGGCCTTCGGCTGCGACGAACACGAGCGTGAACCGGCCGGCCTCGTGGTCGATTCGCTTGACCTCTTTCAAACCGAGCTTGTTGCAATAGAAGTCGAGCGAGCTTTCGAGGTTGCTGACGCGCACCATTGTATGCAGATACCGCACGACCTATTCTCCTTGCGAGTCGTTGTCCGAAAGCTGACGACTATACCCAAGGCCCTATCAGCGTTCATAGGCGCTGCAGTGAGTTGACGCGCGCACGCATCATCTTCGTCCCCGGGTTGAACCCCAAGCCGCCGCCGGAAATCTTCCGGCTGCAACTTGCCCGCGTGTTGCACGCCTCGCTCGGCCGCATGCGACCGCGCGCCGCCGAATGGTTCGCGGCGAACGACTCGCAGTTCGAGCTCGTCGCTTGGACGTATCTGTTCCACGGTGCGCATCGCGACATCAGCGTCGACTTGCCGGGCATCGAGCGGCTGCTCGTGCAGACCGAAGCATCAGCCGAGGATTTGCGCGAGCTGAAGTCTTGGCCGCGCCGCTCGTTGCGCTGGGTGCACCTCGCCGGCGACACCTGGCCGTTTCTCGGCCGGCGATTTGCGTCGGCGCCGACGCGTCGACTGATGCACGAGGCGACGCGCTATCTCAAGAATCGCCACGGCGTCGGCGCGGAAGTGCGTGCGGCGGTGCGCGCGACGCTCGAGCGGGCCTGGCAGCGGGGCGAGAGCGTGCTGCTGTTCGGTCACAGCCTGGGCTCGGTCATCGCGTACGACACGCTCTGGGAGCTGACGCACGTCCACCGCTCGAAAGGCGAGGTCAGCTTGCTCATGACGTTCGGCAGCCCGCTCGCGACGCACTTCGTGCAGCGCTCGATCAAGGGCGCGAAGGAGGTCGGCGCCGCGCGTTATCCGCACGATATTCGGCGCTGGGTGAACATGACGGCGCGCGGCGATACGACGGCGCTGCAACCGCGCTTGAAGCCGCTCTATCACGAGATGCTCGATCTCGAGCTGATCGACTCGATCGAGGACTTCGTCGAGTTCGACAACTTCTTCCGCAACAGCCTCGGGTTGAATCCGCACGAAGCGTACGGGTACCTCGCCCAACCGCTGCTCGCCGAGATCGTCGGCGACTGGATCGAGCGCGGGTTTGACGGACCGCCGTGACGTGACTGGTGCGGCGCTTGCCGCAGCGGCCCGACGCAACGTCTCGCGCTACGCCGGCTGCCCCCGATGGCCACGGTTACTGCGACGGGGCGGGCTCGAGCTGGGGTTCGATGATGACGTCGATGCGGCGGTTGCGCTCGCGACCCTGCTCGGTGTCGTTGTTCGCGATCGGCTGTGTCTCGCCGTAGCCGACCGCGCTGATTCGCGCCGCCGGCATCTGCAGCTCGTTCGTCAGGAACGCGCTGAGCGCCTCGGCGCGCCGCCGCGACAGCGCGAGATTGTTCTCGTCGCCGCCGTACGAGTCCGTATGCCCCTCGATCGTGATCTGCGAGCGCGGGAAGACGTCGGCCGCTTGCTTTAGCTTTGCGAGCAGCGGCCGATAGGTTGGTCGGACGGTGTCCTGGCCGCTCGGAAACGTTAGGCCGACGAGCCGAATGACCATGCGATTGCCTTCGCGCGACACGCGGGCCTCGTCGCGCGAGAACATGTTCTCGATCGCAGAGAACTGCTCGCGGATGCGCTCTTCGGCCTCGAGACGCTGCACGAGCGCGACCCGCTCTTGCGACACGCCGCCGAGCCGTTGGTCGAGATCGCGGATCTCTTCCTCGAGGTCGCCGACGCGCGCGCGCGAGTCCGTGAGGTCGCGCTCGGATTGAGCGGCTTGCTCGCGCAGCCCTTCGATGTAGGCGACGAGATCCGCGACCACGGGCTCGATGCCCTTGTCGAGCTGCGCGGCTTTGTCCGCCGCGGCGCTGATCTCGGAGAGCGGCTCCTCGTAGCTCAAGATCACGTCTTCGAGCGTCTTGTCTTCGCCGCGCAGCTTGTCGATGAGCCCTGCGAGGTAGATCGCGTGTCGCGCCTCGTAGTTCGCTTGTTGCGCGAGGCTGCGCGGCAAGTCGGTGTCGTAACGGTTGTTGCTGAGCTCGCGCTCGGCTTCGGCGAGCAGCGACCGCGCCTTCTCATAGGTGCGCGGCGCCAAGCGTGACACGCGAGCCTGATCGGCCTCGGCGAGCAGCGCGCGCGTCTGGCTCAGGTACTGCGCTTTGATCGCCGTGAGCTCGGCGTCGCGGAACAGCGCCTCGGCCTCGTCGGCGCGGCTGCGTGCGCCGCGGATGTCGCCGCTTTCGAGGCGCCGCGCTGCGGAGTCGAAACTTTCGCCGGCTTTGGCCCAAAGCTCGGCCGCGAACGTCGAGGCGTTCGCGTTGGTCGCGTCGGCGCGCGTCTTGATGACGGCGGCGAGCGTCACGTTGGCAATCTCGGCCGCTTCGCGTGCTTCGGTGAACGAGCGCGTGGCCTGCGAGAGCGTGTTGCGAATTCGCTCCATATTGCGGCCGCGCGCGAGGTCGGCCTCCGCGGCGGAGTAAGACTCGGTGCCGCGCACGAACGCCTCCGGCGCCAGCAAGTCGGCGCTAGCGGCGCGCGCCTGCTCAAGGGCGCGGTCCGCTTCGGTAAAGAGCGTGGCCCGCAGGTCCTGCTGAGCTGGAGCGCGCGCCGCGAACGCGGCGAGCAAGCAAGCGAGTACGGCGAATCGGGTCAAAGTCATCGTGCGCTCCAAACTAACGCCTTCTCTACATGTCGCAGGGAAAATATGTCAAGAGCGAGGAGGCGGCTGAGTTTCGCGACATATTGCACCGATTCGGTACGTGCGCGCGCGCTGCCCGCCGGCAAACTGTGGAGGCAATCACAGACCATTTGCCGGCCGCTCCTTACACTCCGCTCCATGGGTGTCAAGTACTACACGCACTTCGTACTGACGGGCGAGGCAGCAGCCGGCTCGGATCAGGAATTTAGCGGAGTCGTGGAGGTTAACCAGGCAACGGATCAACGTTACGAGACGAAAGAGATCGAAGCCTTGCTCGCGCGCAACTTCGATCTGCGGTCTGGTGACGTGCGCTTGATCAATTGGGCTCGCTTGCAGTAGCGAAACGGTTTCCCCCTGTGACTCGCCCGGCTTCGGCCGGGCATTTTTTTT
>Ga0075428_100007516_pt1 | contig 12079 bp, 8 predicted proteins | sample RhiMetdeltSRZDD2_FD_75291 | JGI IMG/M metagenome (GOLD analysis project Ga0075428, IMG submission 75291) | Populus rhizosphere microbial communities from Tennessee, USA - Rhizosphere MetaG P. deltoides SRZDD2 | ecosystem: Host-associated > Plants > Roots > Rhizosphere > Soil | place: USA...
GAATTCACGGCGACGTGCATGATCGGTTTTGCCATGCTCCGCGGCATTGACCGCGGGTGGCTCGCTCGCGAAGAATATGCCGAGCCGGTCCGCAGGGCATGGGAAGCAGTCAAGCTGCGCATCGGTCCGGATGGAAAGCTGGTCGATGTGTGTACCGGTACCGGGAAAATGAAGTCGCTGCGGGAGTATTACGATCGGCCGGCCATCTTGGGACAGGACGACCGCGGCGGCGCTATGGGCCTGTTGTTTTCGGTGGAAATGCTGGAGTGCGGAGGACGCTTGTAAGAGTGTGCGATCCAGGACCTATTTCGCCTGGCCTGACAAACGCGAAACCCGAATAATCTGACAGCAGCGCGCAGCCGCTAAAACACATAGCTGAGAGGAGCCAACCGCTTGAAGCAGCGCATCCTGATCGTAGTGTTGGGTCTCTTCCTAGGACTCGTCGCCCGAGTGGCGGTAGAATTCTACCAGCATCACCATGGCCGCGGCACGACTTCTCCGCCGACGGCGGCGACTACGCCGCAGACCATCAACTCGGCTATTCGCAAATAGCGCTCGCAGGATGTTGCATAATGGCGGCTGCTTTGTGACCAGCGCTTGGGCCGCGTGGCATTGTGTACTGGCCAGAGTAGCGCGCCTGGTCAGGCGACGTGCCGCAGCTTCGTCACCCTTCCCGTCGGCACCCACTCGACGACGAAAATATTACCTTCTCGGTCGTAGCACGCATCGTGCGGATGGATGAACCTCCCCGGCTGCCAGGTTTCTGGCTGGCCGCGCATCTTGAAACCCTCTAGCGCCTGCTTGGTCCATTCGGGATCATAGCCCAGATGGGCGATAACCTTATTATCCTTGCCAAACAGCGACACTCGGGCGTGCAAGTCCGGGACGAGGAGCACGTCACCGCGAATATCGAAATGGGCCGGGAAGCTGACCTCCGTTACAAAGCCGATGTGTTTGCCGTCAAGTGAAAAGTACTGGAGCCGCGCATTGGCTCGGTCGGCGACGACAAGGCTCGGTTCGCGCCCCGGACGATTATCGAGCCACAGGCCATGCGGCGTTTTCATCTTTCCCGGCTCGCTTCCCTCGCCGCCCCACGTCCGCACCCATTTGGCATCCTTGTCGTATTGGTGGATGTAGTGCGAGCCATACCCGTCGCCGATGTAAAACCCGCCATCGGGCGAAAAGGCGACGTTGGTCGGGCTGTACTTGACCGCCGGGTCCTTGTAGACGCCGGGCTCCTCGGGCCGCCCCTTCACCCACACCTGCTCACCCTTGAGGTTCGTCTTGGCAACGATGCCGTGCTTCACGTCGCAGAGGTACAGGAATTCTTCGCCTCCATCCTTGCGAATATCGATGCCGTGGCCGCCGCCGTGGTACTCCTTGCCAAACGAACGGACGAATTTTCCCGCGGCGTCGAAGACGGCGATCGCGTCCATCGGCTCCGGGGCGTTCGATCGGTGCTTGATGTAGATGAGCCCGGCTTCGTCTACTGCCACGCCGTGTGTTTCCCCCCACTTGATGTGCGCCGGCACTTCTCCCCAGCCATGATGCGCCTCGTACTTGAATTCACCTTCGCCGAGAATTGGCAGTTTTTTTCCCGGTTTGTCCTGGGCGCCAAGAATCGTCGGACCGGCGGCCGCGGCAATCGCGGCGACGCTGGTGACCTTCAAAAAGGCGCGGCGACTCGTGGACGAAGAGTTGTTGTCACTGAGCGAGGGCGACATGGCAGGGGCGCCTTGTAAATTGGAAGACGCAGCAACTTTATTGACTATTGAGTGTACTGCTTTTTCGACAGCCTCGCAGCTATTGGTCCAGCAGCTCTTTACTCGACCCACTTCCCCCGCCGGCCTTCTTTGACTGCGGCTCGTTGCTTTTTTGCCTTGAGACGGCGGACCTTCGACCCGCGGCTAGGCTTCGTTGTACGCCGCACTTTGGGCGGTTTGGCGACGGAAAGAATCATCTCCTTGAGCCTGTGCAAGCAAGCCTCGATATTCTGCGGCTGGTCGCGATGCTCCTGGCTGCTGATGACCAATTCCCCGCTCTTGGTCAGCCGGCTCTTGAACGTTGCCACCAGTCGCTGTCTGATTTCGGCAGGCAGGCTGGGGGAATCGATGGCGCGAAAGTGCAGCGTCGCCTTGCTGCTGACCTTGTTGACGTTCTGCCCCCCCGGCCCGCTGGAACGCGAAAATGAGAATTTTAGCTCGCGGTCCGGAATGGTAATGATGCGGCTGACGGCGAGGATTGGCATTGCGAGTGAATCCGGAAACGAGAGACCGCTCCAATAGAAGCAAATCCAAATGCACAAATGCAAGTCTAACAAACGAAACGCCGTGCTGGTTGCAGCAGTTGCGTTTGCGCAGTTTGTGCTGGTTGCGGATTTCGAGCGTCGCGTTTCGGATCTTGTTCCGGCTACTCCTGCGTCTTTTCTTTGGCCGGCTCCAGTTTCGGCTCGGTCGTCAGCGTCGCATCCTGCGCCGGCTTTTCTTCGCTCGGATTCTCGGATTTTTGCGACGCACTAGCGCTGGCCGCCGCAACTGCCGCGCTGACCTCCGATTGGACTGCCGCCTTCAATTCCGGCAGCAGTTGCTCCTTAACTTTCTTGCCTTCGGCAGTCACGGCGGTCTCCACTGACTGGGGAAGCCTGGTCAGCTCGCCCTGGACCGCCCGGGTCAGATTCTCGATCACTGCCTTGTTTTCGGCCTTCACATCTGCGAGAGCAGACTCAAGTTGTCGGGCGTGCTCGGCACGTAGTTTGGCGAATTCCGCTTTGGTTTGATCCTGCATTTTCTTCATTTCGGCGGCCAACTGCTGCCGCGTCTCGTCCTGAATCTTCTTCGTCTCGACGGCCAACTGCTCGAGAGCCTGTTTGCGAAGCGAATCGGTTTCCTTGGTCACCTGCTGCGAGAGGTCCTTGGCCGCACCGGCGATCTGCTTCTGGCTGGCGTCTGAAATCCGCGCCTCGGCAGTCTTCGCTTCACGAGCCAGATTCGAGTCCAGCTTCGCGGAAAGGGACGCGTTCAACTCGCTCCCCAGTTCCTCCTTTCGCCGCTCCCAGATGCGACGGAAGGGGCGGGCTGATGCAAGGTCGGCAAAGCTCACGACTACAGCAAGGGCAACGGCAAATGCGACTAGCAAGCGGGACATACAAAACCTCCAGCGAAGAACGACGGAACAAGTGGCGGGACGGCGGACCGGGCCGCCGTGCACGGATGGCAACTTGAGAATAATCACGGGCTTAATTCTGGTCTAGGGGCGCGCCAAATCGGCCGTTTGATCGCGCCATAGCCCACGATCGTATTAGGCTGGACACTTCCACGGACGTGCGCCGGCGACGATAATTCCGCCAGGCCGCGGTCGTCCAGGCGTCGTTCACCGGGAGTTAAGAAAAATGAACATTCGGTCGTTTGCAGGCTTTTCTGTCGGGGTTGCGATCTACCTTCTGGCCGGAATGACCGGCATCGCTTATGCCGACAAACCCCTGGCGGCGGGCGCCCGCGGACTGGCCACACGGGCGCCCGCGAACATGAAGATTGACGGCAATCTGGAGGAGTTTGATGGCTCGTTCTGCACGCCCGTCAATTACTTTCATTCCGACGCCAACGCTCTGAAGGAACGGGCGGCACAATTCTTCTACATGTGGGACGACACGGCGTTCTACGCTGCACTCCGCACCCTCGACACAAAGCCGGCCAACCACGCTGACGACGCTCACCTGTGGGAAGGAGACGGCGTCGAATGGTACTTCGACACGCGGCGGGATGAGCACTTTCGCGATCGCACCTGGGGGCCGGGGGCGGTCCATATGTACTGGACCGGCCTCGACAAGGACAAGCTCCGGCCCCGGTGGTGTCTGCGGCCCGACATGCTCACGGCCATCAAGGGTGACGGAGTCGAGGTCGGCGCGCGTCGCACCGATTTCGGCATGGAGGTCGAATTCAAGCTCCCCTGGTCGAACTTTCCGAACTTCAAGGCTGCCGAGGGGGAGGTGATCGCGCTCGATTCCGAATTGTGCTATAGCGACGGCGGCCCTCGAGTGGACCGGACATTTGCCTATGGCAGTCCGCTCTCGGTGCAACAGCCGTCCTCCCAGGGCATGGTGCAGCTCGTCGGCAAGCTCGAGCCGGCACATTGGAAACAGGTTGCGGCCGTGATGATGCCCATTCGCTGCGACACGGCTTGGGGCCAGGAGACCAAGGCGCACGTTACGGGCAAGATCGCATTGCCGCCGGATCAGTTGGACCAGGTCGGCAAGATCATTTTTCGAGTCATCGACTTGGAAGGAAAAACCCTCGGGGAGTTTCCGGGCACGGTGGAGACGCTGAACGAATCCGGCAAATTTAAGATCGCCGAAGCACGGTGGCCCAGCGACCAGGCGGTGCCTGGCGCACATCTACTGGTGGGCATTGTGTACGACAAGAGCGGCAAAGAGTTGGCTCGCGTCGCGCCGCGGCTGGTGAGCGTGGGGATGCAGCAAGGGTATTGAGCATTCCCGCGTCGCGAACGCAAGGCTATTTGCCCAGAGTGATGACGCGTGTCCCGCGCCAGTCGGCGGCTGCACGAGCCAGGCCGGCCGTGGTGGTCTCGGCGGCGATATGGCCGTCCTTGTCCACGGCAATGATGCCGCCGTCGCCGGGCTTGAGCTTCTCGGTCAGGACGGCGTGCAGCGCCTTGTCCACGGGCTCATTGAGATAAGCCATGCGGGCCGAGATATGAAATGCCACCGAGTGGCGGATAAACTCCTCGCCCGTGCCGGTGCAGGAGATGGCACACGTCGCGTTGTCGGCGTACGTTCCCGCGCCGATGATCGGCGAATCGCCGACGCGGCCGAATCGCTTGTTGGTCAGGCCACCGGTGCTGGTGCCGGCGGCTAGATTGCCGTGGGAGTCGAGGGCCGCGCAGCCGACCGTGCCGGGACCGGGCTTTTCGGGTGATTTCGTTTGAGATTCCTTTTCTTTGGCCTTGAGCCAGTTGTCATACTGCTTCTGCGTGAAGAAATATTTTTGATCGACGCGATCGACCCGCATCTCGTGGGCAAAGTTCTCCGCGCCGTCGGACGTGAGCAGCACGTGCCGCGTTTTTGTCATTACCATTCGCGCCAGGGAGATCGGGTTTTTCACCGTTCGCACCGCAGCAACCGCGCCGCAGGCCTTGGTCCGGCCGTCCATGATCGAGGCATCCAGCTCATGCCCCCCAGCTGCATTGAAAACGGCGCCCTTGCCCGCATTGAACTGTGGATCGTCCTCCAAAAAACGAATGACCTGCTCGACCGCATCGAGGCTGGTGCCGCCTTCCTTGAGGACCTTTACGCCGATGTCGAGCGCTTGCCCCAGTGATTCTACTTTTTGCTGCTTCTCGTCGTCGGTCAGTTTCTCGCTGCTGGAACCCGCGCCGCCATGAAGAATGATGGCGAACTTGCGAGGTATATCCTGAGCGGTGGCAGCGCTGGGAAGCAACAGGAGCGTGATGGCGAGGAGGATAAGGCGTGACATGGCAGCTTTCGCAGGTTCAGGGAAACAGGCGGCGCACCTGATAGGATTTGAAATCAGTGTGTCGCCAGGCGGAGGCTGGCAGCAAGTGGGACCCGCTGGATTTACTGCCTGATCAGAGCCGATGCTATTTGGAAAGCAGGCGATAAGTTCGCAATTCGTCGAGCACTGATTCCAGATCCGCGGGAAGCGGCGCAACGAATTCGATCGGCTGGCCCGTTTCTGGATGAATGAGCTCGATCCGCCTGGCGTGGAGCGCCTGGCGCGCCAGCAAGACCAAATGATCGGAAGGATTCCGGCGAATTTCTCCCCGCGTGATCATTGATCGCCCGCCGTAAAGCTTGTCGCAGAGGACCGGGGTGCCCACGTGTGCCAGATGCACGCGGATCTGATGGGTGCGGCCGGTCTTGGGGAGCACCTTCACCGCGGCAAAGCCGTCAAACCGCGAAACGACTTCGTAAAACGTGGCGGCCTCGCGACTGGTCGTGTGCCCGGAGCGTATGGCCATCTTCTCCCGCTGGTGAGGGTGCATGCCGATCGGCTGTGCGATCTGGTCGCGGTCACGGTCGGGCACCCCGGCAGTGATGGCAAAATACTCCTTTTCCGTGGACCGCTCGGAGAATTGTTCGGCCAGGGCGTAGTGAATTGGGTCGGTCTTGGCGACAACGAGGACGCCGCTAGTGTCGCGGTCCAGCCGGTGAACGATGCCAGGACGATGCTGGCCGCCGGCCTTGCTGAGATGTTTGAAATGAAACGCCAGGGCGCTGGTGAGCGTCCCAGACCAGTGGCCGCGCGCCGGATGAACGACCATTCCTGGCGGCTTGTTGACGGCCAACAGGAACTCATCTTCATACAAGATGTCGAGCGGGATGTTCTCCGGGTTTGGGCCGGCAGTCGGCATGGCGGGCATGATCACAGCAATCCGCTGGCCGCCCTTGAGACGATATGAGACCTTGCAGCCAGCGCCGTCGACGGTGACGCCTCCGGCGCCGATCACTTTGCGAAGCTGCATGCGGCTATGTTTCGGAAAATGTCTCGCCAGAAAGGCATCGAGCCGTTCCCCCTGCTCTTCTGGAGCGACGACGAGTTCGATCGGCTCGCCAGAAATTTGGCCTGAAGGCATTGGAGGGAACGCGGCCGGTCGCTCAGGACCTCTCCTTGACAGCCTTATCGTCGGGCGATTTTTCCGCGGCCGGCTTCTCATCCGTGGGCTTCTCCGGCGGTTTCTCTGCACCCGGTTTTTCTGCCGGCTTCTCGCCAACTGCCGGTTCGGACTCGCTCTTCCTGGCCGGATCGGTCGGCGTCCCGACGTCCGCAGAACTCTTGGTTCCCAAGGGTTCGTCGCGGCCAAAATCGATGCCAGCCCCTCTTGCACCCAGTGGCGATTCAGTGCCAGGCAGACTCAAGTTGGGGCGTTCCGGCAAAGTCGGTCCGGGACCGAACGGTGAGAGATCATCGAGGAAGGGATTGAAGCCGCTGCCAGGAGATTTCTTAGGCAGCGGCTTTTGTTCCGACAGCCAACCGATGACCTGCGTCACCTCTCCCTTTGGATTGAGACGCTCGATCGCCGCCGCCGCTGCTTTGCCCACCGGCGTGTCTTTGGAGGACTCGGCAACTTTTTGATAATAGTCGCGGGCCTTATTGAGCTTGTTCTGTGTCTCGTAAACGCGGGCGAGGCTATAGCGGCTGCGCTCTAGAATCATCGGGTCCTTGGTCTTACCTTCGATCTCGACGAGCGCCTTCTCGGCGTCGGCCAGAGCTGATTTGGCTTCTGCTGGGTCCTGCGCCGCCTGGAATGCGGAGATACCGAATTGGCGATCGGCATACGCCAGCCGCGCCCAAAGCTCGGCGGGGGTACCCTTGACGTCGGGCTTGTCAATCACCGCCTTGAGCGATTCCTCGACCTTTTGATCGCCGAAAGCAGTGAAATAAGCCTCCCAGCCACGAGCCCCAGTCGGGTTGGTTTGGGCGAAGTAGATAACTGCGCCCACGATTGCCGCGGCGACAATCAGTCCCCCCACCGTCAATTGGATGGTATAGGGTTTGAGAAGCTCGATCTTGTCTCCCAGCCAGTCGGCTAAAAGGTTCTTTTCGAGTTGATGCCGGTGGGTTCTTTCGCTCATTGAACGACGTGGTATCGAAAAGGTGGCTGTTTCCGAAGCATTTGCGCAAGTATAGAAGTGGCAAGCAAATAGGGTCAATGGGGAATCTGATGTCGCTTGGGACGGCTCGGGAAGTCGTCCTACGGCAGCGGCTGAGTCGAACGCAGATAGGCGAACAGATCGCGAATCTGCTGGTCCGATAAATCCTTGAGCACGTTGTCGGGCATCAGCGAGACACTTTGCGCCCGCATCTCGTCAATATCGTCCCGCGGCACCGGGATCGACTGCCCATCGGCCCCCTTGATCACCACCACCTGCGGGTCCTGGTCGGCAATGAAGCCGGTCAGCGTACGGCCATCGAGCGTCCGCACGAGGTAGTTCTCGTATCCCTCGCGAATCTCCGCACTCGGATTCACCACGTTCATGAGAATGCCACGGAGATCGTCGCGCTTGTAGCTCGTCAGATCGGGACCGATCTTTCCCCCTTGCTCGAACAGTACGTGACACTTGCCGCAGCTTTCGCCGAAAAGTTTCTTTCCCTGATACGGATTTCCCGAAGCAATATTGATCGTTGAGGTCAGTTTTTCGATCTGCTGGCGGACCTCCTCGGGCGAGCGGCCGGCCGGCTCGCCAAAGTGCTTCTTCACAAGCCGCGCAAAGTCGGGCGCGTTGTGCAGAAGCAGCCTGCGGACCGTCGTCTCGTCGATTGTCCGCTTTTCAATCTGGCCGGCATCCACCGCCGCGATGAGCTGCTGCGACCAGGAGAGCCGCGTGGCCAGCACCGACTGGGCGACGGCCCGCACGTCGTCGGACAGGTTGCCATAAAGCGTCACCAGCTCGCGGCCAATCGCGTCATCGTTGTACGCTTGCAGTGACGAAAGCGCTGTGCTGCGGAGCGAGTCATTGCGGGACTCCTTGGCAATTCTCAGCAGCACCGGTACGCACGACGGCTGGCTGATCGCGCCGAAGATGCTGATGAGCTGCTGTCGCCTCGCGGCGTCGGCACCATCGTCGGCTATTGTCTTCAGAGCATCGGCGACTGCCTGCGGGTCTCCTTGGCGGAGTTTCAAGGTCGGCGAGCTGCTCCCGGCCCTGGTCATCGCGGCTACCAGCTCCGGAGGGAGGTTGGCCAGCGAGCGACCTTCGTAGGCCGCTTCGAGCCCAGCCATGAGCTTGCCCGCGTGCTCTTTACCCGGCGCAAGCTCCAGCAGCTTCGCGGCAGTGACCAGGTCCTTGCGAGCACCGGTCGATGCGAACCGTCGCATCAAACGCTCGGTCAGATGCTTTTCCACGAGCGGCTGCGACCAGAACGCTTGATCCGCAAAAAGCGCCAGGACCGCATCGCGGTCCTTGTCCGCCTTCGCTTCGATGGCCCACCACACAAGGAGCGGAATGTGAATATCCCCGGCATCTTCACTTCGCTGGGCGAGGTTTTTCACAATCGGGAGGCACTGGCCAGTCGGCAGACGCCGCGCGGAACAAGCGAGCTGGCTGCGGACCTCGACGTGCGGCTCGCGATAGGCGAAATCCGCCAGCTTCGCGGCCAGCGGTGCTCCCACCTGGCCATCGTCGCACGCCAACCGCACGGCCCACAGCCGAACATACGGATCGGCGTGTTCAATCACCCGCAGCGTTTGTTCGTCCGAGAGGCCGGCGCTGGTGGTGCTAAAGGCCCAGAAGTATTCCAGAGCCGGCTGGCCAGTGGCGGCAATTAGCTTCTTTTCGACGACTGTGGCCAACTTTTCATTTTTGCCGCGATTGCGGAGTTCAAGCTGCGCCTGCTGCCGAAACCATTTGTTGGGATGAGCGAGTAAATCGACCAGCTCGCTATCCTCCATTTTGGCCAGGTTGAACTTGGGCAGCACGTCGTCGGTCAGGCCAGAAATCCGGTAGATGCGGCCGCTTTCGGTGTGGATCCGCCCTTGATAGTGGCTGGCGTGATCGATCCGCTGCTCGTACATGTCGGCGACATACAGCGCACCGTCGGGGCCGACCTGGATATCAACTGGGCGGAACCACGGATCGCTCGACGTCAGCGCGTGGCCCACATCCTTCGTCTTGAACGACGAGCGGTCGGGCATCACCTCGCTAACGACGACGTGGGAGAGCAGCGGCGCGACGCCGAACAAGTGGCCGCGGTACTTTTGCGGCAGCGTGCCGCCGCCGTAAATCACGAACGTGTGGGTGAAGCGAAGCACGTCGTGATGTCCCATCGCCTCGAAGTAGCCGAACGTGTAGGGATTGGAAAGCGCGCCGTGTTTGCCGAAGCCTTTCTGCAGATAGCCCCCCTGCACGTAATGAAAGCCGCGGGTATTGGGGCCGTTGTGGCCGCTGTAGATCCGCCCCTTATCGTCGATCTCCACGCCGAAGGCGTTGCCGCCTCCTTCGGCAAATATTTCGTACTTTTTGAGCTCCGGATGATAGCGCCACACAAGTTGTCCGAGCGAGTGGACGGCCATCTTGTCGCCAGGACGTTTCACGTCGCCGGTGACTGTGCTCCCTTGCGTGGCGTAGAGCCAGCCGTCGGGACCCCACCGGAGGTTGTTGGTGATGCTGTGCGAGTCTTCAAGGCCAAAGCCTTCCAGATGAACGACCGGATCGCCGTCCGGTTTGTCGTCACCGTCAGCGTCCGGATAGAAGAGCAAATAAGGCGGGTTGAGGACCCACACGCCCCCTTTGCCAAAGGCGAAGCTGGTGACGAGACTCAGCCCTTCGACAAATGTGGTGTGCTTGTCGAGTTTCCCGTCTCCGTCGGTATCTTCATGGATAGTGATCTTGTCCGCACCGGGAAAATGGTTGGGCGGCGGCAGCGGTACCTTGTCGTAGACGGTGCGGAGGAACTTGTCGCGGCTGACCATTTTTAGGCCGGCCGGGCTGGGGTATTGAAGATAATTGACTACCCATAGCCGGCCGCGGGAGTCCCACTTCATCGACAGTGGCTGACCGATGTGCGGCTCGGACAGATGTAATTCGACCCGCAAATCGTCGGGGGTCGTCATCGTTTTGAGCGCATCGGCCGGCGACAGCGGACCAGCGTCGCCGGAGATCTTCTTGAGTGCCGCTTCGACGTCGGCCGCTGCCTCGACCTTCATGAAGGCTGCGGCGGCAATTGCCGCGGCATCGCCGCCAGCCCAAGTCGCGTCGTCGCCGCTCCGTGTTTCCCAGTTCCCGGCCAGGCGAATGGCCTGATCGCCGCCGAATAGCACTGGCGCTGCGACGTTGAATCCCGTCCGCGACTGATGGATGCAGACACGGATGGCTACGAGGTTTTCCTTGCCGAACTGAATCGCATCTGCCTTGACCGGAAATCGCGTCGTGGCCCCCAGGCCGCTGCGGTATTCGGGGGGAAACGCGCCGAACTGTCCCACCCTCGATCCGCCGACGAAAAACTCGCGGGCGTCATCAGCCGCCTCAACAAACAGCGAGATCTCTCGCCCCTGCCATTCCGCCGGCACGTGCACGCGGCAGCGATACCAGACGAAGATGTTTTCACCCTCGGGAACGTTCTTCCAGGCGTCGGGGATCGCGGCGGGCTTCCAATCCTGGGCGTGAGCGACCGTCGCCAGTGCAGCGACGATCAAAGCGACCACAGAAAATCGGCGAGGGTGCAGCATGAATTCAGCCTCGGGCAGGAAAGAGGCGCGGCGGGCAATTTTTTCGACGGAACTGATAATAGCTGATGCCGATGCACGTTGCGAGTCAGTCCAGCCGACCGGGTTGGCGGCTGCTCTCCGAATTACGGTAGTTTAGCCATGGTGCAACTTCCGCCGTTGCTCTGCTTGAAACTCATGCCGATGCGCCTATACAATCAACCGCGCAGGGACAATGTCATCCGGCGGAGGCGGTCCTCGTCAGTTCCCGCCGGCAGAAAGCGCATCGCCATGCAGCGACGCCAATTCCTGGCCGCCAGCAGTGTGTCTGCCTGCACATTTTTTTTCGGCCGTTCCATCTGCGAAAAATCGGGCGCCAATCCGGCTCTCGAACAGCGCTCGTTCCATTCCCCCACCTGGTCGATCATCCCGGTTGTCGGCGATGGCAAGTGGATTTGGACCGAGCCTCCCAAAGCGCAAACCGGCTATCTTGAGCCGCGTCCTTACGAGCTGAGCATCGGCGTCGAATTGCAAGGCGCGGGTGACGCCATGCAAATTCGCGCCAGCACGCCCGTGCCGCTGCCCCACGAGGAGCAACAAGTGGACGACGTGCGAATCGAGACTGAAGGGTGCGAAGCGTCGATCCAACGGGTGGGAGAAGGGGCCGCTCAGCTCTTGCTGGCCGCGCCGAACATCAGCCGCGGACAGCGGATTGCCGCCATCGCCCATTACAAGCTGACGCTGAAAAAGCAGTACTTCGGCTACCAGCGCGATCGCTTTCCCGCTGCACAGAGCGATCCTCCGCCGGCGATTCGCAAGCTTTATCTCGGCGACAGCCCCGGCATTCAGACCAGAGCCCCCGAAGTGCGCAAGCTCCACGCCGAATTGAGCAGCCAGGTGG
>Ga0075428_100007517_pt1 | contig 12078 bp, 11 predicted proteins | sample RhiMetdeltSRZDD2_FD_75291 | JGI IMG/M metagenome (GOLD analysis project Ga0075428, IMG submission 75291) | Populus rhizosphere microbial communities from Tennessee, USA - Rhizosphere MetaG P. deltoides SRZDD2 | ecosystem: Host-associated > Plants > Roots > Rhizosphere > Soil | place: USA...
GGCTCCAAACGGCTCGTCCATCAGCACAACCGGGGGATCCGCGGCAAGCGCCCTGGCCACACCGACTCGCTGCCGCTGACCGCCTGACAGCTGATCAGGCCAGCGCGAGGCGAACTCGCGTGGAGGCAGACCCACGAGGTCGAGCAACTCGAACGTGCGCTTGTCGATGCGCTCCTGGGGCCAATTGGCAAGAGCGGGGACGAGTCCGACGTTCCCTGCCACCGTCATGTGCGGAAACAGCCCGACCTCCTGCAAGACATAACCAGTCTGACGTCGCAGCACGGTCGGATGCCACGCACGCGTGTCGCGTCCGTCTACGAGAACGCGTCCCTCAGCCGGTTCGAGCATGCGATTGATCAGTTTGAGAATCGTGCTCTTGCCAGCTCCGCTGCGTCCGACGAGCGCGACCGTTTCACCGCGATGCACCTCGAGAGTGATGCCGCGCAGCACCTGCCGGTCGCCGCGATGGAACTGCACACCTTCGAAGGCAATCACACGGCGACTCTACAGCACACGGCACCGCGTTTGCCAAATGTTACTTGGAGGTCCCTTTATGGATCAGAAGAAGAACCAAGGTCAGCAGTCGGATCGTTCCCAGGGCCAGCAGCGCCAGGGTGAGGAACGGTCCCATGGCCAGGACCCCCAGACTCACGAGGATGAACAGCACGACATGCCGTCCTCCGGCAGTCGAAATCGTGAGAAGGGGCGCGGCGGCCAAGGGGAACGCAACCTTGGCGGAGGCATCTCGAATCGCGATATGGATCGTGACCTGATGGAAGAGCAGGACGAGATGGCCGATCGCGATCGGCAATCCGAGCGGTAGCGAATCGCTGAGGGACTTAACGACTTGCGTTAGAAGCCGACGAAGACGCTGCCCGAGATCGCCACATGCGATCTCGGGCGGTCGTCGAAGGAGATCCCACCGCGCAGGAAATATGCTCTTGCGTCGGCCCTGAGCCCTGCAGATCGCACAGTGCCGGCGTTCCGGGTCAGTAGCCAGTACTTAATCCCGCCGCCTACGTGATACACCTCGCCTTGTTCGACGAGGCGCTGTCCCTCGTGCAGCTGCCGCAGATAGCCGCCCCCGGCTGCTGCGAACGGAACGGCCCTCGTGCCGATTCGCAGCTCGTCGAGCATGATAAGAACGCTGGCGTCGATGAAATACTGGTCAATCGTTTCAGTGGTCGTGATGGATGGAGCACCCTCGAAATCAGATGTTGCGGCTACGCGAACATCGGGTGTGGCCTTCGTCAATGCTCCTTCGATCGCGAACCGCCGACTCAGTGGAAATGCGACGCGGACGAGCCATAGTGGTGCTCGCCCGACGTCACTGCTCGTGGCGAACAGGCGGAACGTTTGACGAACCGGATCGTTCCGCCGGAGATTGGCGTCGGCCGAGCCCAAACCTCCGCCACCAAGAATGCCCGCACCGGCGTCAGCCTCGATCCGTCGAACAGGGCGATCGACTGCCGCTTGCGCGTATACAGACCCTGCTGAGGCCGCAAGCACCATGAGCGCCGCGAGTGCGGCCTGACAGTTCATCACTTCGGCTGCACGGCCACGCTAATGGCGTCGCCGGCGCCGCCGCGCGGCGCGACTGCAAGCCGATCGTGGAAGGCGACACGGAACGCCACGTCGATTGGATCACTCGCGTCGAAAAAGCTGCCGATGTCGCCGTCGTCCAGCGGCTCGACCCGAATGATGTGCGGCCCTGGCGTGAGGCCCGCAATCTCGAAATCGCCGTTCCGCGTGAGAGTAAAAGCGGCGATCAGGTGCCCCGTTTCGGGGTTGAATGCAATGACGTGTGCGCCCACCACGCCGACACCGTTGCGGCTCACCCGTCCGCGCACCACGCCGGTGTCACTCTCGAAGTCTCCATCCGGATAGAGCGCCGAGACGCCTGCGATGTCATCGGGCTGCAGTTCCCGATCGCGAGTGACCCCTCGTCCGAACGAGATCGGAAACATCACGGCACCGGAAGCCAGCACTCGGCGGTCGCCGGTCGAATCCACTTCGGTTTCGCCAAGTGCCGAATGACCCAGGCCAAGAAAGTGACCGATCTCATGCACGGCGACGGATTCAAGGTCAAACCGCAGCGGATCCCCAGCGGCCGACGTCGACCACGGGAATATGGAGTTGAAGAAAATGTCGGACTCGATGATTTCGCCGGTTGTCACGTCGACGATGAATCCAGTGGCCCCGAGCACCCGATCCATGCCGGGGTTACTTTGAAACCCGAGTACGGAGATGCCGTCTTCGTCAGACGGCTCGGCACCGGTGAACCCTGCAAACTGAAAGGAGATGGAGGCGGTGGGCACGGCCTGCCATGTAGCAAAGGCACGCGACACACTCGCCTGAAAATCCGACGCCGTCACTCCTGGCACGCCACTGTTCTTCGCGAACCAGCGAACCGGCATGCGCTGCCACTTGACGACTATGGATTGCCCTCTCTCGGTGATATTGAAATGAATGTACGCACTGAGCGGTTGAGAGAACAACACCGCCGCGATGATTCCAACGAGAAGCGATCTCATCGACGGCGCTCCACAATCGTGTGGACCTGGCGTACGAACTCATCGACCGGCATCGGCCGTCGAACCGGGTCGCCGCGGACGACACGCTCGACGCCGATTCCCCGCGCGGAAACCGGAGCCGGGATCACTACCGGCGCGGCGCGCGCATCACGGACCACGCGATAGACGCCCTGACTCAAGCCGAACAAAGTTGGGATGGCGGGTGCTTGCCCGTGCAGAAAAACGACGATCTCATCGCCGCGGGCAAACTCCGGCGCACCGATCAGCACACGACGATACCTGCCAACCTGCCCATTCGGGACACGAAACGTCACCGTCGTGTCGGTTGTAGAAGCCCCTTTGAGAGATTCGATCACCTGCACGGTTACGAGACTCTCAATCGTGCGTCTCGGTCCGGTGAGGCCCGCGCTTACGTCGACCACCCGGCCATGCACGATGGTGACTGACTCGGCAACAACGGTGGTGAAATCGGCAGGCAGGAGAACGGTCGCCGACGCGGACCGGGCCATCGCGCAGAATGCAACGAGTAGCAGGCACGTCAGCCGAGCCGACGCACACGATCGATAGTTTGCATTTCGCATTCTGAATTTTGCATTTTGCGTTGCGATGAGCATGTGGAACCGTCTCCTATGCAGAACGCGCGCCGTACGGCACCCGTCCCGCCACCTCGAGGATCGCGTCTGCCGCGCGGCCACTCGCGCCGGGCCTCCCGAAACGCTGACAGACATCTCGCAGCGCGTCGCGTGTACGCGCATGACGATCCGCATCCGTCAGCAGCGCAATTGTTTCGTGAGCGACGCGTTCGGCCGTGAAATCCATCTGAATCAGCTCCGGAACGATACGACGGCCGGCAACGAGGTTTACCATCGCATAGGTATCGAGCTTGACGAACGGTTTCCCAAGCCGGTACGTGAGCGGCGACACGCGGTACACAACCACCATCGGTTTCCCATGCAGCGCGGCCTGCACAGTCGCCGTGCCCGACGCGGTGATGACGACATCGGACGCTGCGAGCACGTCATCGGTCTTTCCCTCGACGATGGCAACGTCGGGAGGAAACGGCGCGAACAGAAGATCAGGTAGGTTCGGTGCGCGAGCGACGACGAACTGCACGCCGCTGACGCGCGCGCGAATGATCGCTGCCGATTCGGCCATCGTCGTCGCGATTCGCTGCAGCTCGTTCGGGCGGCTCCCCGGCAGCAGGGCTACCGTTCGCGCATCCGGCCTCAGGCCGAGACCGCTGAGAAATGGCGTACGCAGCTGGTCCGGGCGAACGAGGTCTACGAGTGGATGTCCGACAAACTGAACTGGGACTCCAGCGCGCTCGTACACCGGCGCTTCGAATGGAAAGATGACGAGCACCTTGTCGACCAGCCGCTTCATCGTCTGGATCCGGTGCGATCGCCACGCCCACACTTGCGGGCTCACGTAATAGACAACCGGAATGCCGAGCCGCCGCAGAGCGGCCATTAGCCGAAAATTGAAACCCGAAAAGTCGATAGCCACGAAGACGTCGGGCCGGCGGGCACGAGCATCGCTCACGAGTCGCCGATACATCCTCCATAAGCGCGGCAGTACCGCGACGACTTCTGTCAGCCCGGTTACCGTAAGGCCGGTGAAGTGCCCTGACAGCGTGGCGCCGGCCGCCTGCAAACGTGGGCCGCCGAGGCCAACGATTTCGATCGACGGTACGCGGGCGCGCAACTCTGCCGCGAGCGCGCCCGCGTACAGATCACCGGACGGCTCGCCGCACGAAATCATGACCCGCATGGCGCGCTACTGCGGCCTTACGAACAGTGTGTCGTCGAGAGGACTATTGAACGTTACGTTTGTGAGGGTTCGCGAGAGGATAAGCGTCCCGTTTCGCCGCACGTCGGCACGAAACGGAACCTGGACACCGTCCACCGCACGGTAATCTGAAAAAATCTCCTCTGCCTGGATACGCTTGCCGTCGGGCGCGGGCGTCTGAAAGCTCTGGCGCACGACGAGCGACTGGCTGTCTACGTAGAGCTTCACCGGCGGCAGCCCGGCGCCGCTGATCTCGAGCACCTTCAACACCTGGCCACCGGTACCTTCCTCGGGCAGTAAACGTACCGTCAGTTTTCCTTCTGCCGCGGCCACGAGCAGCGGGATCATGTCCCGACGCACGCTTGCGGCGAAATCCTCGCGCATTCCCAGCGGGGCATCATGGACACCGGCGGGATCGCGCGCCCACGCATTGCCGCCGTTGAAGACCTGCACGACGTCGGCGCCTTGGACTTTGGCATCAACGCGAAACTTGTCGGGATAGATCACATACGTGCGCGTCTTCGAGGAAAGCGGCGGGCCGTTGACGTGAAACGTGGTGTCGGCCTCCGCAACGACGGTCCGCACCTTTTTCAGCGCATCGAGACCGCCCTTTGCGTCGACCACGCGTTTGAGGACCGCTACGGCGTTCGGATCGGTGGTGACGTCTGGCGTGCTCGGCCGTGGATTGACCTGCGTATTCGTAAACGCGGTCTGGCCAGCACGGATGAATGGGAAGTTCCCCAACGGTGCCGACGGCTCGGTCGTCCGCGCGCGCGGCGCATCGCGCCTGAGCGTCGCCGACATCAGATCGAGCTCGTTGATAGGAATGACCTCGACATCGGGAAACCCGACTTTACGCAGCTGTGGCACGAACGACGACGCATCGCCGACAAGCACGATGGAGAGACGATCCGGCCGGACGTACTGTTTCGCGACGCGCTGGATGTCGTCAGGCGTCACTGCTTGCACACGCTCGCGGAACGTTCCGATCTCCTCGACGGGTAACTCGTAAAACACGACGTTCAGCACCTGTGTGGCAATGTCGTTCGGTGTCTCGATGGTCAAGGGGAAACTGCCGGCGAGGTACGCCTGGGCGTCGGATAGCTCGCGCTCGGCCACGCGCTCGCGCTGCAGTCGTGCCACCTCGTCTACGGTCAGACGCAGCGTTTCACCCGTCGTTTCCGTGCGCGTATCCGTCTCGGCGACGAAATGACCTGCCTGCTTGCGCGTCTCCGCATCGGCCTGGGCGCCGTACGTCAGGCCGCGCTCCGAGCGCAGGACGCGGTGCAGGCGGTTGGCGCCCTCGCCCCCGAGGATCTTCACCGCAAGGTCGTACGCCATGTAGTCAGTGTGCTTCCTCGGAATCCCGAGCTGTCCGACGCGAATTTCCGTCTGGACCGCGTCAGGCTTGTCCACCACCACGATGCGGCGTGTCGGCTGTGGCGGGTCAACGACCTTGATTGCCGGCACGTCTGCGCGGGGCCAGCCACCAAAGACGCGCTCGGCTGCCGCGAAGGCTTCGTCACCGGTGACGTCCCCGACGACCGCGAGAACCGTATTGTTGGGAACGAAATAGCGACGGTGATATTCCTGAAGATCGGCGCGCGTGATCCCCGCCAAAGTCTCGGGCGTCCCGCTATTGGGAAGCCCATAAGGGTGGAAGCCGTACACCAGCCGCTCGAAGAGCACGCTGGCGACATAATCAGGATCGTTACCGCTGACCTGCAGGCTGGAAATCGCCTGCTGCTTCTGACGCTCTATTTCCTCCGCTGCGAACGCAGGGGTTCGGACCACGTCCGACAGCAGATTCATGCCGAGCGGGAACGAGTCCTTCATCACGATAACGTTCACGAAGGTGAGGTCGGAGCCCGATCCGGTGCCAAGCGCGCCGCCGATGAAATCGATCTCGTCGGCGATCTGCTCAGCACTCTTCGTCGTCGTTCCCTGATCGAGCAGCGCGGCCGCGAGGCTCGCAACGCCTACCTTGCCGGGCGGATCCTGGACCGACCCGGTGCGGACCAGAAGCCGCATGCTCACCGCAGGCTGTTCGTGGTGAAGCACGGCTATGACCTGCATGCCATTCGGCAGTGTGCGGACTTCATAGGGCGGGAACTTCACTTCCCGACCGGCGAGCGGTCGGGGCGGGCGCTCGGTCGGCCACATGAGGAATCGCCCGTCCGGCGTGCGATCGACTTGCGCGCCGGCGAAAACGACACTCACCATCAGCGCCAGGGCGACGATGGCCACGCGCCGCGGCCACCGGGACCGAACCCGCGCGTCGGACATCGGAAGATCGATGTTCGTCATCGTGCGCCGCCCTTCGGTAACACGTGGAGGACCACGCGGTTCGACTGATTGAAATATGAGCGCGCCACGCGTTGCACGTCGGCGACCGACGTCTTCATGAAGATATCGAACTCGCCGTCGGCGGTCGTGATGTCGTTGTGGATGACGGCGGCGTGCGCCAGATGCAACGCCTTGTCCTCATCCGATTCGCGGCCAAGGATGTAGTCGCGGGCAAACTGATTCTGCGCGCGCTGGAGCTCGTGCGACGTTACGCCTTCCGTCTTCAACGACTCGAACTGGGCGATGAGCGCCTTTTCCGCCTCCGCTGGCGTCCGGCCAGGCTGCACGATGCACACCGCGAAGAACAGGTTCGGATGCTCGGTGATGTTCCCACTGCCAAACGCACTGAGACATAGCCGCTGGGTGTAGATCAACGCACGCGAAATCCGGGCGCTCTGGCCGTCGGAGAGGATTTTCGACGTAATGTGCAGAGGATATGCGTCGGGATGTCCGTCGTACGGCACGTGGTACGCAACGACCACAGCCGGGAGTGGCCACGACTCGTCTACGACGACCCGTCGCTCCTGGGTCATCTCCGGTTCCTTCGGAATATCACGGGGTACCGGTCGCGCCGCCTTCGGCACGCGGCCGAAATACTGAGTCACGATCTGCAGCGCCTGTGCGGAATCGAAATCGCCCACGACCGTGACCGTGGCGTTCTCCGGCACATAGAAGGTTCCGTGGAAATCGCGAACGTCGCTGATCGACGCTGCCTCGAGATCAGCCATGCTTCCGATGGTCGGGTGCTTGTACGGATGCGCCACAAACGAGTTGTCGTAGATGATTTCCTGCAGGCGGCCGTACGGCTGATTCTCGATCCGCATCCGCCGTTCTTCCTTCACGACCTCCCGTTCGCGTCTGAACGCCTCGTCTTCGACGCGCAGCGTCGCCATCCGGTCGGCCTCGAGCCACAACGCCAGCGGCAAATACTGCGCTGGCAGCGTCTGCCAGAACACCGTGACGTCCTCAGTCGTGTACGCGTTGCTGCGGCCGCCGACGCTCGAAATGATCGAAGTGTGCGCGTCCGGCTCCACATTCTTGGAGCCCTTGAACATCATGTGCTCGAACAGATGCGCAAACCCCGTGCGGCCCGGCCGTTCGTTCTTCGATCCAACGTGATACCAGACCGAGACGTGGACAATCGGTGTGGAATGATCTTCGGAGAGAATGAGGCGAAGTCCGTTCGGCAGCGTCGTGATCTGATACTGCAGCTTTGGCGGCCGGACTGCCGCGCTCACCGGTGTGAGCGACACTGCCGCGACGGCCGATACGGCGACGAACACAGCGACGCGAAGAGAAAAGCGCATACGCCTTCGATTATGGCATCTTCACCGACTGAGCAGGCGAAACCCCGTCGTAAGCCACGTCATGGTCGAAAATTCCAGCTGATACGGATCAATACGACGCTCGCCTGCCACGAACAGCTCGAGAGCCGCTGCGCCTCCGTCAATCCGGACCGCCCCCTCACCGCGCCAGCCGTACTGGTCGCCGCGGCCGCGTGACCCGTCGACCCCTACGACCCGAAAGCCGCCGCTACCGACGAGTGCTACGCGTGGAGTCAGCCCCATCCGAACTCCGCTGGAGGCGTCCATTTCCCAGTCGTAATCGACGAGAGCCTTCTCGATGACGCCACGGATGTCCACCTGCGCCCGTATCTCGGTGCGGCCGCGAATGACGCCACCCTGCACACGTCCGCCAATCATGTTCCAGTCCACAGGAAAACGCTTGGGGCGGTCGCTTAAGTGACGCGAAACGTGATGAAAGACACCGGCAACCTCGACCGCGCGTGTTCGCACTGACGCGGAGCCACCCAACATGTAGTTGCCCTGATTCGGGTCGAATTCCCGGAATTCGTTGCCGAGAATCGTTTCATAGGTGGCGGCGAACGTCAGCGCCCCGCGTCCGTAATCAATGAGATCAAGGTCGCCTCCCCAGTATGCATCCCACACGAAGCGAGGATCGTCACTGACGAGATACTCGAGGCCAACCAGAAAATCGAAGCGCGACAGGAACTCAGGGCCGCTACTTCCAGCTTGCGTCGCTTGAGCTGGAGCGGTCTGCGCAAGCGCGGGTGCCGCTGTGGTCAGCACCACCACAAGCGCTGCGATCGCGCGATTCACTCGGGAGTCTCTCCGGAGGTGCCGATCTGCCTGACCAAAGTCGCGAGTCGCGCTTCCAGTTGGTCGATGCGACGCTTCAACTCCGGGAGCCGCTTGAACAGGACCGATGCTTTGCGCCATTCGTGGCTGTCGATGGCTGGATACCCAGCCACCAAGGCACCGGGTTGAAGGGACTTGGTGACGCCAGACTGCCCGACAGCGACCGCGCCGCGACCGATCGTCAGGTGGCCACCGACTCCAACCTGCCCGCCGAAGATGACGTCGTCGTCTACATCGGTGCTGCCGGCGATGCCCACCTGTGCGGCCATCAGCACATTGCGGCCGACGCGGACGCCGTGCCCGATTTGCACGAGGTTGTCGATCTTCGTACCGAAGCAGATGCGCGTTTCGCCGACTGCTGGGCGGTCGACGGTGGTGTTCGCCCCGAGTTCGACATCGTCTTCGATGACAACCGTTGCAACCTGTGGAATTTTTTCGTGCGTCCCGTCGCCACGCCGTACGAAGCCATAGCCGTCACTGCCGATCACGACTCCGTTTTGTAGAATCACACGATTGCCGATCGTGACCCCCTCTCGGATCGCAACATTGGAGTGGATGATGCAGTCGTCGCCGACCCGCGCCCCCGGTCCGATCGTCACGTTCGGGAATATCACCGTATTGTCGCCAACGCGCGCGTCTTCGGCGATCGATACAAAGGCACCTATCGACACGTTGTGCCCGATGTCCGCCTCGGCCGCGATGGCCGCGAGCGGATGAATGCCGGAGGGTGGACGCCAGGGCGGGGCAAAAATGCCGACAGCGCGCGCAAAGGCCAGATAGGGATCGGCGGTCCGGAGCATCGCGCACGGCGCAGCCGGTGCGTCTTCACGAAGCAGGACTGCTGAAGCCCGCGTGCGCATCAGCGCCGACTCGTACTTAGGATTAGCCAGGAAGGTCAGATCACCTGGTTGCGCGTGTTGAATGCCCGCCACCCGAGCGATCTCGATGTCGCCATCCCCTTCGAGGCGGCATCCAAGGCGGTCAGCCAGCTCACGAAGCTTCACAATGTATGAACAGAATCTATCACCGGCGCCGGTTGCGCGCACGGTGCAATACGCACCGGACCGTGCGCTGAAGCGGTCGCTACGCGTGTCGCACGACGACGCGCTCGACGAAGTTCCTCAGGTGCGGCAGCCGCAGACGAGAGGCAATGTCGTGAACGCGCGCGTCGCGAGCTCCCGATTCCATGAGGACTGCGTCGCGCAGTTCCGTCAGCGGCGGGCACGGACGTCCCGACCATGACACGCGCCGCAGGCCCTGGATGGCGCCACGCATTGAAAGCCAGTGGCCCACTACGCGGAAAGCAAAGTAGTACGCGACCACATTTGGACCAGGAACGAGGGCGAGCGGGCCTGAAAGCACGAGACCGATGGCGTCAATGACGAGCCACACGCGATGCCTGTCGTGGTCGCGCTGGAGTGTTCGCTTGATTAAGGTCAGCACTTGATCGAAGGTCATGTCTGGTGGATGCACTGCGACGGCGGACGCCTGGCGGCGAAGGTTCCACAGCAACCGTTGCTCAGCAATCCGCTCAGCGACCCAGCCGAGTGCCGTATCCGTGAGCTGTCCAAGCCAGCTCCGATCGTCCGGCGCTGCCTCGCGGCGATGTCGTTCTTCGGCCGCCCGCAACATCACACCGAACCGTTCCCGGAGTCGGCCGAACAGACCAGTGGCTGGAATCCCGTCGGCAGCCGCGTCCACCTCACTCGAGGGTTCGCAATACAGCTCGTAGCGGTCGTGAGCGATTGGTATGACGAACACGTCCATCGACACTGACGATAGCAAATATCGGCATATGGGCGCGGGAGTCACCTTCCGCGTTCATCCGGCGCACCATCATGAGGTGCGCCTACGGGGAAAATGACTCCCGACCCCATCTTGCGCCTCAGCGCTTCGGGTAAATGCTATGGCGCGACGTGCGCCATCGCCGCTAGACGACCGTTCGCCGGCCGCTGATCAGATTGACCAGAAATAGCACGACCGCAATCACGAGCAGCACGTGAATGATGCCGCCCGCAATGTCGAACGCGAACCCGAGCAGCCAGAACAGCAACAGCAGGACGATGAGGGTCCACAGCATCGATGTTGTCCTCCTCAGGCGCGCGCCTCATGCGTTCGCCCAACCACCTGAGGGGCAATTGGAATGCCAGCCTGACGTCAGCGAATGCGACGGATACGGTCGAGCCGCGGGGCGGGGAGAGGTGAATGCCGCGAAACATAGTCGGCGAGCACATCCACGTCGACCCCGACGGTAACTGGATCTGCTCCACGGCTGAGCGCTTCGAGTCCGTCTCCGGCGCCCCACAGAAAGCTGTTGGTGACGACGCGATATCGTCGCGCCGGATCGAGCGGCGCACCGTTAATCCGCACCGAGGCTCGATCAATGCGGTGTCCAGCGGGACGACTGGGATCGTATGCGTACGTCACGCCTCTCGACATCTGCATGATGCGGGTGCGGTCAGCGCCGAACTGCTGTTCGAGTACCTCCATCAGCGCATCGCCCGTCAACGACTTTACGATAACCTCGTTGCCGAACGGCAATACGGAGAACAACTCCGAGTAGGTTACCGGCGACCCATTATGTGGCGCCTCGCGGGCAACTACATCCGCGCGGATGCTGCCGGGATTTGTGAACGCCAGCTCCGCCCCGCCTGGCGCCTTTCCGGCCTCGAGGAACGCATCCGCCACCACGGAGCCTAATGGAAATTCGCCCGCGTCACTGGGCTGCCGGACCAAGCTCGACGCGATCGTGCCGACAACACGATTCCCGATTTTTTCCGCAACGGGCAGGTAGCGAGCAATCAGCGCCGACTGCCCAGGCTCTTTCGGGACCTCACGCGTGACGACGATATTGCGTGCCTGTTTGGCCACGACCTCCCCGTCCGACCGTCTGACTTGCAAGTCGATATCGGTAACGACCCGTCCGCTCGAGGATGCGCTTGTGACGAGCTTGCGGCCGATCGTGCAGTTATAGGCCTGATGGGAATGGCCGGAGACGACAACGTCGATGTCGTCGGAGAAGCGATCTACCAGTTCCAACAGGTCGCGCGACATCCCATCACAAGCGTTGACGTCGCCGCGTTGATCGCCACCCTGGTGCATCAAGACGACGATCGCGCGAACACCTTGCTCGCGCAGGGCGCGCACCGCGTCGTTGGCGGCGTCGGCTTCGGGCGCAAATGTGAGTCCGCGAATGCTCGCGGGGACGATCACCGCGGGCGCGGCTTGCAGGATGAGCCCGATGAAGCCGA
>Ga0075428_100007521_pt1 | contig 12074 bp, 13 predicted proteins | sample RhiMetdeltSRZDD2_FD_75291 | JGI IMG/M metagenome (GOLD analysis project Ga0075428, IMG submission 75291) | Populus rhizosphere microbial communities from Tennessee, USA - Rhizosphere MetaG P. deltoides SRZDD2 | ecosystem: Host-associated > Plants > Roots > Rhizosphere > Soil | place: USA...
GGCGGCTTCCACCGCACCCCGGCCCCGCGCAAGCTCTCGTACCCGCTCGGCTGGGGCACGCTCGGCTGCGCGTTCCCGCAGGGCCTCGGCGCCGCGCTGGCGGGCGCCGGGCCGGCTGTGAGCATCTCCGGGGACGGCGGCTTCCTGTACGCCTGCGGCGAGCTGGCGGCCGCGAAGCAGGAGAACATCCCGCTGACCGCGGTGATCGTGGACGACGACGGCTACGGGATGATCCGCTACGACCAGGACCTGCACGGAGACCCGCGCGAGGGCGTGGACCTGACCAACCCCGACTTCGTCGCGCTCGCCGCCTCATTCGGGATCCGCGCGGACAGCGTCGAGGGGCTCGGCGAGCACTTCGGAGTGGCCTTGAAGGGCCACGTGGCGCTCAAGGAGCCCACGATGCTCGTGGCGCGGGCGGCGCTCGGGCCGCCGCCGAACGTGTCGCCGCGCTGGTACCGGCGGTGAGCGAGGAGCCGGACGGCCCCCCACTCGCACGCCGTGCCTCGCCACGGCGCTTGGCGCAGCGCGCCGGCGAGCGCATCCCCCCGCGGGCGGAGCTCATGGAGCAGGCCGCCGAGGCGTCGCGCGCCGGCCTGCGCAGCCGGCGCGAGCGGATCATCACGGTCGCCCGGCCGATCCTCCAGACGTCGGTGGCGGCGTCTGCCGCGTGGCTGATCGCCACCGAGCTGATCGGGCACGAGCAGCCCTTCTTCGCGCCGATCTCCGCGGTGGTGACGCTCGGCCTCACCGTCGGCGAGCGCCGCCGTCGCGCCGTCGAGCTGGCCATCGGAGTTGCGGTGGGAATCGGCATCGCCGACCTGCTTGTGGCGGCCATCGGCACCGGCACCTGGCAGATCGGGGTGGTCTGCGGGCTCGCGATGCTGGCCGCGACGCTCGTGGGCGGCGGACCGCTGCTCGCGTCGCAGGCGGGCGCCTCGGCCGTGCTGGTGGCCACGCTCCAGCCGCCCGAGGGCTTCGATTTCGAGAGGGCTCTCGATGCCCTGGTCGGAAGCGGCACCGCGCTCGCGGTGGGGTCTTTGCTGCTGCCGGTGGACCCCGTGCGCCTGGTCCGGGACGGGCTCGGCCCCGTGCTGGACCGCCTCGCCGCCGTGCTCGACGCGATCGCCGACGCGCTGGAGCACCGCGATGCTCGCGACGCGGAGCGGGCGCTTGCCGCGGTCGGCCGGGCCGACGCGCTCTACGACCACCTCTCCGCGACGCTCGCGGCCGCCGGCGACGCCGCACGCATCTCGCTGGACCGTCGCGTGGCTCTCAATCGCCTCGAGCGATACGTGGCGGCCGTGGGCGAGGTGGGCCTCGCCATCGAGAACGTACGCGCGCTGGCGCGCGGCGCGGTGCGGGCGATCGCGCTGGACGACAGCACCCCACCCGAGGTGAACGCGGCCATCCGCGAGCTCGCCACCGCCGTGCGCGAGCTCGACGCCCTGCTCGAGGACGCGGGCACGGACCCGTCGCGCAGGGCGGCCATGCGCGCGGTGCGGCTGGCCAACGCCGTGCTTGCCGAGACCTCGAACCTCTCCGCCGTCCACATCGTCGGCCAGGTGCGCCTGGTGGCCGTGGACCTGCTGCGTGCCGGCGGAATGCCGCGGGCGGAGGCGCAGGACGCCGTGCGCGGCGCCACGCCGGAGAAGCTCAGCTAGTCCCAGGCGAGCCGGTAGCCGGCGTCGCCCTCGATCTCCGCGACCTCCATCTGGGCCTTCTGGAGCTTGCCGGCGTAGTCCCAGTTCATCGACTGCCAGCGCGTGAACTGGTCGAGCACCCAGATGCCGGACTGGCGTGAGCCGTTGCCGGACTTGCCGTTGCCGCCGAACGGCAGGTGCGCCTCGGCGCCGCTCGTGGAGTTGTTCACGGACACCATCCCCGCGCTCACGCGCTCGCGGAAGCGGAACGCGGACTTCGGGTCGTTCGTGTAGACCGCGGACGAGAGCCCGTAGCCGTGGCCGTTGGCGAGCTCCATGGCCTCGTCGAAGTCCGAGAAGGTGGCGATCCCGATGATCGGCCCGAAGGTCTCGGTCCCGTAGATCTCGTCCTCGGCCGTCACGCCGTCGACGATCGTCGGGTGGCAGTAGATGCCCGCGTCCGGATCGCCCACGAAGCCCGGCCGTGGGTTGTCGCTCGTGATGCGTCCCGTACCGGTGGAGCCCGACACGCGATGGTGGTCGCGGATCAGCCCGAGCCAATCCTCGAAGCGCTCGGCGAATCGCTCGTGGATCATCGGCCCGTAGAGGACGTCCTGCGTCGGATCCCCCAAGGGCGCCTCCTCGACCGCGTGCGTGAGGCGGCTCACGAACTCGTCGTGGATGGACTCGTGCACGATCGCGGTGCCGAGCGAGGTGCAGCGCTGGCCCGCGGTGCCGAAGCCGCTGAAGAGCGTCCCCTCGACCGCCAGATCGAGATCGGCGTCCGGCATCACCACCAGCGGGTTCTTGCCGCCGAGCTCGAGGCACGCGGCCTGGCCGTGGCGGCCTGTGAGCTCACCGATCTCCGAGCCCACGGCCGAGGAGCCGGTGAAGCCGACCTTGTCCACGAGCCGCTCGTCGAGCGCGCGCTCAAGGCCCTCGAAGGCGCTCGGGCCGTCGGCCTGCACGAGGTTGAAGACGCCGTCCGGTAGGCCGCCCGCGATGAACAGGTTCGCGAGCGCGTCGCCCAGCGCCGGCGCGTACTCGGCCGGCTTCCAGACCACGGCGTTTCCGCACAGGATCGCGGGCACCAGGTACCAGGACGGCACCGCCACCGGGAAGTTCCCGGCCGTGATGATCGCGGCCACCCCGACGGGCACCCGGAAGGTGAAGAGCTGCTTGTCCGGCATCTCGCTCGGAACCGTCTGGCCGTAGAGGCGCCGCCCCTCCGAGAGGAAGAAGTCGCAGGTGTCGATGATCTCCTGGACCTCGCCGAGCGCCTCTGGGTAGGGCTTGCCGATCTCGCGCGTGACGAGGCGCGAGAGGGCCTCCTTGTTGTCCTCCACGAGGCGGCCGATCTGCTTGACCACGTTGCCACGCACCGGCGCCGGAACCGCCGCCCATTCGCGCTGGGCCGCGCGCGCCGCGCGGCAGGCGTCGACGAAGGTGTCGGCGTCGCCGAGGACGGCCTCGCAGACCAGGTCGTCGAGGTTCGCGGGATTGCGCGACTCGATGCGCCGCCCGTCGCTGCGGGCCTCGCCGCCGATGATCGATCCGACAGTCCTCGTCTCAGTGATGCTCATATTCCGTAGCGTACTCAGCGTGGAGCGAGCCTCTGTGGTGATAGCCGGCGGCGGCGCGATCGGAACGAGCATCGCGTTCCACCTGGCCGAGGCCGGCGTGGAGGACGTGCTGCTCGTGGAGCGGGCGGAGCTCGGCTCCGGCTCCACGAGCAAAGGCGCCGGCGGCGTGCGCGCCATGTTCTCGGACGAGCTGAACGTGCGCATCGGGCTGCGCTCGCTCCAGGCCTGGGGCGCGTTCGGCGAGCGCCCGGGCTGGGAGATCGACCTGCAGCGGGTGGGATACCTGTTCCTACTCGCCAGCGAGGCCGAGCTGGCCGAGTTCGAGCGCAGCGTCGAGATGCAGAACAGGCTTGGAGTGCCGAGCCGGATGCTGACGCCCGAGGAGGCGCACGAGCTCTCTCCGCTAGCCGGTCTGGACGGCGTGCTCGCGGCGGCGTTCTGCCCGCTCGCGGGCCACGCCACACCCGACGGGGCGGTCCAGGGCTACGCCGCCGGAGCACGCGCGCACGGCGCCCGCATCGAGGTCGGCCGGGAGCTGGAGGGCATCGACGACGGTGCCGTGCTCACGAGCAAGGGCCCGGTCGAGACCCAGTGCGTGGTGTGCGCGGCGGGACCGTGGTCGCGCGCCGTCGGTGAGCTGGCGGCCGTCGAACTGCCCGTCACGCCGGAGCGCCGCCGCATCGCCTACACGGGCCCGATGACGATCGAGCGTCCGCCCCCGATGACGATCGACTTCGCCACCGGCTTCTACTTCCACGGCGAGGGCCGCGGCCTCCTGTTCGGCACGAACGACGTCTGCGCGACGCAGGACCAGTGGCTCGAGCGGGCTGTGCCGGTGCTGGAGAGGCGCGCGCCCGTGCTGCTCGACGCGCCGATCGCCGGCGGCTGGTGGGGCGACTACGAGATGACGCCGGACCGCAACGCGCTGATCGGCGAGGCTGCGGCGGCGCCCGGGCGCTTCCTCTACGCCACCGGCTTCTCGGGCCACGGCTTTCTTCAGGCACCGGCGATCGGCGAGATCGTGCGCGACCTCTACCTGGCGCGCGAGCCGTTCGTGGACGTCTCCGCGCTCGCCGCCGGGCGCCCGGAGCGGCACGAGCGCAACGTCGTCTAGCGGCTCGCCTCCAGGCGCCCCTCGAGGGCGTCGAGCTGCTGGCTGATCTCCTCCGGCAGGTCGTGGCCGAACTTGGCGAGGTGCTCCCGCAACTGCGGAAGCTGGGCGCGCCACTCGTCGGGGTCCACCTCGAGCAGCTTCGCCATCGCCTCCGGCGACACGTCCAGCCCCGAGACGTCGATCGCGTCGTCGGTCGGCACGAGCCCGATCGGCGTCTCCCGCGCCCCACCGCGACCGTCGCAGCGCTCCGCCACCCACGCAAGCACGCGGCTGTTCTCGCCGAAGCCGGGCCACAGGAAGCGGCCGTCGCGGTCCTTGCGGAACCAGTTGACCATGAAAACCTTCGGCAGCTTCGCTCCCGCGCGGCGGCCGGTCTCGATCCAGTGGCCGAAGTAGTCGCCCATGTTGTAGCCGCAGAAGGGCAGCATCGCCATGGGGTCGAAGCGCAGCTCGCCCACCGCACCGGTCGCGGCGGCGGTCTTCTCGGAGGCCATGATCGCCCCCATGAAGACGCCGTGTTCCCAGTCGAGCGCCTCGGTAACGAGCGGGACCACCGAGGCGCGCCGGCCGCCGAAGAGGAACGCGTCGATCGGCACGCCCTTGGGGTCCTCCCAGTTCGGGGCGATCGACGGACACTGGGCGGCGGGGGTCGTGAAGCGGGCGTTCGGGTGCGCCGCCGTCTGGTCGCTGTCGGGGGTCCAGTCCTCGCCGTGCCAGTCGATGGCGTGGCTGGGCGGCTCTGACATCCCCTCCCACCAGATGTCGCCGTCGTCCGTGAGCGCGCAGTTCGTGAAGATCGAGTTCTCGCGGATGGTGGCCATCGCGTTCGGGTTCGTCTTCTCGCTCGTTCCGGGCGCGACCCCGAAGAAGCCAGCCTCGGGATTGATCGCGTAGAGCCGACCGTCGTCGCCGAACTTCATCCAGGCGATGTCGTCGCCCACCGTCTCGACCTTCCAGCCGGGGAGGGTCGGGATCAGCATGGCGAGGTTGGTCTTGCCGCATGCGGACGGGAAGGCTCCGGTCACGTGCCTGACCGTCCCCTCCGGTGAGGTGAGCTTCAGGATCAGCATGTGCTCGGCGAGCCAGCCCTCGTCGTGGGCCATCACCGATGCGATCCGCAGGGCGAAGCACTTCTTCCCGAGCAGCGCGTTGCCCCCGTACCCCGAGCCGAACGACCAGATCTCGCGCGCCTCGGGGAAGTGCGCGATGTATTTCTCGTCGTTGCAGGGCCACGGCACGTCCTCCACGCCGTTCACCAGCGGCATCCCGACCGAGTGCAGACACGGCACGAACTCGCCGTCGCTGCCGAGGACGTCCAGGGCGCCCTGGCCCATGCGGGTCATGATCCTCATCGACACCGCCACGTACGGCGAGTCCGTGAGCTGCACGCCCACATGGGCGATCGGCGACCCCAGCGGCCCCATGGAGAAGGGCACGACGTACATCGTGCGCCCGCGCATCGACCCCCGGAACAGCTCGGTGAGCGTCTCGCGCATCTCGTCAGGGTCGCGCCAGTTGTTAGTGGGCCCAGCGTCGTGCTCGTTCGCCGAGCAGATGAAGGTGCGGCCCTCCACCCGCGCGACGTCGCTCGGGTTCGAGCGCGCGAGATACGAATTCGGCCGTTTTGCGTCGGAGAGCCGATCGAAGGTCCCCGCCTCGACGAGCTGGCGGCAGAGCGAGTCGTACTCCTCTGCCGAGCCGTCGCACCAGTGGATGTCGTCCGGCTGGGTGAGCTCCGCCGCCTGCTCCACCCAGGCCAGCAGCTTCTCGTGGGTGGTCGGGGCGGTCGTTGCTTGGGTCACGTGAGTCTTTGTCTCCTATTCAGTGGGGCGCCAAAAGCCTAACCGGCGGCGTCCATACACTGGCCCACCATGCGGGCCGTGCTGCGCTTCGTGGCGTCGGTGATGATGGTCAGCGGGGCGCTCCTGATCACCGACGCCGCCGTGACCCTGCTCTGGCAGGAGCCGATCTCGGCGGTCGTCGCGCATCGCCAGCAAACCCGGTTGAAGGAGGCGCTGGTCGATCCCCCGCCGAGGGTGATTCACAGGAGACCCTTGCCGGGGGACGCCATCGGCCGCATCGAGATCCCGGCGATCGGGGTTAAGGACTACGTGGTCGAGGGCACCGACCTCGACAACCTGCGCAAGGGCCCCGGCCACTACCCGGACACGCCGCTTCCCGGCGACCGCGGGACCGTGGCCATCGCCGGCCACCGGACCACCTACGGGGCGCCCTTCCGCAGGATCGACGACCTCCACCGGGGCCAGGAGATCGCCGTGGACATGCCGTACGGGCGCTACGTGTACCGGGTGGAGCGCACCAAGATCGTGGACCCCACGGACCTCTCGGTCATCGACCGCGTCCGGCACGACCGGCTGGTACTGACCGCGTGCCACCCGCTCTACAGCGCCGCGCAGCGGGTCGTGGTGTTCTCGAGGGCCGTCCGTCGCGAGCCCTCCCAAGTCAGACAGCGGTCGTGACCGGCGCCGCGGCCTGCGAGTCGAGGTCCGATGCGTCCTGCGACTCGAACCAGAGGATCAGCAGGACCACAAGCGCCACCGAGATCGCCACCACCGCCAGCCAGTAGACGAGCTTCAGGAGCACGCCCGGCTAGCTCCGGCGCGGGACCAGCACTGCGCGCTTGAACTCCGCGACCAGCGTGCCGTCCTGCTTGAAGACGCGCGTGTGCACCTTCACGATCCCGCGGTCGGGCTTCGACTGCGACGGGCGCACCTCGAGCACCTCGGACTCGGCGAACAGGGTGTCGCCGTGGAACACCGGGGCGGGGTGCGAAAGCTCCTCGGTGGCGAGGTTGGCGATCGCCTTGCCGGACACGTCGGCCACCGACATCCCGAGCGCGAGCGAGTAGACGAGCGGCCCTACGACCACGTTGCGCCCCTGCTGCGACTCGGCCGCGTACACGTCGTTGATGTGCAGCGGGTGGTGGTTCATGGTGAGCAGGCAGAACAGGTGGTCGTCCGCCTCGGTGACCGTCTTGGCGGGCCAGTGCTTGTACACGGCCCCCACCTCGAACTCCTCCAGGTAGCGCCCGTAGGGGCGCGCGCCGGAGGCCTCGCGCTCCGCCTGGCTCGTCTCGATTCCTCGTGTCTCGGTCTCGCTCATGGGCCGCGGAATCCTAGTCGCAGGTAGATTCCGGCGTAGATGCGCAACCCCAGAGACTTCTTCAAGCCGCTCGCTATCGACGCCCCGGAGCCGCTCCGCGAGATCCCCTTCAAGCCCTCGCGGATGATCCATTTCCTCGATTTCTCTAACGAGAAGATGGTGGCGAAGGCGCCGGACATCGCGCCCCAGGTGGACATCCTGCTGGGCAACCTCGAGGACGCCATACCGGTCGACCGCAAGGAGGCCGCCCGCGAAGGCCTGATCCGGGTGGGCTCGGAGATGGAGCTCGGCGAAACCCAGCTCTGGACCCGAATCAACGCGCTCGAGAGCCCCTGGATGCTCGACGACCTGATGCAGCTCGTGTCCGCCATCGGAGACCGCCTCGACGTGGTGATGGTGCCGAAGGTCGAGGGCGCGTGGGACATTCACTACGTGGACCGCCTGCTGGCGCAGCTCGAGGCCAAGGCGGGGCTCGGCCGCCCGATCCTGATCCACGCCATCCTCGAGACCGCCCAGGGCGTGACGAACCTCGAGGAGATCGCCACCGCGAGCCCGCGCATGCAGGGAATGAGCTTCGGGCCGGCGGATCTCGCCGCCAACCGGCGCATGAAGACCACCCGCGTGGGCGGCGGCCACCCCGGATACCGCGTGATCGAGGACCCCGACCCCGAGAACCCGGAGACCCCGCGCGCGACCGCGCAGCAGGACCCGTGGCACTACTCGATCGCCCGCATGGTCGACGCGTGCGCGGGCGCGGGCATCCTGCCGTTCTACGGGCCCTACGGCGACATCAAGGACACCGAGGGCTGCGAGACCCAGTTCCGCGCGGCGTTCCTGCTCGGCTGCGTGGGCGCGTGGTCGCTGCACCCGGCGCAGATCGAGATCGCCAAGAGGGTGTTCTCGCCCGACCCCGACGAGGTGAAGTTCGCGAAGAAGGTGATCGAGGCGATCCCGGACGGCCGCGGCGTCCACATGATCGACGGCAAGATGCAGGACGACGCCACCTGGAAGCAGTGCAAGGTGATGGTCGACCTCGCCGAGATGCTGGCGCGCAAGGACCCGGAGCTGGCCGACTCCTATGGGTTCGAGACCGCCGTGAGGGCCTGAACGGCAGCTTTGAGGGGGTCGCGCCCGGGGGTCCTATCGGAGTTGACCGCGATATACGCGGCTAAAGGCCGATAGGTAGGGTTCCGCGCCGCCATGCGCTTCTTTGAGTACGAGGCCCGTGAAATCGTCAAGCGGGCCGGCATACCTGTCACCGATTACGGGTTCGCAACCACCGACCAGGAGGCGCGCGAGATCGCGCACCGGATCGGCGGCCCGACCGTGATCAAGTCGCAGGTGCTCACCGGCGGGCGCATGAAGGCCGGCGGCGTGAAGTTCGCCGACAACGCCGACGAGGCGGCCGAGTACGCCAAGGACATCCTGAGGCTCGAGATCGGCGGCCACATGCCGCGTGGCGTGCTCGTGGACCCGAAGGCCGAGGTGAAGCAGGAGTACTACGCGGGCGTCGTCTGGGACGGGCTCCGCAAGCAGCCGGTGATGATCTTCTCGCCCGTCGGCGGGATCGACATCGAGCAGGTGGCCGAGGAGCAGCCCGACAAGGTCGGGCGCCGGCACTTCTCCACGATCCAGCCCTTCAGCGACTACATGGCGAAGGAGACCATCGCGTCCACTGGCGTCGGCGGGCGCCAGCTCACCCGCATCACCCCCATCCTGGCCCGCCTGGCCAAGCTGTTCGTGGAGCACGACATGACGCTCGCGGAGATCAACCCGCTGGGAGAGCTCGAGGACGGCTCGTTCGTGGCGCTCGACGCCCACATGGACATGGAGAACGAGGCCCGCCCGCGCCAGCAGGCGCTCCTGAAGGAGCTCGGCGTGGGCGACGAGGAGACGCGCGAGGCTCGCGAGCCGACCGAGTTCGAGCTGGCCGGCGAGGAGGTCGACTCGATGGACCACCGCGGCGTGGCGGGCAACGTGACCGAGTTCGACGGCGACCTCGGCCTCGTTATCGGCGCCGGCGGCGGCTCGCTCACGCTGTTCGACGCGGTCCGCGCCCACGGCGGGCGCCCGGCCAACTACTGCGAGATCGGCGGCAACCCGTCGGTGCGCAAGGCCGCGGGGCTCGCGAAGCTGGTGCTCCAGAAGCCCGGCGTGGACAAGATCGCCGTGATGATGTCGATCGTCTCGAACACGCGTGTGGACATCGTGGCCCGCGGCGTGATCAAGGCCTGCCTCGAGCTCGGCTACGACCCGGCCGAGAAGATCGCGATCTTCCGCATCCCGGGCGCCTGGGAGGACGAGGGCTTCAAGATCCTCGAGAAGTACGGCGTGGAGTACTGCGACCGCTCCGTGTCGATGCACGAGGCGGCGCGGCGGGCGGTGGAGAAGATCCAGGGGGTGGCCGCCTGATGTCGATCCTGATCGACGAGAACACCACCTTCATCGTCCAGGGCATCACCGGCCGCGAGGCCGTGAACCTCACGCGCGAGTGCATCGACTACGGCAAGGGCGCGAAGGTCGTGGGCGGAGTAACGCCGGGACGCAGAGGCCGCGAGGTGCACGGCGTGCCGGTGTTCGACACGGTCGAGCAGGCCGTCGAGAACCACGGCGCCCCGATCAACGGCTCGGTCGTGACCGTCCCGCCCGCCTTCACCAAGGACGCGGTGTTCGAGGCGATCGAGAACGGCATCGAGCTGGTGGTGATCGTGACCGAGCGCATCCCGCGCGGTGACGTGGCGCAGATGGTCGAGCTCGCCTCCGCGCACGGTGCGCGCATCATCGGGCCGAACTGCCTCGGGATCATCGTCCCGGACGTGATCAAGATGGGCGGCATCGGCGGCCCCGCGAAGGACGCCGCGAAGGCGTACTCGCAGGGGCCCGTCGGCGTGATCTCCCGCTCCGGCGGCATGACGACCGAGATGTCGTCCACGCTCACGGCCGCCGGCCTCGGCCAGTCCACGGCCGTGTCGATCGGCGGGGACGCGATCATCGGCTCCTCCTACGCCGAGCTGATGCCGCTGTTCGAGCAGGACGAGCAGACCGAGGCGATCGTGATTTACACCGAGCCCGGCGGGCGGATGGAGGCCGAGCTGGCTCGCTACGTGACCCAGGACAGCACGCGCGGGCTCCCGATCGTCGCGTTCATGGCGGGCCGCTTCATGGACGAGATGCCCGGGATGAGCTTTGGCCACGCCGGCACGATCGTGGAGGGCACGGAGGACACGGCCGCCGAGAAGATCGAGCGCCTGGCCTCCGCGGGCATCGTCGTGGCCGAGGAGATCGCGGAGATCCCCGGTCTCGTGAAGGAGCGCCTCGGGGTGGCCGCGTGAGCCCCACGAGCCACGGCACCTTCATCGCCGTTGAGGTCGAGCAGTCCGTCCGCGGCGACGCCGAGCTGGCGAAAAAGCTCGAGGAGGCCTGCCCGGTGGACATCTTCGCCGCGGCCGAGGGCGGCGTTCAGATCGTGGAGGAGAACCTCGACGAGTGCGTGCTCTGCGGGCTGTGCCTGGACGCGTCCCCACCCGGCACCGTCAAGGTGATCAAGCTCTACGACGGGGGCGCCGAGCTTCGGCGGGCGGCCTGACGAACCCCGAGGTCACGCCGGAGCGCTTCCGCCGGGGCATCGCGGGCAGCTTCCCCGGCGACCTCGGAATCGAGGTCGTGCGCATCGAGGACGACGAGGTCGAGGGCCGCCTCGAGGTGGACGAGCGCCACCTCCACCCCGGCGGATACGTGCACGGGGGCGTCTGGGTGGCCTTCGCCGACACCGTGGCCGCCTGGGGCACGTTCCGCCACCTCCAGGACGGCGCCGACTTCACGACCGCCGAGCTGAAGGCGAACGTCTTCGCGGCGGGCCGCCCGGGCGACGTGCTCACCGCGCTCGGCCACCCCCTCCACGTGGGCCGCCGCACTCAGGTCTGGGAGGTGCTGATACAGAAGGACGGGAAGAACGCCGCCTTCTTCACCTGCACCCAGATGATCCTCACGCCCAGTAGCTGAGGGCTTTGTTGGCCTGCTCGGCGACGTAGTCGTCGCCGAGCTCGCGCACCGCCTCCAGAAAGGCGATTACCGCGGCGCGCTGGCTCTCCGTGAGCGTTCCGAGCTTCGACACCACGAAATCCTGAATGCCAGGGTCCTCGTAGAACACGGGGGCGAGGCTCCAGATCGTCGAATCGACGGCGGCGGCCCCGGTGCCCAGATGTCGCAGCGTGAAGCCCATGTATGCGGCGATGAAATGGCGGAAGCCGTCGGGGCTCAGGAACGACAGCGCGGCGTATTCGCTCTCGACGAGCTCGTCCGGCATCTCCCGCCAGTGGGCGATGGGATACAGCCGCACGATGTCGTTGTCGTCCGCGCAGCGCTCATGGAGCAGGTCGCCGTCGGAGGGACGGGGCGCGTCGCGGAACGCCCGCTCGATCTGCGCCAGCGCCTCACGCACGCGCCTGCTGGCGCTGGATCACGTTGCCGATCAGCTTGGTCACCGCCGGATCGCCGCTCACGCGCACGTGGCCGTGGTCGTACGCGTCCACCCAGTGCTTGAGGCGCCCCTCGGCGGCCAGCTCGTTGAAGTGCGAGCGCGCGACCGAGACGTCGATGCGCGCGTCGGCC
>Ga0075428_100007522_pt1 | contig 12073 bp, 10 predicted proteins | sample RhiMetdeltSRZDD2_FD_75291 | JGI IMG/M metagenome (GOLD analysis project Ga0075428, IMG submission 75291) | Populus rhizosphere microbial communities from Tennessee, USA - Rhizosphere MetaG P. deltoides SRZDD2 | ecosystem: Host-associated > Plants > Roots > Rhizosphere > Soil | place: USA...
GGCGTCGGCGAGCGCCTGCTTGGTCGGGCCCACCGTCCGCTCGAGCAGGTCGTGGGAGAGCTCGTTCAGCTTCGCGCGCGTGAGCTGGAGGTCGAGGTGCTTCGGGCCCTCCTGCGTCGCCGTGATGAACGGCAGGTTGATCTGCGTCGAGGTCGTCGAGGAGAGCTCGATCTTCGCCTTCTCGGCGGCCTCGTAGAGGCGCTGGAGCGCCATCTTGTCGGCGCTCAGGTCGATGCCCTGGTCGCGCTTGAACTCGGCAACCATCCAGTCGACGACGGCCTTGTCGAAGTTGTCGCCGCCAAGGTGGTTGTCGCCGTTCGTGGCCTTGACCTCGAAGACGCCCTCGCCGAGCTCGAGGACCGAGACGTCGAACGTCCCACCGCCGAGGTCGAAGACGAGGATCGTCTGGTCGGCCTCCTTGTCGAGCCCGTACGCGAGCGAGGCCGCGGTCGGCTCGTTGATGATGCGGAGAACGTTGAGGCCGGCGATCTTGCCGGCGTCCTTGGTCGCCTCGCGCTGCGCGTTGTTGAAGTAGGCCGGGACGGTGACGACCGCGTCGGTGACCGTCTCGCCGAGATAGGCCTCGGCGTCGGCCTTCAGCTTCTGGAGGATCATCGCGCTGATCTCCGGCGGCGCGAGCTCCTTGTCGCCCGCCTTCACGCGCACGTCGCCGTTCGGGCCGGAGACGACCTCGTACGGGACGATCTTCTGCTCCTCGGAGACCTCGGAGTGCTTGCGGCCCATGAACCGCTTGATCGAGGAGATCGTGTTCTCGGGGTTCGTGACGGACTGGCGCTTGGCGGGCGCGCCGACGAGCCGCTGGCCGTCCTTCGCGAACGCGACGACGGACGGCGTCGTCCGCCCGCCCTCGGCGTTCGGGATGACGGTCGGCTCGCCACCCTCGAGCACGGCGACACAGGAGTTCGTCGTGCCGAGATCGATGCCGATGGTCTTTGCCATGTGGTGAATCCCTCCGTTTTGCTGGTTTTTACGTCAGGCTCAGAAAATCTAAGCCGAGTTATAGCAGATTGACGGCGCGCCCGCGAAGGGCAGACTTCCAGCGGGTTTGCTCGGGGTCAGGAGGCCGCGGCGACGAGACGGTCGAGCGCCTCGCGTCGCGCGCGTCGGCGTCCGGGAGCGTCTCGAGGTGCGCGGTGATCGTCGTCTTGCCCGACTCCGCGCGTGAGAGCGCGATCTGCATCGTGGCGGAGGTTACGGATCTGCCGAGCCGGCGCGGCTGGCCGTGCCCCGGGGTGTTACCCCGGGGCTCGTCGCAAGGATCGGAGCCAAAGGCGGACTTACTCGACCACCGGCACGATCCGTGGCGACTCGATTTCCGCGAGCCGACAGACTTCGACGACCGCGGCGTACGAGGCAGCTTCGAAGACGTGAAAGCACGTCTCGTCTCCGGGGACGAAGGTCGTGCGCACATGACGAACGGGCTCACCGCTGCGGGTCACGTCCCGTGCAGCGGAACGGGCGCGCTGCCCCGCTGCGCGCGCGTCCTGCGCGTGGGCGCCAGAAACGTACGTCTCGACGAGATAGTTCAGCACTGACGGGCCTCCAGAGATCTCATACCGGGAGGAGCCGGTGCGGGCCGGCTCCTCCCTTGGCGCCAGTTCTTCTCCGTGTCAGAAGTCGCAGTGAGGCCCGGGGGCGTCAAGCTCGGCGCGGAACGCGCCGCCCACCGGCGCGATGATCACCGTCATGTCTTGCGCGGGCTCGCCGGTCTCGTTCCGCACGATGTGGCCGCGTCCGTCGTCGACGAACCCTTGCCCCGCCGACACGATGTGCGGCTTGCAGCGGCGATCGTTGTAGTGGTAGTACGTGAGCTGCCCCGCCGTCACGGTGATGAAGGCCGGCCCAGGATGGCGGTGCCATCCCGTCGTGGATCCGGGAAGGTAATCGTGCTTTCGCACGACGACGTCAACCCGCGTCTTGGCCTTCGCCCTGAAATCGACCCCGCCCTGCTTGTCCGAGCTGACGTTGAACGGGTCGTACGTTCCGCGTGCGAGCAGGGTTGGCGTCACGCCCGACGGCGGTGAGGCCACCGCCACCGCAACAACGGCGGCCAGCGTGACGAGGACGATCACAGCCGCGACGGCCGGGAGATACAGGCGTCGTTTCACGGTTTCTCCTCTCTCGGGAACGAGTTGAGGATCCCGCGCAGCGAGCAGCGGCGAAAGCGAGAAACCTCAGGTCTTTGCCGGCCGCGTATCCTGGAATTGCCAGCCGCTCCCGGGCCCGCTACGTGCGCCGGCACGCCCCACGACCTCGTCCGCGGCCGCTAGAAGGTGGACCGCGGCCGGTTTAGAATCGACCGAGGGACGTGGCAGTTGCTACGCGGCACCTCTGCGGCAGGGACGAGCAGCTCGCCTCGCTCGTCGCCCTTCTGGATGCGCCCGACCGCTTGCCGGCCGCCGCCGTCCTGATCGGCGAGGCGGGGATCGGAAAGACCGCGGTCTGGCTGGCGGCGGTGGAGGAGGCGCGGGCGCGAGGCTTCTGTGTCCTCTCATCTCGACCTTCGGAGGCGGAGGCGCGCTTCTCCTTCTCCGGCCTGGCTGACCTCCTCGTCGACATCCCTGACGCGGCCCTGCACGAGCTTCCAGCTCGCCAGCGCCGGGCACTCGACACCGCGCTCGCGCTCGCGGACGCTGGAGAGATCGTCGAGGAGGGCGCGCTTGCGTTTGCCTTCGTGCGACTGCTCCGAAGCCTGGCCGAGGAGGCCACCGTCCTCCTTGCGATCGACGACCTTCAGTGGTTGGATCCGCCCTCGCTCGCTCTGCTTCGGTATGCCCTGCGGCGCCTCGAGAGCGAGCACGTCGCGACGATCGCGACGGTGCGAGAAGAGGTGCCGGCGTGGTTGCGGGCGGACGTTCCGGCCGAACGCCTGCTAGAGGTCGAGCTTGGTCCGCTGAGCGTCGGTGCGCTCCATCGCCTGCTTCAGGATCGCCTCGGGATGAGGTTTCCCAGGCCGGTGCTTCTTCGGATCTGGGAGACGTCGAACGGAAACGCGTTCTTCGCGCTCGAGCTCGCCCGTGCGCTCCAGCGCCGTGGCGGTCGTGTCGAGCCCGGCACGCAGCTGCCGCTCCCACCCGCATTGGAGGCTCTCGTGCAGGAGCGCATCGACGGCCTCGGCTCGGACGCGCGGGCGGTAACGCTCGTTGTAGCCGCGCACGCGGAGCCGAGCGCCGCCCTCGTGGAGGCGGCGACAGGGCGCCGAGGCACGACGGGTATGGCAGAGGCGCTGGAAGCAGGCGTCCTCGAGTCGGAGGGTGAGCGCCTGCGATTCACCCATTCGCTGATTGCCTCCGCGGTCCTGGCACGGACACCGCCGGACGAGCGGCGCAGGCTCCATGCGCGCCTTGCTGAGATCGTGCCCGGCGCGGAGGCTCGCGCGCGACACCTCGCGCTTGCGGTGGTCGGCCCGGACCCGATCGTCGCCGCTGAGCTCGAGGCCGCGGCACAGCGGGCGCGCGCCCGCGGCACGCCCGCGGGTGCTGCAGAGCTCGCTGAGCAGGCACTCCGGCTGACTCCGCCGGACGATGGACTCGCTGTGCGGCGGAGGAGCGTGGACGCGGCCGAGCATCTTTTTGCGGCGGGGGACACCGAGCGTGCGATCACCTTGCTCGAGGACGCGCTTCACCGCGCCGAGCCGGGGCCCGAGCGGGCGTCGATCCTCCATCGGCTAGGGACGGCGTCCACTCACGTCCGAGGTCCGCGAGACGGGACCGCGCTGCTCGAACAGGCGCTCCTGGACACCGGAGGCGACCATGCGCTCGAGGCTGCGATCGAGCTCGAGCTGGCCGACACACTGCGGTTCTCGACCGGGGCGCTGAGCGCCGAGCCGCACGCCGTCGCCGCCGTGCACGCGGCAGAGCAGGCGGGAGACGAGGTGCTTCGGTGCAAGGCACTTGCGATCTTCGGGCTGATCCACTTCAGGCTCGGCCGAGGCATCGACCGTGAAGCGATGGCCCGCGCGGTCGCGCTTCAGGAGTCGCTCTCCCTTCCTCCCGCAATGTGGAGCCCGACGTTGCTCCTCTGCGACCAGCTCTTGTGGTCGCACGACCTGGTCGGCGCGCGACAACTGGCTGAGGAACTCCGGGACGCGGTTCGCCGCGAGGATGGCCGGCAAGAAGGCGAACGACCCGGGCTTCGGTTCGGAAGAGCTTCGAGCTTCGTCTCGCAGGCGCTTGTTGAGCCCGAGCCGGTCTATTACCTCGCTCTGATCGAGTGGCGGGCGGGTAACTGGCCTCGGGCGGCCGAGCTGGCGGACGAGGCGCGGGCCCTCGACGAGGAGAGCGGCCGAGACGGACTGGCGGCGGTGGTCGAGTGGCCGCGGACGTTGATCGCAGCCCACACGGGGCTCGTCGACGAGGCCCGCGAGCAGGCGCGCAACGCGGTAGCGGACGCTGAGGCCACAGGCCTCGGCGCCGCTGTAGCGGGATATCGCTGGGTACTCGGCTTCATCGAGCTCTCCGAGGGAGACCCGGCCGGGGCGCTTGCCCATCTGCGGGTCGCGCGAGTAGCGCGCGAGGCGATGGGTTACGGCGAGCCGGGCCAGATGTGGGAGCTGCCCGACCTGCTCGACGCGCTCGTTGCCGTGGGCGAACTGGACGAGGCCGAGGCGATCGCCGTAACCACCGAGAAGCGCGCGCGAGCACTCGATCGCGCCTGGGCACTCGCCCTCTGCGCCCGGACGCGGGCGATGGTCGCCGCCGCCCGCGGCGACGTCACCAGCGCCTGGGCCGCGTTCGACGACGCGCTCGCGCACCATGCCCGCACCGATGATCCGTTCCAGCACGCCCGCACACTGCTCGCGCTGGGCATGACACAGCGCCGCGCAAAGCAGCGTCGCGCTGCGCGGGCGACCCTCGAACAGGCGCTCATGGCCTTCGAACAGCTCGGGGCCCCGCTCTGGGCCGAGAAGGCGCGGGCCGAGTCAGCGCGGATCGGCGGGCGGGCTCCGTCGCGGGGTGAGCTCACGGAGAGCGAGAGTCGGATCGTCGAGCTCGTCGCCGAAGGACGCACGAACCGCGAGGTCGCCACGGCGCTCTTCGTGACCGAGCATACGGTCGCCACTGCGCTCACCCGCATCTACGGCAAGCTGGGCCTCCGCTCCCGGGCCGAGCTGGCGAGCCGGCTGCCCCAGCAAAAACAGGACTCGACGCGGGCAAACACCTGAGGTTTTCCGCTTTCGCGGCGACGGGCCGTAAGGGACGCTCCACCCGTCCATCGAGAGAGGGAGAAACCATGCGTCCAAGAGCGCGGCTCGCTTCGATCTTCGTCCTTCTCGCGCTCGCCCATAGCGGATGCGGGGGAGACGCAGATCCCGACGAGGGGGCTGTGAAGGAAACCGGCCCTGTGGCTGTGGAGCAAGCAGCGTTCGAGGCCGGCTACCAGACCGGCTACAACTCGTGCGAGAACCTCACTCCGCGCCAAGTGGCGCGCGAGTTCGACGTGTCGTCCGACGATCCACTGGCAGCGGCGGACGCTTTCGCGGCCAGCTTCGAGTCTGAGCAGCGCGACGGTGCGTCCGAAGGCTGCTACGACGCCCTCGTCGAAGGTCCGCCGCACTTCCCCTGACCGCAAGCCCTTCTGGGCGCAGGCACGTCGGCGCGGCGTGCCTGCGCCGGCCGTTGCGGGCCACGTCGGGTCATGCCGGAGTCTGACCCTGGGCGTGTCCGCGGTGGACCGGCGCCCTCAGGCTTGGACTACGACCTGGAGGCTCGCGAGGGTCGGGTCGGCGCAGTACGAGAGCCGCGTTCCCGCGACGGCAGCCTCGCGGAGGGCGTCGACGAGCTCCTGAGAGACGACCTCGCCGGGCGCGATCGCCGGGATCCCGGGCGGGTAAGGCGCCACCATCTCGGCGGCGACGCGGCCGCCGGCGTCCTCGGCCGCGACGGTCTCGCGCGCGGCGAAGAACGCCTCGCGCGGCGTGATGGCCGTCGCGGGGGCGACGTCCCACACGGCGCTGGCGGCCCCCGGTGCCCGCGGCTCGCCGCGGCGTTCGGCGACGGAGGCGACGAGCGCGTCGCAGAGCTTGGTGACGCCGGCCTCGGTGTCCCCGATGGTCAGAAGCGGGACGAGCGTGTCGCGGTTGGCGAGCTCGAAGCGGATCCCCTGCGCGAACAGGTCGGCCTCGACCTCGAGGCCGTCGGCCCCGGTGCCCGGGAGCGCGAGGGCGAGCTTCGTCGGGTCGTCGCTCTTAACGATGGCGAGGCCCTCGATCCCGGCCAGGCGCTCGCGGACGAGCGCGGCGAGCCTCAGCGTCTCCGTCAGGAGCTCCTCCCCGCGCGTGGCCATGATCTGCCGGGCGCGGTCGAGGCTCGCGAGCAGCGCCGCGGAGACGCTCGTTGTGTGCAGGAGCTCGAACGACTCGTTCAGACGCGCGAGGTCGAGCCGCTCCCCGCGCGCGAGGAGGTAGGCGCTCTGCGTGAAGGCGGCGAGGGTCTTGTGCGCGGAGGTGACGAACGCGTCCGCGCCGAGCGCGATCGAGTGCGGCGGGAGGTCCGGGTGGAAGCCCAGGTGGGCGCCCCATGCCTGGTCGATCACGAGCGGGATGCCGGCGGCGTGCGAGAGCTCGGCGATGCGCGGCAAGTCGGAGAGGACGCCGACGAAGTTCGGCTCCACGAGGAAGACGCCGCGCACGTCGGGCTCCGCCGCCAGCGCGTCCGCGACCCGCTCGAGCGGAAGCGCAAGCGGAAGCCCCGTGCGCGGGTCGACGTCGGGCCTGACCCACACCGGCTGGAGGCCGGAGAGCACGAGCCCCGCGAGGACGGACTTGTGCGTGCTGCGCGAGACGATCGCCTTGTCCCCCGGGCGGCCGAGCGCGAGCGCAAGGGCCTGATTCCCCTCCGTGGAGCCGTTCCCGCAGAACCGGCACAGGTCGGCGGCCCACAGCTCGGCGGCGAGGCGCTCGGCCTGGCCGAGGACGTCGGAGCGCATGTGCAGGTCGTCGGCGCCCGAGGAGAGCGGCAGGTCGAGGCGGAGCAGGTCGTCGGCGAGGTGCGGCGAGCGCTTGTGCCCCGGCGTCGTGAACGGCGTGATGCTCGGATCGGCCAGGTAGGCGGCCGCGGCGTCGACGAGGGGCATCCGGCTCTGGTCCACGGCAGGCGGTTCTACCGGATCCGCCGGTCGGGCGTGGCGGCGTCGACTAGCTGCCGGACTCGGTGACCGCGGCCGGCGCCGGCGCTGGGCGACGTCGCCGAATGCCCCTGCCCGGTTCGAGCGCGGCTCCGCTCGCGCGCAGGATGAGCGCGACCGAGACGACGATCGCGGCGCCCGCGACGAACATCTGCAGCGTCACCTCCTCGCCGAGCAAGGCCCAGCCGAGGACGACCGCGACGATCGGGTTCATGTACGCGTAGGTGGCCACGAGCGACGTCGGCGCGGCGCGCAGGAGCCAGACGTAGGCGGTGAAGCCGACCAGGCTCCCGATCACGACGAGGTAGAAGACCGCGAGGAGCGCGTCCCACGTCCAGGTCGCTTCGCCGAGCTCCCCGCCCACGGCGGAGACGATCGTGAGCAGGATCCCGCCGCAGATGGCGCCGAGGCCGGCCGAGACGAGCGGGCGCTTCGGAAGCGGCGCGCCGCGCGAGTAGAGCGAGCCCGCCGACCAGGCGAGCGCGCCGAACACGATCACGAGCGCGCCGAGGCGGTCGACCGAGCCGTGCCCGAACGGGTCGAAGAGGAACGCGAGCCCGACGAAGCCGAGCACGAAGCCCACGTATGCCGAAGGTCGCAGGCGCTTGCCGAAGAAGACGCGGTCGAGGAGCGCCATCCAGATCGGGATGCTCCCGACCAGGAGCGCGGCCACGCCGGCCGGGACCGTCTGCTGCGCCCACGCGAGGCTCCCGTGGCCGAGGACGAAGAGCGCCCCGCCGAAGATGAAGCCGGCGACGATCTGCGGCTTGCCGATGCGGTCCTCGTCGCGGTCGCCGCGCGGCAGGGCCCAGGCGAGGAGCGCCGCGCCGGCGATCAGGTGGCGGATCGCCATGGACAGGAACGGCGGCAGGTCCCGCACCGCAATGGCCAGGGCGATGAAGGTCGAGCCCCAGACGACGTAGATCGTGACCAGGGCGAGCCAGACCTTGGCGGGATACCTGGCGGCCATGCTCTCAGGATGCCCGTTGCAGGTCGATCAGCTCAAGTCAAGTTCCGGGGCGCTTTCATCAGCTCGGCTGATGGCGCGCCCCGGAACCCGGGCAGGCGTTAGATGCGCTCGCGCGCCTCTTCCTTTGCTTCGTCGAGCTGCTCCTTGCCCTCGCCCACCTTCTGCTGCGCCTGGCCCTGCTTCTCGCGCAGCTCGTCGTCGGTGAGCTTGCCCTCTGTCTCCTTGATCTTGCCTTCGACCTTGTCTCGCATACCTTCGTCCACGAGTGACCCCTTTCGTTGCGACTTGAGCCTTCGGGATGCCCGACTGGTGCGGGCCGGAAACCCGTCAGGAGCTACGCTTGACCGGTGGAGCAGCTCGTCGACAGGCTGGGACGGCCGATCCGGGATCTCCGCATCTCGGTCACCGACCGCTGCAACTTCCGCTGCGTGTACTGCATGCCGAAGGAGGTCTTCGGCCGCGACTACCCGTTCCTCCGCCGCGCCGAGCTCCTGACCTTCGAGGAGATCGAGCGCCTTGCCCGCACGTTCGCGGGCCTCGGGGTCGAGAAGATCCGCATCACCGGCGGGGAGCCGCTCCTGCGCCGCGACCTGGAGACACTGCTCGCCATGCTCGCGGCGATCCCCGGCGTCGACCTGACGCTGACGACGAACGGCGCCCTGCTCGCCCACAAGGCGCAGGCGCTCAAGGACGCCGGGCTGAACCGGATCACGGTCAGCCTCGACTCGCTGGACGACGAGACCTTCCGCGCCATGAACGACGTCGACTTCCCCGTCGAGCGGGTGCTCGCGGGGATCGACGCAGCGCTCGCAGCCGGGCTCGAGCCGGTGAAGGTGAACGTCGTCGTCAAGCGCGGCGTCAACGAGGGCGGGATCCTCCCGATGGCCGAGTACTTCCGCGGCACGGGCGTGGTGCTGCGCTTCATCGAGTACATGGACGTCGGCCACACGAACGGCTGGCGGCTCGACGACGTCGTGCCCGCGGGCGAGATCGTCACGGCGATCGACGCCGAGCACCCGCTCGAGCCCGTCGAGCCCGCCTACAGCGGCGAGGTCGCCAACCGCTGGCGCTACCGCGACGGGAGCGGCGAGATCGGCGTCATCGCCTCGGTCTCGCAGCCGTTCTGCGGAACCTGCACCCGCGCCCGCCTTTCTGCCGAGGGGAAGCTCCACACGTGCCTCTTCGCCACGCGCGGCCACGACCTGCGCGCGCTGGTGCGCGGAGGAGCCTCCGACGAGGAGCTGTCGACGGCCATCGCAGGGATCTGGGCAGTCCGCGACGACCGCTACTCGGAGCTCCGAACCGCCGAGACAGCCGACCTGCCCAAGGTCGAGATGTCGTACATCGGCGGCTAGCGGCCGTTTCAAGCCGTTCACCAGTCCATAAACGGGGGAAAACCGAACCGACACCCTCGCTAGACTGGCCGTGTGACCGCTGTCAGCCGATATCTGCCCAACGGCTGGAAAGACTTCTTCTTCCAGCTCTCGTTATGGCTTGGTTTCGGGCTGGTGTACCAGATCGCCCGTGGAGCCGCGGATCGCGGCACCCTCGAGGCGATCCAGAACGGGGTCACCGTCATCGACGCCGAGAAGGCGGTCAACGCCCTCGTCGAGGTGGACATCCAGCGCGCGGTCATGCACGCCGGCGACTACGCGCAGGAGGCGGTCAACCTCACGTACTGGCTGTCCCAGTTCCCGGTGCTCGGGCTGGCGCTCCTCTGGATCTACTTCCTGCGGAACGACGCCTTCATCACCGTCCGCAACTGGGTCTTCGCCACGAACCTGCTCGCGCTCGTCGGCTACGTGCTCATGCCGACGGCGCCGCCGCGGATGTTCCCCGAGGAGGGGTTCGTCGACACGCTGGCGCAGTCCTCGGCGGTCAACCATGGCAGCGGGCTCGTCGAGCTGGCGTCGAACCCGTACGCGGCGATGCCGAGCGTGCACGCGGCCGACGCGCTGATCATCGGCTTCGCCATGGCGACGCTCGTGAAGAGCCGCTGGGCCGCGATCCTCTGGACGCTCTGGCCCACGTGGGTCTGGTTCTCGGTCATGGCGACGGGCAACCACTTCTGGCTCGACATCGTGGCCGGGGTCGGGGTCGCTCTGATGGCCGCGACGATCGTGTCGTGGGCCCAGGAAGGACGCCCGTCGGCGACCCCCGCGCTCTACCGCTGCGGCCCCCGCCGGTGGTAGCCTCGCGTCGTTGAGCAGTCCGCCTCAAGCCGAGGGCGCGAAACGGACCTATCAGGACGAAGCCCGCCGCATCGCGAGCCGGTCGATCGCCGGCCTCGAGCGGACGAGCGTCACGCCGGACGCCCTGACGGTGGCCGGCGTCAGCCTCTGCATCGCCGGCGCCGTGGTCGTCTACTTCGAGTACGTCACGCACTGGTTCTACTTCGTCGGCGGCCTGATGTTCGTGGTCGGGAGCGTGCTCGACATCCTCGACGGCGCGCTCGCCAGGCGCAGCGGCAAAGGGACGCCGTTCGGCGCGTTCCTGGACTCGACCGTCGACCGGGTGGGCGAGGGCTTCATGCTCGGCGCCGTGGGGCTCGTCATGATGCGGGACGGTTACGAGTGGGGCGTCGCCGCGGCCTTCGCGGCCATCGGGGGCTCGTTCCTGGTCAGCTACACCCGTGCGCGCGCAGAGGCGCTCGGCCTCAAGGGCGACGTCGGGATCGGAAGCCGTGCCGAGCGGGTCATCGTGCTCTCGATCGGCCTGGGTCTCGCCCCGTTCCACGAGCTCGTCCTGCCGATCACCGTCACGCTCCTCGCCGCGGCGGCCTGGATCACCGTCGTGCAGCGAGTGCTATCAGTTCGGCAGCAGCTCCGGGCTACCTGATACTCTGCTAGCAGCTTTATGGCTGCTAGCAGAACAAGCCTTCTCGTCCGAATGCCCTCCGCGCTCAAGCGCGCCCTCGCGCGCGAGGTCTCGCGGCGGCAGGGAACGATGAACGACGTCGCCGTCTCGATCCTCGCCGAGCGCTTCGGCGTCGAGTTCGAGCCCAGCGGGCGGCGCGGCGGCTCCGCCCCCGGCGCGAGCGGCGCGGTGCTCCTCCGCGTGCCGCCGCCGCTGAAGGCCGCGCTCAAGGACGAGGCCGAGCGTTCTGCTAGCACGACCAACCAGCTGATCGTCACGACACTCACCGCTGCACTGACAGGAAAGGACGATATGGCCAGCACGAATGGGAAGACGAACGGGCGGGTGCGGTCCGAGGACAAGGTCCGCGTCGCCGTCATCGGCGTCGGCAACTGCGCCAACTCCCTGCTCCAGGGAGTCGAGTACTACAAGGACGCCGATCCGGACGCCTTCGTTCCGGGTCTCATGCACGTCGACCTCGGCGGCTATCACGTGCGCGACGTCGAGTTCACCGCGGCCTTCGACGTCACGACCGACAAGGTCGGCAAGGATCTCGCCGACGCGATCTGGGCGCACCCGAACGACACCTACAAGTTCGCCGACGTGCCCAAGACCGGCGTAACCGTCTCCCGCGGCATGACCCACGACGGCCTGGGCAAGTACATCTCCGAGGTGGTCGAGAAGGCGCCCGGCGACACCGACGACGTCGTCGAGATCCTGAAGGAGACGAACACCGACGTGGTCGTCAACTACCTCCCGGTCGGCTCCGAGGAGGCGACCAAGTGGTACACGGAGCAGGTTCTCAAGGCCGGGTGCGCGATGGTGAACTGCATGCCCGTGTTCATCGCCAAGGGTGGCTACTTCGGGAAGCAGTTCGAGCAGCACGGGCTGCCGATCATCGGCGACGACATCAAGTCGCAGGTCGGCGCGACGATCACGCACCGCGTCCTCACCTCGCTCTTCCGCGAGCGCGGCGTCCACCTCGACCGGACGATGCAGCTCAACGTCGGCGGGAACTCGGACTTCCTCAACATGCTCGAGCGCGAGCGCCTCGAGTCGAAGAAGATCTCGAAGACGAACGCGGTCACGTCCATGCTCGAC
>Ga0075428_100007524_pt1 | contig 12073 bp, 5 predicted proteins | sample RhiMetdeltSRZDD2_FD_75291 | JGI IMG/M metagenome (GOLD analysis project Ga0075428, IMG submission 75291) | Populus rhizosphere microbial communities from Tennessee, USA - Rhizosphere MetaG P. deltoides SRZDD2 | ecosystem: Host-associated > Plants > Roots > Rhizosphere > Soil | place: USA...
GTCGCCGTCTCGCGGCGCGTCGGTGCAACGAATGCGCGCCTCGTAAAGGTCCGCGAGCTCGCTGCGCACCTGCGCGCGGTCGAGCCTAGCGAGATCGACACCGCCGTGCATTATTTGTCCGGTGAAGTTCCGCAGGGCCGATTCGGCATCGGCTACGCGGTCCTGCGCAAGGCGAGCGAGCAGGGCGGTGCGGCCGCGTCCGCCGGCCTGACGATCGACGATGTGGACCGGAGCCTCGCGGCAATCGCGGCAATTCGCGGGTCGGGTTCGTCGGCCCGGCGTGCGCAGGCTTTGCAGGAGCTGTTCGCGCGAGCGACGCCCGACGAGCAGGAATTTCTCATCCGGCTGCTGGTCGGCGAGCTGCGGCAAGGTGCGCTCGAAGGGGTGATGGTCGACGCGGTCGCTGCAGCGGCGGATATACCGGTCGAGCACATCCGCCGGGCCGCGATGTATGCGAAGAATCTCGGTGCGGTTGCGCGGGCCGCGCTGACCGAGGGCGCCGGGTCGCTCGCGCAGTTCCAGCTGGCGCCGCTGTCGCCGATCGCACCGATGCTCGCGCAGGTCGCTGCGGACGTCGGCGAAGCGCTGGCGCAGCTCGGCGGCGAGGTTGCGTTCGAATGGAAGATGGACGGCGCGCGCATCCAGCTGCACAAGGTCGGCGACTCCGTGCGCATCTACACGCGCAGCTCGAACGAGGTAACCGCGGCCGTCCCGGAGATCGTCGAGACGGTGCAGGGCCTGCCGGCGCGCGAGATGATCCTCGACGGCGAGGCAATCGCGTTCAACGCCAACGGCCGGCCGCATCCGTTCCAGGTCACGATGCGCCGCTTCGGCCGCAAGCTCGACGTCGAGAAGCTGCGCGGCGACTTGCCGATGCAGGCGTTCTTCTTCGACTGCCTGCACTTCGCAGGCGAGACTCTCACCGGCCGGCCTGCCCGCGAGCGCTTCGCCGCGCTCGCCAATGCCCTACCGGCGGCACTGATCATTCCGCGTCTCATCACTGCTTCGGCGACCGAGGCACAGGCTTTCTACGATGCGGCGATCGAGGCCGGGCACGAAGGCCTGATGGCAAAGTCGCTCGATGCACCGTACGAAGCCGGCAACCGCGGCGCGAGCTGGCTCAAGATCAAGCGCGCGCACACGCTCGACCTGGTCGTGCTCGCGGCGGAATGGGGCCACGGCCGCCGCACCGGCAAGCTCTCCAACCTGCATCTCGGCGCGCTCGATCCCGCGACCGGCGAATACGTGATGCTCGGCAAGACCTTCAAGGGGCTCACTGACGCGTTGCTCGAATGGCAGACGCGGGAGCTGCAGGCGCGCGAGATTCGCAACGACGGCTGGACCGTATACGTGCGGCCGGAGCTGGTGGTGGAGATCGCCTTCAGCGATCTGCAGGCGAGCTCGCGCTATCCGGGCGGACTCGCGCTGCGCCTCGCGCGTGTCAAGCGTTATCGCACGGACAAACGCGTCGACGAAGCGGACACGATGACGACGGTCTGGAAGATCTTCGAAGCTCAGCACCGGTGACCGGCGCCGGCCCGCGGTCCAGTTTTGTGACTGGAACGCGGCGCAGGCGGTGCGCGAGAGTCTGCGGACGATCACGCACAAGGAGTCATCGCCATGAAAGCTCGTATTCGGATGGCGGCCGCGGCCTGCGGCCTGCTGCTTTCGACCTCTGTCCTGTCTGCCAACGATCCGGTGCTCGAGTGGAACGCGATCATGATCAGCACCACCGCCGGGCAGAATCCGATCGTCCAGGCACGCTTTGCCACGATCACGCAGCTCGCGGTGTTCGAAGCCGTGAATGCCATCGACCAGGATTTCGATCCGTACCTGGGCACGGTGGTCGCGCCAACGACCGCGTCCGCCGATGCGGCCGCGATTGCCGCAGCGCATGCGGTATTGAAGAACTATTTCCCGGCTGACGGTGACGCGCTCGATGCGGCTCGCGCCACGTCGCTCGCTGCCATCGCCGATGGCCTCCCCAAGCAGCAGGGACTTGCAGTGGGCGAGGCGGCAGCGGCCGCGATGATTGCACTGCGCACCGACGACGGCTCCGCCCCGCCGGAATTCTACGTGCCCGCATCCACCGCGGCCGGCGAGTGGCAGCCCACGCCGAGTTGTCCGCCGGCCGGCGGCGTGCTGCTGCAGTGGCGGAATCTGCGCCCATTCTCGATCGAGACCACGGATCAGTTCCGCGCTGCGCCGCCGCCGGCGTTGACGAGCAAGCGCTACGCGCGCGACTTCTGGGAGGTGCGCCTGGTCGGCGGTGTCGACAGCCGATTCCGGTCGCAGAGTCGCGCCGATGTGGCGCGGTTCTACGCGGCAGCAGCGCCGGTTCCGGTATGGAACGCAGCGGCCTCGCAGGTCGTCGTCGAGCAGGGCCGATCGACGTCAGAAAAAGCGCGGGCGCTCGCGCTGGTGAACGTAGCGATCAGCGACGCGCAGGCGACGGTGTTCGAGACCAAGTATCACTATCACTTCTGGCGCCCTGAGACGGCGATTCGCGGCGGCGATGCCGACGGCAACGTGCTCACGCGCGCCGATCCGGACTTCGTACCGTTCGTGGGGACTCCGTGCTTCCCGAGCTATGGCTCGGCGCACGGCGCATCGAGCGCCGCGGCCCGCGAAGTGCTCGAACGCATGTTTGGCGCGCGCCATCACTTCATCACGCTGACCACTCCGACCGTTGCCGACGTCGTGCTTCAATACGGCAGCTTCCGGCAGATGACCCGCGACATCGACGACGCGCGCGTGTATGGCGGAATTCACTTCCGCTTCGATCAGGAGGCGGGGGGCAAGATTGGCAGGCAGGTGGGAGCGTATGTGTGGAGGCATACGATGAGGAGGAGATAGGGAGTGACGTGAGTGACGAGGGTCACGAGGGTGCTGAAGACTCTTTGACCCTCGTCACTTCCGTGACCCCCGTGACTTTCGTCACTTGCCTCATTGGTTGTCGTTTCCAGTACGTCAACGATCTCCACAGCCACTCCGCCGGGCCGAAGCGGAAGCGCCGCAGCCACAGCGGGCTCCAGATCAGCTGCGCGATCCAGATCGCAGCCACGACGTAGTAGAGCTCATGGCGCTCGAGCTGACCGTACAGCGCGAGACCGGCGCCGGTGAACACGAACATGCAGATCACGCTCTGCGACAGGTAATTCGTCAGCGCCATCTGACCGGTGGCCGCGAACGTTCGCATCGCGCCCGACAGCGCCGGCATGTTGTACAGCAGCCCGATCAGCCCGATGTGCCCGAGCGTCATCGGAATGCGGCCGAGATCGTAGGTCAGGTACGAAGTGATGAGCGCCGCGACACTGAAGTCCGCGCTGACCAGGTTCGAGGTCTCGAACAGGTTGACGATCAGGCCGAGCGCGTAACCGCCGAGCATCATGCGTGCATAGACGCGCCGCGACGCTGCGCCGGTGAGCACGCCGAGCTTCAGCAGCGCCATGCCCAGCAGCATCATGCCGAGGCTTTCGAGCAGGCCGTGCTGAAAGAAGAACGAGGTCTCGTAGTGCCAGCTCTCCGGCGCGACCACGCCAAGCGCGCTGACGTAGCTCTTGCGCATGCGGCTCACGGTCTTGCCGAGCTCTTCGCGCGAAGGCTTGAACTCTTCGTTGATCCCGGCGAAGTGCTCGATTGCCTGCGCCTGGCGTTCGTTCAGTGCGTTGCCGTCCGCGCGGGCTTCCTGCGCCGCGGCGGCGGCCTCGCTCGCCTCGTGATAGCCATACCACTCGGTGACGGTCACAGCAGTCTGCAGGATCATGATGACCGCGGCTGCGACGATCAGCTTGCGCGGCGCGACGTTGCGAAACACGAACAGCAGCAAGCCGACGACGCCGTAGTAGTACAGGATGTCGCCGGGCCAAAGCAGCAGGTACGCATTCACCAGGCCGAAGACGATCAGCCACATCGTGCGCCGGAAAAACAGATCCGCGGGCAGCAGCCCCGGGTTGCGCGCAGCGTGGCGCTGCAGGAACAGCAGCGCGCCCGCGCCGAACAGCAGCGTGAAGAGGCCGCGCATGGTGCCTTCGAAGAACAGAGCGGCGATGCGCCACACGGCGAGATTGGCGCCTTCGCTGCCGCCCCAGTTGGTCGGATCATCGTAAGCCTGCGGCAAGCCGAAGCCGGTGACGTTCATGATCAGAATGCCGAGCACGGCAATGCCCCGGGTGGTATCCAGCATCCCGATGCGTTCTTCGCGCTCGGTGGGCGCCAGCGGGGTACTCATGGCGGGCTCAAGTGTGCGCGCACCGGCGCAGGAAAGTCATCTTGCCCACAGGTCCGTCCCTGGACGCGCGCCGACGTTCGGCGCGGAAGCAGGTCCGTTCGCCGCGAATCTTTGACCCCTCGTCGCGCCTCCGCTTCACTGCGGCCAACAACTTTCAGGAGACGGCCATGGGTCATTCGCTGTCGCGCTCCCTGCTGCTCGGTGCTGCCGCGGTTGTTGCCGCAACGGCAGGCGTCGCCCGCGCCGCCGACACGTTCCAGTTCGCCGACGTCACCGGCTGGTGGTCGGCCGAGCCCCAGTACGGCGGCGAGTCCTCGCGCGTCGTGCTGCATTTCCTGGAGGAGAACGGCAAGCAGGCAGTGCGCATTTCGCTGCTCGGCATCGGCGGCTATGAAGTGCCGATCGGCACGGTCTCCATCGACGGGATGACGCTCGACATGCAACCGTATCCGTTCCCGCTGCGCTTCGATCCGCGAGCCGGCACGCTCAGCGGCTACCTGGCCGAAGAGGCGGTACCGGTCTACAAGATCCCGGTCGAGTTCCACCGCATCGAGCCGCTGGCGAAGCCCGCGCCGCGCACGTGGGATTTTCCGCGGCCGCGCGTGCGCTGGACTTTCGATACCGGCGCTGCCGTGTGGGCCGGCATCGAGCGCGACGCTCAGAGCGGATTGATTTTCGTCGCGAACGACTCCGGCACGCTGCACGCCCTCGATGCGCAGGGCAGGGAGCGCTGGAAGTTCGCGACCGACAAGCCGATCAAGGCGCGGCCGGCGGTGATCGGCGACTGCGTCTACGTGGCCTCCGATACGGGCTTCCTGTATCGCGTCGACAAGCGCACCGGCGCGGAGCGCTGGCGCGCGAAGATCGATCGCGGCAGCCCGGAGCGCATTCCTCCCTACAAGGAGGGCTCACGCTGGGATCGCTACGGATCGAGCATCGTCGCGGATGGCAAGCGCGTCTATGTAGGCAGCCGCGACCACACGCTGTACGCGCTCGATCTCGCGACCGGCAAGGAACAATGGCGCGTCGAGTCGCAAGACATGATGACGGCGACGCCGGCCTTGTATCGCGACATGGTCTTGTTCGCGGACTACAAAGGCATCGTGCAGGCGGTCGGCGCGAGCGACGGCAAGGCGCGCTGGACTTACGACGCGAAGCTGCCGGTCGCCGGCGACCTGGTGGTGGATACAGATCGCGTGTTCGTCGGCAGCCGCACGTACGATTTGATCGCACTCGATGCCGCGAACGGCAAGGAACTGTGGAAGCATTACTACTGGTTCTCATGGATCGAGTCACCGCCGGTCGTGCGCGACGGCGTCGTTTATACGGGCTCGTCGGACGGCGTCGGCGTCTTCGCAATCGATGCACGCGACGGCAAGCTACGCTGGAAAGCCGCGGTGCCGGGCTGGGCCTGGCCGCGCACCGCGGTGAGCGACAAGCTCGTCGTCGCGGCGACGGTCGGCGCGGGCGCTTATCCCGGCGCGCGTGCCGGGTCGTTGGTGGCGATTGACCGCGCAACCGGCGCGATCCGCTGGCTGTACCTCGATCCCCCGAGCGCCGATACGGTGACGAAGAAGGCCGAGTGGGGCTTCGCAGCCGCTCCCGCGATGGCGGACGGCGTCGTCTACGCGGCGGACCTGCAGGGCCGTCTCTACGCTATCGACAGCGGGCAACAAGCCGGCGGAGGCTGAATGCGGCACAATGCGCCCCGCCTCCGCAGCATGGAGGCAGTCATCGGGGCAGTCGCACAGTGGGTTTGCAAGTCTCGGCCGCGCTCGTCATTTTCGTCGCCACCATCGTCATCAGCCTGATCGGCCTGTTCGCGTCGCCGAAACTGATCGATCGCAGCCTGTTCAGACCTTACTGGCTGACGCGCCGCAAGGAGTACGACACCGTCATCATGAGCGGCTTCGTGCATGCAGACCTCATGCACCTGATCTTCAACATGATGACGTTCTACTTCTTCGCATTTCCGCTGGAGCGCTACATCGGCACGGTCCGCTTCATCGTGCTGTACCTCGCGGGCCTGCTGCTCAGCCATGCGGGGACGTACTACAAGCAGCGGCGCAATCCGGAATACGCATGCCTGGGGGCATCCGGCGCGATTTCGGCGGTGCTGTTCGCGGCGATCGTGTATTTCCCGGAGCAGAGCCTGCTCATCCTGCCGATCCCGATACCGATCCCCGCGCCGCTGTTCGCGGTGCTCTACCTGGCTTACACGTACTACGCGTCCAAGCATCCGCACGGCCGGATCAACCATGACGCACACCTCGGCGGTGCCGTCACCGGCCTGCTGTTCGTCGCGCTGACGGAGCCGGCGGCGTACCGATATCTGGTGCAGTCGATTCTTTAGGCGGGAAATTCTGTACGCAGAAAAAGGGAAGCCCCGTCGCAGAAGGCGGGGCTTCGTGCCGCAGACCGTACCTTCAAAAAGAGTGCGCGATCTGCGGCGTTGGAAGAGCTTGGTTTTCGTCTTGCAACGATAACTTTGCTGCTTCCGAGAGCATGACGCGCGGGCATCCGCCAAGGTTCCGGTTGCCGCGGTCAACGGGCGCGCGCGCCTGAAGCATGATTGCGCACACCGGTCAACGCGGCGTTGCGTGGCTGCATCAAAACGATTAAATCGCTTGCGCTCGTGGGCGGACCGGCTTGCTTCTTTACAATATCGAGTGCTAGCGTCAGCGCCCTCTCTCGGGAGGTCGTCATGGATATAAGAACGTTTCGGACCCTGGCCGGTAGGAATCGCTACGCCCTGTTCGCCTCGGCGTGTCTGATCCCAGCCACATGTATACAGACCGCGTGGGCCGCTGAGCAGCAGCCCGAAGAAGTCGTGGTCACCGGCTCGCGCATTCGTCAGAGCCCGGTCGAGCAGACCGCGCCGGTGCAGACTACGACGTCCGCGGACATCGATCGCAGCGGCGAGATCTCGATCGCCGATTACCTGCAGCGGTTGCCGATCTCCGGCTCGGCCATCAATCGCTCCAACAACGCGAGCGGCAACCTCGGCTTCCCGCCCGATGGCGGCGGCATCGGCGCCGGCGCGAGCGAAATCGACCTGCGCTATCTGACGTCGAAGCGCGTGCTGGTGCTGGTGGACGGCAAGCGCTGGGTGCGCGGCTCGTCGGCGAGCGGCGTGTCCGGCGCCGTCGACCTCAACACGATTCCCACAGCTGCGATCGAGCGCATCGAAGTGCTGCAGGACGGCGCTTCGCCGATCTACGGCTCCGACGCGATTGCCGGCGTGGTCAACGTCATCACCAAGTCGTCCGCCCAGGGCTTCGAATTCGAGACGAACCAGGCCGCGTACGACGAGGGCGACGGCTACACGCAGGACTACAACCTGTCCTGGGGTGCGCAGGGCGACAAGACGCGCACGTTCCTGAGCGTCGGCTACTCGCGCCAGGATCCGGTGATGTCGGGTGACCGCGACCTGTCGAAGTGCGTGGTGTTCGGCGCGAACCCGTGCAACTTCGGCGGCAGCGGCGGCATCCCGCAAGGTCAGTTCGTGTTCGTCGATCCGCGCGGTGACGTGGACGGCGACGGTGAGGATGACGTTCTCGACCTCGTGCTCAACACCGGCGCGAGCGGCGCGAACTACGACCCGAACAACCCGGCCAGCGGCGACTGGCACAACTTCACGAACGACGACCGGTTCAATTTCCGGCCGTTCAACTACCTGAGCACGCCGAACCGCCGCGTCAACGTGTTCGGCAAGTCCTCTTACGATCTCGCCGACAACGTCGAGCTGAGCTTCACGGCATCGTTCACCAACCGGCGGTCGCACAACCAGGCGGCGCCGAACCCGTTGTTCATGGGCTCCGACGCCGGCGCCGGCTTCTATCTCGACAACGTGTTCATCCCGGCCGACCACCCGTTCAATCCGTTCGGCATCGACCTGGGACCGGACCCGGTCACGGGCGACAACAATCTGATCACGATCGCCCGCCGGCCAGTCGAGGCCGGGCCGCGCATCTTCGACCAGAACGTGGACAGCTGGATGCTGTCGGGCGGCCTGAGCGGCGACGTGCAGCTCGGCAGCCGCACCCACTATTGGGATGTGAGCCTGAACTGGGGGCGCAACGACGCTTCCCAGACCGGCCACAACATCTTCAACGCGCGCAAGCTGGCGCTGGCGCTCGGTCCCGTGGATGAGTGCCAGGCGGTGCCGGGCTGCGTGCCGTTCAACATCTTCGGCGGCGCCGGCACCATCACGCCCGAGATGCTGCAGTGGGCGACGTTCACGCAGAACGACCACAGCGATCAGGAGCTCAACGACATCGCTGCGAACCTTTCCGGCGAGCTGTTCGATCTGCCGAGCGGTCCGCTGGCCTACGCGCTCGGCTTCGAGTGGCGCAAGGAGACCGGTTCGTTCACGCCGGACTCGATCGCGCAAGCGGGTGAGACGGCCGACGTGCCTGCCTCGCCGACCGCAGGCGAAGTGAAGGTGAAAGAAGCGTATCTGGAGCTGCGTGCGCCGTTACTGGCAGACATCCCGGGCATCCAGCGCCTCGAGCTGTCGGGTGCGGTGCGCTCCTCAGACTACGACACCTTCGGTCGCGATGAGGTCTACAAACTCGGCCTGTACTGGCGCGTGTTCAACGACCTGTCGTTCCGCGCGAACTGGGCGGAAGGATTCCGGGCGCCGAACATCGGCGAGCTGTTCAACACCGGCTCGCGCTTCGACAGCTCGCTCGACGATCCGTGCAACCAGTACCTGACCCTGAATCCTGGCGCCGCCGCCAACTGCGCGGCGCTCGGCGTGCCGGGCACGTTCAGTCAGCTCAATCCGCAGATCAGCGTGCAGACCGGCGGCAATCCGGATCTCACGCCCGAGACTTCGGAGACCTACACGATCGGGCTCGGCTACAGTCCGTCGTGGGCGAAGAACGCCTCGTGGATCGAAGAGCTCACGTTCGATGTGAACTACTACGACATCAAGCTCGACAATGCGATCCAGGCGCTCGACGCTCAGGTGCAGCTCGACAACTGCGTGTCCTCGCTGTCGCCGTTGTTCTGCGACGGTATCGTGCGCGCAGGCGGCGGTGCGATCGTCGCGTTCGCCAATCAGCTGACGAACATCGGCCGCATCGAGACCGACGGTATCGACTGGACCATCACGTTGTCGACGCCGGAGTTCAGCTTCGGCGCGTTGCGCTTTACCTGGGCCAACACCTACCTCGGCGGCTACAAGGAGTTCACGCAGGGCGAGAGTGGCCTGGTCGGGACCGAGCTGGCGGGTATCGAGCTCGGCTCGCCGACCCGCGGCTACGTGCGCTACAAGTCGACGCTGGCGACGGATTGGCAGTTCCACGAGTTCGTCACGTCGCTGACGCTGCGTTACCTGAGCGACCTCCAGGGCGCCTGCACGACCAACGCACGCAACCAGAACCTGTGCAGCGACCCGCCGAACATCGACATGCTGGACTCGAAGGTGTACGCGGACGTGCAGGTCGCGTGGACGCCGACGTTCTTCGATCAGCAGGTGCAGCTGGCGCTCGGCATCAACAACGTGCTGGATGAGGATCCGCCGCCGTGCCGCGCCTGCGATCTGAACAACTACGACGGAACGGTGTATCCGGTGCCGGGGCGCTACATCCACGCCCGTGCTGCGATCAAGTTCTGATGGCGAAATCAGCTACAACGAGGTAATTGCCGGAAAGGGGCGCGATCGAGCGCCCCTTTCGTTTTCCAACTTCAGTGTTACATGCAGGGGACCAGGACATGTACCGAACGAAGACATTCGCCCGAAGCGTACTGGCCGTCGGGCTGGTGACGCCGGTGCTCGGCTTTGCCGCCACCGACGAAAGCATCATCGAGCAGATCATCGTTACCGCACAGAAGCGCGAGACGGCGTTGCAGGACGTGCCGTTTTCCGTCGCCGCGCCGAGCGGCGATCAGATCCGCAATGCCGGCGCGAGCAGTCTCGCCGAAGTCGGCCGCCTGGTGCCCGGTCTGGCGATCGCCGACCTCGGCCCGGGCCAGAGCCAGGTCGCAATTCGCGGCATCAGCGCGGGCCAGGTCGTGCGCGACCAGCCGGGCGTGAAGGCACAGGTCGGCGTGTACCTCGACGAGTCGCCGATTTCCGTCGCGCTGTTCACGCCGGACCTCGACTTGTTCGACCTTCAGCGCTTCGAGGTGCTGCGCGGTCCGCAGGGCACGCTGTTCGGCTCGGGCTCGATCTCGGGCGTGCTCCGCTACATCACTGCGCAGCCCGAGCTCGCCCAGTTCGGCGGCACCGTCGAAGTAGGCGCTTCGACCGGTACCGACAGTGAATTCGGCGGCTCGGTGAAGGGCATGCTCAACGTGCCGGTCGGCGACATCTCGGCGCTGCGCGTCGTCGGCTACTACAACGAGCTGCCTGGCTTCATTGACTCGGTGTACCCGGGCCGCGGCAAGCGTGAGGACGTCAACAGCGGCCAGAAGACCGGCGCGCGCGTCGCGTGGCTGATCCAGCCGACCGAGAATTTCTCGATCACGCCGCGCATCGTGTATCAGAAGCTCGAGACGGACGGCTATCCCCGCATCGACGCGTGGAACATTCTCGGTAATCCGTTCACGACGACGCAGCCGGCGGTCGATCCCGGCGAGCGCGGTCAGGTCACGCAGCTCGACGAAGGCTTGACGGACGAGTTCCGCCTCGGCGACCTCAAGATCGAGGCGAACGTCGGCCCGGTGACGCTGACCTCGATCAGCACCTACACGAACCGCGACGTGCTGGTGCTGCGCGACGCCAGTCAGCTGACCGGCAGTGTCACCGTGGACCTCGGCGGCGATCCGGACATCGTGCGGCTCAACTCGCCGCTCTACGATCGCACGCAGCTGGAAGCTCGCTCCCAGGAGTTCCGCATCAGCTCGAACGGCAACGATACGTTCCAGTGGCTATTCGGCACCTTCTACGAGGACGTCGACCGCAACTACGGGCAGACGCTGCCGACGCCGGGCTACGACGCGTTCTCGATCACCTCGCCGCTGGCTGCCGACAGCTCCACGACCGGCGCGCCGCCGGACACGCCTTTCTTCTCGCGTCTGAGCTACAACCTGCAGCAGTTCGCCGTATTCGGCGAAGGCACCTGGCGCTTCGCCGACCAGTGGGCGGCAACGCTGGGCGCCCGGTACTACGAGTACGACGAGGATCGCGTGCTCACGTTCGCCGGAGTCTTCTCGGCTGCGCTGGGCAACGACCCGGCACTCGTGACCAACGTGCCCGGCTCGGTCGACTCCGACGGATTCTCGCCGCGCGCCATCCTGTCGTATGACGTCAACGACGACGTGAAGATCAACGCACAGGTCGCGCGCGGCTTCCGGCTCGGCGGCATCAACGATCCGCTGAACGAGCCGTTGTGCGGCCCTGACGACCTGGCGTTGTATGGCAGCGTCTTCAGCCCGACGTGGAACGACGAGAAGGCGTGGAACTATGAACTAGGTGCGAAGACGCAGCTTGCCGGCGGTCGCGTCCAGTTCAACTCCGCGGTGTTCTATTCGGACATCGAAGACCTGCAGGCAAACGTCGATTCCGGCGCTTGCTCGTCGCGCATCGTGGTCAACGTGCCGAAAGCGCATACGCTCGGCGTGGAAGCCGAGCTGTTCGCGCGCCCGACGCCGAACTGGGACTTCGGTCTCGGGGCGACCTGGGTCGAGGCCGAGATCGACAGCAACGTCACCGGCATCGGCACCGAGCCGCTCGCAGGCATGCGCAAGGGCAATCGCATGCCGACATCTCCGGAGCTGCAGGCGACCGCGAGCGTTGGCTATAACCAGCCGGTGTTCAGCAACCTCGAAGGCTTCGGCGTGTTCACGGTGCAATACGTCGGCTCGTCGTTCACGCAGCTGGCCGACCAGGAG
>Ga0075428_100007525_pt1 | contig 12072 bp, 15 predicted proteins | sample RhiMetdeltSRZDD2_FD_75291 | JGI IMG/M metagenome (GOLD analysis project Ga0075428, IMG submission 75291) | Populus rhizosphere microbial communities from Tennessee, USA - Rhizosphere MetaG P. deltoides SRZDD2 | ecosystem: Host-associated > Plants > Roots > Rhizosphere > Soil | place: USA...
CGGCGCGCTCAGCAGCGTAGTGCCAATGATCGTCCGTGCTCGCCATGCTGCCGGCCTTGATGCACATCGTTCTACCCGCTAGTCGGAGAGGAATGATGGAGGCTCTCCGATCCAACTCGCGTTGGTCGGCCCTCGCACAGTCTTTCGTTTCGCACATCAGTATGTCTCATGCCTCAGCTCACGCGCGCCACAATCCCGATTGATAAGCAACGATGGCGTCGAGCCTCACCGCACATCGTTCTACCCGCTGGTGAGAGTTGGGTGAGGAGTTTTTTCGATCCAAGTAGTGACCAGCCCGATGGCAACAGGCGCCATGCTGTCGCTCAACGCGTCTTCATTCCACCCCCTAAGGGGATGGAAGATGGAGGAGCTTTCCGTTCTACCTAACGGTGGTCGGCTCTCGCTCAGTCTTTCGCATCGCACAACAGTAGAGCTTATCCGCAACCTCGCTGCACGCCAAAGATCCCGACGAATGGTAACCGTCCAACGACTGCTCCACCGCTGCGTCTGATGCGCATCCGTTCCACCCGCTATCGAGAGAAGAGAGTTGCCATGCTATAGTGGCGCCCTATGAAAAAAGACGACAACGATCAGTACAAGGTGGTGGCCACCAATCGGAAGGCCTATCACGACTATTTCATTGAAGAGAAGCTGGAAGCCGGAATGGTGCTGAGGGGCACGGAGGTCAAATCCTTGCGTGAGGGGCGCGTCAATCTACAAGACAGCTATGCGTCCGTGCATGACGAGGAGGTCTACCTCCATCACTGTCACATCAGCCCCTATTCGCATGGCAACATCATGAACCATGAGCCGCTTCGCGCCAGAAAACTTCTCCTGCATCGGAAGGAGATCAACAAACTCATCGGGAAGACACAGCAGAAGGGGCTCACGTTGGTCCCCCTCCGGATCTATTTCAATAAGCGGGGGCAGGCAAAAATCGAAGTCGCGCTCGCGAAAGGAAAGAAGCAGTACGACCGACGCGAAACAATCAAAGCCCGCGAGGCCGGCCGCGAAGTGGAACGGGCGATCAAAGGAAGGAAAGAGCGATAGAGGTTCCGGTGACGCGTCGACGGATGGTCGAACCAGACTCCGCAACATGCGCTGAGTGACCACGCCAATTGGAGTCTGAGTGCTAGTCGCTTGCGTCTCTGAGGCTGCGCCTAGGGCGTAGCTCAAAGCAAGGACCCCGCATGCGAGATCACGAATTGCTCGAACGATGGAGTGAAATCCAGCGCGAGCCGGCACCAGCGCCTCCATCCTCCCTGGACAAGGGATAAGCAGTCCGCGCCACTGGGGTTGCGAAGGCCACGCGTCACCTAAGTTCCCAGCGGCGTGATGCACCACGCAGAGTTCAGCCGCGCCCGCCATTAACTCTCCCACACAGACTCCCTGGGAATTTCCCACGTGTGGGCTTTCTTGTGGACGTAACCGCGCGGAGTTACGGGTAAACAATATCCATTCCTTTTGTCGAAGATATTACGACTTGACTTCGTTCTAACTAGAACTATTATACTGGCGTCAGAAGTGTTTGTTACGGAGGTGGATCATGAGAGCGTTCTTTGCGACCGACGATAGATGGACGGGTCTGATTCTGCGGCTGACGTTGGGGTTGGTGATGTTTCCACACGGCGCGCAGAAGTTGCTGGGCTGGTTCGGTGGATTTGGGTTTGACGGAACGATGGGGTTCTTTACCCAGAAAATGGGACTGCCCTGGATCATCGCGTTTCTGGTCATCATGGGAGAATTCTTCGGCAGCCTGGCGCTCATCGTCGGGTTCTTTACCCGATTTGTTGCAGCCAGTTTCGTGGTCATCATGGTAGGTGCGATTACGACTTCGCACTTGGCGCACGGCTTTTTCATGAACTGGTCCGGACAGCAGCAGGGAGAGGGGTATGAATATCATCTGCTCGTGATCGGGATGAGTGTGGCGCTGATGCTGACGGGAGCGGGGCAGTTATCAGTGGATCGCATGGTCGCGCAACGGATAGAGCGGTGATGGCGAAGGTGGAAGCGGAAGCGAAAGGTAACATGCTACGTTAGAACCTGCGATCCACGGAAGCGCACCGTCTCCAACGTTCAAGAGTGGGATAAGGTTTGAGAGGTGGCTAGAGTAGCCGGAGTGCCGGTCACCCATAGACCACAATTCGTCAATATGCTACGGACGAGAAAGTGTCTTTCAGATGAGAATGAGCGCATTGCTGCATTGCAGCGGGAAGGGGAGGTGACCGATGGCACATGTTGTCACAGATATCGTCCAACGAGAAAAAACCGTACAAGGAGTGTATCGAGCTGGTTCCACCCACATGGTGGGGGACGGGTTTCCGGTGAGAAATCTGTTTCCGAGCAATGATCTCGACCGTGAGGTCGATCCGTTCCTGATGCTGGACTACGCGGGTCCGCAGTATTTTACACCGACAGACCATCCGCGAGGCGTCGGCGAGCACCCCCACCGGGGCTTTGAAACGGTCACGATCGTGTACGAGGGAGTATTGGCCCACCGTGATTCCACGGGGAATGGGGGAATCATCGGTCCCGGCGATGTGCAGTGGATGACCGCCGCCGCCGGCATCGTCCATGAGGAGTTGCACGAGAAGGAGTTTGCCAAGGCAGGCGGAACGCTCCATGCGATCCAGTTGTGGGTAAATTTGCCCAAGGCCTCCAAGATGACCGCGCCCGGGTATCAAACGCTGCTGAAGAAAGAGATTCCTGTAGTCACTCTGGCAGACGGCGCAGGCGAGGTTCGAGTCATCGCAGGGGAACATGGCGGAGTGAAGGGGCCGGCCAAGACTTTTACGCGCGTGCATCTCTACGATGTCCGGTTGAATGCCGGTCATCGTTTGAAAGTGGATGTTCAGGAGGGTGACACGACCACCGTGTTTGTACTTCGTGGCCAAGTCGGGCTGAACTCGGCGCAGACGGCCAAGGAAGCCGAGCTGGCCGTCTATGACCGTGCCGGCACGTCGATCACGCTGGAAGCCAGGGAAACGAGCACGATCCTGATCCTCAGCGGAGAACCGATCCGGGAACCGATTGCGCGATACGGTCCGTTTGTCATGAATACGAAGGAAGAGTTAGTGCAGGCGGTGCAAGACTATCAGGCGGGCAAAATGGGACACCTTTCGTGAGCGACGTCGAGGTCTGCAGCCTTACACCGAGATACGTTTCACGAGGGACGAGCGACGGTTTTTATTGAGTCACAATGACACAACCGTCCACATTGAGGTGTATTCCGATATAGTCTGCCCGTGGTGTTATGTGGGCAAGCGGCGGCTCGAACAGGCGCTGGCCTTGCTCGAACCGGAAACGCGGTCATACGTGAGCTGGCGCCCTTTCGAGCTGAACCCGACCATGCCCGCCAGGGGCATGGACCGCAGGACATATTTGGAAGCGAAGTTCGGGAGTCTCCCCCGGGTGGAATCCGTGCTTGAACAGGTGTGGGAAGCAGGAAAACAATCGGGAATCGTCTTTGCGTTCGACCGCATGACGAGGGTGCCGAACACATTCGATGCCCATCGCCTGGTCTGGCTTGCAGAACAGCACAGCAGGCAGGAACAGGTCTCGAGGCATTCTTCCACGGATACTTCGAGGAGGGAATTGATCTCAGTGATCGGGATGCGCTGGCCGTCCTCGCAGAGGCGGGAGGTCTGGAGCGCCAACGTATCGCGAAGTGTCTAGAATCGGATCAAGGCGTGAAGGCGGTGCGCAACGAAGAACAGAAGGGTCTACAGCTCGGCATCCGCGGCGTCCCATACTTTCATCGTGATGGCCTGACAGGACTCTCCGGCGCGCAGCCGCCGGCGGTCATGGCGGAATGGTTACGGCAGAAAGCCGGAGCGCAGGCTCCCGCCTGATCCCTACATCATAGTGGAGGATCCGACCTGTGCGCCCCGGCAGGCGCGCCCGTACAGTGTTCTTGACTAAGCAAGGAGATCCAGGCGATGGCTGTCCAAGTCTACGGTTGCAATCATATCGTGATCGAGGTCACCGACGCCAAGAAGGCAGTCAAGTTCTATTCGGATGTCTTCGGTTTGAAAATGCTGCGTGGCGGTGAAGGCGCAGCCTGGTGCAAGCTCGGGGAGCATCAGTTCATGGCGATCTTCGAGGTCGAGACGCTCCAGCCCGATCGGGTGAAACATTTCGGGCTGATCGTTCGCGACGACAAACAGGTCAAAGAAGTGCGGAAGAAACTCGTCGGCAAGTACAAACTAAAGATGATACCGGGGTTTCGCTGCGACTTCCGAGATCCCTGGGGCAACCGGATTCAAGTCGGCGATCTTCATGATGAATCGCTGGTCTGGTTGCTCCCTTATCAAGAAGTGCAGAAATTGGGCATCACATTCAAGGACCAACATCAAACACAGAGGGAACACAGACCATGAGCGCTGCACATCTACAGCCACGGCTGGACGATCTCCTCAATCACATCCGGCAGGGAAAAGTGATTGAGGCGATGAATGAGTTTTACGATCAGGATACGCAGATGCAGGAGAACGCCAATCCACCGACGAAAGGACTGGCCGCCAATATCGCGCGGGAGCAGGAGTTCATGAACGGCGTCAAGGAATGGAAAGGGTTCAATGTGCTCGCGAGCGCCGCGGGAGACAACGTGACATTCTATGAGTGCACCATCGATTTCATCGCCACCAACGGGCAACCGGTGCATATGGAACAGGCCGTCGCGGCAAGATGGAAGAACGGTAAAATCGTGCAGGAGCGGTACTACTACGACACCGGGCGAAAGTAACGCCCGTGATGCGTATGCGACGACAGCGCAGGGGCCTGAGTGTATGAAAGCGGTTGGCCTGTATAAATCATTACCCATCGACCACCCCGAAGCTCTCCTGGACGTGGATGTGCCGAAGCCGATCCCCGGTGAGCGGGATCTGCTCGTGGCCATCAAGGCAATCGCGGTGAATCCGGTCGACTACAAAGTGCGCTCGAGATCCGTCACAGAGGCAACCTTGCGCATACTGGGCTGGGATGCAACGGGGATTGTCGATGCGGTCGGTCCGGGAGTCACTCTGTTCAAACCGGGTGATTCCGTCTATTACGCCGGGGACATCACCAGACCCGGATGTAACGCGGAGTATCACGTGGTGGATGAGCGGATCACCGGCCGCAAGCCAAAGTCCCTGGATTTTCCACAGGCGGCCGCGTTACCCCTGACGACGATCACAGCCTATGAAGCGTTGTTCGACCGTCTCGGCATCGACGTGGAGGGTCGGCATCGTGGCCGGACCCTGTTAGTCGTGGGCGGAGCGGGAGGAGTCGGCTCGATCGGTATTCAGCTCGCCAAGCTGGCGGGGATCACCGTGATCGCGACGGCATCGCGTCCGGAAAGTGAGACATGGGTGAAACAATTGGGGGCCGACGCCACGATCGATCATCGCCGTCCGTTCCATTCCCAACTTGACTCACTGGGATACCGGTACGTCGATTATATCGCCATCTTCAACAATACCGATCAACATTGGAATCAAGTTTGCGATGTCGTGGCCCCGCAGGGGCGTATCACGTCGATCGTCGAAAATGAGGGCGCGCTCGCTCAAGATGTACTCAAGCAGAAGAGCGCCCTATTCGCCTGGGAATTCATGTTTACACGATCCATGTACAAAACCGACGATATGATCGAACAACACCGGTTGCTCGACCGTGTGGCGGAGTGGATGGACGCCGGTAAAATGCGAACCACGGTCAAGGAAGTGCTGTCTCCGATCAACGCGTCTAACCTACGGAAGGCACATGCGGTGCTCGAAAGGGGACAGACTATCGGAAAGATCGTGTTGGAAGGTTTCTAGCCGGCATGGTGTAACGAAACGACGACGGGAAGGGAACGATGAGATTAGATGGAAAAGTGGTGTTGATCGCGGGTGGTTCCGGAGCCTTGGGGCAGGTGATCGCTCCCGCCTGTGTGGAGGCAGGCTCCAAGGTGATCACGGTAGATCGGCATCCTCCGTCGATTCAACGCAAAGGCATTGTTGCCATGACCGGCGATGTTACCGACCAAGCGGACACACGGCGTCTCGTGACGGACGTGATTCAGAAAGCAGGCCGCCTCGATGTCCTCATCAACCTGGTCGGTGGCTTTGCAGAGGGTCGTGTTCAAGATACCGACGCCACGGTGTGGCAGCGGATGTTGACGATGAACCTGACTTCAGGATTTCTCCTGTCCCGCGCCGTGCTGCCGGCGATGACACAGCAACGAGCGGGACGGATTCTCCACATCGCAGCCAAAGCCGCAATCGAGCCGTTTCCCGGTGCAGGAGCGTATATTGTCGCGAAGTCGGGTCTCGTGGCGCTGATCCGGACGCTGGCTTTGGAATTGATCGGTTCGGGCGTAACCGTCAACGGCGTTCTGCCCAGCACGATCGATACGCCGAGCAACAGAAAGAGCATGCCCGATGCCGACCCATCGAAATGGGTCAAGCCGGAGTCGATTGCCGACCTGCTTCTGTTCCTGGCGTCCGAGGAAGCAAGCCAGATCAACGGCTCATTGATTCCGTTAGGATGACCTCGGGAGTAACCATGAAAGCACATTATCTCGGACATGTGGTGTTTTATGTGAAGGACCTGCAACGGTCATTGACGTTTTATCGTGACTTGCTGGGATTCAAGGAAGTGGGCCACATTTTCAACGGAGCCGCCGCAGCGCTGACGTCCGGGCGAACCCATCATGAGCTGTTGTTGATCCAAGTTGGGGATGCCCCGGGACCCCCGGCGGGACGACGCCGCGGACTGTATCACATCGGGATCAAAGTGGGAGATAGCTTGGACGAGCTGAGGGCAGCCAAGAAAGAGTTGGAACAGGCCGGCGTATCTATCGACGGCATGAGCGATCATACCGTCAGCCAGAGTCTCTATTTGCGGGATCCCGACGGCAACGAAGTAGAGCTGTATGTCGATGCCGACGAGTCGATCTGGAAAGACAATCCAGATGCCGTCGTATCGCCCATCAAGCCGTTGCGCTTATAGACAAAGAACGGCTTCGTCGTTCAGTCATCGAGGCGGCGCGTCTTGATGTCGTTTAAAAACAACTGGTATAAGCAAGAAACCCCGCATTGGTTACCTACATGAAAACAGGAACCTATTATGGCACAAAGGAGGAGAAGCACATGCTGAAGAGAATGGTTCTCGGTAGGATCAGTCTAAGCCTCTTGATGCTGGCGCCCTATGCGCTGGCTGACCAAGGAGGGAAGCACGGCCCAGGAGGAACGCACGGCAAGGGGACACACATGAAGGTCAGCGGTGTCGTCTCCAAGGTGGAACCGAAGTACATTACCGTTAAGACTACATGGGGATCCCTGCTGCTTACCTCTGATACCAGTTCCAAGAATCTCGAAGTGGGGGAAGAGGTGGAGATGACGGTGAATGAAAACAATACCGTGATCGATGTCCATCGGAAGGGAGATCCGGCCCACGCGCATCGTTTCGTCACCGGCAAGTTGGTCTATGTAGGGAAGATGAAGAAGGAGATCAAGCTCTGGACACCGGAAGGTGAAAAAGTTTTCCCGCTCGACCGGCTTGAGACTAAAACGGGTGGAATTGAGGAAGGCGCGTTGGTCACGGTGGAACTGAATGAAGCAGGGACTGTGATCGATCTGCATCGCATGACTGTGGAAATGAGTATCGATGAGCATCCCCACACGAAGTCGGGCGATCACATCACCGTCAATGGAGTCGTGACGAAAATCCAGTCCGGAGTGATTTACATCAAGAGCCCGGTAGGACAATACACCGTCAACGCCAAGACTGCCCCGGCCGATGCCGCCGTCGGCGATGAGGTGACATTGTGGCTCAATGAAGAAAATATGGTGATCGATCATCATGGCAAACACAAGAATATGGCAGGGACGCACCGGCAGATTATGGGCAAACTGATTTATGCCGGTCTGACGAAGAAAGAAATCAAACTTTGGACACCGGAAGGGGAGAAAGTGTTTCCGCTGGAGCGGATGGAAATCAAGACGAAGCCGATCGCTGAAGGCTCGATGATTATCGTTGAATTGGATGAGAAGGGAACCGTCATCGATCTTCGAAAGGCTGAATGAGTCGAATCATGGAAACTGGCGTGCGTATGTCAATTGGTATGCGTGCGCCGGCCACATACCGTCGATGACCATGCCGTATCCTCTTCGAAGGGAGGCATTATGTTGTCCCCAACACTTCATATTACCTGCATACTTGTCATTCTCTCCGCGATAACCGGTTGTACCACCGCCCCACCGGAAGACGCCGCGCGCAACACCCCAAGCCAACAAGACTTTGCTTCCGCGGCGAGAGAATATCGTCACCATGCGGCGGAGTTGCGGGAGATGGCGCGACGCCGGCAGATTGAAGCAGATGTCTTGGCGCAAAAAGAAAACCCGGACATGGAGAAAGTCCAAGCGAAACGGGAGCTAGCCAAAGATCTCCTGGAGGCTGCCGATCAATCTGAGGCCAAAGCGCGGGACCTACAACGAAAAGTACCACACGGAATGGTGCAATAATTTTCGCACTGCTATCCAGTTGAACTAAATACATCGAACCCCTACAGTCCTAAGAGGCGGCCGATCCTCATCATGGCGCCAGCCTTCCGATCTCCTACGTAACACCTGACTAATCGCAGGCAAGATACAGAGCTAGTCGGGGTCTCGATGGCATGTACGGATCATGGTCCGGAGAAACGGCTCACCGATCCGGCCGGTGGCTCGGCTGGTCGCGATGACATGTGTCCTCGTCCGTACAGGAAGAAATATTAACTCAGAGGAGATACACCGTGAAGATCGCACTGATCGGAGCAACCGGGTTTTTCGGATCGGCAATTCGATCGCGGCCATGAAGTCACCGCCATCGTGCGGCACCCGGAGACGTTACTGCCACATGCGAAACTTCGTCCTCAGAAAGGAGACGTCTACAACACCGACGAGGTAGCCCGTTTGGTCGCAGGTCATCATGCCGCCATCAGCGCCTTCAATCCGGGATGGAGCAATCCTGATATCTACAAGCAACAAGTGAAGGGGACAGAGGCCATCATCAGGGGCGTGAAGCAGGCCGGCCTGAAGCGATTGCTGTTCGTGGGTGGCGCAGGCAGCTTGGAAGTCAAACCAGGAGTCCAGGGAGTCGATACTCCAGAATTTCCGAAAGATTGGAAGCAAGGCGCCCTTGCCGCACGAGAAGCGCTGAACATGCTCCGGAAGGAAACCGGCCTGGATTGGTCATTCCTTTCTCCTTCGGCGGATTTGTCGCCGGGGCAGCGCACCGGTACGTTCCGGCTCGGGAAGGACCAGTTGCTCAAGGATGCGAAGGGAGAAAGCCGCATCTCGGTCGAAGATTATGCGATGGCGATGATCGACGAAGTGGAGAAGCCGACGCATATCCGGCAGTGCTTTACGGTGGGCTATTAGCCATGGAACGTGCAGACTTCTTCGCAGGCGCGCGCGCCGAATAAATCGAGGAGGACAACATGACCGAGGTCATCATCATTCCCAATAACAATGGTCCGTATCAGGTCAAAGGCAAGTTCAAAATCATGACCGAGGGCGGCCGGGAGATCGCGTCTGATGGAGACGAGACCTGGCTCTGCCGGTGCGGGCAGTCGGCGAATAAGCCGTTCTGCGACGGCTCACACAAAAAGGCCGGCTTCAAGAACAACCTGGACGAGAAGTCGTGATTGCCACGAGCGATCGTGCGCAAAGCTTATGCTCACAGCACGACGACCGCTTGCTGACGCTGGATGATACGGTAGAGTTCTTCAATCTCATCTTGGAGCTGAAGCTGAATGATCAGGAGAAAAAGGACTTGGTTGCCTTCCTTCGGACGCTGTAAGACTTCCGAATGAAGGAAGGACAACCCAAGTGACCTCGATCGAGAGGAAGAATTCCTCACATGGCCAACAAATGTGCGCATCCCGCGTGCAGCTGCATCGTTCCGGAAGGGAGAACATATTGCAGCGATAAGTGCGCCTCCGGCAATCCCGGCAACGCCAAGTGCGGCTGCGGACATCTTGCCTGCAAAGGGCGATGATAGGTCAAGAAGTTGGGCAGTTGAATGGATATTGTTGCCGATGACGAGGGGATGGGAGTTTACACCGAGGGGAAACGAGGCCGGTCGTTAAACGCCAATGGGCATGTTCGATACTGAAACGTGAAGGGAGCAGAATGGAGATGCGCCGGCCATTCGTTGGTCTGCTGTGCGTGACGCTATTCCTGATTCTCTCGCCCGGGTGCGATGAAGTCACCGATCCTTTGCCTGACGGTCAGACCCATATCTTGAAGCAGGGGTTCCGCAACACCAATCCCGCGTTTGCTCCGCCCAGCTTTTGGGACCGTTTGACCTATATCCCGTCGCGAACGTGGACCACGACCGTTCATTCACGAACCGTGAATTTGCCACGCGTTGAAAACGACGGCAGTGCCATCAAGAACAATCGAACGGACGCCACTGTGACCTGGGTTGGACATTCCACAGTCCTCATTCAGCTCGGTGGCGTGAATATCCTGACCGATCCTCACTGGTCCGTTCGAGCGAGCCCCGTCACCTTTGCCGGTCCCAAGCGGCTGATGCCTCCCGGGGTGCCGTTGGAACAGCTGCCGCCGGTTGACCTCGTCCTTATCTCGCATGATCATTACGATCATCTCGATGTGGACACTGTTCGGCGGCTTGCCCGGCTTTATCGCCCGCTGTTTCTTGTGCCAGGCTTAAAGGCCCGGTTTGCGGAGCTCGGCATCACGGAGGTGGAGGAACTGAATTGGTGGGAAGATCGGCAAGTCCATGGGCTGACGGTGACCTGCCTCCCGGCTCAGCATTTCTCAGGGCGTACGCTGTGGGATGGAAATAGCCGGTTGTGGAGTTCATGGGCCGTGACTGGAGAGAGGAAGCGGTTCTTTTTTGCCGGGGATACAGGCTATTACCCTGGCTTCGCGGGAATTGGCCATCGCCTGGGTCCTTTCGATCTAGCGGCTATTCCCATCGGGGCCTATCTGCCGCCTGCGATGATGAAGATGACTCATGTCACGCCCGAAGAAGCCCTTCAGCTCTTCGGTGACATCAAAGGAGAACGTTTTGTGGCCATACACTGGGGAACGTTTGACATGACAGAAGAACCGGTCGAGGAGCCGCCCCTGCGTTTGGAAACTGAGGCCCATCGACTGGGGCTCGACCTTTCCAAGGTGTGGATACTGAAGCATGGAGAGACGCGTGGATGGTGATGAAAAGTTCGCTCACTGTTCGATAGTAAGGAGGTCTCTTTTTATTGTAGGAACAGCGATGTATCGTTGTCACACGACTGTGCGGTTGTTCTTCGGTCAGGGAGGTGAGGTATGACCTGTCCACACGTGGCTGTTCTTAAGCCAGTACCTGCTCGTACTCTAGGGTGTGAAGAATGCCTAAAAACCGGATCGTCCTGGGTTCATCTACGCCTCTGCTTGAACTGTGGTCATGTCGGTTGTTGTGACAGTTCGCCAAACCGTCACGCTACGAAACATTTCAAACACACGGCCCATCCGGTGATGGCCTCCTTCGAGACCGGCGAGCGGTGGGCTTGGTGTTACATCGATCAGACGGACCTGGAAGTACCGAAGCTTGTCACGCCGCACTTGCGGTAATGAGGCATGGGTAATGCCTTCGAGAAGGTCGGATTAGCCATGATCGATCTCGGCGGATTGGCGAGCGGCGGAAGGCTGCAACAGTTTCCCAGCGGAACGCTGCCGACGCTGAGCTTGGTCAAACTAGGCTGAGATCGTCAACGAGATCATTGTCCGCCCCACGGCCGGCACTCAGTGAGCCACCGTGCAAGGGATATGGAAGGAGCTAGCTATGGCAGAACATGATCTTTGGTCCATTGCCTTCCCCACGCTGGAGGAAGCCCAAATCGCCGAACTGAGCCGGTGCCTCGAGGCCACGACGACATCGTATCGGGATGGAGAAACACTCTTCGCGGTCGGCCAGCGAGACTTCAAATTCCATGTCATCGAGTCGGGCGAGGTCGAGATCATGGATTACTCCGGCGACGTGCCGAAAACGGTCACGATCCATCGAAAAGGAGGGTTCACCGGCGATATTTCGCATTTGACCGGCAATCCCTCGGTCGTCAGT
>Ga0075428_100007526_pt1 | contig 12072 bp, 10 predicted proteins | sample RhiMetdeltSRZDD2_FD_75291 | JGI IMG/M metagenome (GOLD analysis project Ga0075428, IMG submission 75291) | Populus rhizosphere microbial communities from Tennessee, USA - Rhizosphere MetaG P. deltoides SRZDD2 | ecosystem: Host-associated > Plants > Roots > Rhizosphere > Soil | place: USA...
GTGCGGTTGTTCTTGCATGGAGTGATCACCGGGATTTCATGAATCGAAAAGGAGGAGCGCGATGACGACGCCGTTCGTCTTTCAATCCGAAGTGGGAGCGGTCCGCTCGACCGGCTATCGAGCAGACGACCTGGAGTCATTCATTCATGGGTTGGAGCGCGTGAGCGGCTCCTCGATTTACTATCACTTTTTCCGCAGCACACTGACGCGGCACTTCATGAGCGCCGACTTCGTACACGATTTCGCCCGGTGGGCGCTGGTCAGCCTCAGCTTACCGCCTTTGGCCGAGCGCTTGGCCCAGCTCGACCCCGTGGATTTTGTGTCGATCCGGGAAGCGCGCGAGCGGTTGATTGCGGCCACGCGCGGCTTCATGGGTGGCGTGGGGGAATGGATGATGGTCCGGCCCAATGCGCCTTTTTATTTCTTGCAGCAGGATTCCTTGATCTTTCCCACCGGTCAGGTGGCCAATACGGTGGATGAGCTGGCGGAAGCACTGGGCAGTGTGGGGAATTCATCCATTTACTATCACTTGATTCAGGCACCCATCCGCCTCGGACGGCGGGAGAACGATTTCTCAGCCTGGCTGGACGGTTGGGGAGAGACCGAGCTCGCGCAACAAATTCGCACGCTCAACGTGTACCGATGGTCGTTACCGGCGACACGGAATCATCTCGTCGATCTCGTGCGGGGAACCGTATCCAAGACGGGAGGGAGAAGATCATGAAGCAACCTGCCACCGAGTCTCGCCCCCAGCCCAAGCTCGACGACTACGCCGCCGTGGCGGGTAAGGCGGAGATCGATGAAATCCGGCGTTTAGGTGAGCACTTGAAGGGTTTTCGACTCCAGCACATCAACAGCACGCGGGTGGGGGGCGGCGTAGCCGAGCTCCTGACCTGCAAAGTACCGATCATGAACGAGCTGGGAATGCGGGTCATTTGGGATGTTCTCGAAGGAACGCCTCCGTTCTTTGACATGACCAAACGACTTCACAACGCACTACACGGTGCGCCGGTGTGGCTCGACCGGGAGTCGTGGCGCGTCTACGAAGAGATCACGCTCAAGAACCACGCCTTGCCGAAGAACGATGTGGATCTCGTGATCATTCACGATCCGCAGCCGGCCGGGCTCGTTCAGTTCCGCAGCGAGGACGTGCGCTGGCTCTGGCGCTGTCACATCGATCTCTCCGCCGCGGACGTGGCGGCGTGGGCCTTCCTGCGTAAGCGCGTCGAGCGGTTCGATGCCGCGGTGTTTCATCTGCCGCAGTACACGAAGGATCTCATGATTCCACAGTATCTGTTGCCGCCTGCGATCGATCCTTTGAGCCCGAAGAACGAGGAGATTCCAGACGCAGAAGCCAAGGCGATCGTGGCGGGTCTGGGCGTAGATCCCGAGCTGCCCATGGTGCTTCAGGTGTCCCGGTTCGATTACCTGAAGGATCCGTTTGGCGTTCTGGAAGCGTATCGTCTCGCGACGGGGGCCGAGGCATCACAGCTCGTTCTAGCCGGCGGCGCGGCCGACGACGATCCGGAAGGTGCCGAGGTGTATGCAAAGCTCGCCGATCGGGCGACGGACGTGCCGAACGTCAAGCTCCTCAATCTTCCCCCCGACAGCCATCGCGAGATCAACGCGTTGCAACGCGTGGCGCGGGTGGTGGTTCAGAAATCGATCCGGGAAGGATTCGGATTGGTGGTCGCGGAAGCAATGTGGAAGGGGAAGCCCGTGATCGGCAACTCTGTGGGCGGGATTCGGGAGCAGATTCTCCACGGCGTGACCGGATACCTCGTGCATAGCACCGAGGGGATGGCGTTTCGTATTCGCCAGCTCCTCACCAATCTCGAGCTCAATCGCCAGCTTGGTGAAGCGGCCAAGGAAAACGTGCGGGCGAACTATCTCCTGCCGACCTCGCTTCGGCGCTGGATGGCGTTGTTCCTGGTCATGCAGCGGGGAGCGGTAGGGGTGGAGTATCTGGAGAACGCGGAGAAGTAGTGACGCGACGCCGGCCTGGCATGCTGCCCTCGATCTGGCCGAGCGTCAGTGACCGCGTCCCAGCACCGTCACCTTGCGGACCAGTTCGCGTTGACCGATCCTTGCCCTGATGTAGTAAATACCGCTCGGGAGCGCTTCCGGTCGCCAAGTGCGGCTCACGTAACCAGTGAGCCACTCGTCCGAGATGGGGCGCGCAACTACGCGGCCGGCGATGTCGTAGACGGTGACGCTCACCGGAACGCCGTGATCCAGCGTCAGATCGAGATTCACATCGCTCCGGGCCGGATTGGGCCACGGATCCATGAGTGCAACCCCGGGCGCGGGCGTTCCGGGGACAGCGGTGGTTACGAACGAGTTCGCGAATACGTAGACGCGTCCACCGTCGTACCCGGTAAACTCCAGGTCTTCGCTTGCCCCCGCAAACAGATCCGTGGGTCCAGGGCCGTCCAGCCGCCCCGCCGCGACAACCCGGCCCAACCGTCTGCCGGGACTATTTCCCACCAAATACAGGTCCTCGATGAGGTCGACCGTACTGCCTCCGTAAAACACGGAGACGCGACCGGCATCCGTGCCGCCGGTGTCGTCTGATGAATCACCGAGCATGAAGTCGTCGACTCCGTCGCCGTTCACGTCACCCGCGCCGGCCACGCTGACGAAATTACGCGCGAGGATCAGATCCGCGGTCGCGTTAGGAGAGTGTCCTCCAAAGAAGACTTTAGTATGGCTCTTCTCGCTGGTGATCAGGTCCGAAAAACCGTCGGCGTTCAAGTCCCCGGCGCTCGCGGCATAGGTGAGACGCTCATTGCTGCCGGGGCCGAGAATGGTGAGGTCGGCGATCGTGTCGAAGGCCGGCCCTCCGAACCATACATAGACGGCACCCGCATCGGTTCCGCCGGCGTCGTTGTACGGAGCGGTTGCGAACGCGTCGGGAGATCCATCGCCGTTTAAGTCCCCGGCGCTTCCCACCACATAGCCCAGCTGGTCGCCCGCGGCCACACCCGTGAACACGCGGTCCGGGACTGCGTTCGGCGCGTTGCCGCCGTAGAAGACGTAGGCGCGCCCGACGGAGCCGGTTCCGTTTCGGTACATTGGCGATCCCACGATGACGTCATCGAAACCATCGCCGTTCACTTCCCCAAGCGGGGCGACGGAAGTCCCAAACCATGTGCTGAAGCCGGTGGCCTCTCCGGTCAGGGTGAGATCCGGCGTCGCGTCGAGCGATGGTCCGCCATAATAGATGAAGGCCTGACCGGGAGCTCCGGCGTACCGCGCTCCGACGATGAGGTCGGCGTAGCCGTCGCCGTTGAAATCGCCGGCCGACGCGACGCTGATCCCAAACCACGCGCTAGTGGCGAGCGGAGAGGGGAGTACGAGATCGGGCACCGAGTCGATGCCGGGTCCCCCGAAAAAGAGATAGGCCTGTCCATGACCGCTCAGGCTGGGGTAGTAGTTCGCTCCGACGATGAGGTCATCGAGGCCGTCGCCGTTCACGTCGCCCGCGGAAGCAATAGAGACTCCAAACGTGTCCCCATCGCCTCCTACGGGATCGATGAGGAGGCGCGACGAGATCGGGGCCGCAGTAGCCGCATGCGCTCCGATCACGAAGACAAGGGTGAGCGAAAGGGTGAGGGTAAATTTCGGGGATTGGCCCCCAAGCAGTTGGGATACGAGGCAGGCGCGATGCATGAGGCACCTCCGCGCTAGATGGAATCCCCCTTGAGCCAGGCCTGGAATCTAACATGTGATCGCGCTTGGGGGAGCAGAAAAAGGAACAGGGGTGCCGCCTCGCCTGAGACGGCACCCCCGCTTTCCTCCCGAAAGATTCCATGGAGCCAATGGTCAGCTTTGATGTTCGCTCCCTGAATCCTGGCGAGGAATGGCTACTTACTTGTTCGGCACTGTCTCGATGTTGTCACACGCCTGGAAGCCAGGGCCGGCGAGACACAGCTGGGTGTCTCCCGCCTTGAGTCCCGTGCTTTGGATCGAGAAGTTCAGCACGATATCCGGGTAGCCGTCGTTGTTAACGTCCGCGACATGGCCCTTGCCCTGTGGCTGGGCACTCGTGGCGGACCCTTGGGCGCTGAGGCTCAGGGCCGAGATGGTCACCCCCTGGACATCAAAGTCGGCCGCGCCCAGCACTGCCACCGGAATCATGCCGTTGGAGTTCGGGTTCACGACATTACGCGCTGACCCGGGTCGAACATCGATTCTGACGTCCGCGGCCTGGGCCGGCACTTGGACCAGAAGAAGAACCGCGAGAGTGAGCAGGACGGAAAGCGCTAAAACGCTTCGTTTCATGTTGCAGCTCCCTATGCGTTATGAGTTGGGTGGATAAATAAAAGGTCGACCCTTGGATCTCGACGAGACGTATGCAATTGTCCGATCCAAAGGGTCTCCTTCGACGGACGGACTAGGGGTTTACTCCGGTCAGGTCTCCAAGAATTCCCCGAACGCCATTCCAAAAAATGTCTATCTGAAAACTTGTTGAGAGGCAGCACCCTGATCAGGAAGCATGCTTCGGGTGATTTATTTCGAGATCCTCAAATCACCGTGACGTTAATTACTACGAGGGGACCACTCGAAGCTCAAAATGTGCCTAGTCGCTGAACCTGAATCGAATCAGTGCGACCAGGGAAGATCCCGCCCACCTAATCATGGGGTGAAACGAGTTTTGAGGGATCCCCAAGTGGAACACTTAACGGCAACTCCGGTTTGACCGCACCCAGGAGTTGTAAACGCACCCATTAGAATCAGTCCAGTAAGAGCTGGAGAATTACTGGCGACACTATAGTCATCGAGCCCTGATCTGCAAAAAATAGGATCGGCAAGGATTTGATTGGAATTCCAAATAGAAAACGACAAACACTGTCAGCATCTCAGGCCGCCCATAAACCCGCCTTAGGAGTTTTTTCTGGACTCGCATGTCCCATAGGGGTAGTCTGCGATTTGCACCTTGCGCGACCCCTGCTTCATCGGTCTCACTCGGGCTAAGGGAACGAGAGCGCATCTGCCTCGTTGAGAGGGGGCTGACCTGATGAAATGGCCACTGGTGCTGGTTTGCCTTTTTCTGCCTAGCTTTGTGACCGCTCAAACGACCTCCGAGGTGTCTCAGATCGTTTCGAACAGTAACGTTGCCGCAAAGCTAACCGGGAATCTTGTTCTCCACTCCCAAACGGGCAGGGCAGTCAGAATTGCTCCAGCGACTCCGTGCAGCTCAGGCGAATCTAGCTTGAATACAAGTGGTACACCGGGCGTTTTGTACGACCTTTTCGTCCAATTGCAAGACGTAACCGCCGACACTCCACCTGATGCGATCACTTTTAGCATCGACTATGAACGGGCAACCCAAAACGAAGGACTGGAGATCGTTGCCTGGGAATCTCTTGCTGGGGTTCAAGTTCAACATTCAAATGCGCAGGGAGAGGATTGGCCGGCACCAGGCTCAAGCATCACATTGGTGATCGGGGATGAGAGACCTGTCACACGTTCCTCGCTTGACGCGTCCGGGCGAGGAACTCGGGCGCTGGGGAGGTTTCTCGTTCAAGCTAATGGTGAGGCTGTCATGCGTTTTACCACGGATGTATCAGCATCGGACGGGATTGGGTCAATGAAGGCCCCAATTGAAATCCATGACCCTACAGGATTTCAGTCCCTAACTTCTCCCGACCATGTAGGTGAAATCGCTTTCGGACAAGCAGCAACGGGCTATGACCCATGCCAAGGAAGTGTCTCCGAAACGAAAGCGACAGAAGTGCTCCTGGGGCCTCAAAGGCCCCTAGCAGTCATCGGGCAGCGTAACCCCTTTGAGAGGCGTGTCGAATGGACTGTGATGAGTTCCAAAATTCGAACTGCCAAGGTGGCCCTTTATTCGGTCTCGGGGAGGATAGTTAAACATTGGGAGTCCATTCAGCTCGGCCAAGGGGAAACCAAAGTCGTGTGGGATGGGCTCGACGAATCGGGCGCAAGAGCATCGTCTGGGGTGTATTACCTTGAGGTTACCAGCGGGGACGGTTATAGGGTCGTGACTAAGGCTGTCCTTGTCAGGCAGTAGTCCAAAGGGGTGAGTTTACTCATGAAATTCCGAACTCTGGTGGGACTGCTAATGGCGGTGCTCTGTTTGACACGTTTCGCTTATGCAAGCCCAGATAATGGACCGAAGATTGCCGGTCATTTGCTCGCGTATACAACGAAAGCTATCTGCAGCGCATCGGCAGCAAGGCCCCCGTGCAACCCAGGAGAAACTCATTTGAATACACACGGCAACTTAAATACGTCTTACAACCTCTATCTTGTGGTGGCTGATGCTGACTCATCCGCCGGGGTTGCAGGAGCTGCCTTCGGAATCGATTACAACGGTACTCCTGGGGTAGGAATGGATACATTCTCTTGGATCTTATGTGCGGATGCTGAATATTCGGGTGGTCCCCAAGGCGTATCCTGGCCTGCTTCAGGATCGGGAAACCTGATCGTTTGGGACCAGACCGTCCATTGTCAAAAGACAGGTGCAAGTGGTGATACACATGGTGACGTAACCGCTGTTCTGGGTTCAATCTACGTTTATGCCTACAGCAATGACCTGTTCAGCCTAGTACCGCGCAGTTATGTCCCGGCTCCAGATTTGAGCGTGGGCACTTGTGCGCCAGTAGAGGTTCCATTGAACTTCCCAAGTGGAGTTGGAAAGGTCGGATTTGGCACAAGCCAGGGAGTTGACCCATGTCAGTAACACGTTCTCGGAGGGCCTTGAGGTCCGTCTTAGCTCTATTCATCCTGATTGTCCCGGCAGTCAGCACGGCGGGAATAGGAACGCAATCTAAAATACCGGCCATTCTTATTGCACCCCTGCCAAAGTTATCTGAAAAGACCGAAATCTACATTGCTACCGAACAGAACGTCCCGTGGAGTGGAGCAATCGTAAGCTTGGTCTTCCCTCCGGAGGCATGTGATCTCTTGATCCTTTGCGGATCCAGCTACACGAATTGTCCGAAAACTTTCACGGATACGACTGATGCAAGTGGAAAGGCTACATTTTACATCCTCGGAGGCGGATGTTGGGGGAGCGGATATGATTCGACCCTAACATGGGTGCACGAATCTCTTCCCCCGTCGTATCTGGTTCAAGTTCTGGTGAATAATCAGCTTGTTGCGGTACGAGGTGTGCGCTCAGCTGATGCAGTTTACAACATACAGGCTGGCCCATTACTCACAGCCTCCCAGCTCTGGCGCTCATCTCCCAAAGACTGTCCCGGCTGGGCCGCCGTTGAGTTGAATGACATCTTATTCCACACGAACCCCATTAAATCGGGAATATTTAGCCCTTGTACAGACATAAATGGCGACCATGTAGTAGATATCACGGACGCGCTCCTTATTACTCCCGCATGCAAGTCCGGCGAGCATTGCACGGAGACGAACTAGAGTGCGCATGAGGACCAAGGGTCGGCTTACTCTTTCCCTCCCAATCGGCTTCGAAAGTAGCGTTTTGAGGCTGCAACAACTCGAGCGCACGCACATCTTTTCCGGCAGTGTGTCCTTCCTTCTCGCACTGGCTTTCAGCTTCTCACTTTTGGCGCCGAAGGTCTGGGCGAAAACCTGGCACATCATGAACGACGGGTCTGGGGACGCCCCAACGATTCAGGCGGGTGTGGACAGTGCGGACTCGGGAGACACTGTGCTCGTCGGGCCAGGCACCTATTATGAGTCGATAGTCTCATTAGGCAACGGGGTATCCCTCATATCGATGGAGGGGTCGGAAGCAACCGTCATTGATGCCGCCCGAGCCGGGAGCGTCATCCAAGTATCAGGTGATGCAACCATTGAAGGATTTACCCTCAAAAATGGTTTGGCGCAGAATGGGGGGGGTATTTCTGCGCGAGTTGGAGCCAATTATATCATCATTCGGGGTAATGTCATCACAATGAATACGGCTGGGCTGCAAACGGATTCAGGGTTTGGCGGCGGAGTGAACATTCTAGATTTCCAAAATGCGCTAATCGAAAACAACCATATCAGCGATAACTACGCCGGAGATTCCGGAGGCGGCATTGCAGTGACGGGGCCTGGCTTCATAAGGAACAATATTATTAGGGGAAATGGATGCCATGTGGGCGGAGGTGGAGTCTACGGTGGGAATCAGACGGAAGTGACTTGGAACCTAATTGTTGAGAACTGGTCAGATAGCTTTGGAGGAGGGGTCGAGGGAAGCGTTGCAAAGATAAGCAACAACACCATCATTAAGAACTTCATTAACAACTCCGCCTTTTCCCAGGGCGCTGGAATACAGTTGGGAACCTACAGCCCATCCGAAATCCGAAACAATATCGTCGCGTATAATCACGGCCCTACTGGAAGTGGGACAGGAGTCGGTATTAAATGCATTTCCTTAGGAAATCTTTTGGTGGGGTGCAACGATGTTTGGAGTAATGATGTGGACTATGAGCTCAGTGCAAATTGTGATACGACGACTTTAAGGAATCTCTCGGCAGATCCCGAGATTTGTGACCCTGACGCAGAGAATTACGGGTTAAGGAGCACCTCTCCATGCGCGCCAAGTAATGGCAATTGTGGTCTGATTGGAGCATTTGATGTGATTTGTGGCCCAGTTGCAATCATCCCTACAACCTGGGGGCGGATCAAGACCTTCTATACCCCTGCGACTAGATCCAGGAGTGGCTTATGAACCACAATAAAACGCTCTCCTTGGTAATCTGCATTTCTCTTATCGCTGCTGTGAGATCCTTCGGAAGTGACCTTACCTGGTGTTCGTCCCCACCTGTTCCAATTGGACCTCTGGTTAGTCCACAGAAAAGGCTGGTCCAGGATCGAGTAGTATTCATTGCTTTCCCAGGCGCTGATTCCACGCTACCTGGATGGGCTAATTCCTTGAGAGATGACATTAGGCCATACTTCAGGGAAATGTCAGGAACTCTTCCTGACGGATTGCCTGGTCAAGATGTCGATCTGCGAATTGTAAAGAGGCCCGGGGCGGACTCAGTCTATGCTTGGGTGGCGAAGCACCCATTAGCGTATTATTATCAGCCCGGTTATTATCTCAATCATGAGGTACTTACAACCATTGCGGCGCTGAACCCGACGTCGGCCTGGACGAATATCGACGTTATTCAAGTTGTGCATTTCCGAACGACACCAGTCGTTTACGATAGCACACATATCGGCACTACTGGGCTTGCAATTAAGGGGCTAGCGCCAATATCGAGTTTGGATTCTTTGCTTACCAATGGCACGACTCAACAGATGGAGACGAGGCCGAATAAGGAGGCCCAAGAAGCAGTGATGGTCCATGAGTTTTTGCATCTTGTCAGTTTCATACATCCTCCAAACGGGGGAGTTGTCCATTATGGAAGGTACAATCTAATGGCTGGGTCGTCCCCGGGGCTTCAGATCCTTGATGAAGGATTACTCCCCATTCACCCCTTCGAGCTTGCAAAGTTTGATGTTTGGGCGCCTCTGCCTGAAGTGATTCCAGAAAGCAAATTGAATCTTGTGATCCACGACTTCTTTAAACCATCGCGGGCAGATCGGAAATCATTTATCGCCACCATGTCTACGACACCTGGCAGAGACCAGTATTTTTTCCTTGTGAACCATCAGGGGGCTGGGATCGATTCTGTTTACGGCGGCCGTGGTCTTCTAATTTGGCACTTGCTTAGGCCCTTTGAAAGAGATTCAACGGGTGGGTGGGATCTTGAAGTTGCGAGCGGGAAGGTCCCGGATGCGGAAACTGGACTAGACGCTCTCGAAGCAGCTAACCCACAAAATCTATATTATGGGTCTGCCGCTGACTTTTACGATGGAGTCATAAAGACGGACTTTTCTTATGACACGAATCCGAATACGAATCTGTATTCCACCGGCAATTATAGCTCATTCCAGACCATTGGGACCAACTTTGCTGTCGAAAATATTCGAAGAAATGCTACTACCGGTGACATGACCGCTGACGTTTATCTCGGCAAGGCGCAGCTCATTGAATCCCCAAATGGGGGGGCGGGAAATGAGATTCAGAGGGGATCAACCGTGGCTGTTCACTGGAGAGTGAGGCCGCTACTAGGAGTGACTGGGGTGGACGTCATGATCTCCGACGATGGCGGCTCTCCGGGCAGTTTCCGGACTGTAGCTGCCGGACTCGCCAATACTGGGTCCTTCAATTGGCCCGTGTTGCAAAGAGCTGGATCAAATTACAAGATTCGTCTTGTAACGCATGGAACAGGCGGCCCTGTACTGGGCGAGGATGATTCTGACAACCTAATCACCATCACGGACAGTCGATCCTGCCCGCCCTAGAAAGACTATCCGCCATCGAATTTCTCGCCAAAAACGCGAGGAGAGAATTGGGGAGTGGGGGGAGTATCGCCAGCCAAGTGCCCACTCGAAACTGACGGCGGACTCTCCAAATCCGTGATCTCCGGGTGAGGTCAGGAAAAGGTCAGCGAGCGTAAATCGTTATATTGCAACGGCACTTAGGTCGCTTTCGACTGGGGCGCAGCCTCGCGGATCCCATGGCTAGCGATTGTGCCCACTCGAAGCCGAAGGGCGATTAGTCGCTGAACCTGAATCGAATCAGTGCGACCAGGGCCAAGATCCCGTCCTTGGCTCGGATCTTTTTGCCTTCGGCATAGGTGCGGCCGTTGTAGGTGATCGGCACTTCGAATACTTTGTGTCCGCGCTTGAAGAGCTTGGCCGTGATTTCGGGTTCGATATCGAACGTCGTCGACCGCAACCGAAGATCGCGCAGTACGGAGGTCCGCACGGCTTTGTAACCGGTCTCCATGTCGGTGAGCATCGTGTCGTACAAAACGTTCGTAACCAGGGTGAGAAACCGGTTGGCCGAATAGTGCCAAAACAGAAAGACGCGATGGGGGCCCATGAAGCGGCTGCCATACACGGCGTCCGCGCCCATTTCGACGATGGGTTTGATCAATAACGGAAAATCCTCCGGCTGATATTCCAGGTCAGCGTCTTGGATGACGCAAATACTTCCGCGCGCTTCGGCGATCCCCCGGCGCACGGCAGCCCCCTTGCCTTGATTGCTTTGCCGGAACACGCGAACCAGGCCTTCGGCTTCGAGCCGAGCCAGGATCTGTGGAGTGCCGTCCTGGGATCCGTCATCCACCACTACGATCTCGTGGCGAATGGGAATCGCGGCCACCGCGCGCACCACCCGTTCGATGGTGCTCTCTTCGTTGAAGACGGGAATCAGAACGCTGAGCTGTGGCCCTTCCGTCATGCCACCTTCACAGAGGTGGCCTTTGCCTGGAGGAAGAGCAACAGATAGTCACGTCCTCCAGCCTTGGAATCGGTGCCGCTCATGTTGAAGCCGCCGAAGGGATGGGCGCCCACCATTGCACCGGTGCATTTGCGGTTGATGTAGAGGTTCCCGACGTGGAACTCCTCGAGCGCTTGTTCCTGCTTCTTCGGATTTTGCGTGTACACCGCGCCGGTTAAACCAAATTCGGTGTTGTTGGCAATGCGAAGCGCATCCTCCCAATCCTTGGCCTTGATGACGGCCAGCACCGGCCCGAAGATTTCCTCCTGAGCGAGAACGCCTTCCGGAGGAATGTCTTTGAACACAGTAGGCTGGATGAAATAGCCCTTGGACGCATCCCCTTCGCCCCCAAAGATGAGCTTGCCTTCCTTTTTGCCCGCATCTACGTAGCTCAGGATCTTTTCGAACGCGCCCTGATCGATGACCGGACCCATGAGGTTGTCGGGGTTGGTCGGGTCACCTTGGGTAATGCGGGCGATGCGGGGGACGAGCTTCTCCACGAACTGGTCGTAAACAGCCGCGTCGACGATGGCGCGCGAGCAGGCCGAACATTTCTGCCCCTGATACCCGAAGGCGCTTTGTGCCACGCCTTCAACCGCCTTGTCGACGTCGGCTTCGCGATCGACCACGATCGCATCCTTGCCGCCCATCTCTGCAACCACGCGCTTGATCCATACCTGACCCGGGCGAGGTGTGGCCGCCTTGAGGTTGATCTCGAGGCCGACCTCCTTGGAGCCGGTGAAGCTGATGAAACGCGTCTTGGGATGCTCGACCAGCGTGTTGCCCACGCTGCCGCCGGGGCC
>Ga0075428_100007529_pt1 | contig 12070 bp, 9 predicted proteins | sample RhiMetdeltSRZDD2_FD_75291 | JGI IMG/M metagenome (GOLD analysis project Ga0075428, IMG submission 75291) | Populus rhizosphere microbial communities from Tennessee, USA - Rhizosphere MetaG P. deltoides SRZDD2 | ecosystem: Host-associated > Plants > Roots > Rhizosphere > Soil | place: USA...
GCGCGGACGCGAGACTGAATCGCCATCATCCGGCTCATGGCCTGGGGCTGGTTCCATTCGCCCAGGTAGCCGCTGGACGCGCAGTAGTCGGCGGGCCCGAAGAAAATCGCGTCGATGCCGGGGATGGCCACGATCTGGTCCACCGCGTTGCCGGCGGCCACCGTTTCGATCATCGGAATGACGAGCGTCTCCGCATCGGCGCGACGGGTCCCCTCGGCCAGCTCCATTCCCCAGCGGGTCGAGCGTTCGACCGCCACGCCGCGAACGCCGCGAGGCGGGTATTTGGCGAACTGGATTGCCTGGCGGACTTCGTCGGGGGAGTCGATCTGGGGGATGAGCAGCCCCTCGGCGCCGATGTCGAGCAGCCGCTTGATCAGTCCCTTTTCGATTTCCTGAATTCGCACCAGGCCGGTCGTGCCGGTGTTGCGAACGACGCGGAGATGATCGACCACCTCCTTGAAGTCCATGTGGCCGTGTTCGACGTCGATCACGACCCAGTCCAGGCCCAGCTCGCAGGCGATCTCGGTGATCGTCGGCGACTCCAGCGAGACCCACAGGCCATAGGTCATTTCGCCGGCGGCCAGCTTGCGCTTGAGAGGATTCAGTCGCTGCATGGCCTGCGATTGTTGGAAATTCGCGGCACTTCGCCAAGGTCAGTTACCGATTCTTCATCCTCGGATCGAGCGCATCCCGCAGGCCGTCCCCGAGGAAATTCAGGGCAAACAGCGTCGCCGCCAAGGCCAGCCCCGGAAACAAGACCAGCCACCAGTGAATGCCGATCGGCGTGATGACCTTCAGCCCCTCCATCATCAAGAGGCCCCAGGAGACGTCCGGCGGCTGCACCCCGAGACCCAGAAACGACAGAAACGACTCAAACAGCATCACGCTGGGGATCGTCAGCGTCAGATAGACCACCACGATTCCCAGGACGTTGGGAATCAAGTGGCGAAAGACGATCCGCGGCGTGCTGGCGCCGATGGTGCGGGCCGCATCGACGAACTGCTCGTTCTTGAGGGAAATGATCTGGCCGCGAACCACGCGGGCCATGGTCAGCCAGTAAAACGCGCCGATCACGAAGTAGAAGATCACGATCTGGTTGATGCCCCAGGCTTCCAGCCCCCCTTTGATCGAGTCTTCGCTGAGGATCATGATCAAAAAGATCACCACGAAGATGAACGGAATCGAGTAGAGGATGTCGACGATTCGCATCATGGCGGCATCCACGACGCCGCCGAGATAGCCGGAGACCGCGCCGTAGGATACGCCGATCGCCAGCGAGACCAGCGTCGCAACGACGCCGACGATGATCGACACCCTCGCGCCCCACAGGATGCGGGCCAGCACATCCCGGCCCAGCTCGTCCCGGCCGCAGAGCGAGGGAATCGACCAGCGGCCAAAGATCCCTAGCCGCGCTCGAAGCAGCCCGCTGGTCACCGGCCCGGCGTTATTCCAAAGCTGGTCGATGGGGTCGGAGCTCAATCGGGCCGGCTCGAGGTTGGGGGGCTGGTACTTGTGCTGCGAGTCCGCCACCTGGTACCCGGGCGATTGCAGCGGCAAGAGCGGCGTGAAAAAAGCGAGCAGTGCCAGCCCCGCCAGATAATAGAGCGAGCCCATCGCGGCCCAGTTCTTTTGCAGCCGACGCCAGGCGTCTTTCCACAGTGAAATGCCGCGAATTTGCGCGGCTTCGTCCAGCAGCGTTTCGTAGCGGGCTTTGGCGGCCGGTGGTGGTGATTCGACGGCGCTCATCGCTACTCCACCTTCACGCGGGGGTCGATGATCGCGTACGACAGATCGACGAGCGTGTTCATCACCAATAGCAGGAGCGTGTACACCACGACCATGCCCAGTGCCAGCGTGTAGTCGCGCTGAATGGCCGCATCGATGAAATGGCTCCCCATTCCAGGGATGTTGAAGATCCGCTCGAGCACCAGCGAACCGGTGAGAATTCCCGCCGTTGCCGGGCCCAGATACGACACCACGGGGAGGATGCCGCCGCGCAGTGCGTGCTTGACGACGACCGTGCGCGGAGCGAGCCCCTTGGCGTAGGCCGTGCGGATGTAGTCCAGATTGAGCACTTCCAGCATGCCGGCTCGCGTCAGCCGGGCGATGTAAGCCGCGTAGGGGGCGGCGATGCACAGCGCGGGGAGGAACAACTGCTGCACCGATCCCCAACCGGCTGCCGGCACAAGCTGGAGCCAGAACACGAGCAGGATGATGGCCAGACTGGCCAGCACGAAATTGGGCACGGCAATACCGACCGTGGCCATGAGCATGAAGCTGAAGTCGAAAATCGAATTCCGCTTGACGGCGGAGATCACGCCAGCGGTCATGCCAAACAGCAAGGCCAGAACGAGCGCAATCACCCCCAGCGAGGCCGAGACCGGGAAGCCCTGCGCGATGACTTCGTTGACCGTGTAATCTTCCAGCCGCATGCTGGGACCGAAGTCGAGCCACAGTGCCGCGGAGGCCAGCGAGCGCAGGTATTGCAGCGGAATGGGCTCGTCCATGTGAAAGCGGGCTTCAAGCTGCCGTTGGACGGCGGGCTGCACCTTCTTCTCCGCGGAAAAGGGCCCGCCAGGAACGGCCCGCATCAGGAAGAACGAAAACGTGTAGACCGCCCACAGCGTCAGGATGATCCACCCCAACCGCTTGGCGGCGACCAGCAGCGCAGCGGCCAGCGGGTTCATGGTGCTGCTCCGCTAGCGCGCTTATCCACCCAGATCAGACTCAGCGGGTGGACATCCAGGGTATTGAGGAACCATCCCCGCACATGCGGCTTGACCAGATTCTTGGAAACCCGCCAATAGATCGGCACGATCGGGCACTCGTCGATGAGAATCTGCTCGGCATCGTGCAAAAGCTGCCGCCGCTTGGCGGGATCGACCTCCTGGCCCGCCTCCTGGATCAGCTTGTCGAAGCGGTCGTTCTTCCAGCCAGTCTGGTTCTGGCCGCTGGTGCTGGTCCACATGTCGAGGAACGTGTTGGGATCGGGATAATCGCCGACCCAGCCGGCGCGGCACACCATGTAATCCAGCTTGTCCTGCGAAGCCAGATACGTGTTCCATTCCAGGCTGCGCAGCCGGGTCTCGATTCCCAGGTGCTGCCGCCAGAGCTGCTGGACGCGCTCGGCAATCGTGCGATGCACGTCCAGGTCGTTGTACATGATTTCGATGACCGGCAGTCCCTGGCCGCCGGGATAGCCGGCTTCGGCCAGTAGCTCGCGTGCTTTTTGGGGATCGAACTCGCCGCCGCTGGGCGATTTGTAGTCCGGCAGCCCCGGGGGAACGACGGCGGTCGCCGGAACGTCCCCCGCCTGCGTCACGACTTCGCAGATGTTTTTCTTGTCGATCGCCAGATTGAGCGCCCGCCGGACCAGGGGTTTATCCAGCCCGGGCCGCGTGACGTTCATTCGGTAGAAATAGACGGTCAATTCCGGCGCGGTCTTGAATTCGTCGCCCAGCTTCTGCTTGATCGTCGGAATCATCGACGCCGGCACTTGCGTCCCCCAATCGACCTGGTTGTTCAAGAACATGTTCAGCGTCGTCGTCTCGGAGCGCACGACCAGGGCGTCGATCACGTTCAGCCGGACGCTATTCACATCCCAGTAAAGCGGGTTTTTGACGAAGCGGATGCGGTCGCGAATGCGGCGAATCTGCATCGTGAACGGGCCGTTGCAGACGAGGTTTTCCGGTTTGGTCCAGTTGGGGGAGCCATGATCCTCGACGCAGCGGCGATTGACGGGGAAATAGGGATAAAAGGCGACCAGCTCGTTGAAGTAGGGGGTCGGCGCCTTGAGAGTGACCACTAGCTTCTGGGGTGCTTCCGGATCTTCTGAACTGACCGCTTTGACCCCAACCGTGGACTCAAAGTCGGGGAGCACGTGCAGCACCCGGTAAATATCTCCCTGGTACAGTGGCTGCGCCTTGGCCGGCTCTTTCGAGACCGCGACGAGTCCTCCCTCGGCATACGGATGCTTGGCGCGATCCCAGCCGGAGCGGCGGATCGTTTCCAGCCGCACAAAGTAAATCCATTGGTCCTTCCACTCGGCTTCGATCTTGCCCTTCGTCTCCTCGCTAGCACCGGCTGGAATCTTGGGAGGCGGCGGCTTGATGATCTTGGTGACCACGCCGCGGAGGATCGTCCCCCGCGGGAACGTCTGGAGTGGATACCGCCGAGTGGGCGTCTCCACTTCGACCTTCGCCCCCTCCTCCACGTCCGCCGTGTTGTATTCCTGGGCGCCTGCCAGGTAATAAAGCTGGTAGGCATATTTGCCCCCCGTCTCGGGATGGAGCGTCCGCCGCCACGACCAGGCGAAATCGTCGGCGGTCACCGGGTCGCCGTTGGACCACTGGGCGTCCTTGCGCATCGTGAAGGTATAGGTGCGGCCATCGGGTGAAACCTCGTAGCTGGCGGCCATTGCCGGTTGGGGCGTCATCGGCACATTTTCGTGAGGACCATATTTCTCTTGCCATCCGTCCGGGGGGAGGGACCGCAGGAGACCTTCAAACAGGGCATTGATCACCCGGTGCTCCGGCTGGCCCGTGGCTTTTGCCGGATCGGCCGTCTGAATTTCATTGCCGTTGTCGTACGTGAAGTCAGCCGGCGGCAGCCGCTCCATCGACAGTGCCCAGGCGAGTGCCGCTAGCCCCAGGCCGATGGCAAACCAGGGGAACAGTTTGCGGACAGGGTGGGACATGGGGCAGCGATCAGGGGTCAGGAGGCAGGAGGTCACGCGGGTAGTTGGTTCATCGTAAGGATTTCAACCAGCGCCAGCAACGCAATCCGATCGCCCAAGGGAGTTTGCCGAATTGGCGTCAAAATCGGTGTAAAACACGGGGGAGACTATTTCCCCCCCAGGGGCGGGTGGATTAGAATGGTCCGTGTACTCGATCAGGCGTCAGCCGCAAGGTCAAACGCAGCCCTCGTTCTGGGGGAACTGCCGGCTGACGAACACGGGATGAATAGTCAGCAGATTTGCGTGTCGATTCTTGCGGCGCAAGATCGCCCGTGTCCTGGTGCGCGCCGCGGCGATGCCGTCCCCGTAGAGGAACAGGAATTTCTGAACCTTTATTCAAAGGTTCTGTAAGAGGCATTCATGATCACCACTTTTCTTCCGACCATGTTTACCGACGATCCAGAGGCCGCCCCGCCGGCCGCCCGCAAGGCTCGCGCCGACGATGCGTCAAAGCTGGCGCCCCTGCCGGACGCCGTCGCCCGCGACCTGGTGCAGCTCTTCAAGCTGCTGGCAGACGAAACTCGGGTCCGCATCCTGCACTACCTGATGCAGCGCGACGAACTGAACGTGCGCAGCCTGTGCGAGCTGTTGGGCCAGAGCCAGCCTGCCGTCAGCCACCATCTGGCCCTGATGCGCGTCGCCGGCCTGATCGAATGCCGGCGGGACGGCAAGCACAACTTCTACCACCTCGTTCCCAAGCGGGCGCAGCAGTACCTCGATTTGCTGTTTGGCGCCGACGGCAAGGAGACGCGGCGGGTGCGCGTGGAGAATGCCACGGTGACCTACAGCTGCGACGCGGGTTAGCAAGTCGCTCTTGTCGGGCCGCGCGCTTTAGCGCTATAGTGCGGTCATGCCCGCGCGCGAGAAAAATCCGCAGCCTGTTTCCTCCCAGTCGCTGGGGATCGAGTCGCTGGCGCCCGATCCCGACGAAGATCAGGGCCTTTCGCTGGAGGAATTGGGAGAGGCCTATGCCGCCGTGCTCAAGCGCGGCGCCGATCCGTATCCCGAAGAAGACGAGAGCCCCTCGCCGCGTCCTGCCGGCGAAGATGGGGCGGCCGTCGCCGACGACGATCAGCCGCAGCGGGTGCTTTCCGGCAGCGACGACGATGCCTGCGAGATCACGCCGCGGTCGATTGCCGAGGCGATCCTGTTTGTGGGCCATCCGCTGGGGGACGCGCTGACGAGCAAAAACGTCGCGTCGCTGATGCGCGGCGTGACCCCGGCCGAGATCGACGATCTGGTGGCGGAGCTGAACGAGGAGTATCTGGCGGAGGGGCGGCCGTACACGATCCGCTCGGTGGACGCCGGCTACCAGCTCGTGCTCCGCGACGAGTTCGATAGTCTGCGCGACTGCTTCTACGGCAAGATCCGCGAAGCGCGGCTGTCGCAGTCGTCCATCGACGTGCTGGCCATCGTGGCCTACAACCAGCGAATCACCCACGAGGAAATCGATCGCATCCGGGGCCGCGACAGCGGCGCCATTCTCTCGCAGCTCGTCCGCCGCGATCTGCTAGCCATCGAGCGGCCCGCCGAAAAAAAGGGGAAGCCCGTGTATCGCACCACCGAGCGGTTTCTCGATTTGTACAGCTTGGAGAGCCTCGAGGATTTGCCGCAGGTGGAGCGGGAGTAGAAAGGGTTCAGGGTTCAGGAATCAGGAGTCAGGAGTGGGAGACGGACATGAAGGCTGTTGCGGCGAACTCGATCCGAAGGTGGCGGTGGTGGCAGTTCCGCTTGCGGTCACTCCTCGTGTTGACGACGCTGCTTTGCGTGGCTCTGTCGGTTCATGTCGCACGACGACAAGCGCGGGAGCGGTATCTCATTCGCACGGTCAACTTGTTCAATTCACTGTTCGACGAGCAGCGGTACGTGGAAGCCGCGGTTGTTGCCCGGAAGGCCAACTACTGGTACCCATCCCCTTTGACCGATCAGATGTTGGAAAAGGCGACGCTTGCTTGTCAGATTTCATTGAATGAATCGACCTTGCATGGACAACCAGGCTGCGTTTGCTACTTCACCGGGACAGGTGACGAAACGACTCCGGCGGACACAGCGTGGCAAATCCACGGCCTCACAGATTGGGAAGTCGTGTCCCCACGCAAGCGACGTTTCGATGCCTGTCTCGTGCCAGGCCCGTCGCACGATCCGTAATTCAACTCATGTCCCAAGTCAGTGCCGGCTTTGTGCTGTTTCGCCGCCGCGGGAATTCGCTGGAAATCTTTCTCGCCCATCCCGGCGGGCCGTTCTGGAAGAACCGCGACGACGGCGCTTGGACCATTCCCAAGGGTCTTGCTGACGAAGGGGAAGACCTGCTGGCGGCCGCGCGCCGCGAGTTCGAAGAAGAGACCGGCATTCGCGCGCAGGAGCCATTTCTTCCGCTGGGGAGCGTCAAGCAGAAGGCGGGCAAGGTCGTTCATGCCTGGGCCTTTGAGGGGGATGTCGATCCGGCCGCCATCAAGAGCAATATGACGCAGGTGGAAATGCCGCGGGGTTCGGGCCGCTGGATCACCGTGCCGGAAATCGATCGCTGCGGCTGGTTTGATCTGGCCACGGCAGCCGTGAAAATCAATCCGGCGCAAGCCGCATTCATCGACCGGTTGAAAGCTGCGCTCCAATCAAGTTCCTAATTGTCGCGGTTCCGCACGGCTGCCTTCGGCAAGTTGTTTGCCCGTTCTTGTGCGCGAAGCAATTTTCCGTCACCAGGAGCTAGGTCAATGGCCAAGACCAAGAGCGGCAAGCGCCAAGCCGCGGGTGTTTCTGGTCCAGGCTTTTGACGTCCTCGACCGCTCCCACAGCAGCATCAACGTCCAACAGCTCCACGCGGCTGTCACCGGCGGACCCTCGACCAGAAGGTCTTCGACCCCTGGCCCGAGCACCCCCCAGATCAGAGCGTAAAAGAAGGGCAGGCCGCAAAAGCCGTTCGGCCTGAAAGAGCTGAAGTTTGGCCAGCGGGCTGGGAAACCCAGACCGGAGTGCATTCGTAACCCATTGCGAAACAGGTACTTGCGACAATTATCGCCTGCCAGTTAGCTCATACTGACGCCCCCAGGAGCGAGAGGTAGAATGGTAGACCATACCTTCGGCCCTCGATCGTGAGGGCCGGAGAGTGCTCAGCGAGACGAGAGATTTGAATTGACTCGCGACGCATGAGCACTTGAATCCGTCGGCACTGCGAACGAGCAGCCGCTGCCCGCAATGCGGGGTCCTTCCCGCCCTGACGGTCTGCCGTTCGTCCCCTATATGTCACGCCGCTCCTGTCTCGACTCGCTACGCCACTGTGCGCCGGTGGTGCTGCCGTCACTTTTGCTGTGCGACTTCGGCAATCTGGAGCGGGAGGTGCGCCGGCTGGAGGAGGCGGGGGTCCAGGCACTCCATCTGGACGTGATGGATGGGCACTTTGTGACCAATTTCACCTATGGCCTGACGGTCATATCCGCTATCCGCCGCCTGACGACGCTCCCCCTCGACGTCCACTTGATGATCTCCCAGCCGGAGCGGCAGGTGGGGGCGTTTTACGAGGCGGGCGCCGACATCATGACAGTCCACGTGGAAGCCACCTCCGATCCCCGCGGACTACTGACGCAGATTCGGCAGCTCGGCGCGGGGGCAGGCATCGCACTCAATCCGGCCACGCCGCTGGCGGCACTCAAGCCGTGCCTCGACCTGGCCGACCTCGTTCTGGTCATGAGCGTCCCGGCCGGCTACGGCGGACAGAAGTTCCACGAGGTCGCTCTGGAGAAGCTCCGCGCGCTACGGCCGCTGGTGCGGCCCGATGTGGTGCTGGAGGTGGACGGGGGAATCAACGAGACAAACGTTACCCGGGCCGCCCAGGCGGGCGCCCAGTTTTTTGTAGTTGGATCGGCCATTTTCGGCCAGGAACGTTACGACGAGGCGGTGGCCGGACTTTCGCGGCTGGCCTCGGCTGCCGCCAGGTCCAGCGTGCCCAGCGGGACCTGAAGCGGCTCCACTCGGGAAGGTTACATGGTCCCGACCGGCAGGCGGGACAACTATGAGGAACCCACACACGATATGACACGCATCTTGCTGATTCGCTCGGGCGCAACCGAATTCGACGAGCAGGGACGGATCAAGGGGACTCTCGACATTCCGCTCAGTCATGAGGGGACGGCACAGGTCGTTCAGCTCGTCAAAGAGCTGGCGGACACGCCCATCGACCATCTGTACTCGTCCCCCTGCCGCTGTGCGATGCAGTCGGCCGATGTCATTGCCAAATCCCACAAGCTGAAGGTCCGCAAGCTGGTCGAGCTGCAGAACCTGGATCACGGCCTGTGGCATGGCAAGCTGATCGACGAGGTCAAACACAGCCAGCCCAAGGTTTACCGGCAGCTTCAGGAGCGACCGGAAACGGTCTGCCCCCCCGAAGGGGAGCCGGTCGGCGCCGCCCTGGATCGCGTCCGCGCCGCGCTGGCCAAGCTCCTGAAAAAGCACAAGACCGGGACCATCGCCCTGGTCGTTCCCGAGCCCATTTCCTCGATCGTCCACAGCATTCTGGCCCAGTGCGGCCTCGGTGACCTGTGGAAGGTTGAGTGTGAAGGAGGCGGCTGGCAGGGGATCGAGGTTCGGCCGGAGGCGGCCCAGGCGGCATGGCGCGGAGTGCCGACGGCGTGAATCGAACACCTGACCGCTGACTCCTATCTCCTGCTATGATCGACCCAGCAGCGACGACCGACGCGACCGCTCCTCCACCTGCCGGTGCCATGAAGCGACCCAAACGCGGCGTTCCTGAAGGGCTCTGGACCCGCTGTCCCGGGTGCCAGGCGGCAATCTACAAGAAAGATGCCGATCGGCTGCTCAACGTTTGCCCACAGTGCGAATACCACTTTTACGTCTCGGCCCAGGAGCGCATCGGCCAGGTGCTGGACGACGGCACGTTTGAAGAGTGGGACGCCCATTTGCAGCCGGCCGACCCGCTCGAATTCGCCGATCAGAAGCCATACAAGGAGCGGCTCGTCGCCGAGCAGAAGCGCACGGGTCTCAGCGATGCGGCCGTCACCGGTACGGGGATGATTCGTGCCCGCCGCGTGGCCTTTGGGGTGACCGACTCGGCGTTCATCATGGGGAGCATGGGGTCGGTCGTCGGCGAGCGGTTGGCCCGGCTCATCGAGCGGGCGACCGAGCAGCACTTGCCGCTGATCATCATCAGCGGTTCCGGCGGCGGGGCCCGTATGCACGAAGGGATTCTCTCCCTGATGCAAATGGCCAAAGTCTCGGCGGCACTGGCCCGCTACGACCGCTCCGGCGGGCTGTTCATCTCCGTGCTGACCAACCCGACGATGGGAGGCGTGGCCGCCAGCTTCGCATCGCTGGGGGACCTCGTCTTTGCCGAGCCCAAGGCGCTGATCGGCTTTGCCGGCCCGCGGACGATCAAGGCCACGATCCGGCTGGAGCTTCCCCAGGGATTCCAGACCAGCGAGTTTTTGCTGGCCCACGGTTTCGTCGATCGGATCGTCCACCGCGCGCGGCTAAAAAACGAGATTGCCGCGGCCATCGACTACTGCGGCAAGTAATGCGGGGGTGGACGCTCATCCGCCTGGCTGGGGGCGGAACGTCTCGACGTTTACCCCGCGCTCCGTCAGCTCGAACCGGATCGCGCCGCACTCGGCGGTCGGTAGGACGGTCGCTCCCCGCGCGCTGTACGACTGCCGCACGCTCTCGAGCCTGGCGCGCTCCTGGCCGTCTGCGGCGCCGCTGACCACGACGAACTCCGGCGTGCTCCATAGGGCAAAACCGGTCGGATCGCTGCTCGCGCTGCCGTGGTGGGGCGCCATCACGATGTCGCAGTCGAGCGGCTCCTCAGCCAGCACGTCCTCCAGGCCGGGTGACTCAAGATCGCCGGGCAACAACAGTCTCCGGCCGGCGTGCTCGACCAGCAGCACGATGCTGTTGGCGTTGTCGCTGCCGTACACCCCCTTGGCTGGCGGATGCAGCACCTCAATGCGAGTCCCGGGCCCGGTTTTCAGCCGCTCGCTGGCGCGAAGCGTACGCAGCGGTACGCCGCTGGCCGCCACGGCCTCTTTCAATTCCGTCAATGCCGGCTGCGGATACTCGAACATCACCGGCGACACATAGATCACGCCGACGCTGAATCGCTCCAGCAGCCCCGGCAGTGCGTTGAAGTGGTCCGTGTCCGCATGCGACACGATGATCGCATCCAGGTGCCTAATGCCGCGGGACCACAGGACGGCGGCAATCTGGCGGGCGGTAAAAGTGGGCGAGCCGAGGCGGCCGCAGTCATAAAGGATAGCCCGCCCGTCGGGTAGCTCGATGATTGCCGCCGTGCCGTGCCCCACAGCGGCAAACGTGCAAGCCAGCGGGCGCTGGCGCGTGTGAGGGACGACGCCCCGTGGCGGACTGGCCAGCAGCAACGCGCCGGCGATCCAGACGGCCAGTCCGGAGACAATCCACAGCCGACTGGCCCGCAGGCTCGGCAGGGCAGCTACCGCGGCCAACGCGACGTAAAATCCGGCCACCCACCAGGTCGGCGGCGGCGGAGTCCAGACGTAACTCCCCGGCAGCGACTGAGTTGCCCAAATGCAGCCTTCGATGAAGGCCAGCGCGTAGTCACAGCACCAGCCGCAAGCCCCCGCCAGCGGCGGAACCAGCCAGCCTAAGAGCAGCACCCCGAAACCGGCGTAGAGCGCCACGGCGATCGGAAGCGAAATCACCAAATTGAGCACCACCGCGATTGGCGAGATCAGGCCGTAGTGCATCCAAACGAGCGGTGAGGAAGTCAGCCAGATCAGCGCGCCGATCAGCCATAGCTGCCCGATGCGACGGCTCGCCCAGCGGCCGGCGCGAACGGGCCAGGGCCGCGTGGCGGCAATCAGCCGCAGCAGTGGATCGACTTCCGGTTTGGGCGCCACGATCGGCCAGGCCATGATCATGGTGGCCACCGCCAGAAATGAGAGCTGCGTCCCAACCAGGAACAGGCTCAGCGGATTGTGCGCGAGCACCACCAGTCCGGCCGCCGCCAGCGTGTTGTATCCCACGGTCTGGCGCCCGAGAAACTGAGCGGTACACGTGGCCGCAATCAGAATTGCCGCCCTCACGACCGGCGGCTGCGCGTCGGTCAGCAGGGCGTAGATGCCAGTCAGGATCATCGTGGCAACCAGCGCAAATCGGCGCGGCACAATACCAGTGCGAAACACGAGGAGCAATCCAGCCGCCAGAATCCCCACATGCAGCCCGGAGATGGAGAGGACGTGGATCGTACCGGTGACGAGATAGCCTTCATTCCGTTCGGGATCGAGTTGTTCGCGGGCGCCTAGCAGGATGGCGGACGCCAAGGTCGCTCTTTGGGGCGTGATCGTCCGCCGC
>Ga0075428_100007533_pt1 | contig 12066 bp, 8 predicted proteins | sample RhiMetdeltSRZDD2_FD_75291 | JGI IMG/M metagenome (GOLD analysis project Ga0075428, IMG submission 75291) | Populus rhizosphere microbial communities from Tennessee, USA - Rhizosphere MetaG P. deltoides SRZDD2 | ecosystem: Host-associated > Plants > Roots > Rhizosphere > Soil | place: USA...
GTTCAGGACTTCGCCGTGCGCGGCAAGCCACTCGAGCTGGGCTCGCGGGATGGACGCCAGGGTTGGAAGAGCGGCCAGCCGCTCGATGACCGACTGATCGCTCACACTCCGGCCGCGAGGGCGCCGTTGGCTCGAGGCCGCCCCGGTCGGATGCCGAACACGCCGATGACCGGTTTCACAATGTCCGCGAAATCCGAGAAATGCATGCATACGGACACGGTGTGGGTCCCCGCGTCGAAGACCATCTCCGGCTCGCCGACGAAACATGCCTCCGCGAACACACGATGGCCGTAGATCGTGCCGAGAGGTGGGGCCGCGCCCACCTCGAACTCCGGGTAGATCGCCGCGATCTCCTCTTCGAGCGCCAGTCGTATGGCAAAGGCGCCGGCCAGCAGCCTCAGGCGTTCCAGGTCCACTCGGTAGTGCGCAGGGACGATCGCCTGGATGGGCTTGTCGTCGGCGATGCAAATGACCACCTTCGCCGCGCACCGCCCGCGGATGTGGGACGCCTGCGCCTGCTCCAACGCCGTAAAGGCCGGAGGATGCCGGAACACGGTGTACGGCGCTCTTTCCCGCTTCAGCACATCGGCCAGTCTTGCCGGCAAGCCCATAACGGCCCTCCAATAAGTTCCCCGGGGACCTTGGTTTGCGGGTTGATAACACGTCGCAGGTGCGCGCGTCCAGTGGGGATTTTTCGGCTAGAATTGTTCCCTTCTACCAAAAGTAGCCAGGGCTACGCGTCGGGACGATCCGTTTAGGGGAGGTCGGGGGATGAAATCGAGGCCTCGTTACCCGGGAATTCGCGTCACCGCCAATGGAAACCAGCTGGTTTCCTATCACACGGAGGCTCGGATTGCCGACGCCGGCGTGTTTTATCCGATTACGCCTTCGACCGAGGGCGGTGAACTGTATCAGCAGGCTTTCGCCGAGGGGAAACTGAATGTCTTCGGCGGCAACACGATTGCCATCGAGACCGAGGGCGAGCACGCGGCGCAGGGCGGGGCGATCGCGCATTCCGTCTGCGGCAAGCGGGTCGTCAACTACACCTCGGGCCAGGGCATTGTCTACGGCGTCGAGCAGTACTACCACGCGCCGGGCAAGTGCTCCACGATGGTCCTGGAGGTTGGCGCGCGTGCGCTCACCAAGCACGCCCTGAACGTCCACTGCGGGCACGACGACGTCTACGGCGCGCTCGATACCGGCTGGATCATCGTCTTTGGCAAGGACGCCCAGCAGGCCGCCGACCAGGCGCTCGTCCTGCGGCGCGTCACCGAGCTGAGCCTGACGCCCGGGATGAACGTCATGGACGGCTTCCTGACGACCCACCTGGAGCGAACGTTCTACAAGCACGAATCGGCCCTCATCCGCGAATATCTCGGCGCCCCCGACGACATCATCGACTGCCCCACTGAAAGCCAGCGCGTCCTCTTCGGTCCCCGCCGGCGGCGCGTGCCGAAGATGATCGACCTGACGAACCCCGTGCTCCTCGGCCCGGTGCAGAACCAGGAGCACTACATGCAGGGCGTGGTGGCGCGCCGGAACAACTTTACCGAGCCAATCCTCAAGTTCCTGGAAGAGGCGTGGAAGGACTTCGGGGATTTGACCGGCCGCTATTACGGCCTCCTCACCGAGTACAGGACCGACGACGCCGACACCGTGTTCGTGTCGCTGGGGTCGGCGGCCGAAAACATCGAAGCGGCGGTCGACTATCTCCGCGAGCGGCGCGGCGCGAAGGTCGGGTCGATCCATCCGAATGTCTTCCGTCCCTTCCCGGACGCCGCGATCGTCAAGGCGCTGGCGGGCAAGAAGAACGTCATCATCCTCGAGCGCACCGACGAGCCGATGGCGGGCGACAACCCGATGGGGCGCGACATTCGCACCGCCCTCAACAAGGCGCTCCAGGGCGAGGCGGGACTCCCTCGAATCACCGCGGACCAGATGCCTCGCCTGTTTGCGGGTATCTACGGGCTTGGCTCCCGTGATTTCAGGCCCGAGCACACGATCGGCGCATACGAGTTCGCCACCGGCGCCCGCGCGCGCAAGGACGGCAAGCGCGCGTCGGATGGCGTCTCATTCATGGTGCTTGGCGTCGACCATCCCTACGAGGTGAAATCGAACGACACGCCGTCGCTGCTGCCCGACAAGGCGATTGCGGTCCGCTTCCATTCCGTCGGCGGCTGGGGCGCCATCACGACCGGCAAGAACCTGGGCGCGATCATCGGCGATCTGAACGACCTGCTCTACGAGCGGGACAAGGTCGTCGACGAGCTGGGCAATCCCAAGGAAATCATTCACGTCAGCGCCAACCCGAAGTACGGCTCCGAGAAGAAGGGGGCGCCGACGTCCTACTTCATGATTGCCGCCCCCGACCGAATCCGCGTCAACTGCGACCTCCGCCACGTCACCGTCGTCCTCTGCTGCGACCCCAAAGCGTTTACCCATTGCAACCCGCTGGACGGCATGTCCGAAGGCGGCTCGCTGGTGTGGGAGTCGGAGGAAGAGGGCGAACAGGCGTGGGAGCGGCTGCCGCTGTGGGCGCGCAAGCAGATCATCGACAAGAAAATCCGCGTCTTCACGCTGCCCGGTTTCAAGATCGCCCGCAATGCGACCGATCGCGGCGACCTGCAGCTGCGCATGCAGGGCAACGCCTTCCTTGGCGCGTTCTTCGCCGTGTCGCCGATGCTCCAGGAGTTCGGCATCACGCCCGAGCAGTTCCGCGACGCGGTGCACAAGCAGTACATCAAGAAGTTCGGCCGGCTCGGCGACGCCGTCGTGAACTCCAACATGGAGGTCATGACCAAGGGGTTCGAGCTGGTGCGCGAGATCAACGTCGGCGCGCTCGAGGCGCCGGATCGCTCGACGCTCCGCGGCCAGGCGCTCCTGCCAGTCGTCGGCGGAAACGGAGACGGCGCGGGGTGTGGATCGGGCTGCCGCTCGCACCCGATTCCCGAGGGACAGGACGAGCGCACGCCGCTCTCGCGGGTCGCCGTGTTCGACGCCGAGTTCCGCTCGACCTACGGCTACGATCAGCCGGCGTCGCCGCTGGCGTCGCTGGGCGTGATGGCCGCCGGCAGCGGCGACACCGCGTCGAAGTACGTTGCCCGCCGCGAGACGCCGCTCTACATTCCCGAGAACTGCACGCAGTGCATGGAGTGCATTGCGGTCTGCCCCGACACGGCGCTGCCGAACTGCTCGCAGGACATCGACACCATCCTGCGGACGGCGATTTCGAACTACGTCGAGGATGGGTCCGAGCGGCAGAAGATGCTGACGCTCGTACCGGAGATCGACAAGGGCGCGCGTGAACTGATGCGCGACGCGCTGGCGAAGGGAACGCACACGCCCGCCCAGGAGCTGATCCGTCAGGTCACCCATTCGGTCAACGGATTCTCCGACGCCGCCAAGACGCAGTTCTTCAACGCCATCGACAAAGTGCCGATGGCGTATCAGAAGACCAATGCCATCTTTGCGACCCCGGAGAAGAAGAAACCCGGCGGCGGCGGCATCTTCTCGATTTTCGTCTCGGATCTGTGCAAGGGTTGCGCGGCGTGCGTGACCGCTTGCGGCGAGCACCAGGCGCTGCGCATGGTGCAGGAGACGGAAGAGGTCAACGCCGAGCACGAGAGCGGCACGGCGTTCCTCGATCTGCTGCCGGATACACCGCAGAAGTACCTCGGCCTCTACAACGACTCCCGCCCGCAGGATTCGAAGACGGCCACGCTGCGCAACATGCTGATGGTGCGCCGCAACTACGACGCGCTCGTCTCGGGCGACGGCGCCTGCGCGGGCTGCGGCGAGAAGAGCATCCTCAGGGCGTGCGCGGCAGTGACCGAAGCCTACATGCGTCCGCTCTACCACGCCAAGGCCGATCGGCTGCGGGCAAAGGCGGATCAGCTCGACAAACAGGGCGTTGAAAACCTGGCGGCGATCAAGGCACGCAGCGAGGCAGAATACGACCTGTTGCGCCAGGCCGTGGCCCACATGCTCATGGGGCTCGGCGGCGAGGACGACAAGGACACCAGGGCGCGCATGGCGGCGCACGGTCCCATTTCCGACCGCGACATCGTCGACGCGATCACCGCGGTGATGCGGCAGGAGGCGTTCAACCACAAGAACCTGCAGCCGATCGACGGCCGGCTCGCCAACGGCATGTCGGTGATGGCGATGGCAGCGCACACGGGCTGCAACACGGTCTACGGCTCGACCCCGCCCAACAACCCGCATCCCTATCCGTGGATGAACTCGCTCTTCCAGGACGGCATCACCGTCGGCTGGCTGCTGGGCGAGAGCTTCATCGTCGACCACGGACGCCGGTCGGTGATTCCTGAGCGGCTCGCCGATGCGCTGATGCGCCCCGAAGCGGAATTCATGACCCCGCGCGCCTACTACGAGTTCGTCCACTTCACCGATGCGGTGATGACCGACCAGGAAATCCTGGAACTGCCCAAGGTGTGGGTGGTGGGCGGCGACGGCGGCATGGGCGACATCGGCTACCAGAACATGTCGAAGGTCATCCTGCAGAACCGTCCGAACATCAAGGCGGTCATGCTCGACACGCAGGTCTACTCGAACACCGGCGGCCAGAACTCCGACTCGACGCCAATGCTGGGCGGCAACGACATGAACGTGTTTGGCGCGGCCACCCAGGGCAAGAACCACGAGAAGAAGACGGTGGCCGAGACGTTCCTCGCCGGGCATGGCTCGCCGTTCGTGGCGCAGATTTCGATCGCCAACGCGCCCAAGCTGTATCGCGCCATTCTTGACGGCATCGAATACCGCGGCACCTCCTTCCTCCAGTGCTTCACGACCTGCCAGCCGGAGCACGGCGTCGCCGACGACATGGCGCTCACGCAGGCGCAGCGCGTGCGCGACTCGCGCGGGGCGCCGGAGTTCGTCTTCAACCCGCGGCTCGGCGAGACCTACCCGGAGGCGCTCGACGTCAAGGGAAATCCCTCGATCGATCGGGACTGGTACGAAGCGAAATTCAAGAGCACCAACGAGACCTACCAGTACACGGTGGCCCACTGGTGCGCCACCGAAGCCCGCTTCCGGAACCACCTGAAGAAGATCAAGCCGGAAGACGCGCAGAAGTTGATCCCGCTCGAGAACATGCTGATCCGGATCACGCAGCAGGACGTGGTCTACCGGCGGTATCTCGTGGCCGATCACCGCTCGTTCGTCCCCGATTTCGGCGTCTACATCAAGGTGCAGGGTGAAAAGGGGGGCATCGAGTACCGGTCGCTTTCCCGCCAGCTCGTGCTTTTCTGCGTCGAGCGCCGCAAGGCGTGGCGGATGCTGCAGAGCAAGGCCGGCATCGAGAACCGCGACTACAAGGCGCAGCGCGCGCTGCTGGCCGACGTGGATGCAAACAAGATCTCGAAAGCTGACCTGTTTGCCCACGGCGAGCTGATGATCAAGGAGCGGATCCAGGCCACGTCCGCGACGCACAAGCCGGGCGCGCCGGCAGTCCATCCCGGTGTGGCCGCGCCTGCGGCTCCCGCTGCCGCACCAACGGTTACGGTGTCGTGAGCAGAACGCCGTCCATCATCGCGCTGTTGATCGCGATGATGACGGCGGCGTCCGCGCCGGTGTCCGGCCAGGGCGGACAGTTCATCGGCGTGGACGACGACCCGGTGACGGGCAACGCCAACGCCCGCGTTACCATCATCGAGTTCGGCGACTACCAGTGCCCGGTCTGCCGGCTCTTCTGGAAAGAGACGCTGCCCCGCATCCGCAAGGAATACATCGACACCGGCAAGGTCAAGCTCGTGTTCCGCGACTTCCCGCTGCCCGTGCACCCGATGGCGGTCCCGGCGGCAATGGCGACGGAATGCGCTGAGGATCAGGGGCGGTTCTGGGAGTTCCACGACAAGGTGTACCGGGAGCAGGACCGCCGCGCGCGCGAAGGCGAGGTCGCCGAGTTCCGCGTCAACGACCTCAAACGGTGGGCCGCCGACATCAAGCTCGATACCGCGGCCTTCAATCAGTGCCTCGACTCGGCCAAGTACAAACAGGAAGTCGCGGCGGACTATGCGACCGCCACGGGCGTCGGCCTCCAGGGCACACCGGTGTTCTTCATCAACGGACGCGCCCTGTTCGGGACGCAGCCGTTTGCAACCTTCCAGAAAATCATCGAAGAAGAACTGAAGAAGTAGGCCTCTCTCGGTCGGCCCTGCGAGGGTCTATAATCCGCGGGTCGCTTACGGAGGCCCGTCATGAAGTGGATGCTCTCGACGGTCGCCCTTGTGGTCCTGGGAGTGGGATACGTGACCGCGCAGGACCTGTTCGTGCGGCTTCCGGCTGATCCCCCCGCCAAGAACCCTCTCGAGGGGAATGCGGACGCCATCACCGCCGGGATGGGCGCGTATCGGCAGCGCTGCGCGGATTGTCATGGCGTGGACGCGCGCGGCATCCGCTCGCCCGACATCACGCAGGTATGGGCGAAAGGCCGGACTGACCGCGCCCTCTTCGGGATCGTCCGCAACGGCATACCCGGCACCGAAATGCCGGCCCACCCGGCGCCGCGCACGTCCGACACGGACATCTGGCGGATCCTCGCATACGTGAAGACACTGGCTGCGTCCGCGCCGGACGCGCCCCCGCCGGGCGATGCCGGTTCCGGCGAAAACCTTTTCGCCAGAAACTGCCTGGGATGCCACAGGGTCGGCGATCGCGGCGGACAGCTCGGACCAGACCTCACGCGAATCGGCGCGGCGCGCGCCCGGGCGGCGCTGGGGAGGCAGATCCGCGGCCAGGTCGCGGACTTCAGACCAGGGTACGAGCCGGTCACGCTGACGACGCCGCAGGGACATCAGATTCGCGGCGTCAAGAAGAACGAAGACATGTTCTCCGTGCAGATCATGGACTCGACGGAGCGGATCCAGGGATACCTCCGCGAAGACATGCGGACGGTCACCGCTGAAAAGCAGTCCGCGATGCCCGCGTTCGGATCCGAACGGCTGACCGACGCCGAGCTCGACGACCTGCTTGCGTATCTGACGTCGCTCCAGGGCGCTACATCGCCGGCAGAGGCCGGCAATCGATAGGAGGATTCCGTGCTGCGACGTCTCCTGCTCGCCGCTGTTGCCGTATCCATCGTGGTGGGATCACTCGTCGCGCAGGAGGCGCCGCCGCGGCTCGTCTCGCCGCAGGAGCTGCTCGCCGGGCTGCCGGCCGACGGCTCGCGCTGGGTGACGTTCGGCGGCAGCTACACCAACCAGCGTCACAGTCCGCTGACGCAGATCACGCCTGAGAACGTGGGCCGCCTGGCGCCGCAGTGGGTGTTCCAGACCGACACGCCCGGCCGGTTTGAAACGACGCCGCTGCTCCGCGACAACGTGCTGTACGTCACCGGGCCGCTCAACATGGCCTGGGCGATCGACGCGCGCAGCGGCCGCGAGATCTGGCGCTACCGCCGCGAACTGCCTGCGACCGGATCGTTGACGGCGTGCTGCGGTCTCGTCAACAAGGGGTTCGGCGTCCTCGGCGACCGCCTGTTCATGACGACGCTCGATGCGCACCTGCTCGCGCTCGACATGAAGACAGGTGCAATCGTGTGGGACGCGACGCTCGAGGACTACACCAAGGGGTACGCTTCGACCATCGCCCCCCTGGTCGTGAAGGACAAGGTCATCGTTGGCGTCGCGGGCGGCGAGTACGGGATCCGCGGATTCATCGATGCCTATGACGCAAAGACCGGCAAGCAGGCCTGGCGCTTCTACACGATTCCCGGGCCTGGCGAGCCGGGCCACGACACCTGGGCCGGCGACTCATGGAAGACCGGCGGCGCCAGCGTATGGGTCACCGGCGCCTACGATCCCGAGCTCAACCTGCTGTATTACGGGATCGGCAACCCGGGACCCGACTATCACAGCGAGAGCCGGAAGGGCGACAACCTCTATAGCGACTCGATCGTCGCCCTCGATGCCGACACGGGCAAGCTGCGGTGGCATTACCAGTTCACGCCGCACGACCTGCACGATTGGGATGCAACCGAGGTCCCGGTGCTGGCCGACGTCACGATCGGCGGCCAGCCGCGGAAGGTCGTCATGCTGGCCAACCGGAATGGCTTCTTTTACACGCTCGACCGGACGGACGGAAAGCTGCTCGTGGCGAAGCCCTTCGTCGTGACGACATGGGCAAAAGAGGTGGGCGCGGACGGGAGGCCGGTCGTGCTGCCCGGCAACGTGCCCGACGAGAAGGGTTCGCTCACCTGCCCGGACGTCACCGGCGCCACCAATTTCTGGCCGCCCTCCTACGATCCCGCGCAGCGGTTGTTCTTCGTCAACGCCCGCGAGGTCTGTGCCACGTATTACGCGTGGCGGCAGGAGTACGTGCCCGGCGAGCGGTTCACCGGCGGCGCGGGCCAGCGGGCACGAGGTCCGGATTATCGCGCCTATGGCGCGCTGCGCGCCCTCGATCCGGCGACCGGCGAGCGTCGCTGGGAGTTCGAGTACATCTCGCCGTCCACGTCGGGCCTGCTGTCGACCGCCTCAGGACTGATCTTCAGCGGAGATGCGGAGGGAAATTTCCTCGCCATCGACGCCCGCAGCGGAAAGTTCCTGTGGAGGTTTCAGATGGGGTCGGCGCTGCACGGCACGTCGGCGATCACGTACATGCTGGACGGCCGGCAGCAGGTGCTGGTGCCGGCCGGCACGACGCTGACGGCCTGGGCGCTGTCGGACGTCCCGCGCGTGCCGGCTACGCGGTAAGGCGGGTCCGCTTCGCGGAACTCGCCCTACTCACGATTTGGAACGTAGGCCGGGTTCCGCGAAGCGGACCCGGCATCACAGCGCCTTGTTCACCTCCGCCCAGTTCACCACGTTCCACCATGCCGTGATGTAGTCGGGCCGGCGATTCTGGTATTTCAGGTAGTAGGCGTGCTCCCAGACATCGAGGCCGAGGATCGGCGTCTTCCCTTCCATCAGCGGATTGTCCTGGTTCGGCGTGCTGGTAATCGACAGCTTGCCGCCGTCGTTGAGCAGCCACACCCAGCCGCTGCCGAATCGGCCGGCGCCGGCTTTGCCCCACTGCTCCTTGAACGCGTCGAAGCCGCCGAATGAGCTGTTGATCGCGTCGGCGATCTTGCCGGTCGGCGCGCCGCCCGCCTTCGGCGCCATCCACGTCCAGAACCGCGAATGGTTCCAGTGGCCGCCGCCGTTGTTACGGACGGCCGTCCGCACGTCCTCGGGAACGCTGTTGATCCCCCGGCAGAGGTCGTCCACGCTCTTCGACTGCAGGTCCGGATGCTTCTCGAGCGCCGCGTTCAGGTTGGTGACGTAGGTGTTGTGATGCTTCCCGTGGTGAATCTGCATCGTCTGCGCATCGATATGCGGTTCGAGTGCAGCGAAGTCGTAGGGAAGCTTGGGGAGTTCGTGCGCCATCGGTCCTCCTCCTCGGAGAAACCCCGATGGTACTTCGAAACGTTACTGGATAGACAGCATCCGGTCGAGCGCGACCTTGGTCCAGTGCTTCTGCTCGTCCGCTACGACGATGCGGTTGTGGACGCGGCCGTCAACCAGCTCTTCCAGAATCCAGAGCAGGTGATTCGGTGACACGCGGAACATCGTCGAGCACAGGCAGCCGAAGGAATCGAGCGACAGTACCGTCTGATCGGGCGCGAGCTGGTTCGCAAGGCGATTGACGAGGTGCACCTCGGTGCCAACCGCCCAGATCGAACCCCTGGGACTGTTCGCCACCGTCTTGATGATGTATTCCGTGCTGCCGCTGTCGTCCGCCGCCTGCACGACGTCCCACGGCACCTCCGGATGAACGATCACGCGGACGCCGGGGTGCTGCTTCCTGATCGCCTCAATCTGTCCGACCGAGAAGCGCGTGTGGACGGAACAGTGGCCCTTCCACAGGATCATCTTCGCTTTCGCCACCTGGTCGGGATCGAGGCCGCCGTAGATCTCGTTCGGGTCCCAAACGACCATCTCGTCGAGCGGGATGCCCATCTTGAACGCGGTGTTGCGCCCGAGATGCTGATCGGGCAGGAACAGCACCTTCTCACCGCGCGCGAACGCCCAGCGCAGCGTCGCGGCGGCGTTCGATGACGTGCACACGGGGCCGCCGCGCTCGCCGACAAACGCCTTAATCGAGGCGGCGGAATTGATGTACGTCACCGGCACGACGCCGGCTTTGCGATCTTGGTCCGCCTGAAGGCGGACACTACGGTCGTGGCGGACACTACGGTCGTGGCGGACACTACGGTCGTGGCGGACACTAGGGTCGTGGCGGACACTAGGGTCGTGGCGGACACTAGGGTCGTGGCGAACACTAGGGTCGTGGCGAACACTAGGGTCGTAGTGTCCGGCTTTAGCCGGACCATCAGCGACGCCCATCTGCGTCAGCTCTTCCCAGCAGTTTTCGAGCTGGTCGGGCGCGACCATGTCGGCCATCGAACAGCCGGCCGCGAGGTCCGGCAGGATGACCTGCTGGTGCGGGGCGGCGAGGACGTCGGCGCTTTCCGCCATGAAGTGGACGCCGCAGAAGACGATGTAATCGGCGTCCGGATGCGCCGCGACCTGACGGGCAAGGCGGAACGAATCGCCGGTGGCGTCGGCGAACTTGATCACTTCATCGCGCTGGTAGTGGTGCCCGAGAATAAGCAGGCGCGTGCCGAGCGTCCGGCGTGCTGCGGTAATCCGCGCATCCATCTCCGCGTCAGACAGACCGAGATACTGCTCCGGGAGCGCCTGGCGCTCGGAGATTTGAGTCTTCTCGAACTCGGTCAGCAACGGAATGATGGACGCCATCGGTTCAGCTTTAGGTCCGACGTTGTGAAACTTTTCGCAAAGTCTGGACGTGAAAAAGGCCAAACCCCGCACTTGGGCTATCTGCCCTGCGGAATTTGGACCTGGAGAAATTATAGCGTCTCGAGAGCGCGACCGACAGGTCTGCCGGTTTCAGACGGAAATGGTGTCTTTTACGTTGTAAAACGTGTCGCGCTCGAGCGGCTCGCGGCCGGCGGCCCGGACCAGCGCGGTCAGCTGACTCATGCTCAGCCCTTCCGGGGTCGGCGACCCGGCCATATGGTAAATCTTCTCCTCCTGGACGGTGCCGTCCAGGTCGTCGACTCCGAACCACAGCGACGCCTGCGCCACGTCCACTCCGGTCGCAATCCAGAACGCTTTGATGTGCGGAATGTTGTCAAGCATCAGCCTTGACACCGCATGCACCTTCAGCGTCTCCGCCGCGCTCGGAGCGGGGAGCTTGCGCATCTGGTTGTTGTCGGGATGAAACGCCAGCGGGATGAACGCCTGGAACCCGCCGGTCTCGTCCTGCAGCGCCCGCGCGCGCAGCATGTGATCAACACGTTCGGCGGCTGTCTCGATATGTCCGTACAACATCGTCACGTTGGTCTTCATGCCGAGACGATGCGCGATCCGGTGAATGTCGAGATACCTGTCGGCGCCGCACTTGTCGTGGCAGATCTTCCTGCGGACGCGCTCCGCGAAGATCTCTGCGCCGCCGCCCGGCAGCGAATCCAACCCCGCCTCAATCAGCTCGCGCAGCACCTGCTCGTCGGTCATGCCATAGAGATCGGCAAAGAACGCGATCTCCACCGCGGTGAAGCACTTGAGATGGATCCCGGGACGGATCGTCTTGAATCCTCGCAGCAGGTCCGTGTAATAGCTGAACGGGAGCTCGGGATTGAGGCCGTTGACGATATGCAGCTCTGTCAACGGCTGATGCTCGCGGCGACGCAGCTTGTCCCAGGCCTGTTCGAGCGACATCGTGTACGCGGCGGCGTCGGTCGGTTTCAATCGCGCGAACGAGCAGAACAGGCAGCTCGCCACGCAGACGTTGGTCGGCTCGAGGCGCAGGTTGTAATTGAAGTAGGTGCGCGCGCCATGGCGCTTCTCGCGCTCGCGGTTCGCGAGCGTTCCAACGGCGAGCAGATCGTCGCAGTCGAACAGGCGCACGCCGTCCTCGAAGCTGAGGCGTTCGCCCGCCTCGAGCTTATCGCCGATCTCGGCAAGGCCGGCGCCCTGGATTCGTGTTTTCACTGAAAGCCTTCCGAAATTCTAGCGTGCTATACTGCGCGTCTCAAACCGACACCGC
>Ga0075428_100007534_pt1 | contig 12066 bp, 13 predicted proteins | sample RhiMetdeltSRZDD2_FD_75291 | JGI IMG/M metagenome (GOLD analysis project Ga0075428, IMG submission 75291) | Populus rhizosphere microbial communities from Tennessee, USA - Rhizosphere MetaG P. deltoides SRZDD2 | ecosystem: Host-associated > Plants > Roots > Rhizosphere > Soil | place: USA...
GCGTCTCACCGAGCTGTACCGCTGGTCGGCCGACGAGCTGCGGATCCCAGACGTCACCGACCTGGTGTGCGACGCCACCCCGGCCTATGCGTGGGATCCGCACGACCGCGAACCCTGGGCGCCGCCGCCCAAACGACTCGTCCGCGCCGTGCGCCGGGCTCTCCCGCTCGTCGATGCGGTGTGAGTGCATGGGCAGGATGGACGCAAGAGCCGGGGATTGGCAGCATCGAGGGGTGGTGGGCGATCGGGGTTGGTCGGATGGCGGGGTGGACATCCGGTTCCTGCGAGCTGCGGCGGAGACGGACGGGGCATTGCTGGAGCTCGAGACCACCGTGCCGCCAGGCGTGAAGGGACCACCGCTGCACCTGCATCTGGCCGAGCGGGAGTCGTTCCGGGTGATCGACGGCGAGCTGGCGATCCGCGCGGGGCGGGACTGGCAGCTCTACCAGGCCGGTGAGGGAGTCGTCGTCGAGCCGGGGACGCCGCACACGTTCGCGAACCGGTCCGATCACGCGACCCGGTTCGTCGTGGTGATCGAGCCGCCGGACCCGTTCGAGACGATGATCCGGCTCCGACTGCAGTCGAGGCGGATGCCGCTGCTCAAGCTCGCCGCCATCCACCACGGCGACACCGCAACGCTGATGCTGGCCGGCTTCCCCGTCCGGCCGCAGCGAATGGTCTGGAACGGCCTCGCCGGACTCGCCCGCATCCTTCGCCGCTGAAGAGACGGCTCATCAGGTGCATCTCGCCGGCCGACTCTACGACTGTGTTCACGGATCGCCATGGGAGAGCGCTCACCCATGGCGATTCGTGAACACACACAGGTCTGAGGCAGGCTGGGCGGCATGATCGTGGCCTTCAGCATCAGCCCTTCCGGCGGCGACGAGACCGGCGGAGTCAGCGCAGCGGTCGCCGAGGCGGTCCGGGTGGTCCGGGAGTCCGGGCTGCCGAACGAGACCAACGCGATGTTCACCAACATCGAGGGCGAGTGGGACGAGGTGATGGCTGTCGTCAAGCGGGCCGTCGAGGTCGTCGCGGCCACCTCACCGCGGGTCGGCCTGGTGCTCAAGGCCGACATCCGGCCCGGTCACACCGGCCAGCTCTCCGCCAAGGTGGAACGGATCGAGCAGCAGCTCAGTGGTTGATCAGTGATTGAGTTTTGGTAGCACCTGCTCGCCGAAGACCTTGGCCCACTCGGCCTGGTTGCGGCCGACGTTGTGCAGGTAGATCCGGTCGAAGCCCATGTCCACGTACCGCTGGATCTCGGCGCGATGCGCGTCCAGGTCGCTGGTGATCAGCATCCGGCCCTCGAAGTCCTCCGGGCGTACCAGCTTGGCCATCTGCTCGAAGTCCAGCGGCGACTTGATGTCCTGCTTCGGGAACTTCATCCCGCCGTTCGGCCACTCGGTGACGGCGTTCGCGAGCGCCTCTTCGTCGGTCGGCGCCCAGGACAGGTGCAGCTGCAGGAGTTTCGGCATGGCGTCTGGATCCTTGCCGGCCTCGCGTGCGCCCTCGGCGAACTTGGCGAACACCTTCTGGATCTTCTCGGCGTTCGCGCCGACGGTGATGATGCCGTCGCAGAACTTGCCGGTCTTCTTCGCGGTGATCGGGCCCGCGGTCGCGACATAGATCGGCGGAGGCGCGTCCGGCATCGTCCACAGCCGGGTGGACTCGAGCTTGAAGTACTGGCCGGAGTACTTCCAGTCCTTCTTCCTCTGGCCGGAGTCGAACAGACCGTTGATGATCTCGATCGCCTCGAACATCATCGCGATCCGCTCCGGCGCCTCCGGCCAGTACTGCCCGACGATGTGCTCGTTCAGCGCCTCGCCGGACCCGAGTCCGAGCCAGTGCCGACCCGGGTACATCGCCTCCAGCGTCGCCGACGCCTGCGCGATCACGGCCGGGTGCTGGCGGAACGACGGGCAGGTGACGCCCGGTCCGACGTCGCCCTTGGTGCGCTCGCCGATCGCGGTCATCACGTTCCACACGTACGGCGCCTGACCCTGCTGCGGCACCCACGGCTGGAAGTGGTCGGCGACCATCGCGCCGGAGAAGCCGTGCTGCTCGGCGGTGACGGTGAAGTCGAGGAGCTCGGCGGGAGCGAACTGCTCGCACATCGCGGCGTATCCGATCTGGGTCATGCCGCCACCTTATGCAGATCCCGAAGACAGGCTAGGTTCCCCGGCATGAAGATGCTGCGCGGTGCCGCTCTCACTGCCGGAGTCCTGCTGGCCGCAGGACAGCTGCTCCCCGTCTCGGCCTCGGCCCACCATGAGCCGTCGTACGACTGGGAGCTCACCCCCACGGGCAACACGGCCCGGTTCCGCGGGCTGGCCGCGGTCGACGAGGACGTCGCCTGGGTCGGCGGCAGCGCCGGCCAGGTGCTGCGGACCACGAACGGCGGCACGACCTGGCAGAACGTCAGCCCGCCCGGCGCGGCCGAGCTGCAGTTCCGCGACGTGGAGGCGTTCGACGCGCACCGCGCCGTCATCCTCGCGATCGGCCCCGGCGAGGCGTCAAGGGTGTACCGGACCGAGAACGGCGGCCAGACCTGGACCGAGACGTTCCGCAACACCGACCCGAACGCGTTCTACGACTGCTTCGACTTCTTCTCCGACAACAAGCGCGGGCTGGCGCTGAGCGACCCGGTGGACGGCAAGTTCCGGATCCTGGCGACCGACGACGGCGGCCGCAGCTGGACGGTCCAGCCGAACGCCGGGATGCCGGCGGCGCTGCCGGGCGAGTTCGCGTTCGCGGCCAGTGGTACCTGCCTGGTCACCGGCCCGGGCCGGACCGCGTGGTTCGCTACCGGCGGCGGCGACCGGCCGCGGGTGTTCCGAACCACCGACGGCGGACGCAGCTGGACGGTGACCGACTCGCCGATGGCCAGCGGTGAAGCGGCCGGCATCTTCTCCCTGGCGTTCCGGGACGCCCGGCACGGTGTCGCGGTCGGTGGCGACTTCCTGCTGCCGGACGCGGCGAACGACGCAGCGTCGGTGACCCGCGACGGCGGCCGGACCTGGACGCTGGTGCCGGAGGACCAGGCGCCGGGTGGGTACCGGTCCGGGTCCGCGTTCGTGCCGCGCACGGCCAGGACCGTGATCGCGGTCGGGCCATCGGGCAGCGACGTGAGCCGCGACGGCGGTTGGAGCTGGGAGGAGTTCGACACCGGAAGCTTCGACAGCGTCGAGTGTGCCCGCGGCGCGTGCTGGGCGTCCGGCGAGCAGGGCCGGGTGGCGAAGCTGGTTCGCTCCCGCTGACAGGTTGCTGTCATCCGGCGTTGGGCTGAGGTTCGCCGGGCCTGGGTAGGACAGGTGCCATGATCTCTTCCGCCCTCCGCCCCAGATCCCTGGTCATCGCCCTGATCGTCCTGGCCGGCCTGCTCGCGTCCGTGTCACCCGCGGCCGCGGGCGGCCACGACCGGCGGCTCGAGGTGCTGACCTTCAACATCCATCACGGCGCCGGTGAGGACGGCGTGCTCGACCTTGAACGGGTCGCGACCGTCATCGAGGACTCCGGTGCCGACGTCATCGCCATGCAGGAGGTGGACCGGCACTTCAGCGCACGCAGCGAGTGGGTCGACCAGCCGGCCTGGTTCGCCGAGCGGCTCGACATGCACGTGACCTACGCCGCGAACCTCGACCTGGACCCGCTGAACCCGGGTGAGCCGCGCCGCCAGTACGGCACCGCGATCCTGTCGAGGCACCCGATCATGGACTCCCGCAACACCTTGCTGCCGATGTACCCCGGCCAGGAGCAGCGTGGGTTGCTCGAGGCAACGATCAGGGTGCGCAGCAACACCGTCGTGGTGGCCAACACGCACCTCACGCACAACAACGACGCCGAACGCCAGGAGCAGGCCGACAAGGTGGTCGAGGTGCTCGGCGGCCGCGACGTCCCGACGGTGGTCACCGGTGACCTGAACGCCACCCCGGATGCGCCGGAGATCCAGACCCTGACCGGGGTCTGGGACGATGTCTGGGCCGAGGTCGGCGTGGGACCGGGCTACACGTACGACGCCGTGAACCCGACCAAGCGGATCGACTACGTGCTGCACTCGTCACAGGTCGAGGCCCGCGCGGCCGAGGTGATCAGCACCGGCGCCTCGGATCACCTGCCGGTGCTCGCGGTCCTGGACGTGCCCGCGTCCTGAGCCGCCGGACCCCACTGCTCCGCCGGTACGACGCCGTCCGGCGGGGCACCGGGGTCCAGCCGCTCCTCACCGCGGATCCGGATCCGGTTGCCGCCGGCCCGCTTCGCGTCGTACATCGCCGCGTCGGCGAGCGCGAACGCGGCCGCGAGCCCGTCCGGCGTGGTCACCGGAGCCAGCCCGACCGAGACGCTGACGCCGTATCCTCGCTCTGGGGTCAGCTCCTCGACCGCCCGCACCGCACGGCGCAGCGCGTCCCGCGCCGCCAGCGGCAGCGTTCCTTCGAGCAGTACGACGAACTCGTCGCCGCCGTACCGGGCGATCGAGTCCGCTGGCCGCAGCGACGCGTGCAGCGCCTCGGCGACGGCACACAGTACGGCGTCCCCGACCGCGTGCGACCGGGTGTCGTTCACCTGCTTCAGCCGGTCCACGTCGATCAGCCCGACGGTCGCCTCGGCGTCCGGCCGGGCCGCCAGCCGGTCCGGCCAGGTGCCGACATCGCGGCGGTTCGGCAACCCGGTGAGCGGGTCGGTGAGGGCCAGCCGGTGTGCCTCGCCGCTGGTGCGCCGCAGGCGTTCGGCCGCGCCGCGGGCCTGGTAGTTCGCCAGCCGCTCCGACGGCATCGCCGACGCCGCCTGCTCGAGCTCCCGCAGGTAGGCGGTCAGCTGTGGCGGCTGGCCGCTGTGCAGCTGCACCAGCCGGGCCCGCTCCCGGACCGTCAGCATCCGCAGCTGCGGCACCGCCGTACCGGAGCCGACCAGCTCGACTGCCCGCTCGAGTACCGCGGCGGCCTCGGCGTCCCGGTTCCGCACCTCCAGGCAGCGGCCGAGCGCGATGTCCGCCCGGACCAGGTCCGCGTTGCTGGCGTACTCGCGGTCGATCACGGTGAACTCGGCCGGGTCCACTGCCATCGGGTCGGCCAGCGCCCGGGCCGTCAGCGTGCACGCGTCGAGCACCGGGACGGGCTCGTCGCCGACCTCGGCGCGGATCTCGGCGCCGGCCTGCCGGGCCAGCTCGAACCGGGACCGGGCCACGTCGGCCGCGCCGCCGGCTTCCTCGCAAAGTCCCCACAGCAGGCTGGTCCGGACCCGGTTACAGCCGACCACGAGCAGCTGGGTGCGGTCGTCGGCCAGGCTGAACGCGTTCCCGCTGACCGCGTCCAGCCGGTGGTGCAGGTCCGCGGCCCGGCTGATGATCGCGTGCGCCGGCTCGTACAGGCCGAGGAAGGCCAGGCACACGTGCAGGTCGTTGTAGGCGTACGAGAGCAGCCGCGGCTCGGACTGCTCCCAGCCGGCGACCCGGCCGGCGTCGTCGAGCAGCGTGCTCGCGACCACCACCTCGCCGAGCGCGTCCGAGTCGCGGTGCTGCCCGCAGAGCAGTACACCGAGTGTGGCGTGCGCATCGGCCTCGACCTCGCCCCGGCCGGCGGCGGTAGCGCGCCGGCCCCAGTCCTGGCACAGATCCCTGGCGGTGCCGAGATCGGTCTCGCTGTTCAGCCGGACGTGGATCGAGCCGCGGGCGGCCCGCAGGTACGGATCCGGCTCGGGACGGCGCGCGGCCTCGGCGGTGATCTCGTCCAGCAGGGCGATCGCCCGCGGCAGGTCCGAGTGCGCCGCATTGCGAGCCAGCCGGTTGACGTGCTCGAACCGGCCGACCAGCTCGGCGCTGCTCAGCTGCCGCAGCTTGGACATCTCGGGTCCGTTGGGGGCGTCCCTCCATGGGGGATCGGAACGGCACAAGAGTACGACCGCAGCCGTCCCACGCCCGTACGCCACACATGTCGCGGCAGAAGAATCCTTCGCGCAAATTACATTCCTGTAGTTTGTCAAGTCGACACGCCTGTCAACTCGTGGGATTTGTGTGAAAACTGTTCCCTTTGGGGCTGAACAGCACTAATGTCACGGGAGAAACGTGAAGAGCGGCCCTGTCACGAACCCTGGGGAAGGGGTTCGTGGCCCTGCGGAAGGAACCCAGACGTGCCGACGCCTACGGGCGCGACGCCTGGCAGTCGTACCGCGAGCACTGGGAAGGCCGGACGGGCATTGCTCGCCGGTGTGCTCGTCGTCTCGCTGTCGGGGTCGGTCGCCCTGACCACAGTCCCTGCCAACGCCGAGCCCGAGCCGCCCGTGTTCCCCTCCCAGTCGGAGGTCGACGCCGCCCGTCGCGCGGCCGGTGACAAGGCCACCCAGGTGGCCGCCGTCGAGGCCCGGCTGAACGGCGCCACCGCGCGGCTGGAGGCGCTCGGTCACGCCGCTGGGCGTGCCGCCGAGGCCTACAACGGCGCCCGGTACCGGCTGCAGAAGGCGAAGACCGAGTCGGCCGCCGCGACCGCCCGGTCGAAGAAGGCGCAGGCCACGCAGGCCGCCCAGGGCCGGCAGATCGGCCGGTTCGCCGCAGCCAGCTACCAGTCCGGCGGCACCCTGGCCCAGGTCGGCCCGTTGTTCACCGCCGACGGCCCGCAGTCGCTGCTGGACCGGGCCGGCACCGCACAGTCGGTGTCGACCGCGATGCAGGGCGCGTACCTGCGCTTCACCGCGACCCAGGTGGTGACGAACGCGTTCAAGCTGCAGGCGGACCAGGCGGTCGGGGAGGTGAAGGCCGCGACCGACGCCGCGGCTGCCGCCAAGAAGCGCGCCGAGTCCGCGGTCGTGGCCCAGTCCGCCGCGGTCGCCTCGATGGGGACCGAGCGCAGGCAGTTGATCGGCCAGCTCGCGCGGCTGCGCAGCACGTCGTACCAGGTCGCCGAGCAGCGGCAGCAGGGCCTGGAGGAGCTGGCCCGGCAGCGGGCCGCGGCGGAGGCCGCGCGCAAGGCCGAGGAGCAGCGTCGCCGGGCCGCGGCCAAGGCGGCGGCGGAGGCGGCCGAGCGGGCCGCGGAGGCCGCCCGCGCGGCGGAGAGCCGTGCGGCGAAGGCGCGCGCAGCGAGGGCGGCCGCGCGCGCGGCGAAGGCAGCGGAGGAGGCGCGCGAAGCCAAGGACCGCGAGGCTCGCGAGGCGGCTGCCCGCCGGGCCGAGGAAGCGGCCCGGGAGGCAGAGCGGGAGGCGGACCGGGAGAGCCGGCCGGACCAGCCGCGGAGCGACGACGACGGACCGTCCCGCAGCAGCCGCAGCGGAGCGGAGCGAGCGATCGACTTCGCCCGGGACCAGCTCGGCGAGCCGTACGTGTGGGGGGCCGACGGACCGGACTCGTGGGACTGCTCCGGGCTGACGATGGCGGCCTGGGCCCGCGCCGGGGTCTACCTGCCGCACTACTCCGTCGCGCAGTACGAGCAGACCCGGCACATCAGCGAGGACGAGCTCAGGCCCGGCGACCTGGTGTTCTGGGCCGACGACGCGAGCGACCCCGGAACGATCTTCCATGTCGGGCTCTACATCGGCGGCGGCGACATGATCCACGCTCCGCGACCCGGCTCGTCGGTGCGGGTCAACAGCATCTACTACTGGGAGGATCCGGACTTCTTCAGCAGGCCGTGACAGTTGGTCCGGTGAACGCCGTCGCCGAGCTCGACCTGCCCGATGGGCGGACGGTCGAGCTCGGCTCCGGCACGCACCGGCTGGTGTCGAGTCACTAGACGGGATCGCTGGCCGGGCACGCCGTCGTTATCCAACCGTGTTCAAAACGGAATACCGTCGCGGTCATGATCATCGTGACCGCAGCATTGAAGGGTGGCGTCGGCAAGACGACCACGTCGGTGTACCTCTCAGCGCTGGCTTCCTCCAACCGCCGCAGTGCCACCCTGATCGACGCAGACCCACAGGGCAGCGCCGCGGACTGGATCGACAACCACTCCGACGAGAGGTTGGAGCGGGTCGAGGTGGCCGAGGCGCCTACCGAGCGGCTGCTGAGCAAGGCGCTCGACAAGGTGCCACCGGGCGGCACCGGCATCGTCGATATGCCGCCGTCGCATGAGCGGCTGCTGAACAAGGCCGTCGAGCGGGCCCGGGTGGTGGTGATCCCGACCCGGGTCGGCGGGGTGGAGACACCTCGGGTGGAGACCGTGCTGAACCTGGTACCGGACTCGGTGCCGTACGGCCTGGTGATCTGCTCGGCGCGAACCTTCACCCGCTCCTACCAGGAGGCGGTGCAGGAGTGGGCCGAGGCCGGCGTACCGATCTGGGGCACGATCCCGGAGCGGGTCGCGATCACGGCCGGCCCGACCGGCCCGCTGTCCGGCGACGGCATCGAGGCTTACAAGAAGGTCTGGCGCAAGATCCTGGCTGCCGCCAGGACCTAGGGCACTTCTCTAGTGCGTTGAGGTCTTCAGGCGCTCGAAGGACGCGATGATCTCGGCCTCGGCATCCGCCCGGCCGACCCACTTCGCGCCCTCCACCGACTTGCCCGGCTCGAGGTCCTTGTAGACCTCGAAGAAGTGCTGGATCTCGAGCCGGTCGAACTCGGGCAGATGGTGGATGTCGCGCAGGTGCTCCTGCCGCGGATCACCGGCCGGGACGCACAGCACCTTGTCGTCGCCACCCTTCTCGTCCTTCATCCGGAACATGCCGATCGCACGCGACTTGATCAGGCAGCCGGGGAACGTCGGCTCGGGCAGCAGCACGAGCGCGTCCAGCGGGTCCCCGTCCAGACCGAGGGTGGTCTCGATGAAGCCGTAGTCGGCGGGATACTGGGTCGCGGTGAACAGTGTCCGGTCCAGGCGCAGCCGCCCGCTCTCGTGATCGACCTCGTACTTGTTCCGGCAGCCCTTGGGGATCTCGATGAAGACGTCGAACTCCATGCGGAGATACTGTCACGGTTCCGCCCGGACGATTGACTCATGGAGGCTTGGTTGCAGCGCGCAGCAGGTGCGGCGTTGGTCACGGTGCTGGCGCTCGCCGCCGGGGCCGTGCCGTCCCGCGCCGAGGTGCGGTCACAGCAGGTCGCGGCCCAGGCGCCGCCGGTCCTGCAGGTGGCGGCGACCGAGGGGGTCGCACCGACGGCCGCGGGAGTCCAGCGGGTGCTGCGGCCGGCGCTGCGGGACCCGGCGCTGGGACAGCATGTCGGGGTCGCCGTGTACGACGCCTCCCGCCGCAAGGCTCTGTACGGTGTCTCCGGCACGTTCGTCCCTGCGTCGACGCTGAAGGTGCTGACCACCACCGCGGTGCTGGCCGCGCTCGGACCGGAGCACAGGTTCACCACGAAGGTCGTCACCGGCCGGAGCGCCTCGTCGATCGTGCTGGTCGGCGGCGGCGACCCGCTGCTCGCGGCGAAGCGTCCGGCCGGTCCGGCGTCCCCGATGCCCGCCAGCCTCGCCGACCTGGCCGCCGCCACCGCGAAGGCGCTGAAGGCGAAGGGTGTCAAGCGTGTCTCGCTCGGGTACGACGCGTCGCTGTTCACCGGTCCCGCGGTGAACCACCGCTGGCTGCCGGCGTACCTCGCCGAGGGCATCGCCGCTCCGACGATGGCACTCTGGACCGACCAGGGACGGCAGCGTCCCGGGTTCGCGAAGCGGTATCCGGACCCGGCCCGGGCCGCCGCCGCGCAGTTCGCGTCCCGGCTCAAGCTGGCCGGCATCTCGGTGGCCCCCGCCGGCAAGGCCAAGGCGGCGCCCGGCGCGGCCACTCTGGCCCAGGTGACCTCGCCGCGTCTGGCGTCGATCGTCGAGCACGTGAACCTGGTCAGCGACAACGACGGCGCCGAGGTGCTGCTTCGGCACGTCGGGCTGGCGACGAAGAACGGCGGCTCGTACGCGGGCGGGCTGAAGGGGCTGCGGTCCACGCTGACCGGCCTCGGCCTCTCGCTCGGCAAGGCCCGGCTGGAGGACGGCAGCGGGCTGGCCCGGACCAACGCCGTACCGCTGCAGCTGCTCGGCTCCGCGCTGACTCTGGCCACGTCACCGGACCAGCCCCGGCTCCGCGCTGTGGTGACCGGCCTGCCGGTCGCGGGCTTCACCGGCAGCCTCGCGGAGCGCTTCGCCGGCCCGGGTATGGCGGCCGGCGCCGGCTATGTCCGGGCCAAGACCGGCACCCTCACCGGTGTGCACTCGCTGGCCGGCCTGGTTCGGGACCGCACCGGCACCCTGCTGGTGTTCGTGGTCGCCACCGACCGCGTCGCATCCGACAAGGCGCTGGCCGCCCGGGCCGCGCTGGACCGCGCCGCCAGCGCGCTCGCCGCCTGCGGCTGCGGCTGACGCAGGCTCAGCCGAAGTCCATCACCTGGCGGATCTCGGTCTCGCCCTCCCAGCCGGGCCACAGCTCCTGGTGCAGCGTCATGAACCGGTTGGCCCACTCCACTGCTTCCTCTTTGCTTTCCACCTCGTAGAACGCGTACCCGCCGACCACCTCCTTGGCCTCGGCGAACGGCCCGTCGGTGATGGTCAGCTTCCCGCCGGACAGCCGGATCCGGCTCCCGGTCGCGGTCGGCAGCAGCCCGCCGGTGTCGACGACCACTCCCTTCTCCGCCGCCTCGGCACCGAGCTGCGCGATCGCCGCGAACAGCTCCGGCGGCGGTTGACCGACGTTCTCCGCACTCTTGACCAGAGTCATGAATCGCATCGCCCTGCCTCCATCCGTGTCGATGCCGACCGGGCCCGATGCCCGCCGACACCCCTGCGTCGATCACCCCCGCCCCGAATCGACACCACCTCCGAACCGCAAGTGCGCTTCAGGAGTAGTCCGTCCAGAATTGCTGTAGCCGGCCGATCGCCTCCTTCTTGCTCATCCCCGCGACTTCGCTCTCGGTCAGGCCCACCCGGGTGATCAGCAGGTGTACGACGTCGGCAGGTAACGACTCGGGTCGCTTCCGGGGCACACCACGATCCGGCTTCGCACCGTCGGTCACGCAGGCCCAGAACGCCGCCTCGCCGACCCGCAGCTGATCACGAAGGATGTGCTGCCACAGGCTCGGCCCGTAGTCGGTGCGATCGACCGGATGGGAGACGCGAGTCCGGAGCACCGAGCCGTCCGGCAGGTCGAGCTCGAAGGTCAGGTGGTGCGTGCCGGTCCGTCCGCGTGCGGTGCGGACCTTCCGCCAGCCTTCCACCTGACAGAACCGCTCGTGGTCCTTGCGGGTCGGCTGTGGCCAGGTCATGCGGCCGGAGGCACGAGCCAGTCGCGGAGCTGGGAGTCGTCGCTGAGCGCGATGAGCTGGACCAGGCCCCAGTTCTCGTGATGGTTCGGGGCGTCGAGCAGGTGGTCCTGCCAGTCGTCGCTGTACTCGCGCAGAGCGTCGATCATCTCGTCCACGGCCTCGTCGAGGCTGCTGCCGTCGGCGGAGATCGGCAGGCCGGGGATGAACACCGACCAGCCGCCTCCCTCCGGGACCACCTGCGCCCGCGACGGGATGAGTGAGGCGAGGTAGAACCGGAGTCGGGCGGCGTCCACCACGGCCGACCGGGCACCGTCCCGCCGGACCGTCGCGACCCGGCCGCGCTCGGCGGCGTCCAGCAGGTCTTTCAGATGTGCTCGCGCTTCGCTGTAGCTGTCGAAGTGAACCCTTGACATCGCCGCTCCCGGTCGTCCGTCACCTGCACCGCCCAGTGTGGGGACGAGTTGTACGTACGTCAAGTACGTGACGTACGTGTGGCGAGATGGTTGACGACGTGCTCGGCGTCGGCGCCGACGCCGGCGAAAACCGAGGACGGTTCGGAGTGCAGCCACGGCAGGCCGACGGCGTACAGGCCGGGGTGCTCGGTGACGCCGCGGACGTGTCGCGGGTATCCCCACTCGTCGAACACCGGTAGGTCGACCCAGCCGAAGTCGAGCCGGTACCCGGTCGCCCAGACCACGGCGCCGATGCCCGCCGCGGCCAGGTCCAGCTCGGTCGCGGTCGGCGGCACGTAGTCGTCGTACGGCAGGCGATCGTCCTGCGGCGCGTCGATCCCGGCCGCCGCGATGTAGGCGTCGAACAGCGGCTTGAGCTCCTCGTCGAACCCGGTGTCGGCGATGGTCAGCCGCTCGGCCAGGTCGTCGCTGAACCGCACCGTG
>Ga0075428_100007536_pt1 | contig 12063 bp, 10 predicted proteins | sample RhiMetdeltSRZDD2_FD_75291 | JGI IMG/M metagenome (GOLD analysis project Ga0075428, IMG submission 75291) | Populus rhizosphere microbial communities from Tennessee, USA - Rhizosphere MetaG P. deltoides SRZDD2 | ecosystem: Host-associated > Plants > Roots > Rhizosphere > Soil | place: USA...
GCACATCTCCTTCGAAGCTGACGAGTGTCGGCTTGCCGCCCTCAGGGCTTGCGGCGAGCACCATGCCGTTCGATTCGATGCCCATCAACTTGGCAGGCTTCAGGTTGAACACCATGGCAATTGTGCGGCCGACGAGCTGCTCTGGCTCGTACGCTTCGGCGATGCCGGCCACGAGCGTACGCTGTTCGGTTCCGACGTCGATCGTCATCTTGATCAATTTGCGTGAGTTCGGCACTTTCTCGGCCGACAGTACCTTGGCGACGCGCAGATCGACCTTCATGAAGTCTTCTATCGAGATCTTGTCGCCGCCAGCGGGCGCGGCGGCGGACGGTGCCGCGTCGGGCTTGGGGCTTTCAGACATCGCTCTCAATTCATCCACTGTGTGCTCCATTCTCGGAAAGAGCGGCTCGATCGGGCCGAGCCTGGCACCCGCGTTTAACGTGCGCGGGCGGAGGTCGACCCACGTCTCCGCCGCGATGCCCAACATCGCTCGGATCCTGGCCGCCGACTGAGGCATGACCGGATCGACGAGCGCCGTCACGATCCGCAGCGCATCCGCCGCGTTGTAGAGCGTCGTGTCGAGCAACGCTCGCGACTCCGGCGCCTTGGCCAACGCCCAGGGCTCCCGGGCCACTACGTACTTGTTCAGCGCCGCAATCAACTCCCAGCTGCTGCGCAGAGCCGCGCTGAAATCGAACCGGGTCGCATCATCGAGGGTCCTGCGAATCGTCGCGGCGGCGGTGGTCTCCAGTTCAACATCCAGCCTCGTTTCGGTCGACTGCTGCCGCACCGGCACCACCCCACCGCAATACCGCTGAATCATCGTCGTGACCCGGCTCACGACATTGCCGAGGTCGTTCGCGAGATCGGCGTTGTAACGCGTCAGAAACGCGTCGTCGGCGAAGTTCGCATCCTGGCCCAGCACCATTTCGCGCATGACGAAATAGCGCAGCGCATCGAGTCCGAAGCGTTCGACATAGCCCTGCGGCCGCACGACATTGCCGAGCGACTTGGACATTTTCGCCTCGTGCATCAACCACCAGCCGTGGCCAATGACGCGTTCCGGAAGCGGCAATCCGGCTGACATGAGAAACGCCGGCCAGTAGACCGTGTGCTGCCGGACAATCTCCTTCCCCATCAGGTGCACATCGGCCGGCCAGTATCGCGACAGCCGGACTTCGTCGTCTGGAAACCCGGCGGCGGTGATGTAGTTCGTCAGCGCGTCGAACCAGACGTACATCACGTGCGCGGGATCGTCAGGAACTGGGATGCCCCATTTGAACGACGTCCGGCTGACGCTCAAATCCTTGAGGCCGGCCGAGACGAATGCCGTCATCTCGTTTCTGCGGATTTCAGGTGAGATGAACTCAGGATTGGCGCGGTAGTGTTCGAGCAGCCGGTCTTGATACCGGGATAGGCGAAAGAAGTAGCTCTTCTCGCTGAGCCGCTCTACTTCGGTGCCGCACGTCGGGCACTTCCGGCCATCGACAAGTTGACTCTCCGGCACGAACAACTCGTCTACGGTGCAGTACCAGCCCTCGTAGGTGGCTTTATAAAGGTCGCCGTTGTCTCGAACCTTCCGCCAGATCGCCTGGGCCGCGCGAACATGGCGCGGCTCGGTTGTCCTGATGAAATCGTCGTTGGAGATCCCGAGCGTCTCGAACAGCGCCTTGTATTTGGCGGCGATTCGATCGGCGAACTCTCGCGTCTCGAGGCCGGCGGCTTTCGCGGCCCGCTCGACTTTCTGGCCGTGCTCGTCGGTGCCCGTCAGGAAGAAGACGTCCTGCCCCATCAAGCGCCGCGACCGCGCAATCGCGTCGGCCACCATCGTGGTGTAGGCGTGCCCGAGATGCGGCTCGGCATTGATGTAGTAGATCGGCGTCGTGATGTAGAACGTTTTCTTCATTGCTTAGGGACTGACCGAACGCCCGGGAAGGCGGCGCGTCAACAACCGCCGGATTCGAGCCAGGCTTTCATGGCCATGGCTTGAACATCTTTGATCGGAATGCCACGCTCGGCCGCGGCTCGCGCGCAGTCGTCGAATTCGGGAGACGCGTTCAAGACGCGTCCGGCTCGGCTGGCTATTTTGACGCGGATGGGACCGGCTGGCGTCTGAATGGTCTTGACCTCGCGTTCGAGTCGGTCGCGCAGCATTTCGTGATAGCGCACGCCGATGGTGGTCGTCTCGGCAAAGAGCAACGCGGTCAGTGCTTCGCGGCGTTCTGGCGCGGCGACGACCGTCACGAGAGTGCCGGGACGATTCTTTTTCATCTGTACCGGCGCGTAGAACACATCCAGCGCGCCAACCCGCTGCAGACCGTCCATCAACGGCCCGAAGAGCTGCGGGTTCATGTCATCGATCTCGCACTCGAGGACGACGATCCGCTCGTCTACGCTTGGCGCATCCGCTGCGCCGACCATCGCGCGCAGCACATTCGGATACCCGGCGATATCGCGATCTCCGGCGCCGTACCCGGTTGCGGACACGCGCATCGGCGGCAGTGGACCAAAGCTCTCCGCGTACTCCGTCACGAGCAGGGCGCCGGTCGGCGTCACCATTTCGAGGGCCACCTCGCCCGCATAAATCGGAACGCCGGTCAGGAGGCGCGCCGTTGCTGGCGCGGGCACCGGGAACGTGCCATGCGCGCAGCGCACCATTCCGCTTCCGACGTTCAGCGGCGAGCAGACAATGCGGTCCGCAGCGAGCCACTCGAAGCCGTGCACGGCGCCAACGATGTCCACGATCGAGTCGAGCGCGCCCACTTCGTGCAGGTGCACTCTCTCAAGCGGCATGTTGTGGATGGCCGCTTCCGCTTCGGCAAGGCGATAGAAGAGTCGGACGGCCTTGCCTTTCCCCGCCCGCGAGAGCGCCGAACCCTCGATGGCCGCAGTGATCTCGTTCAGACTGTGATGATCGCCGTGGCCGTGATCGTGGGTATGATGATGGTCATCCCCTACGTGGTGATGATGCCCGGGATCACCGTGTGCGTGCGCATGCGAATGGGCATGCGCAGGCGCGTGGTCGTCTGCGGCCGGCGTCAGACGGAACTTCGTCGCAGAGACGCCAGCGCGCAGCACGCGTTCCGCGGCGATCTCAGCGCCTCCGATCGCAAGGCTCCCCAGCGCAGCGCGCAAACCTTCGAGCGGCAGCCCGAGATCGAGAAGCGCGCCTAGCATCATGTCGCCCGACGCTCCCGAGAAGCAGTCCAGATAAACGATTCGCGCCACCTAGATGAAACCTTCCTCTTTCATGCTGCAGTACCGCACGTTCGCCAGGATCACGTGATCGATCACGTCGATGCCCATCAGCACCCCGGCGGCCACCAGCCGGTGCGTGAGATCGATGTCTTCCTTGCTCGGCTCCGGATCGCCCGATGGATGATTGTGAAATACGACGATGGCCGCTGCGCCACCAGTCGTCGCCTCTCGGAAGATCTCGCGGGGATGCACGATGCTGGAATCGAGCGTCCCGACCGTGACGATCGTCGTGCGGGTCACGCGGTGCTTCGTGTCCAGCAGCACGACACCGAACTGCTCCACCGGACGATTGCCATAGATCGGTAATAACAGTTCAGCAACGGCGCGCGGACTGGTGACCTGGACGCGATGCCGACCCGCGCGCGTGAGCGTGCGGCGTCCGAGCTCGACGGCCGCCAGCACCTGTGCCGCTCGGGCTGCACCGATCCCCGGTATCTGCATCAACGCATCGTGATGCGCCCGCGCGAGGCCATCGATGCCGCCCACGCCGGCCAGCATCGCGTTCGCAAGGTCGAGCGCGCTGGCTTTCGCCAGGCCGTTGCCGACGACAATCGCCAGCAGCTCGTTGTCGCCAAGCGCGGATGCCCCCATCCGCTGCAGCTTTTCGCGCGGTCGATCGTGCACCGCGACGGTCTTCATCGTACACCATCCTGTTATACTTCTTGGGTTAATGCGCCGCCTGATCCTCCTGCTCTGCGCGGTTGCGATCTGCGCAGGGTGTTCGGCACCTCCCCAGAAAGAGCTCGATCGCGCACAAGGTGCGATCGACGCGGCCCGCGCGGCCGGCGCTGAACGCTACGCCAGCGCCGAGTTCTCCGCCGCAACGTCCTCACTGCAACAGGCCCACGAAGCGGTCGCGCAACGCGACAACCGCCTCGCGCTATTGCGCGCGCTCGATGCGAGCGAACGCGCGCAGCAGGCGGCGCGGCAGGCCGCCGACGGCAAGGCGAAAGCCCGCAGCGATGCGGAGACCGAAGTCGCGTCGACCACGGCCGCGGCGCGGCAATTGCGAAGCGCGATTACGGCGGCAGAGGCGGCGCGTCTTCCGGCGGCCACCTTGGCTGTCGCTCGCAAGACCGTGACGTCCGCCGAGGCGTCCCTGCAAAAAGCACGCGCGCTGCTGAAGTCGGAGCAGTATCTGGAGGCTCACCAGACGTTGCAGGGCGTGGGCGACCAGATCCTCCAGCAAATCCGCGTGATCGGTGAGGCGCAGAAGGCACGCGCCGGGCGACGCCGCACCTAGCCGGCGATACGCCGGTGCGCAGTTGTTTCAAAGGGTGCGCGACGGTGGCGTGGCTAAATGATCCAACCGAGTCCGGTCACGACCACCACGATCAGGACGAATCCTGCCAGATCGAGTGCGATGCCGTGGCGCATCATCGCGGTGATAGGTACGTAGCCCGAGCTATACACGATCGCGTTCGGCGGGGTTGAAATCGGCATCATGAAGCCCATGGACGCGCCGAGCGTCGCGCCAAGGGCTGGCTCCGTCGGATCGATCCCCGCGGCCTGCGCAACCGCAATGGCAACCGGGACGATCATGTTCGCCGAGGCGGTGTTCGAGGCCGCCTCCGACATGACGATCGCCACCGCGGTGAAGAGGATCGTCAACGATAACGCCGAGTGGACCGGCAGCCATTTGGTGATGCCGTAGCCCAGCGACTCGGCAAGCCCCGTCGAAAAGGCGAGGGCTCCCATCGACAGGCCACCACCAAACAGGAGGATGATGCCCCAGTCGATGCGCACCGCTTGTTCCCAGGTCAGCGTAAATCGACGCGCCCGCCAGCTGATAGGCAGCAAAAAAAGCAACAAGGCCCCAATCATCGCCGCGATCGATTCCGGCACAGACAGTTCGAACGCCTGCGCGAACGCGGTGTCGCTGAGACCACTGATGGCGAGCACGCCTGGGAACAGCCACAGCGCGACCGTGACGCCAAACGCGATGAGCGTGTTGCGCTGGCCGGCAGAGATCGGACCCAGTTTGTCCAACTCCTCGCGAATTCTCGAGGCGCGCCCAGGATCGACCTTGACGCCACGCAGCAGCGCCCACCGGAAATAGACCACCAGGAACAGGAACAGCAACGTCGCAAGCGGAACGCCGAACAGCATCCATTCGAAAAACGAGATCTGCACGTGCGCGATCCGCTCGAGCATTCCCTTGCCAATCAGGTTTGGCGGCGTGCCGATGGGCGTGCCCATCCCGCCAACCGATGCGCCGAACGCGGCCATCAGCATCATGGCCGTCGCGAAGTTTCGGCTCGCCGGATCCGACTCGCGCCCGTGCGTGAGGTGCGCGACGATCGACAGCCCGATCGGAAACATCATGGCAGTGGTCGCCGTGTTGCTAATCCACATCGAGATGCCGGTTGCGACTGCACCGAACACCAGCAGGATCCGCGTCGGACTACCGGCGACAGCCCTCGACGACAAGGCGCTGAACGCGATCCGCCGATCGAGGCCGTGGGTGAACATCGCCTCGGCGAGCATGAAGCTGCCGATGAACAGGAAGATGATGGGATCGGCGAACGGCGCGAACACCGTTCGCGCAGGGGCAACATGGAGCAAAGTCGCGAGCACGGGCCCGATGAGCGCTGTCACCGCCAGCGGCAAGGCTTCCGTCACCCAGAGGACCACCATCATGGCCATGACGGCTGCCAACCGGTGCGCGGGCGCGGCCAGAGGGAGCGGCAACGCCAGCAGGCCTACGAGGACGACGGGGGACGCGATGAGGCCGAACGTTCGGCGCCGGCGATTGAACAGCTCTTCAGCCGGCGAGTACGCCTCTCCGGTACCGACTGCTTCATGCAAGCTTCGCATTTACGCCTTGAGCCAGCGGGCCTCGGCAACCACTTCTGCCCAGCCCGTCAGGTAGAGTCCGTCATCGCGCCATTCCACGCGTTGCGTACCGCCAGGCGATTCGATGCGAACGTCTGCCGCAGCGCCGCCGTAGCGGATGGCCGCAACCGCCGCTGCGCAGGCGCCTGTACCGGACGCTTCAGTGGGACCGACGCCGCGCTCCCAGATCAGGATTCGCACGTGGTCGGGCGCGACAACCGTCGCCAGCTCGACGTTGGTGCCCTCGGGGAACCTCGGATGGATGGCCAACTGAGAAGCCACCGCATGCAGTCGCGCCTCGGATACCTCGCCGAGCACCACGCACTGCGGATTTCCAACCCTCATCGTCACCGCACTCACCTCTTCACCGCGCACGCTGATGGGTTCGCGCGCGATCGCCTCGGGCTGACCCATGGCCGCGCGAAACGTGTACTTGCCGGCATCGACCGCCAGCAGCTCCAGCCTCTTGATGCCCGCTTCTGTTTCGACTTCAATTGGCGGCTGCGCCACGTTCGCGCCCTGCTGCAACGCGATCCAGGCAGCGAGGCAGCGCACGCCGTTTCCAGAGACCTCGGATCGACTGCCATCTGCGTTCAGCAAGTGCATCCGCGCGCCGCCGTTCTGCTGCTGGAACATGATGAGGCCATCGGCGCCAATGCCCCGGTGCCTGTCGCACACGTCTCTGGCGAACGCCGAACGATCGGCGATCTCACGGAGCTCACCTGTCTCGATCAGGAGAAAGTCGTTGCCAAACGCCTGCGTCTTTATGAGTCGGGGCACTCGTGTCCTCGTCAGGGTCCGTGATCCGCTGGCCGCTATCCGCTATCCGCTCGCCGTCAGGCGGAAGCGCCATCCACTATAGAATGAGTTCCTCGTCATGCGCGCGCGCGACGTCGACATTCTCGCCCCCACGACCTACGATGTGCTGGTAATTGGGGGCGGCATCCATGGCCTTGCGGTGGCCTACGAAGCCGCCAGTCGCGGCTTGCGAACGGCGCTGATCGAAGCCGGCGATTTCGGCAGCGCCGCCAGCTTCAATCATCAACGCACGGTTCACGGCGGGCTGCGCTCGCTTCAGTACGGGCGCCTTCGATACGCGCGGCAGTCGATCCTCGAGCGCCGCGCGCTCGCCCGGATCGCGCCGTGGCTGCTGCGCCCGTTGCCGTTCCTCGTCGGAACCTACCGTTCGGTGACACGCGGACGTATGGCCTTGCGTGCGGCGTTCAAGATTGACGACTGGCTTGGCCGCGATCGCAACCGTGACGTCGAGCCGGAGTTGCATCTCCCGCCCGCGCGCCTGCTGTCGAAGGCGGCCACTCAACGGTTCTTTCCTGGTATTCGCGCTGACAAGCTGACCGGTGGCGCGCAGTGGTACGACTACCAGATGGTGGAACCGGATCGCCTTACGTTTGCATTCGCTGCAGCCGCGGATCGTGCGGGCGCAACGCTCGCGAATTACGTGGAGGCGCTCACGCCGATTCGTGAAGGCGGGCGCATCGCCGGAATGCAGGCGCGCGACCTGCTCAGCGGACGCGACTTTGCCGTCAGAGCCGGCGCAACTGTGAACGCCGCGGGGGCTCATGCCGGGGCGTTCATGACCGCCTTCGGCTCCAAGCGTGAGTACTTGCTGTTGAAGGCAATGAGCCTGCTCACCAACCGGCCAGCCGGCGATTTCGCCCTCGCTGCGCCGGCCCACGGTCGCATGTTGACGCTCGTTCCGTGGCGCGGCTTCGGTCTGGTCGGAACCAGCCAGTCGCAGACGTTTGCGCAGCCCGGAGATACCGGAGCGTCAGCAGCGGAAATCGAGAGGCTGATCGGCGACGCGAATCTCGCGTTCCCGGCGCTGAAGCTCACGCCTGACGACGTCAAGGCCGTTCATCGCGGTGTGGTCCCGGCCGTCAAAAGCCGGAAGGGCGTGCCCGAACTGCGGATGATGCCGGAGGTGTACGACCACGCCTCGGATGGTTCGCCGGGCGCCTTCTCGATTGCCGGCGCCAAGTACTCGAGCGCGCGGGGCGTCGCCGAGCGCACGATCACCATGGTGGGTCGCAGGCTTCGGAAGCGCCTCGCGCCGTCGCGGACGAGCACGACCCTGCTTCCCGGCGCTGGTATTGCCGATCATGAAGCGCTCGCGATTGAGCGCTGCCGCGCGACGGACGTGGACCTCTCGATCGCTGAAATCCGTCACCTCATCGCGCGCTACGGCGAGCGTGCCGCCGACATCGTCTCCCTCATCCATGAGCGGCCGGAGTTGAGGGCGCCGCTTGCCGTCAGCGATCCGACGTTCAAGGCGGAGGTCGCCCACGTGATTCAGCACGAGATGGCGGTGCGGCTGACCGACATCATCCTGCGCCGCACGACGTGCGGCTCGGCGGGTCATCCTGGCGGCGACGTGATCCGCGCCGCCGCAAGCATCGCCGCGGGTGAACTCGGGTGGGATCAGGAGCGAGCGGCGGAGGAGATTGAAAGCGTGGAGCGGTTCTACGTCGTTGGGTAGTTATTCAACGGCCCCAGACCTTCCAATCAGTAACTTAGGGAAGCGTGAACCCCTTAAATACATATGTCAGGCCCGCCGTAAAACCGAAGTTCGGATCTCTCGACGTCAGCCCGAACAGCATGCCGCCGTCGACGCGAACGGCCGACTTCGTATAGCGCACGCCGATTCGGATTCCTGAGCGGCTCTCCGTTCCGGGTGGAACGCGCTCGTTGCGCGTGTTCACGTGTCCGTTGATCTCCCCGACGAACTCCAATCCCTCTTGCAGCGCCCGCGCAATCGACACGCCGTAGGTGACCACGTCGTTCTGCCGATCGCCTTCGATTGGATCCGACAGAATTCCGATCCCGAGATTGCCAACCACACGAACCGACTGCACCGTCTTGCCGAACAGCCCTGACATGTAGAAGTCCATCGTGTCGAGACCAAGACCACTCTCGTTGCTCGCAAACGGCAGCTTGGTGGCGAGACGAATGCCGAAGCTTGGCCGGCCGGGCCCCTCCGACACCACGCGAATTTTGGTCGCGATCACGGCATCCAGAATGTCCGACGTATCGTTGTCGGTCAGCTCGAGCTTGTCCGATAACGGCGCGGGGTCGATCGTCGTGATATTCAATCGTTGATAGAAGCCACCATCAATCTGCAGCTCGAGAATCGAGCTGAATCCGAAGCTGACGCCCAGCGTCGGCACGCGCAGCAGATCCCCGCGCAGCCCAGATGCCGGGAAGAAAATGTCCTGCTGCGCGTCGAATCCTCCCTCCAGGAGGATGTTGCCTGTCCCAACGGTCTCGGGATCTTCTGTGAGCAGCGGCCGTTGCTGAGCGAACGCACTGCTCGTCGAAAACGCCCCGACCAGAAACATCGCGATGATGGCTTTCCTCAAAAAGTCCTCCTGCTGTCGAGCAACATGGTCACCGGCCCGTCGTTGACGAGCGCGACGTCCATGTGGGCTTGAAACACGCCGGTCGCAACGGTGAGTCCACTCTCACCAAGTAGGCGCACGACGTCGAGGTAGAGCGCCTCGGCACTCTCCGGCCGCGCCGCCGCATCAAACGACGGTCGGCGCCCTTTCCGGCAATCGGCGTACAACGTGAACTGCGAGACGACCAACACCGATCCCTGGTTTTCGACGACCGAGCGGTTCATTCGGCCGGCGCCATCCGGGAAAATGCGCAGATCCAGAATCTTCGCTGCGATGTAGCGGACATCGTCGGCACCATCGTCGTGCGTGATGCCGACAAAGACGAGCAGCCCGGGACCGATCCGCGCCACGACCGCGCTGCCCACTTCGACTGACGCGGATTTCACTCGCTGAACGACTGCCCGCATCGTTCAGCGTCGGATCATCTGAAGCGGAATTGCAGCCTGAGAGTCGGCCAGATCGCGAAGCTCGGGAAGCGGATTCAATCGGCGGTCGAGCAGGTGGCGTGACGCAACGTTGGCCAGCGCCCGAATCATCGAGCTCTTGATGTCCGGGTGGTCGACTTCCAGCTCGGCGATCAGGCGCTTGACGCGCTGGCGCTGCAGACCCAGGTCACCGCACGCTGGGCAGCAGCAGCCGATGATTGGCAGGCCAGACGCCTTGGCGTAGTTGCGTGCCTCTGACTCGGTGACACTGACGAGCGGCCGAATGACGATGTGCTGCCCCTTGTCGGAGACGAGACGTGCCGGCATGGCTTTGAGCGTGCCGGCGAAGAACAAATTGAGCAGCAGTGTTTCGATGAAGTCGTCGAGATGATGCCCCAGCGCAATTTTGGTCGCGCCAACCTCGCTGGCTAGCCGGTACAGTACGCCACGCCGGAACCTCGCACACAGCGAGCACGGCGTCGCGTTCTCGGCGAGAAGGTCCTCGATCGTTTCGCCGATCTCGGTATGAACGATGCGGTACTCCCAGCCGCGAGCCTCACAGGTTTTTGAGATGAGATCGTGGCGATAGCCGTCGTAACCGGAATCAACCGTCACCGCGACCAGCGAAAAGGCAATAGGAGCCCGCTGACGAAGGACGTCGAGGATCTGGAACAGCGCCCAGCTATCCTTGCCGCCCGACAAGCCGACCATGACGCGATCGCCGTCTTCAATCAGGTTGTAGTCGGTGATCGCCTTCGTAACTTTCTTGGCGATGCGTGCTTCGAGTGGTGTCGTGTAAGACATGTCGTCGTTAGTCGCTAATCGTTAGTCCTCAGTCGTTAGTCTAGCGCGGTCAGCGCCTTGACGGCGTCCTCCCACTTCAGGTGCTCGGCGGATGCGCGGGCCGCCGCCCCGAGGCGCTCCGCTTCGGACCGATCGGCCATGAGTCGGCCTATCGCTTTGCCGAGCGCCGTCGGCGTGGGATCGCAGACGGCCCCGTTCACGCCGTCCTGAACGAGCTCGGCCGGGCCACCGCTGTCGTGGCACGTCACGACCGCCTTGCCCGAGACGAATGCTTCGGCCGTCACGAAGCCGTAGTCCTCATCGATCGGCGGAAAGCAGACGGCGCGGCAGCGGGCCAGGTGCCCGACAAGCTGGTCATCGTCCAGCGTCCCGGCAAGGACAACGCGCCCGTCGAGGCCCAGCTCACGAATAAGCGCCACGAGCCGGTCGCGCTCCTCACCGTCGCCGCCAATTACCGCGCGAACGCCGCGAGCCTCGTCGGTGGCGAGCGCGCGGACAAACAAGTCGGCTCGCTTCAACGTCGTGAGTCGCGACACATAGAAGATGTAATCGCCGTACTCATCGCACCGGTACGGCCGCTGCGGCGCGGGAGGATAAAGAACCGTAGACGCCAGCTCCGGCCACATCTTGAGGCGATTCTGGATGGTCCGCGATTGCACGAAGAGCCGTGACACGTTCTTCGTCAGAAGATATCGATCCGTTGCGTGGAGCATGCGCCGGCGAAGGCCTTCTTTCAATCGGCCCTGAGGGCTGAGCGGCGCGCTGAATCGATCCCACAGGTCGTAATACTCGCGCATCGTGTGATTGAGCCAGCACACGTGACGTGGATGCCTGACCGCGTAGCTTGGATACCGCAGGCTGATCACCTGGTCGATGCGCTCGCCGCCGCTCTTCCCCACGTCGGTGAGCCACGTGGCGACGTAGGCGGACGCCTGCCGGCCGAATCGATTCTGCGGGGTGACGACGACGTCGGCGTCGTGGCCAGCATCGCGAAGGGCACGCGTGAGCGCGCGGGCGATGACCATGTGCCCGCCTTCGACCATCGGCGGGCTGGAAGTCACCACGGCAATGCGGCTCACGAACCGCCCTCGAGCATGAAGACCGACACGTCGCCGCTTCGAAAGACCTCGCGGAACCGTGCCGGATTCGATCGCAGCGTCTGCTCGAACTCAGGGTAGCTGCGGCGCTCGGGCGGCCCGATCACGAGGTAGTCGATGCCGAGACGAGCAGCCTGCGCGAACGCCCTCTCGCCGTCACGCTCCTTGTAAAGCGCCATCACTTTCTGACTGGCATCCTCATAGGGCGCTAAAGGCACCATCGAGATC
>Ga0075428_100007538_pt1 | contig 12062 bp, 14 predicted proteins | sample RhiMetdeltSRZDD2_FD_75291 | JGI IMG/M metagenome (GOLD analysis project Ga0075428, IMG submission 75291) | Populus rhizosphere microbial communities from Tennessee, USA - Rhizosphere MetaG P. deltoides SRZDD2 | ecosystem: Host-associated > Plants > Roots > Rhizosphere > Soil | place: USA...
GCCGACCGCTTCAGCGGCGGCCTCTACATACTCGAGATGACGGTGTGACCGCGGGCGAAATGTTGATCTGCCGCGCTCGGCACGGCGCCGGCCGCTCACGCTCCGGCATGGGCGGCGGGTTTCGACGGATGCGACGACGACGAGAAGAACCCGAGGTAGGCGGCTATCAGCGCCAGGACCGCGTGCAGGACGACATCGGCGCCGTGGATCGGGGCGAGCCCGAACAGGGTATGCGTCGCCGGGATCAGCCCCAGCACCGCGAGCAGCCCGTATACGATCGCAATGCCGCGGAAATAGATCACCGCCGCGGCGAGCGACACGCCGGCCACCACGCCCCACGCTCCCAGCCCGATATGGACGAGGTTGTGAACCGCGTTGACGGGAAAGAGCCCCAGCAGGTTTCCCCCGGGGACCAGCGGCGGGACGAATCCAAGCAATCCGACCGCGATGAATATCGCACCGAACACACGAGCCAGAGTAATGAGCATTGGCAAGCTCCTCTCAAGAATGCCAGATACGTACGACAGAACCCCTTGAGCAATGTTCCCCGCCTGATACTGGCCCTTGCCGTTGCCGCCGGCACGACGCAGACGCGCGCCGGCGAATGGCTGCAAGAGCGGCGCGTTGGAGACTACGTCATCGAGCTGCGCGTAGCCCCGCGCTCGCAGGTGATCGAAACCCCCTTCGTCCTCGCTATCACCCGGGCGGACGGTAAGCCCGTCGCGACGGCAAAGGCGACCGGGCGCGCGAACTTCTCATCGGCGGGACTGAAGGGGGTTGCCACCCTCCATCCAGACGGGGAAAACCGCATGAAAGGCCACGGGCTCATGTCGGAAAGCGCCGACATGAGAATCGAGGTTTCCATGTCGTTGCCGGGCGAGGCTTCTCTGGAGGTGATATTTGCAGCCGGCCGATAAAGCAACCGGGATACCGGTCCACGCAGTATTCACCGCCTTCCTGAAGCTGGGGCTGACCTCCTTCGGGGGCCCCATCGCGCATCTGGGATACTTCAGAGAGGAATTCGTCGTCCGGAGAAAATGGCTTGACGAACGCGTCTACGCGGACCTGGTAGCGCTCTCCCAATTTACGCCTGGCCCCGCCAGCAGCAAGGTGGGGATCGGCATCGGCCTGGCAAAAGCGGGACTTCCCGGTGCGTTCGCCGCCTGGGCTGGATTCACCACGCCTTCGGTGCTTGCGCTCCTTCTCTTCGCCTACGGCGTCGAGATGTTCGCGGGCGCTCTCGCCGGCGGCTGGCTGCACGGCCTGAAGGTCGTTGCGGTGGCCGTGGTCGCCCAGGCCGTGTGGGGCATGGCGAAGAACCTGTGCCCGGATGCGCCCCGTTTCACGCTCGCCGTGGTGGCGGCGGGAATCGCAATGGCGTCGCCGACTTCGATCGGACAGATAGCGGCCATCTTCGCGGGCGCAATCGCCGGATACGCGTTCCTGGGCGGGAAGCAGGACGACACGCACGTAGACATGGCCATCCCGCTGGGGAAGACCGCGGGCGCGTTGAGCCTCACGCTATTCTTCGTCCTGCTGGCAGGCCTGCCGGCAGCGAGCGCGATCTACCAGAACCATACGCTCTCGCTCTTCGACAGTTTCTATCGCTCCGGGTCGCTGGTGTTCGGCGGGGGACACGTGGTGCTGCCGCTGCTTCAATCGGAGGTGGTCCCGCCCGGGTGGGCGTCGAACGATGCGTTCCTGGCCGGATACGGAGCGGCGCAGGCTGTCCCGGGACCGCTCTTCACGTTCGCCGCTTATCTCGGCGCGATCATGGGTCCCGAGCCAAACGGCTGGCAGGGCGCGCTGATATGCATCGCGGCAATCTTCCTGCCCGCCTTTCTGCTCACGATCGGAGTGCTTCCGTTCTGGGATGGCCTGCGCCGCCTCAGTGCGGTGCGCTCGGCGCTGACCGGAGTGAACGCCGCCGTCGTTGGCTTGCTGCTCGCGGCGCTGTACACGCCGGTATGGACCAGCGCGATCAAGGCGCCGGCCGATTTCGGGCTAGGGCTGGCGGCCTTCGCCCTGCTGGTATTCTGGAAGCTCCCGCCCTGGCTCGTCGTGCTGTTGAGCGCCCTTGGCGGATGGGCACTGGCGAGGATTGGCGCATTGCCCTGATCGATCTGCGCCGGATCTCCACCACCGCCACGATCACCGACGGCAGCGGCCTCTTTCCGCCACCGGCTCACGCTTGCGCGTACAATGGCGGGACCGGACATGAGCCACGAACCTCATCACGGTCACAATCACGGTCACACGGCGAGCGAACGCCGCATGTGGATCGTGCTGGCCCTGACGGTCGGCTTCCTGGTCGTGGAAGTCGCCGGCGCGATCTGGACGGGCAGCCTCGCCCTTCTTTCCGATGCGGCGCACATGTTCACCGACGCGATGGCGCTCGCGATCGCCATCGTCGCGATCCGGCTTTCCCGTCTGCCGGCCGACCGCAAGCGCACCTTCGGCTACTACCGCTTCGAGGTCCTCGCGGCGGCGCTGAACGCGGCACTGCTCTTCCTGGTGGCGCTGTATATCCTCTATGAAGCATACGAGCGCTGGATAGCGCCCCGCCCCATCGAGTCGCTCGGGATGCTCGCCGTCGCCTGCGCCGGTCTCGCGGTCAACCTCGTCGGCGTGCGCCTGCTTGCCGCCGATGCCGAGCGCAACCTGAACGTAAAGGGGGCCTACCTGGAGGTATGGGCGGACGCGCTCGGCTCGGTGGGCGTGATGGCGGGCGCCCTCATCGTCTATTTCACGGGATATACGCGCGCCGATCCGATCGTCGCGGTCCTCCTCGCGTTATGGGTCCTGCCCCGCACGTGGGCGCTCTTCCGCCAGAGCGTCAACGTGCTGCTGGAAGGCGTGCCGGAGGGCGTGGACCTCGCGCATATCGACGAACGACTGCGTGCCGTCCCCGGCGTGCGCGAGGTTCACGAACTGCACGTCTGGGCGCTGGGCAGCGGCAGAACGAGCCTCACCGCCCACCTGGTCCTCGACGAGGCGCAGTCCGACATCCCTCGCGTGATCGGCCAGGCCAACGAGCGGCTCCGGCTCGAATTCGGAATTACTCACACGACGCTCCAGGCCGAGATCGAGCACTGCGATCCGCGCGGGCAGGACTGCGCTCTCGACGGTTCGGTCCAGGACATGCGTGCGATGCACCGGCACTGAAAGCCCATGAACACCCGCAGAAAATGGCTGCTCGCCGCGGGCGCCGTGGCGGCGGGCGCGACGGGCGGTTTGCTATGGCACCGCCGAGGCGAGGAGCTTGCGCCCGATCGGCCTGCCGAGCCTCCGGGGCCCGCGCCCGTCCGCGATCCTGCCTTCCCCAATGCGTTGCGCCTGCCGGGCGCGGACGGCATGTACGGGATACTCGACGTTGGCGGCCCGATCGCGATCGTTGCCCGGCCGATACAGCACGCGTTGTATCCCGGCAAGCCGGCGGCCATGCTCGGTTTCGAGGTTCAGCACCAGGGGAACAACTATCTCAACCCTCTCCTGCGCGTGCGACGCGGGACGACGGTGAGGGCGGATTTCTGGAACGCCCTGGACGAAACCAGCATCATCCACTGGCACGGCCTGAAGGTGGATGCGAACAATGACGGGCATCCGCACTACGCGATCAAGGCCGGCGCCACGCACGCGTACCATTATCCCGTTCCCAACCGCGCGGCCACGTATTGGTACCATCCTCACGCGCACGGCCGCACCGCCGCCCAGATCCACCAGGGGCTCGCCGGCCTCTATCTCGTGGATGACGACGAGGACCAGGCGCTGCGCACGGCGCTCGATCTGACCACCGGCGTCACCGACGTTCCGCTCGTGCTGCAGGACAAGCGCATCGACGGTAACGGAGCCCCGGTCTATGCGCCGACCGAAGCCGAATGGATGCACGGCTATCTCGGCAACGACGTCCTGGTCAACCTGACCTCGCGTCCCCATCTCGACGTGACCGCCCGTATCTACCGCTTCCGGCTGCTCAACGCATCGATGGCGCGCGTCTACCGGCTCGCCTTCACCAGCGGCGATCGCTCGCTCGAGTTCGCGCTGCTCGGCGGTGACGGCGGACTGCTGCCGCAGCCGCGCGCCGCGCAGGAGGCGTATCTCTCTCCCGGCGAGCGTCTGGATGTCGCGCTCGACCTGCGCAGCGCGGGGTCCGGCGCGACGGTCACGTTGCACAGCCTGGAGTTCGACCCGATGCATCATGATGCCGCGCGATCAGCACGGGAGGCAGGAGCAGCACATGCGCACACACGGCATCATGACGAAGGTACCGCTAACCCGGCTTCCGCACAGCCAGCTCCCATACCGGACGGGGCGGCTCTCGAACTGATGAAGTTGTACGTATATCCGGCGCGAGACCCGGCGCGCGAGCTGCCCGCCACGCTCTCCGCGAGCGAGGACCCCGATTTCTCGGACGCGTCCGTGCGCCGGATAAGGATCGATCACCATCGCATGGCGTGGCGCATCAACGGGCGCCTGTTCGACATGCGAGGCATCGGGCTCACGGTACGCCGCGGCGCGAAGGAAATCTGGGAAATCGCCAATCCCGCGGACGGCATGCCGCATCCCATGCACATCCACGGCTTCCATTTCCGGGTGCTGGAGCGATCGGGCAGCCCGGAGCAGGTGCGCCGGCTGGCGCTCGCGGAACACGGGCTGACGGCGTCCGACCTCGGCTGGAAGGACACGGTGATGATCTGGCCGGGCGAGACCGTCAGGATCGCTCTCGAGTTCTCCCATTCCTACCTGGGCGACCAGGTCTACATGTTTCACTGCCACAACCTGCAGCATGCCGATCGCGGCATGATGGTCAATGTGCGCGTGGCGAACGTGAATGGAACGGGCTACGGGCTGTGAGCTATGAGCTGTGCGCTGTGAGCCATGAGGCGTGAGTTCTCAGTCGTGAGCTGCGGTGGCTCATGGCTCAAGGCTCATGGCCCAAAGCTCAAAGGAGCTGGCCGTGACATTCTTCTGGCCTCACGCTCTTTGGCTGCTGGTTCTCCTGCCGGCGCTGGTCGGCGCCTATCTCCTGCTGCTCCGCCGCAGCGTAGCGGCGAGCGTCCGTTATCCGGACCTGCGCACCCTGCGCGAAGCGATGGGGCCCGCAGAGCAGCTGCGCCGGCACGCGCCCCCGTTGATCCTGTGGCTCGGGCTCGCGGCGCTCCTGCTTGCCGTCGCGCGTCCCGCAGCCGTGATGATCGCGCCGTCCGAGCGCGGTACCGTGGTCCTCGCGATAGACGTCTCCCTCAGCATGGCGGCCACCGACGTCGCGCCGACGCGCCTTGCGGCTGCGCAGGACGCTGCGCGGGCATTCATAGAGGCGCAGCCCGCCGGCGTGCTGATAGGCATTGTTGCTTTCGCCGGCCACGCGGACGTCGTCCAGTCCCCGACCGCGAACCGGAGCGAGCTGATGGCGGCGCTTGGCGGACTCCGGTTCCGGCGCTACACCTCGATCGGCAACGGGTTGATCGCTTCCCTGCTGACCGTACGTCCGGATGCAAGCCGGCCCGGCGAAGGGGAATACGATATTTTCGGGGACGGGCGGCGGCCGGCCGGGTCCCAAAATCCTTCGTTGCTGCCCCCCGATAAGAGGAAACCGCCCGCGAAGGTCGCGCCCGGCTCCGACCTTTCGGCGGCAATCGTACTCGTAAGCGATGGTCAGGGAGCGCTGGGCGTTCCGCACATGAAGGCGGCAAAGCTCCTTGCGGACCACGGCGTCCGCGTCTACACGATAGGCGTCGGGACGCCGTACGGGGGCACGGCCTACGTCGAGGGTATGCCGCCGCTGCACGCCGATTTCGAGGAGGAAACGCTCCGGCAGATCGCGGACGTTACCGGTGGCGACTACTTTCACGCGCGCACCGCGGAGAAAGTGAGGAAGATCTACGAGAAACTGTCTACGCGCGTCGTCCTCGAGCGGAAGGAGAGCGAGATAACCGCCCTGTTCGGTGCGATCGGAGCGGTGCTGTCGCTCGCCGCGGCGGCGCTTTCGCTTTTGTGGTGGAATCCGCTGTTGAGATGATGAAAACGTTTCGTCCTTCACCGCCGACGTGGCTTTGGGCGTCCTGATCCTCCGGCCAGACCGGAACTTTGGCGCAAACGCCCTGTCTTGTCCGTGGGTTTGCGGTTGCACGCTGGATTTGGATACACTTCGTCACGTGACGGCTTGGAGTCGAAAACTGGTTCTGTTCCTGGCGCTTGCGGTGATGCCGCTGCAAGGCTTTGCCGTCGCGCTCTCGGTCCTGCTGTGCCACGGCGATGCGCAGATGCACGCTATGCACGTGACCGGCGGCAGCCACGAGCATGGTGCCGGTGATGCGGGGCACGAACACGGGCCCCAGGTCGCTGCCGGGAGCCACGATGACGGCTCGACCGGCAACGCCTCGTATCATCTGTGTTGCAACCTGACCGCTTCAGCCCCGCCTGTCACCGTGACGCCTGGCGCGCCCCCCGATTTCCGGGTGGAGAGCTTCGTCCCCGCGCCGCTGCACGACCTGTTCGTTCCCGACCGGCCGCAACGGCCTCCGCTCGCCTGATCCCCGTCGTACGCGGCTGAACGCCGCGCCGCGCACATTTCGTGCGCCGTTCATACGTGCTGCGTGTGCGCGGCGCGTGAATCTCGATGACGAGGACAGACCCATGAAGCGCTTTCTTGCATTCGTTGCGTTTGCGGCATTCACACCGCTCGCCAACGCACAACAGCACGTAACGGGACCGAACCCGGCTGACGCTGCAGCGCGCGTTCCACAGGCCGCGTACGACTCTGCGTTCGCCGGTTACAACCCGTACCGCGAGCAGGACCTTGCCGCGTGGCGGGAAGTGAACGACGAGGTAGCTCGCATCGGGGGCCACATCAGGATGTTCGGCGGCGCCGGCCATGCGGGGCCTGGCAGCGCAAAACCCGGTCCCGCAAAGCCGGCCCCTGGCCAGCCTGCCGGCAGCAAGGACCAGCCTGCCGGCGAACGCAGTGCGCCACAGGCGCCGCAGGCCGGCCACAAGGGCCATTGAGAGGCTTCCGTGACGGGCAATCGACATTCCCCTGCATTACGGGTGGCGGCGCTTCTCCTCGCCCTGGCGGGCCTGGGCGGGTGCACGACATTCTCTCCAGACGGCGGCTTCGGCGACGTGCAGGGCGCGGCCAGAGAGCGCGGAATCAAGCAGGAAGCGAAGTGGCTCAGGAACGACACGGACGCCGCGGAGGCGCAAGCTTCGATACGCAAACTTCTGGGCCTGCCGCTCACAGCGGACGCCGCGGTGCAGATCGCCCTGCTGAACAACCGCGGACTGCAGGCTACCTATGCCGAGCTGGGCATCTCGGAAGCGGACGTCGTGCAGGCCGGCCGCCTGCGCAACCCGGGATTCTCGTTCTCCCGCCTGCGCCGGGCGGACGAAATCGAAATCGACCGCACGTTCATGTTCGACATCCTCGGATTGATCACCATGCCGATCCGCACGGACCTCGAACGTCGGCGCTTTGAGCTCACCAAGGCGCGCGTCGCGGCCGAAGTGCTGCAGGTGGCCGCGGACACGAGGCGTGCCTGGTATCGCGCCGTGTCCGCCCAGGAGAGCACAAAGTACGCCGCGCAGGTGAAAGAGGCAGCCGAGGCGAGCGCCGAGCTTGCCCGGCGCATGGCCGCCGCCGGCAACTTCAGCAAGCTCGATCACGCGCGCGAGCAGGTGTTCTACGCCGAAGCCACGGTACAACTTGCGCGGACAGGACAAACAGCGCTGGGCGAGCGCGAGCGGCTGACTCAGCTGATGGGCCTGTGGGGCGACGACGTGCGCTTCGCGCTGCCCGACCGGCTGCCCGACCTGCCCAGGGAGCCACGCGACATCGCCGATCTCGAAAAGCAGGCGCTTGATCGACGCCTCGATGTGCACGGTGCAATGAAGGAGGCGGAGAGCGTGGCCTCCTCGTTAGGACTCACCCGAATAACGGGATTTATCGGCGTGCTGGAGCTGGGCTACGCGCGCAACAGCGAAACCGGCCTGCCGCGGCAGACCGGATACGAAATCGAGATCCGGCTACCGATCTTCGATTGGGGCGGCGCCAAGGTCGCGCGCGCGGAATACACCTATATGCAGGCGGTAAATCGCGCGGCCGATACGGCGGTTAAGGCGCGGTCCGAGGTACGAGAGGCCTATGCAGCCTACCGTACGAGCTACGACCTCGCGAAACACTACCGCGACGAAATCGTGCCGCTGCGCAAGCGCATCTCGGATGAGAACGCGCTGCGCTACAACGGCATGCTGATCGGTGTTTTCGAGCTGCTTGCAGACGCGCGGCAGCAGATCGCGAGCGTCAACGCCTGTATCGAGACGCTGCGCGACTTCTGGGTGGCCGAGGCCAATCTCGACCTCGCGCTCACCGGGCGATCGCCGGGATCCATGGGAACGACCTCCGGCGCGTCCGCCAGCATCGCTGAAAATGCGGGCCGACATTGAAACGGTGAAGGACCAGAAATGAGCACACGCCGTAATTTTCTTCGCGCATCCGGTGGCGCACTCTTTGGCGCCGCGCTCGTGAGTCGGGCGGCGATGGGCGGGGTTCCGGAAGCATCCATACAGACGAAGTCCGATACCCAGCCGCCACTTGCGCCCACGACGGGGCAGCCATACAACCCGGTCGTCACGCTCAACGGGTGGAGTCTGCCGTGGCGTATGAACAGCGGCTGGAAGGAGTTTCACCTCGTGGCCGAACCGGTCAGGCGCCAGCTCGCGCCGGGCATGACCGCGAACCTCTGGGGCTACAACGGCCAGTCGCCCGGGCCCACGATCGAGTGCGTGGAAGGCGACAAGATGCGTATCTTCGTCACCAACAAGCTCCCCGAGCACACGACCATACATTGGCACGGCATTCCGGTGCCCAACGGCATGGACGGCGTGGGCGGGTTGAACCAGCCGCATATCCCGGTCGGAAAGACATTCGTCTACGAGTTCGTCATGCCCAAGTCGGGCACCTTCATGTATCACCCCCATGCCGACGAGATGGTCCAGATGGCGATGGGCATGATGGGCTTCATCGTCGTGCACCCGAGGACGCCCGATTTCATGCGGGTCGATCGTGACTTTGTGTTCCTGATCAACGCATACATGATCGAACCTGGCGCCTACACGCCGAAGGTGGCGGAGATGCTCGATTTCAACCTGTGGTCATGGAACAGCCGCGTGTTCCCGGGCATAGCTCCCCTGGTCGTGCGGAAAGGCGATCGAGTGCGCGTGCGCATGGGTAACCTCACCATGACCAACCATCCCATCCACATTCACGGGCATCACATCGAGGTGACGTGCACGGACGGCGGCTGGGTACCGAAAGCGGCGCGCTGGCCCGAAACGACCGTGGACATGGCCGTGGGGCAGATGCGTGCATTCGAGTTCATCGCGGACAATCCGGGCGACTGGGCGTTCCACTGCCACAAGTCGCATCACGTGATGAACGCGATGGGGCACAACGTACCGACCATGATCGGCGTCGATCACCGCGGAATCGCCGAGAAGATCATCAAGCTCGTCCCCGATTACATGGTGATGGGAGAGCGCGGCATGGCCGACATGGGCGAAATGGAAATGCCGTTGCCGGACAACACGCTGCCGATGATGAGCGGCGCCGGGCCGTTCGGCCCCATCGAGATGGGAGGGATGTTCACCGTCGTCAAAGTCAGGGAAGGCCTGGCCCGCGGGGATTACAAGGATCCGGGCTGGTACAGGCACCCGCAGGGCGCCGTTGCCTACGAGTGGAATGGCGCTGCACCTGTTGCCCAGCGAGCACAGCCCACAGAGCCGAAACCGTCCACGGCCGGGCGGGAAATGCGCGCCCGCAAACCCTCCGGCCACACCGGGCACTGATGACATCCGAGCCTCACGGAGTTTGAAATGAAGCCAGACAAAATCATGATCTTTCTGGTCGCCTTTGCCATGAGCGCTTTTGTGTGGGCGCACGAAAAAGCTCCGCACAAGAAGGTGGAGAAGAAACCGATTTCGACAGAGGAGAAGGCCTTTGGTCGCGAAGGAGATCCGAAGAAGGCGAGTCGCACCGTCAAGATCGATATGAGCGACGCGATGCGATTTACACCGACCGCGCTCGCGATCAAGCAAGGCGAGACGGTCCGGTTCAATGTCAGAAATGCCGGCAAGACGATGCACGAAATGGTGCTCGGCACCATGAAAGAGCTGAAGGAGCACGCTGAGCTCATGAAGAAGCATCCCGGGATGGAACACGACGAGCCGTACATGGCGCACGTCGCGCCGGGTAAGACCGAGCGCATCGTGTGGCAATTCACGAAGCCGGGCGAGTTCTACTACGGTTGCCTGATTCCGGGGCATTTCGAGGCCGGGATGATCGGCAAGGTGGTAGTTCGCTGAACACAGCGCAAGGATCGATCCCATGAAATTCATCCAGCGGGTTGTGTTCTCGTTCGTACTGGCCATCGCGTCGCCATTACTTCCGGCGACCAGCCACGAGTCAGGTATCCAGCCCGCCGAAGGTGAGGTGCGAAGAGTTGACAAGGATGCAAAGAAAATTACCATCAGGCATGGCCCGATCGTCTATCTCGACATGCCGGCGATGACCATGGTGTTCCAGGTCAGGGATCCCGCCTTGCTGGACAAGGTGAAGGCGGGTGACAAGGTCAGGTTCACTGCGGAAAAGACCGGTGGCGCGTTTACGGTGACGACGATCGAAACGACGAAATAGGACCTGCCATCCAGATCACCAGGTAAGGACCGTCGGCGATGATCTGACATCGGCGCTCAGCAGGCCCACGCTGACCGCCGCTGCGCATAATCTATCAACATCAAGAGCGAGGTAAACGGATGAGCAGCAGGAGAGTCTTTCTCGCGGCGCTGGCCGCAGCGATTGTGATCGGGCCGGCTTACGCAGCGGCGGGGGCAAACGTGGACGTTTATCTCGACCCTGACTGAGGCTGCTGCGGCGCGTGGACAGAGCATCTGCGCGCGAACGGCTTCCGGGTGAAGCCCATTCCCGTCAAGGACACCGGCGGCGTGCGCCGCCGCCATGGCATTCCCGACCGGCTCGGCGGCTGTCACACTGCCGTCGTGGAAGGCTATGCGATAGAGGGCCACGTGCCGGCAAGGGAAATCAAGCGGCTGCTCGCGGAACGGCCCAAGGCGAAGGGGCTTGCCGTACAGGGAATGCCCCCGGGCTCGCCCGGCATGCCCAGCGACAAGCCACAGCCCTACGACGTGATGCTGGTGAAATCGGACGGCACAGCCACCATATATCAGAGCTACAAGTAACGCCGGAGATCTCCATTAGTCGAGCGCCGCCTGCCGGGATGGTCCGTCCCGGCCCATCCGATTCCCTGTACGATCCGAGATCCAACGAGGAGGACAAGGTTTGCAGCTAACTGAACAGAATGGCCGGCACTACGATCCCGGTGCCGCCGCGGAAGGCGGGTTGAAGGAGCTCGTCATGGGGTTGCTCTGGCATCCCCGGCAACCCGGCGACGCCGCCGGCGCAGAACCCGCGAACCTGGACGCACTATGCGTGGTCTTCGACCAGCACGGCCGCGTAGTGGACGCCGTGCATCCCGGCTGCTCGCGCAACGCCAACGGGAGCATCGTGCATACCGGCGATTCGCCGACGGGAGCGGGCGCGTGGGACGACGAGCGAATCTTCGTGTTCCTCGAAGCGCTCCCGGAAGCTGCCTGCACAGTTGCGTTCGCAGTGGCAAGCGCCAACGGCCGCGCCTTTACCGAGTTTCCGGGCGCGTCCTGCCACATCAGCGACCGTGTAACCGAGCACGAATGGGTACGGCTGGACCTAGCGGGCACTTTCGGACCGCACCGGGCATGCCGCGTGGCCACTGTGCACCGGGACCCCGGAGGCTGGAGAATATCGCCGGATGCGCAGGCGATGAATGGCGCGGCCGTCACGCAACTGCTGTCGCTCCCTGCGGTTGGGAACACCGGCGGCACGTGATGAGCCACGTCGCAACCCCGTACGGCCACCGTTACCCGTGGTACGTGCGCCTCATTTTCCGCCTGCAGCGCCGCAACTACGGGCAGGTGCTGGAGCCGGCGCGGCTGTGGGGCCGCACGCCGCG
>Ga0075428_100007540_pt1 | contig 12061 bp, 9 predicted proteins | sample RhiMetdeltSRZDD2_FD_75291 | JGI IMG/M metagenome (GOLD analysis project Ga0075428, IMG submission 75291) | Populus rhizosphere microbial communities from Tennessee, USA - Rhizosphere MetaG P. deltoides SRZDD2 | ecosystem: Host-associated > Plants > Roots > Rhizosphere > Soil | place: USA...
GAGGTAGGTCTTAAGCGCCAGTTTGCGACCTAGCCGGGGTCGGCGCCGCGGCCTCGACAAGCCGCGATGCGGGGGCGCAATCAGGCACCCTCCGTCTGTTCGATGCTGCAGCCATTGATGCGCCAGGCGCCGTCGATTTCGACCATCTCGTAGCGTGCGACGACGGTACCGCTGTCGCTTTCGATGAGGACACGCTGGACTAGCCGCCCTTGCGTGCTGTCCAGCTTCAAAAAACGATGGCTGCGCGATCGGTAGACTTGAGGGTAACCGCGTTCGACCATGCGCATGAAGTTGGCCGCATCGCCAAATATCGACTGGATGGCGGGAGACGCCAGGGCGAAAGCCGCCACCCCGTCACCGCGGTTCATGGCCGCGAGCTGCCGGGCGATGACGCCGCGGATTGCCGTCTCTTGAGGCGACTGGGCGACGGCCGTTGTCGAGGCGATCGCCAGCAACACGATGGCGGCAAGGGTCTCAGCGCTTTTCCGCATCGGTTAGGCGCTCCCATTTTTGCTGCGATTTCTTCCCTGTCCCGGAGCCGATTGGCGATCACCTTCGTTGCGGCCTCGGCCGGAGCAAACTATAACGGTCATTCCTTCGTGCGTGCATCGGTGCCAACCCCGGGGTGCGGCGCCGTTAGAGAGCCTCAGGTGAGGTCGAGGCGATAGAACCGCGTGGCAGTCCCCGCGAAGAGGTCGGCTCTTTCGGCGTCGCTTGTGCCCTGCGCCAATAGCTTGCAGGCGTTCCAAAACACCTGGTAGCTGTAAGAACCCTTGTCGACCGGAAAGTTACTCTCAAACATGCAACGCGAAACGCCAAAGGCGTCGATGCAGGCGTCGACATAAGGGCGCCACGCGGCGGCCAGCACGTCGGAGGAGGGCGGCTCGTGCCTCTCGTGGAAGCCGAAGCCGCCCATGCGCATGCCAAGTCCGCCGAGTTTGACGTAGACATTCCCGCATGCGGCCAGCGCCTTGATAGAGGCAACCCAGCCGGAAAACACTTCTGTGTGCTTGCCGGCATAAGGGCCAATACCAATGGGTCCACCGACGTGATTGAGAACAATCCTGGTCTCGGGGAAGGCGCGCGCCAGCTCGGCGAGTTCGCCGATCTGCGGGTGATAAAGCCAAGCGTCGAAGGAAAGTCCGAGCCGGTCGAGCACGGCGAAGCCCTGTTGAAAGCGCTTGTCGCCAAGAAGGCCCGGTGGCGGGTTGTATGCTGGGTTGGCCATGGAGGCATCTCGATCCCAAGCCGTGATGTGTCGAATGCCACGAAATCGGTCGCCACCGGCGCGGATGTGGGCCAGCAACACGGGCTCCACGCGGCTGCCCAAGGTTAGGTCGGCGTGGCCAACAATCCCGGCGCAGGCCCGCGTCTTGCCATAGATACCGCTGGCGCTCATGGCCGCCACACCATTGACGAATTCCGTTTCGCCCACGGGGCGCAGCTCGACGCGCCCGGCGGCGCGCACCATCGCGCGCGCCTGCACAAACACCGTGGCGATGACGTTATGGCCAGTGTTCGTATCCGCCAGCAGTTCATCGAGTAGATAGCGCCATCCGGGACGGTCCCAGAGGTGGTGGTGCGCGTCAACGATCGGCAGATCCGGTTCAAGGATAGGTTCTTGGCGCCGATCCAACCAGTCTTGGCGCACCGCAAGATAAGTCGGGGATGAAACGGTGGCAGGCGCGGAAGACATGGTGGATCCTTTCCAGCAGGACAATGGGAAATAACGTTTCGCCACAAGCTCATGGCGTCAAGGCAATTCCTCGGTGCAATCGCACAGGCACGTGCCCAAGCACGGGCGAATGTTGTGATGCCATGGTCGGCATCTTCACAGGAGTGTATGGCCCGGCTCTGCAGCATCGCGTAGTCTTCCGGACGGGGCAAAGTCGCTGCCACAGGTGGCAGCTGGTGCGGCCTGCACCGGGGGGAACAGATGTCGATGTCAGCGCTTAACGTCTTCGGTGCTGTTGCACGGTTATCGAAGGGCTTTTGGTTCGGTCCTTATGCGGCCCGCGCCTGGATGCTAACGATTGGCGCCTTCGCCTTGGCGCTTCTCGATGTCGGCGTGCAGGTGGCATTGAACCACTGGACCAAGGACTTCTATGACGCCATTGAAAGGCGGTCCGTCGATCAGCTCAGCCGCGCAGCGTTCTTTTTCGCGGCCTTGATTGTCGTAGCAACGGCGGTCGTCGTGCTCGGGATGATAACGCGACAGCTGCTGCAGATTTTCTGGCGCCAAAAGATCACAGAACGCCTGCTCGGTCTTTGGATCACCAATCAAGCCTTCTATCGTCTCAACGTGATTCGGACCGATGACTTCGCGCCTGAGCATCGCATTGCCGAAGATGCGCGACTTACCGTGGAGCCAATTGTCGATCTCATTGTCGGTTTCTTGACGGCGACTGTCACCTTCATTGCGTTTGTCGGTATTCTTTGGAACCTCGGCGGCTCGATCACAATCGGCGGTGTCGATCTGCCCGGCTTCATGGTACTGGGCGCCATTGCTTATGCGCTGTCGGTCTCAATGTTGATGATGTTAGTGGGATCAAGCTATGCGCAGCGCGTCCGCGATCGCAGCGAAGCCGAAGCTCAACTGCGCTATGAGCTGACCCACCTCCGGGAGAACGCCGAAAGCATAGCGCTGGTGCGTGGAGAGCTTGGCCAACAGACTTCGCTGCTCGGTCGCCTAGCCCGCGTTGTGGAAACCTGGCGCCTCTACGCTTTTCGCTGGGGTTACATGACGATTGTTGTGAACGCCAGTGCGTTGGCAGCCCCAATCGTTCCAGTCCTGCTCATGATGCCGAAATACTTGTCGGAGCCCAGCATGACGTTCGGCACCGTCATGCAGGCGGCTACCGCATTCGGCACGGTGCAAGCTTCGCTTGCATGGCTGACCTCGAACTTCGCGCGCCTGTCAGAATGGTATGCGGCGGCATCGCGAGTGGCGGAACTGAATATGTATATCCAGGCGGCCGCCTCGCCGGCAGCAGAGCAATCTCGCATCGAGGTCAAGGAAAGCGACGGCGGTCAATTGTGGCTCAAGAACGTGGGCGTCAGACTGCACACGGGTAGAAAGCTCATTACCAATGCGGAATTCTCGATTTCGCCTGGCGAGATGGTCATGGTGACAGGAAAATCTGGGATCGGCAAAAGTACCCTGCTGCGCGCAATCGCAGGGTTATGGCCGTGGGGGGAGGGAACGATATATATCCCGCCCGGAGCTAAGATTGCGTTCGCATCGCAACGGCCCTACCTGCCCGCTGGCACGCTGAAGGCAGCGCTCACCTACCCGGCAGATCCGACTGACTATCCTGACGAGGTCGTCGTGCGTGCGTTGGAGCTGTGCGATCTAAAAGGCCTAAGCACAAGGCTGCAGGAGCGCGGCGCCTGGGACCGCATTCTATCGGGAAGCGAGCAGCAGTGCGCCGCGTTTGCGCGCCTGCTTATTCAGAAGCCATCGATCACAATCCTCGATGAAGCAACCTCTGCCCTTGACGGGGAAGTTGAGGCGCGCCTCATGGAGCTGTTCAAAAGCGAACTCTATGAGACCTCCGTGATCAGTGTGGCGCATAGTCCGTCTCTCGCTCAATACTACGGTCGGCAAATCACCCTCAGCCGGGAGAAGTCGGGTGTTAGGGTTTTTGTTCGAATGGGCCAGCTAACGGGCTGGGCCAAGATGCGGGCCGCCATGGCGCGCCGACCGAAGGCGCCTGCGACTTGAGCCGTGTTCCCGGGCGTTTACGTTCTGGCCTGCGAAGGTGCGTAAGCCGCGCCAATACTGGAAAATCAGACGATCAACGGAGCCACACGAGTATCAGCGGCAATCGAGAGTAAATTGTCACCCTTTATCACATGCCCTTGTACATGGGCGATGATGGCGGGGTTAGGCGTCAGCAATCGTCACCAGAAGCAAGCGCAGCTTTCTGAAGCCCGACCGCCCGTAAATGGTGGAATGATGGTTCGGGTTAGAGGATGTCGGCTTCGGTGAATTTCGACGCCACTTTGCCCGCAACCTGTTGGAAAAACCATCGCAAGCCATCGCGGTCTTTGCCTTGCGTGCATCCATCAACGATGTTGAAGGCGAGAAAAAGATCCCAATCGTGGATCTTGGTCAGGAGCGCGGCGAGCCGCCGCCGATTGAACTTGCCTTTCGATACGTGCTGACGCCAGAGCGCGATTGGCTCATCGTGGTACTGCAACATCTGCAGCATGTCGACGTGGTCGCAAAATTCGGCGAGGAAAGCGCGTGCGAGCGAAGCATGACTGTTAGCCGACCTAATGGGAACACGCGGCGCCGCCTCAGCTTTGAAAGTGTCGTGCGTGTGAATGAGCACCCTGAGCCGCCAGTAGTCGGTTTCAGACAGCTTGTGGCGCAAGGCTTCGAGGTTGCGATCAAGTTCGGCAATGTGGGCGCGAATCGTCCCCTCGGGATGACCCGGGCGCGGCTCACCCCAATCCAAGTTGCGTTGGTAGCGAGGATCCCTCGTGATGGCATTGAAGGTTTGCTGATAGTCAGTCATCGCGGTCGCACGGGGTTGGCCGCGATGCGTGGTTAGGGCTGTGCGCTGGTCTCGGCATGGATGATTGGCGCGGCCCAATTGGGCCGAGGCGTAGACTTTAAGGCAGCATTTCCCATTCGCGCGAGACTAGCCCTCGTGGCCGTACGGGGCGAGCTTGGTGAATAGTGTAGCGATCGATGTCGGCGTCGCCCAGCCAATCAAGCGGCCGGCAAGGTAGAGCCTGGCCAGGGGCTGTCTCATCGCTAATGACGCGTTTGCGCGCGGCAAGATCGAGATCACGCCTGCCGCGCGGTGGCTCCAGTCAGCGTGCTTGCACGGCACCCTTTGGGCCCCCGTGGCCAATTCGCGCTTGAGAGTAAAACTTCGCAGTCCAGAGGGAACGCCGAGCTACTAGCCACAGGCGACGCAGTAGATGTCTTTCACCGGCCCCGGCAGGGGCATCGCCGTCCAAGTCTCACCTCCGTCCTGCGTACCGAAAATCTCGCCTTGATAGCGAGCGCCGATGTAAACTTGGTTGGCATCCGTCTGGTGCAAACCGACCGACATGATTGTGCCGTGCGCCTCGACCTTGTCGAAACGCTGCCAGGACCGACCGGCATCGTTGCTACGATAGACGCCGCCATTTTTGCTCGCCGCGGCAACGCTTAGGGCGCAGTACATCGTCTTTGGGTCGTGCGAGGCGACTTTCACGTCGCGCCCATAGGTAACAGGCGAGAATTTCTTCATCTCCATGTCCTGCCATGTCCTCCCGCGGTCGGTCGAACGAAATAGGCCCATTCGGCAGGCGAGCACCACCGCGTCGGGATCGACCGAGCTGATGGCGATGGCGTGACCATCCAGCATCCCCTCGGCGAAGGTGTCCGAGACGATCTTGCTTTTGAGATGCGGCGACTCCGACAAACGAATCAAATCAGCGCTGCAATCCACCCAGGTCTCGCCGCCGTCGGTCGTGCGTATGACACCATTGACCTCCAGCGCGGCGTAGATTTCGTTCCCTCTTTCGGGATGCTGCGCCATGCGCATAACGCGCACGGAGAACGGCGCGCTGGCGCGATCTTTGATGTCCGGTCTGGGGAGACGTTGCCAGCTCTCGCCCCCGTCATCACTGCGATACACATCGAGCGGAGATGCTCCAGCATATATTCGTTTATCATCCCTCGAATCCACCAAGAAGGACCAGATCTGCTTACCCCGGTCCGGAAAGCGTGCCTGTTGGAACGTCGCACCGCGATCCTTGCTGCGCCAGACGCCATCGACAGTTCCGGCGAATACCACCGCTGGATCCGTGGGATGCACAAGGACAGTGTAGGTTTCCAGGTGCGTCAGAACATGGCTCCATTTGTCGTCCGCAACGCCGCGCCGGAAAACACCGACACTGCCTTTCTCGTCGGGACGTCCGACATAGCCCGCTACGCCAGCGTAGATGTTTGATTGCGCTGTCATGGGACAATCCTCCTATGCTCACGGCTATATGCTAGGACATCTGGGCGTTGCCGGCTATCGCGGTCGTGCTGATCGGGGCACAGCGGCGGCCGACAAGAGATTCAATCCTTTGCGTCAAGTGCCAGACGCTTTCAGCGTTGGTCACATTACCACTCCTCGAGACCCCTCCTCCAGGCCAACGCTCGCCGAGCCGCCGCCGCAGCTCAGTCGCCGACCCGGTCGCCCAGGGCTTGTCCTGGGCTAAGAGCGCACCTAACGTGGCTGCGAGCGAACCGAAAATCAGAAAAGTAATCCAGGAGCACTCACGATGCCGCGGCTACGCTTTGGCGCCTTTCTCGCCCCGCATCATCCGGTCGGCGAGCATCCGATGTTGCAGTTTAGGCGCGATCTTGATTTCGTGGAGCACCTCGATCGGCTCGGGTTCGACGAATTCTGGTGTGGCGAGCACCACTCGAGCGGTTGGGAGATGATCGCCTCACCGGAGATGTTTTTGGCAGCCGCGGGCGAGCGCTCCAAACGCATCCGGCTAGGCACCGGGGTAATCTCGCTGCCCTACCACCATCCGTTCAACGTTGCCCAGCGCATGGTGCAGCTCGACTACATGACGGGAGGGCGGGCTATTTTCGGCTCTGGACCTGGTGCGCTGGCCTCCGACGCGCACACGCTCGGCATAGACCCGATGCTCCAACGCGATCGCCAAGATGAGGCCATCGGCGTCATCCGCCGCCTGTTCAGGGGCGAACGTGTAACGCTCAAGAGCGAATGGTTCACGCTGCAAGATGCAGCGCTGCAGCTGCTGCCGTTGCAAGAGGACATGCCCTTTGTGGTCGCCTCGCAGATCAGCCCCTCCGGCATGACGCTCGCCGGCAAACACGGCATCGGCATCATCTCGATTGGCTCGATGTCGAACGAGGGCCTGCAATCCCTGCCGCAGCAGTGGGCGTTTGCGGAAGAATCGGCGAGGAAGCATGGCAAGACGGCGGACCGGCAACAATGGCGCGTGCTGTTGAGCTGGCACATTGCCGAGACGCGCGAACGCGCGCGCATCGAGGCGCGCGATGGCCTGCTGCGCCATCACAACGAGTACGTCTTGGGAACCTTGCAACGGCCGGGATTGAAGCCCTACGTATCGCCCGACGAGGCGGTCGACAAGACGGCGTTCTCGGATGGAGCCGCGGCCACCATCGGCACGCCGGACGATCTTGTCGCCAAGATCAAGAGCGTGCTGCAAGTAAGTGGTGGTTTCGGCACGGTCGTGGGATTCGTTCATGACTGGGCGAGCCCCGAGAACACCTTCCGCAGTTGGGATCTGGTTGCACGCTACGTTGTGCCAGAGATCAACGGCTACCTCGATGGATTGCGGCGGTCGCAGACGTTCGTCATCGAAAACCGCGGTGTTTTCGAGCGCAGTCGTGAGGCCGTGATGGCGAAAATCATGGAGAACGAGAATGCGGCTGCCGCGCTCGCCGTCACAAAGTCGCCCCACTTTGCCGCGTCGGGGGGAAACCTGCCCGATCTGCCGAAAGCTCGGACAGGATCACGCAACACGCAGTAATGCTGGTGCAAGGAATTGCCGGTCATGATGCCCGAAGTATTGGCTTGCCACCTGGTTGTCCTGGGTCTCATTGGGCGACATTGTCTTCGCGCAGCCAAATCGACTGGCGCGGCGCCAAAATCTCCGAAGGGAATGAACCATGAAGCTCGGCAAGCTTGGCGTGTGGGCCAGCCTTGACGCAATGACGGCGGGCGACGCTTTAGCCTTCGCGCGGCGGGTGGAAGAACGCGGCTACGCGACCCTGTGGACGCCAGAGAGTCGAGGGCGCAATGTGCTCGTCAACGCGGCTTGGCTGCTGGCCGGCACCTCAAGCCTTATCGTCGCAACGGGTATTGCCAATATCTATGCCCGCGATGCGGTGGCGACGGCGAACGCACAGCGCGGCCTGAACGAACAGTCGGGCAATCGATTTTTGCTCGGGCTCGGCGTCTCGCATCGGCCGTTGGTGTCAGATATGCGCGGCCATGTCTATGCTAGACCCGTGCCGACCATGCGCAGCTACCTTGAGGCAATGCGCGCTGCCCCCTATCAGGCCCCGCCGCCTTCGCAACCGCCCAGAACTGTCCTTGCCGCGCTGGGGCCGAAGATGCTGGCGCTATCTGCCGAGATGACCGACGGAGCCCACCCCTATTGCGTCACACCCGAGCATACTGCGCAGGCGCGCCGTATACTGGGACCCGGCAAGCTGCTGTGTCCTGAGCTCATGGTGCTTCTGGAGACCGATCCCGCCAAGGCGCGCGCGGCCGCGCGTACCGCGCTCGCAACCTACATCCAGCTCGAGAACTACGCCAACAACTGGCGCCGACTTGGCTTTACGGAGGAGGATCTTGCCGGCGGGGGCTCCAACCGTTTCGTGGATGCCAATGTCGCCTGGGGGGACGAAGGTGCCATCCGCGCGCGCATCCAGCTTTTCTGGGATGCGGGTGCCGATCACGTGTGCATCCAGTCGATTCACCCTAGCGGCTCGCGCGCCATCATGGACGAGCGGATTTTTGACCTGCTCGCCCCCGCGGGTGGTGCCTGAACGCTCAACGGAGATGCGCCATGTCCCGCCAGACGGCAAGGAACCGAGGCAAGGAAATCGCGGCAGATCTTGGGCTCGATACCACGCGCTCGCCGGTGCCGGGTCTGGACGATGTGATGGCAGAGGCGGTGTATGAGGGAATTTGGGGGCGACCGCAGCTCGCGCTCGCGGAGCGCGCAATTTGTACGCTGGCGGTGTTGAGCTCGCTGCAACACCTGCCGTCGCTGGAGTCGATGGTCGCAGCCGCGCTTCGGGTCGGGCTTACGCCACGCAACATTCTCGAAGTGTTCGTGCAAGCCGGACTCTATGCGGAGTTTGTCACCACCGATGCGTCGGTCGCGGTTGCGCAGGAGGTCTTTCAGGCTCGCGGCCTGAGCCTGGTCTCGGAACCCCAAAGCAAGGACAGCATTGAGGGGCTTGACCGCAAGCGGCGCGAAGTCATGGCGCTATTGCACGGGGCACGCGCAAAGGAGGGGTACGCGGCTCCTGGAAATAGCGTCACGGGCGCGCTTTACTCAATGGCAATCCGCTACGGCTATGGCGAGCTCTGGTCCCGGGCCGGCCTCAACCACCGCCAGCGCATGCTGTGTGCGCTTGCCGCGTTCACGGGGCTTGAGGGCCAGCTCAAAAAGTTCGCAAAATCTGCGGGCAATGTCGGTTTGACGCCTGAGGAAGTGATCGAAGCGGTCATTCAAACGGCACCCTATGGCGGTTTTCCTCGCGCGCTCAATGGTCTCGCCATCCTCAGCGAGGTTCTTGCGGATGCGTCGGCGTGAGCTGCTGAGTGGAAACAGACATTGACCCCCACAACTTCACAGATTCGGAACGCGGTGCTGCGCCAGAAGCAGGACGTCGCCGCGCTCTTTGCCGCTCTGCGCGCCGGTAGCCGTGTTGGCGATGGCGTAACCCGCGATACCTATGGACCGGGCGAGGAGTTCGCGCACCAGCTGATCGCCGCGCACGCCGGTGCCATGGGGCTTGAAACACGCCGCGATCACGCCGCTAATCTTTTTATCACACTGGCTGGCAGGAACCGAAGTGTGCCGCGCCTTATGACGGGATCGCACCTCGATTCCGTCGCCAACGGCGGCAACTTCGACGGCGCTGCCGGCGTCATTGCCGGCCTGGTAGCGAGCAAAGGCCTGCAACATCTGGGTCTGCAGCCGCACTGCGACATCACTACGGTGGCAATTCGAGCCGAGGAAAGTGTCTGGTTCCAAGTCTCATACATTGGCAGTCGTTCGGCCTTCGGGATGCTCCCGGCGGGAGCACTCGAGGCAAGGCGTGTCGACACGGGCCGCACCCTCGCCGAACACATGGCGGAATACGGCGCCAGCGTGGAGGCAGTGCTGAGGGGGGACGCAAGTCTCGATGCCAGGTCTATCAAAGCCTTTGTGGAGCTGCATATCGAGCAATCCCCGCAACTCATCGAAGCCGGTTTGCCGGTTGGCATCGGCACCGGGGTCCCCGGCAACTTCCGCTATCCCGCCCTGAAGATCCTGGGCGAATACGCTCATGTCGGTCTCGCCAGGCGCTTTCGCCGTGATGCGGTGATTGCGGCCAGCGAATTTGCCCTTGGCCTCGACGACATCTGGAGACTGAGTGACGCAACCGGCCGGCCCATGGCCTTTACCATCGGGCGCTTCCATACCGACCCGAAGGCACACGCCCTGACAAAGGTGGCCGGAGAGCTGACCCTTAGCCTGGACGTGCGTGCCTACAGCACGGCTCACCTCGTCGAGCTTGAGGCGCAGCTCTTTGAGCTTGCGAGGGGCATTGGAAAGAAGCGCGGCGTGTGCTTCGAGTTTGGCGCGCGTACGTCCGCCGAGGTGGCCCCTTCGCACCCCGAACTAATAGGCAAATTGACGGATTGCGCGGCGGCGCTCGGTATTGCGACCATGCCGCTGGCAAGTCCCGCTTCGCATGACACCGCGACCTTCACCGTGGCGGGGGTGCCGTCCGCCATGTTGTTCGTGCGGAACGCCAACGGCAGCCACAATCCGCGCGAGGCCATGGAGATCGATGATTTCCTGGAGGGGGTCTGCGTGCTCACGGGTTGGCTTGTCGGCGAGGCTGGGTCGACCCAACCCCCACATCGCACAAGCTGACGCCCCTACCCAGCGGCGCGGGAACCCCTACGCGGACCAATCGAACCGATGCTTGCGGAAGATCTCCAACGCATTTGGCCCGACACCCTGTTCGGCGCTTCAAACGGGTATCAGCCTTGCCTTGGCATTGACGAGATCCGCCGTGGCAAAACCCTCGCTAAAAGATCCGAAAAGCTCATGGAGCTGCGGTCGAAACTTATCGGTGTTTCGTCTCGGCTCGTACAGGTCGCACATACTCATGCAAAGCCTTAGTTCCAGGGATTTGGCCTTTTGTTCGCGTGCCACCTTAAGCCCTCTGGAAAACCAGTGTTCCGCTTGATCCAGATCTTGGTGAGAGCGCCGATAGGCCTCTCCGAGTAGGCGGTATATCTCGGCCGTATAAAAGCGGACGGATCCCCCCTCTTCCAGCCCTATCCGGGCCTGCTCCAAGAAGTCAAATGCTTGCCCGTAGCGTTCATTCTTTAGGCATGCTTCCGCCAATAACCCAAGCGTATAGGACTCAGTTATTAGACCGCCGGTGGCTCGCACTTTTTCCAAGCCATCTTGCATCTCGGCAATGCCCTTCTCGAATTCGCCCTGTTGCGCACTCGCCCATCCGCGCAAAATCAGGGACATCCCCAGATAGTGTACAAATTCGTGCGCTTCGCAGAGCGCAATTGCCGCATTGGCCTGACCGGCGACGGCGGCCGGCTCACCGCGCAATTGATGCACGCGCAATGTGATCGTTCGCGACAGTCCCTCCGCCCACGGGTCTTGAGAGATTCGGCGGGCATCTGCGCAGACCTGCAACGCCCGATCGGGATAGCCGAGGAACCATAGGGCCATGCCGTCGTAGCATCGGATGTGAACGCGCGGGTCTTGCGCTGAGGGGTCGACAAAAGTCCGACCCTCGTTGGCTTCAGACATGCTCAGGCCACGTTCCAGCTCCGCGTGCGCAGCGTCAAACTTCCCATACGCAAATAAGGTGAACCCGATAGCTTGCTGCGCGAGAACGCGTTGCATGCGGTTGTCGGCATTCTTCACCGCATCCCGTAGATGTTCGGCGAGGGTATGCGCCTCGCTCAGTGCTGCGTGCACATAATTCCAGCTCCACAAGCCAAACAACGCCGTAAAGATATGCTCCGCCGATCCACTCTCTCTGGAAAGCTGGAGGGCCCGCGTATACGCATGCTTCACCTCCTCAATGCTCCAACCCTTGGTCGCCCGCAGGGAGTTGCCGAGCGCTATTTGCAACTGCAGTTCCATCTTGCTGCGCTGCAAAGGGTCATCGACATGCGGGATTTGCCTCAGGCCTTGTTTCAAATGACCAACAGCTTCGCTGTGGGCCGAACGCGCAGCCGATTGTGCGCCCGCCTCGTACCAGTAGCGTAGGGCCTTCTCGTAGCTCCGCGCCTGAGTGTAGTGATGC
>Ga0075428_100007542_pt1 | contig 12058 bp, 12 predicted proteins | sample RhiMetdeltSRZDD2_FD_75291 | JGI IMG/M metagenome (GOLD analysis project Ga0075428, IMG submission 75291) | Populus rhizosphere microbial communities from Tennessee, USA - Rhizosphere MetaG P. deltoides SRZDD2 | ecosystem: Host-associated > Plants > Roots > Rhizosphere > Soil | place: USA...
GGGATCCACTATATTCTGCGAGGATAACGAATGACCTCGCGCAATAAGACGCGGAGCAAACCGGTTCCGGAATCGGCGCTGCTCGGCTTGCAGAAGGTCGATCTCTTTCGCGGCCTGGACAGCTATGCGCTGCGCGAAATCGCGGCGCAGTGCAAATGGTTGCGCGTGCGGCGCAACGAATACGTGATGCGGCGCGACGGCGCCGATCGCGACGTTTACTTTGTGATCGCCGGCACGATGCGCGTGGCCGCTTCCGCAGGACGCGGCCGGCGCATCATCTTCCGCGACGTTTCCGCCGGCGAGGTGTTCGGCGAGCACTCGGCGCTCGACGGGGGCGCCCGGTTCGCCGACGCGCAAGCGCTGCGCGAAAGCTTGCTTGCGTCGATATCGCCCGAGGCGTTTCGCGCCCTCCTTGCGAATCACGCTTCGGTGGCCGAGCGGTTGCTACGGCGCCTCAGCGGCTCGCTGCGCGAGCTCGCCGACCGTCTGCTCGAGCTGGGCGCGCAGCCGGTGCAGCGGCGCATCTGGCTCGAGCTGGCCCGTCTCGCGCGCGAAGCGGGCGTGGCGCAGAACCACGCGCGCCTCGAGCCGGCGCCCACGCACAGCGACGTGGCGAGCCGCGTCGGCACTTCGCGCGAGCAGGTGTCGCGCGAGTTCTCGCGGCTCGCGCGCGAAGGCGTGCTCGAGCGCGCCGCCAAGGCGCTCGTGGTGCGCGACGTCGCCGCTCTGGAGCTCATTTCGACAAAGGCGCACGATCCTGGTCGCCGAAATTTCCGAGTCGGTGGCGATGAAGGAGCGCGATGAGCTTGCCAGGCTAAAAAGCCCAGTATAATCGCGGCCTTGGCCGCATCGCTGTTCACGCTGGGGTTGAACCATGTCACGGCGCCGCTCCCGGTGCGGGAGCGCGTGGTGTTCCATGTCGAGCGCCTGCACGAGGCGCTCGGCGAGCTCAAGCGCGGTCTCGCCAGCGAAGCGGCGATCCTCTCCACCTGCAACCGCACTGAGGTCTACGTGGCTGGCGAGCGGCCGGCGGAGCTCGCGCGCTGGCTTGCGCAGTATCACCGGTTCGCCCCCGACGAGTTGCAGCCTTACCTCTATACGCTGCCTCGCGAGCAGGCGGTGCGCCACGCATTCCGCGTCGCCTCGGGACTCGATTCCATGGTGATCGGCGAGCCCCAGATCCTCGGCCAGATGAAGGAGGCCGCGCGTGCCGCGGAGTCGGCCGGCACGATGGGCAGCCTGCTCCATCGCCTGTTTCAGCGCTCGTTCGCGGTGGCCAAGGAAGTGCGCTCGACGACGCGCATCGGCGCGGCAAGCGTTTCCATGGCCGCCGCCGCGGTCAAGCTCGCGGCGCGCATTTTCCCCAGCCTGAAGGATCAAAGCGTGCTTTTCATTGGCGCTGGCGAGATGATCGAGCTCGCCGCGACGCACTTCGCCGCGCAGGCGCCCGCGCGCATCACCGTGGCGAACCGAACCCTCGAGCGCGCCGAGCGCCTGGCTGCGCGGTTCAACGCGCAGACACTGGAGTTACGTTCGCTCTCCGACCACGTGCACGAGTACGACATCATCGTGTCGTGCACCGCCTCGTCGCTGCCTATTCTCGGCAAGGGCCTGGTGGAGCGCGCACTGCGCGCGCGGCGCCGCCGGCCGATTTTCATGGTGGACCTCGCCGTGCCCCGCGACATCGAGCCCGAGGCGGGCGAGCTCGACGACGTCTTTCTCTACACCGTAGACGATCTTGCCGGCATCGTCAGCGCGAACGTCGATACCCGGCGTTCGGCGCTCGAGCAGGCTGAAGCCATCATCGAGGCGCAGGTCGGCCAGTTCATGCGCTGGCTCAGGCTGCGGGAGGGCGTGCCGCTCATCCGCGCGCTGCGCGACGAGGCCGATGCCGCGCGTCGCGCCGAACTCGAGCGCGCGCTGAAGGCGCTTGCGCGTGGCGAGGATGCAACGACGGTGCTGGAAACGCTTTCTCGCACGCTGACCAACAAGCTGATGCACGGCCCCACCCACGCGCTTACCCAGGCGCTGAGCCGGTTGCAGCGCGGCAAGTGAACCCGAGGCTGCGCGCGAAGCTCGACGTGACTGTCGGGCGCCTGTCGGATTTGAACGCGCTGCTCGCCGCCGAGAACGCCACGCGCGACATGGAGCAGTTCAAGCGGCTGTCGCGCGAGCATGCCGACGCGTCCGGGCTGGTCTCGCTTTACGACGAGTACCGTCAGGCCGAGGGGGATGCGGAGGCGGCGCGCGAACTCGGTCTCGACGAAGAGTTGAAGCTCGCGCGCACCACCATGGCGCGACTGGAAGCGGAACTCCAGAAGGCACTGCTGCCGAAGGACCCGAACGACGAGCGCAATCTCTTCATCGAGGTGCGCGCCGGCACGGGGGGCGACGAGTCCGGGCTCTTCGCCGGGGACCTTTTCCGCATGTATTCGCGCTATGCCGAGCGCAAGGGCTGGCAGGTCGAAATCATCTCGGAGAGCCCTTCGGAGCTCGGCGGCTACAAAGAGGTGATCGCGCGCATCGCGGGCCAGGGCGCTTTCTCGAAGCTCAAATTCGAGTCCGGCGGGCACCGCGTGCAGCGCGTACCGAAAACCGAGGCGCAGGGCCGCATCCATACCTCCGCGTGCACGGTTGCCGTGCTTCCCGAGGCGGACAGCATCGACGAGGTCGTCCTGAATCCCGCCGAGCTGCGCATCGACACCTTCCGCGCCTCGGGCGCCGGCGGCCAGCACGTCAACAAGACCGAGTCGGCGATCCGTATCACGCATCTTCCCACCGGGATCGTCGTCGAATGCCAGGACTCGCGCTCGCAACATAAGAACCGCGAGAAAGCGCTGAGCGTGCTCGCCGCGCGCATCCGCGACAAGCAGGAGCGCGAACAGCAGCAGAAGATGGCCTCGACGCGCAAGTCGCTCATCGGCTCGGGCGACCGCTCCGAGCGCATCCGCACCTACAATTTCCCGCAGGGCCGCGTCACCGACCACCGCATCAATCTCACGCTCTACAAGATCGACCGCATCATGGATGGCGAGCTCGACGAAATCGTCGATGCGCTCGCCCATGAGCATCAGGCCGAGCAGCTGGCCAGCCTCACCGAAGAAGCCGCTTGAACTTCGCGGAGGCGTTGCGCTCGAGCGGCATCGATGCGCGCGACGCGCGCATACTGCTCGCCGCCGCGACCGGCTTCTCCGAGGCGAGCGTCGTCGCCTTTCCCGAGAAGGCGCTTGCCCCCGAAACCGAAGCGCGCGCCCTTGACTTTTTTTCACGCCGCCGACGTGGCGAGCCGGTCGCTTACATCCTCGGCCGGAAAGAGTTCTACGGGCTCGAGCTCGCGGTGAACCCCGCGGTGTTGATCCCTCGTCCCGAGACCGAGCTGCTCGTCGAGTTGGCTCTGCAGCGCCCGTTCTCGACGGTGCTGGACTTGGGCACCGGCAGCGGCGCGATTGCGCTCGCCTTGAAAAAAGCGCGGCCGCCGGCGCGCGTGGTCGCGGTTGAAGCGAGCGCCGCCGCGCTCGTCGTGGCCCGTCGCAACGCGATCAAGCATGCGCTCGACATCGAATTTCGTCACGGCCGCTGGCTGGACGCTGTCGCGGGCGAGCGCTTCGAGCTCATCGTTTCCAATCCGCCGTATGTGCCGGCCAGCGACCCGCATCTTGCCGATCTCGGCTACGAGCCGCGCGAAGCACTGGTGGCCGGCGCCGATGGCCTCGACGCCATCAGGGAGATCGTGCTCGCGGCGCCTGCGCACCTCGACCCGCGCGGCTGGTTACTGGTCGAGCACGCCATGGGCCAGGACGGCGCTGTGCGAGAGATGTTGAGTACAGGGGGCCTTGAAGACGTGCAGTCGTGGCCCGATCTGGCCGGAATTGCGCGAGTGACCGGGGGAAAGCGATAAAATCGAGCTATGGATACTCAACAGCGCATCAAGGAGCAGGTGACGGCCAACCGCGTCGTGCTCTACATGAAGGGCACGCCGCAGTTTCCGCAGTGCGGGTTCTCCGCACTCGCCGTGCAGGTGCTGAACGCCTGCGGTGTGAAGGACTTCCAGGCGGTGAACGTGCTCGCCGATCAGGAAATCCGCGAAGGGATCAAGCAGTACGCCAACTGGCCGACGATCCCGCAGCTCTACATCAACGGCGAGTTCGTGGGCGGCTCGGACATCATGCGCGAGATGTACCAGTCCGGCGAGTTGCAGAAGCTCTTAGAGACCGAGAAGGCGTAGCGTCGATTTCACCTGCGCGAGATAGCCGCCGCCGAAAAGGTTGAGGTGGTTGAGCAGGTGGTAGAGGTTGTAGAGGTGCTTGCGCTTTTCATAGCCCGGCTCTAGCGGCAGCAGCGCTTTGTACGCTTCGTAGAACTCGCGCGGAAATCCGCCGAAGAGCTCGGTCATCGCGATGTCCGCTTCGCGATCGCCGTAGTACACCGCGGGGTCGAACACCACCGGCCCCTCCTTCGTAAAGCCCGCATTGCCGCTCCACAGGTCGCCGTGAACGAGCGACGGCCGCGGTTGATGGTCTTGCAGCAGCGCATCCAGGTTGACACGCAGGCCTGCGCGCTCGAGCTGCGGGCGCAGGCGCCGCTCGCGCCAGAATTCCGCCCATTCCTCGCACCAGCCGTTCTTCTGCGGGGTGGAGCCGATGTAGTTGTCGCGATGCCAGCCGAAACGGGGTGCGGGGCGCGCGTGCGCTTGCGCCAGCATGCGACCGAGCGCGGTAAAGTCGCCGCGCTCGCCGAGCTCGAGGTACTCGAGCAGAAGATACGCTTCGCTGCCCGCAGCTCCGTGCGCGATCGGCTTCGGCGCGCGCAATCCAGCGGTCACGAGCGCTTCGAGGCCGTCGGCTTCCGCCGCGAAAGCATCCGCGTAATCGGCCGAGTTCGTCTTGACGAAGGCGCGCGCGCCGCCGGTCGTCACGGCATAGCACCGATGGATGCAGCCACCGGCGACGGGCGTTGCCGATGCAACGCCGAGTACCCGGGAAAGCTCGGGGCTCAACCCGACGTCAGCCTCGTATTGGCGAGATTCAGCCGCTCGACCAGGATGGCGATGAAGGCGCGATCGAAGTGCGCTCGACAACCGAGCGAAGCGTGCTCGAGATCCGCGGTGCGGACGCGCACGATGTGCGCGTCCTTCGATGCGGTCACGGTCGCGCTGCGGTTGTGCGGCGCCGGGGAGAGATAAGCCATCTCGCCGAAGCACTCGCCGGGCCCGAGCACGGTGAGAAGCTTGCGGTTCTTTGTAACGCGCGCCTCGCCTTCGACAAGGACGCAGAAGAACTCTCCCGCTTCGCCTTCGCGCATGAGCTCGATGCCGGCGCTCACGCGCTGCCATTCGCCGATGCGCACGAGCTCCCATAGCTCCGGCTCCGCAAAGCGCTTGAAGAAGGGCAGCGCGCGCAACGCGGCGAACTTGTCGGCGTCGCCGAAGCTTGCGCGGCGCTCGGCGCCGAGGCCGCTTTTCAGCGCGGCGACGAGGTCCTCGGCGAATTCATCGCCGCTGTGATAGCGCGCGTGCGGATCCTTCTGCATCGCGCGGCGCACGACGCGGTCGAGCGCCTCGGGAACCTCGCGCCGACGCGACGACGGCGGCGGCGCCTCGAGCTGGGTGACTTGGTAGATAATGCTGTACTTGTTCGTTCCCTGAAATGGCAGCTGGCCGCAGAGCATTTGATACATCACCACGCCGAGCGAATACAGATCGGTGCGGTGATCGACCAGCTCCTCGCGGATCTGCTCCGGCGACATGTAGGCCGGAGACCCTACCCCGGTGATCTGGGTGGTTTCCGCGCCAATGTTCATGGCGAGGCCGAAGTCGCCGATGCGCACGTCGCCCGGCGCCGAGGCATAAAGGATGTTGCCCGGCTTGATGTCGCGGTGCGTGACGCCCTGCATATGGGCGTACGCAAGCGCGCGTGCGCATTTGAAGACGATTTCGAGCGTCTGCTCGATCGCAAGCAGGTTGTCGGGAGCGCAGAAGCGCTCCATGTTGCCGCCCGGCACGTACTCCATGACGATGTACCCGGAGTCGTCGCCGATGCCTGCGTCGTAGATCTGCGCGATGTGCGGATGGTCGAGCCTGCCGGCGAGCGATGCCTCGGTGAAGAAAAGCTTGCGAAAAAGCCGGCCGCGATTTGGGTCGCGCAGCGACTCCGGAAATATGCGCTTCACCGCGACCTGACGGTTGCGGAACGGATCCTGGCAGAGAAAAACCTCGGAGGTGGCGCCTTCGCCGAGCTTGCGGATGACCGGGTAGTTGGCGACGTGGTCCACACGCCGCTCATTGGCGCAGGCGTTTCCGCGCGCGCGCGATGGCGCGGCGGACCTGCGCGGGTGCCGTGCCGCCGGGGTGGCTGCGCGCAGCAACCGAGCCCTCTGGCGTGAGCACTTTCATGACGTCAGGGCCAATCGCGCGCGAAAAGGCGCGCAGCCGCACAATCGGCAGCGCCGCGAGATCGACGCCGTCGCGCTCGGCCTCGCGCACCGCGCGCGCCACGATATCGTGCGCGTCGCGGAAAGCGAGGCCCTTGCGCACCAGGTAATCGGCAAGGTCCGTCGCGGTGGCGTGGCCCTCGAGCAAAGCCGCGCGCATGGCGCCCGGCACCGGCTCCATGCCGGCGACCAGGCCTGTGAACACGCCGAGCGAATCCTTGAGCGTATCGACCGCGTCGAAAAGCGGCTCCTTGTCTTCCTGGTTGTCCTTGTTGTAGGCGAGCGGCTGCGCTTTCATCAGCGTGAGGAGGGCGACAACGGCGCCGATGACGCGGCCGCTTTTCCCGCGCACAAGCTCGGGCACGTCCGGATTCTTCTTCTGCGGCATGATCGATGAGCCGGTGCAGTAGGCCTCGGGCAGGCGCACGAAGCCGAAGCGCGGACTCACCCAGAGCACGAGCTCCTCGGCGAGGCGCGAGAGGTGCACCATGGCGAGCGCCGCGGCGGCGCAGAACTCGATGGCGAAGTCCCGATCGGACACCGCATCGAGCGAGTTCTCGCAGAGCGCTTCGAATCCGAGCTCGCGCGCCACGCGCGCGCGGTCGATGGCAAAGCTCGTGCCGGCGAGCGCAGCAGCGCCGAGCGGCAGGCGGTTCACGCGCCGGCGCGCATCGGCGAGGCGCTCACGGTCGCGCTCGAGCATCTCCACATAGGCGAGCAGGTGGTGACCGAAGGTTACCGGCTGGGCAACCTGCAGATGCGTGAAGCCGGGCATGACGAGCGCGGCATGCTGCTCCGCCTGGTCGAGGAGTGCTCGCTGCAACGCGCCAATCAGAGCGCGAATCTCGTCGATCTCGGCGCGCAACCAGAGCCGCACGTCGGTCGCCACCTGGTCATTGCGCGAACGGCCGGTATGGAGGCGCTTGCCCGCGTCGCCGACAAGCGCCGTCAGCCGCCGCTCGATATTCAGGTGAACGTCTTCAGCTTCGACCGACCAGCGAAAGCGGCCGTTTTCGATCTCACGCTCGATGAGTGACAGACCACGGCGGATCGCGGCGAAGTCACGCCGCGTGAGCACCCCGCGCACGGCCAGCATGCGCGCGTGGGCGAGCGACCCTTGGATGTCATACTTGGCCAGCCGCCGGTCGAAGTTGACGGAGGCGGTAAAGCGTTTGACCCGTTCGTCGACGGGCTCGGCGAACCGCGCGGACCAGGGCGAGCGCCTTGTTGGCATAAGAATAAGGTTGAAGACTCCCTCGTAACCATGCCGAGTATAAGGCAAAGTGCCTACTTAGACGTGCTGCCTGACTTCCGCAACGTGGGCATCATCGCGCGCGTGCTGCTCGGCGTGAACGCCGCCGTGCTGGCCGGTGTGATCTTTGCCGAGCCGAGCCTGGCACAGGCGCTCGAGCGCTTCGTCCAGGCCGCCGCCCTGCTCGAGCCGCTTCTTCTCGTCGTGACGGTACTGCTTTTCATCGTCTCGCCGGCGCTGCGGCGGCTTTCGTACCCGACCGGATGCGCGACGCTGCTCGGCCTCGTGGCGCTCATTGTCGCCGTCTATCTGGGCACCATCGAAGCGGGCGCGGGCAGCGCGCGCATCGTACTGCTCGCCGTAGCCCTCGCCGCGGCGCTGCTCGCTTATCTCCGTCTTGTGGCGAAGGCGTACTCGCCGGCGCTGGCCGAAGCTCGCCTGCAGGCGCTCCAGGCCCGCATCCGGCCGCACTTCCTCTTTAACAGCCTGAACGCAGTCCTCGCCATCATCCGGCGCGATCCGCAGCGCGCCGAGCGCTCGCTCGAGAACCTCGCCGATCTCTTCCGCACCATCATGTCGGACGCGCGCACGTTCGTGCGCCTTTCGGACGAGATCGCGCTCCTCGAGCGCTATGCCGAGCTCGAACAACTGCGCCTTGGCGAGCGGCTGCGCGTGACCTGGGAGCTCGACGGCGCGCCGGCCGACGCGTTGCTGCCGCCGCTCGTGCTGCAGCCGCTGCTCGAGAATGCGGTGTACCACGGCGTCGAGCCGCTCACCGAGCCGGCCGAGGTCATGGTGCGCATCGAACGTCGCGGCAGCCGCGTGCTCGCTCGCATCGAGAACCCGTATCTCGAAGCCGAAGCGAGCCGCGCCGGCAACCGCATGGCGCTCGAGAATATACGGGAGCGTCTGCAGCTCTTCTTCGACGCGGAGGCGCGCATCGCTACGGTCGCCGCGGCCGGCCGCTATCGCGTCGAGATCGAGATACCCTACCGGGTGAAGATGTCATGACCCCGGACGCCAATCCGCTGAAGGTTTTCATCGTCGACGACGAGGCGCCGGCGCGCGAGCGCCTGAAGGAGCTGCTCGGTGACATCGCCACGGATGTGCGGACCGAGGTCGTGGGCGAGGCGCGCCACGGCCTCGAGGCGGTCGAGCTCATCCCGGCCGCCGAGCCGCAGGTCGTGCTGCTCGATATCAAGATGCCCGGCATGGGCGGCCTCGAGGCGGCGCGCCACCTCGGACGGCTCGAGCGCGCGCCGCGCATCATCTTCGTGACGGCGCACGAGCGCCACGCGGTCGAGGCGTTCGAGTTGAACGCGCTCGACTATCTCCTGAAGCCCGTGCGCGCCGAGCGGCTCGCGGGGGCGCTGCGCAAGGCCACCGTGCCTGCGTCGGAGAGCTTGGAGAAGGCGGCCGAGGCACCGCGCGAATACCTTTCGGTTCCGGAGCGAAACCGCATCGTGCTCGTGCCGGTGCGCGACATTCTTTTCCTGCGCGCCGAGCAGAAATACGTCACGGTGCGCACGCGCGCCCGCGAGCACCTGATCGAGGAGCCGCTCGTCGCGCTGGAGCGCGAGTTCGCGCTGCATTTCGTGCGCATCCATCGCAACTGCCTGGTGGCGCGCGCCGCGATCCGGGGGTTCGAGCGCGCGCCGGGCGGCGAAGATGAGGCGCACTGGCTCGTGGTGGTCGATGGCGTCGAGGAACGGCTGCCGGTGAGCCGCCGGCAGTGGCCGCAACTGCGCGACCTGGTGACATGAAGAAGAAGCTGGTGATCGCGACGCGGCGCAGCCGCCTTGCGATGTGGCAGGCCGAGCACATCAAGGAGAAGCTCGAAGCGCTGCATAAGGGGTTGCAGGTCGAGCTTCTGCCACTCAGCACGCGCGGCGACGAGCTGCTCGATCGGCGCCTCGACGACGCAGGCGGCAAGGGGCTTTTCGTGAAGGAGCTCGAAACGGCGCTCGCCGAGGCGCGCGCCGATCTCGCGGTGCATTCGATGAAAGACGTGCCGGCCGAGCTGCCGCCAGGTTTTTCGATCGCGGCGATTCCGGCACGCGAGGATCCGCGTGATGTCTTGGTGTCGAAGCGCTTCGCTTCACTTGCGGAAATGCCCGCAGGCGGGACCATTGGTACTTCGAGCCTGCGGCGCTCGGCGCAGATCGTCGAGCGATATCCTGCTCTCGACATCCGGCTGCTCCGTGGCAACGTCGACACGCGGCTCGCCAAGCTCGATCGCGGCGACTACGACGCCATCGTGCTCGCCGTCGCCGGGCTCAAGCGGCTGGGGCTCGAGGCGCGCGCCACCGCGAGTCTCTCGGAGGACGAGATGCTGCCCGCGCCCGGGCAGGGCGCGCTCGGGATCGAGTGCCTCGCGGCGCGCGAGGAGGTCGTGGCGTTGCTCGCGCCGCTTGCCGACGGCTCGACTACGGCTTGCGTGCTTGCCGAGCGCGCCGTGAGCCGCGCGCTCGGCGGCAACTGCAGTCTGCCGCTCGCGGCCTTTGCTCAAGCGAACATGGACAACATGCGGCTACGCGCGCTGGTTGCCTCGGCCGACGGGCGGCGCGTCGTGCGTTGCGAGCTCGAAGGCGACATTGCCGATCCGCTCGCTCTGGGCGAGCGCGCCGCGCAGGAGCTGCGCCGCCAAGGCGCTAGCGAGATTCTTGGCTTCGCGTGAGCTCGCCGGCCGCGGCATTCTCGTGACGCGGCCGGGCGAGCGCGCCGGCAACCTCGTAAGAATGATCGAAGCGCTCGGCGGACGCGCCCACGTGTTCCCCGCCATTGAGATCGAGGACCTGCCGGCGCCGCGCGCGCTGGCGGAGCTCGAGCGTTTCGACCTCGCGATTTTCATCAGCCCGACCGCGGTGGCGAAGGTGATGGCGCAGGTCTCGGCCTGGCCGCGCGCATTGCGAGCGGCGGCAGTCGGCGGCGGCACGCGCCGCGAGCTCGAACGCCGCGGCTTCCACGCGGTGATTGCACCTGTAGTCGGGGCCGACAGCGAAGCGCTCCTCGCCGTCCCGGAGATGCAGGCGGTCGCGGGTCAGCGCATCGTTATCTTCCGCGGCGAGGGCGGACGCGAGCTTCTCGGCGAAACACTCGGGCGTCGTGGCGCGACTATCGAATACGCCGCCTGCTACCGCCGCCGGCCGCCGCGCGCGCAGCCGCACTGGGCGCCGAGCGAGATCGACGCGATCACGATCTCATCCTCGCAAGGCCTTGCGAATCTGTTCGACGCGCTGGATGCGGCATTTCTGCGCGCGCGGCCGCTTTTCGTGCCGCATCCGCGCGTCGCGGATAACGCGCGCGCGCGCGCCGCGCGCGAGGTCGTGCTTGCCGGACCCTCGGACGAGGAGATGCTGGCGGCGCTGGTGGCATACTTTCGCCCATGACCGAAACGCCGCCGCCGCGCTCGCGAGCGCCGCTCCTCATCCTCATCGCAGTGGCGCTCGCCGCGGCGCTCGCGACGCTGTTCTGGCTGGATGCGCGCAGCCGTATCGACGCCACGCAGGAAGAGCTGGCGCGCCGTTTGCGCGACATCGAGAACGAAGCCCGCGAAGCGCGCGCGGCCGCACGCCAGTCGAACGAGGCGATGCGCGAGGCGCATGTCAGGGTAGCGCAGCTCGAAGCGCGCTTGGCCGAATCGCAGAGCCAGCAGGTCGCGCTCGAAGCGCTGTACCAGGAGCTTTCACGCAACCGGGACGAATGGCAGCTCGCCGAGGTCGAGCAGGTGCTCGCGATCGCGCAACAACAGCTGCAGCTCGCCGGCAACGTGCGCGCCGCGCTCCTCGCGTTGCAGCTCGCGGAGGGGCGGCTCGCGCAGGCCGACCGCCCGCAATTTCTGCCGATTCGCCGCGCGCTCGCGCGAGACATCGAGCGGCTGAAAGCGCTGCCGGTGCTCGATATCGCCGCGATGAGCGCGCGCATCGACAGCCTCGTCGGCGCCGTGGACTCCATGCCGCTCGCATTTGACGAGCGGCTGGAGAAAACGGCGGCCGTCAAGGAAGTCACTGAGAACGGCTTTTGGGCGCGCCTGGGCTCGGAAGTGTGGAACGAGTTGCGCAGCCTGGTTGTGGTGCGCCAGATCGGCGCAGCGGAGCCGCCGCTTTTGCCGCCGCCGCAGGCGTACTTCCTGCGCGAGAACCTGCGCCTGCGCCTTTTGAATGCGCGCCTCTCGCTCCTTGCGCGTGATGAGGGCGGCTATCGCGAGGACCTGCGCGCGTCCGAGGCGTGGATCCGTCGCTACTTCGACCCTGGCGGCAAGCAGACCGTCGACGCCATCGCGCAATTGAAGCAGCTTTCGACCACCTCGATCAGCTTCGAGATGCCGAGCATCTCCGAAAGCCTCGACGCCGTGCGCGGCTTCAAGTCGCGCCGCCC
>Ga0075428_100007546_pt1 | contig 12054 bp, 10 predicted proteins | sample RhiMetdeltSRZDD2_FD_75291 | JGI IMG/M metagenome (GOLD analysis project Ga0075428, IMG submission 75291) | Populus rhizosphere microbial communities from Tennessee, USA - Rhizosphere MetaG P. deltoides SRZDD2 | ecosystem: Host-associated > Plants > Roots > Rhizosphere > Soil | place: USA...
GGGCAGGCCTGCTGGCAGGCCGTGCGCACGTCGCCGTCTTTCATCTCGCGCCCGCCCAGCTTGGCTTCCTGGCGTCCGCGGTTGATGCGCTGCACACAGTAGGTGCACTTCTCCATCACGCCGCGCGAGCGCACCGAGACGTCGGGGTTGTTGGCCATCTTCAACGTCTCGGGCGTGTCCTTCGTGTAGTTGAAGAAGTTGAACCGGCGCACCTTGTACGGGCAGTTGTTCGAGCAGTACCGCGTGCCGATGCAGCGGTTGTAGACCATCACGTTCAAGCCTTCGTCGTCGTGGACGGTCGCGGCCACGGGGCAGACCTGCTCGCACGGCGCGTTCTCGCACTGCATGCAGGGGACCGGCTGGAAGACCATCCGCGGCGCCTCGGGCGTTCCTGCGAAGTACCGGTCGACGCGGATCCAGTGCATCTCGCGGCTGCGGCGCACCTGCTCCTTGCCGACGATCGGGACGTTGTTCTCGCTCTGGCAGGCGGTGACGCAGGCGTTGCAGCCGACGCAGGCGTTGAGGTCGATCGTCATCGCCCACTGGTGCCCGGCGTCGTACGGCTTCTCCTTCCACAGCGAGAGGAGAGGCGGCACCTCGACTGCCTCCTGCGCGAAGGCCGGGTCGTGCTGGTACTCCTCGAGCGTCCCCTCGCGGATCATCGGACGCCCTTCCATCCCGTGGTGCTCCTGCGTCGCCGCGAGCTTCACGTGCCCTTCGGCCTTCGCCATCGTGCCTGCGTCCACGTCGGGCGCGGCCAGCGAGCGGATCGCGTAGACGTCGTAGCCGACGCCGGAGGCGATGCGGCCGGCGCCGGTGCGCCCGTACCCGAGCGTGAGCACGACGGTGCCGTCGGCCTGGCCGGGGACGATCGCGACCGGCAGGGAGACCGAGCGGCCGCGGACCGTCACCTGGACCATGTCCTCGTCGGCGACGCCGAGCGAGGCGGCGGTGGCGGGGGAGACGAGCGCCGGGTTGTCCCACGTCAGCTTGGTCACGGCGTCGGGAAGCTCCTGGAGCCAGCCGTTGTTCGCGAAACGCCCGTCGTGCAGGAACGGCGAGGGGCGGAAGTGCACCTCGACGTCTCCGGCTCCGGCCTCGCTCGGCGCCAAGAGGCCGGCGACGGCGGACGACGCGACCGAAGGGGCCACGATCGGGGTGAAGCTGTTCTCCTGCAGCCCGTCGTGAAGGACACGGTTCCACTTCCGGTCGAAGTCGGTGTCGCCCAGGATCGGCTTCCAGGTCTCACGCACCAGGTCGTGCGCCGGCTGCTCCTTCCCGTTCGCGATGAGGCCGAGCAGCTCGACGTCGCCCTTCGCCCCGAAGAGGGGCAGGATCAGCGGTTGCACCACGGAGGCGGTTCCGTCGACCGAGCGCGCGTCGTCCCAGGTTTCGAGGAAGTGCGCGCGGGGCACGTACCAGGTGGCGCGGCGCGCCGTCTCGTCGGCATGGCTCGAGAGGACGATCGTCGTCTCGACCTTCCCCATGGCGCCGGCGAAGTCGAGCTCGGCGGGGGCGTCGTAGACCGGGTTCCCGCCGAGGATCACGAGGGTCTTCACGACCCCGAGGCTCATCGACCCGACGAGATCGGATAGAGCCCGCCGGGAGGGGAGGGCGGTATCGACCGGCTCGCGGTAGATCACCGTCGAGCCGACGTTCCCGAGCGCCGCGTTCAGCGCGAGCACCGCGGCGTGCACGCGAGGCGGAAGCCCCGCGCCCGCGACGATGAGGCCGTGCCCCGGGTGCTCCCTCAAGTCCTTCGCCAGCGCGGCGAGCCAGGCGTCCTCGACCCCGGGAACCGCCGTGGCCGACGCACCGGGGATCCCGAGCTTTCCGGCGAGCGCCGCCAGGAACGCCGGGATCGAGCCCGCGCGCAGGCGCACGCGGTGATCGGCCATCCCGCCGGTCAGTGAGTACGCCGATTCAACCGCCCAGACCCGGCTCATCGGCCCGCCGCTCATGCCGGAGCGCCGCCCGGAGGCGTAGCCCCCGATCTGATAGACGTCCTCGGCGTCGTTCCCGAACAGGTCGGCCTCGAGCGTCAGCAGGACCGCGGCTTTCTCGAGGTAGAGGGCCGGCTGCAGCGGGACGCCGGTCGCGGCCTTGATCCCGTCGAACATGTTCTCGTCGGAGATCGGGTCGTAGGCGACGAACCGCGCGCGCGGGAAGCGCTGGCGCACGAGGCCCAAGAGGCGCGCGCGGGTGGGGGACGCGAACGATTCGGAGAGAATCGCGAGCCCCGCCCCGGCATCGGCCAGGAGCCCCTTCTCGAGCTCCGCCCAGGCGGCCACCATCTCGGTCCAGGTCGCGGCCGTGTCGCGGTGCTGGATGGCGCGGCCACGGTCGGGGTCGTAGAGACCCAGGATCGCGGCCTGCATGCGCACGCTCGAGCGCCCGAGGACCGTCGGGTACAGCTCGTTCCCTTCGATCTTGGTCGGACGTCCCTCGTGGCTCTCCACCACGAGCCCGTAGGCGCTGCGGCCGAACGGCATCGTGGTGGCGTACTTCCTCGGCACGCCGGGCACGATGTCTTCCGGCGCGTTGACGTAGGGAACGATCTTTTCGACCGGCCGCCGGCACGACGCAAGGCCCGCGAGCGAGAGCGACGCGCCGATCAGCGTCAGCATCTCGCGGCGGGATACGCCCTCCGGAAGCTCCGAAGCCCCTTCCGTGAACTCGCGGTGCCGCTGCTCCTCGACCGAGGGGTCCGAGCGGAGGTCCGCCAGCGAGCGCCAGTAGTGTTCGCTCATCGGTGGCAACCCGAGCAGGCGACGGGTGGGTTGACCGGCCGCTCGGACGCCAGCTTGGCGGCCAGCCCCTGGGCGTCCTTCGGCGGAACCCACCTCATGTTGGTCACCTCGGCGACCGGGCGCCGGTGCAGCGCAGGGTCGCGATGGCAATCCAGGCACCAGCTCATCGAAAGGGGTTGGTCCTGCGTGACGACATCCATCTGATCGATGCGGCCGTGGCAGGTCACGCAGCCGATGCCGGCGGCGACGTGCGCCTTGTGCGTGAAGTAGGCGTAGTCCGGAAGCTTGTGCACGCGGATCCAGTGCATGGGGTTGCCGGTCTTGTCACTGTCGCGGATCGGCGCCAGCGCCTCACTGTCGCGCTTCACGACGCGGTGGCAGTTCATGCACGCCTGGGTCGGCGGGATGTTCGCGACCGGGGAGACCTCGACGGACGCGTGGCAGTAGCGGCAGTCGAGACCGAGATCGCCGACGTGGAGCTTGTGGCTATAGGGAACGGGCTGAATAGGCCTGTAGCCGACGTCGGTGTAATGCGGGGAGCCGTAGTACCAGATTCCGGCGGTCGCGAGAACGGGCAACGCCGTGCCCACTGCGGCAGCGGCCAAGGGTAGCTTGTTGAACCAGCGCGGGAATGGTTGGGACAAGCGCGATCACCCTCGGCAGCCTTCGGAGCCGCTGCTTGCGCCACTCCGGCGCGCGAGTCTATGCGGCCCCGCGGACAGGGGTCAAGACTCAAAAAAAGGAAAGAAACCCCTCGGACGTTGGTCCTATACTCGACCGTCGGAGGGCCTGCGATGTCGGCTTTAGCGTCTACGCTCCGAGGGCTCGAATCGAAGAAGGACATCTGCTTCGACCTGCTCCGGATCTACCTCGGCATCGGGCTGTTCGTGAAGGGGATCCTGTTCTTGACCGACATGGGGTCGTTGTCCGACCTCCTGATGACATCCGAGCGCTTCCAACCCCTGAGCTTCTTGCTCACGCACTACATCCCGATCGCGCACATCGGGGGGGGCGCGATGATGGCGCTCGGCCTTTGGACTCGCACGGCGATCCTCGCCAACATCCCGGTGCTCTTCGGCGCGGTATTCTTCGTCTATTTCGAGCAGGGGCTATTCACCCAAAACCAAGGCCTCGAATTCACCGCCCTCGTCCTCTTCCTGCTCGTCGTGCTCCTGATCTGGGGGCCCGGCCGCTGGTCGGTCGACCATTACTTGAAGAACTTGCCGGCTCCCGAATAACCTGGGGTTCATGACCGAAGCCGAAGATCGCTTCGCCCGGCGAGCCGTCCGCCGCAAGAGGCTGTTCCTGCGCCTGTCCGTCGCGGGGCTCGTCGTAGCGGCGTCGCTCTCCGTCCTCTACGCCGTCCTCTGGTGGCGCGACCCCCATTTCCCGGTCGGCCCGCGGGCGGTGATCATCCTGCTCGTGCTCCTGAACGCCCGGCAGAACCTCAGGCAGTACAAGTTCGCGGGGATCCTCGAGGAGTCGCTCCCGCCGGAAACCCCGCGCGGATGAGCGCGCGCTCGATCGTCCGAAACCCGTACGTCTGGGGGTTCGTCATCGGGATCGTCACCCTGACCGCGATCCGGCCGCTGCTCCGTCACGTTCCCGCGCCGCCGCCGGTCATCGGGCAGGTCCCCGCGTACACGCTCGTCGATGATGCGGGCAAGCCGTACGGGAGCCAGGATCTCCAGGGCCAGGTCTACGTCGTCAGCTTCTTCTTCACGAGCTGCCGCTCGATCTGCCCCGCGATCATGCACGGGATGGCCCGCTTGCAAGACGGCCTCGACCAGCGCGGGATCGAGGGGGTCCGCCTCGTTAGCATCACGGTCGATCCCGAGCACGACACCCCCGAGACCCTGCGCGCCTACGCGGGCGAGCTCGGGGTGAAAGCCACGCGCTGGACCTTGCTCACGGGGGACCCCGCTTCGATCAAGCGCGTCGTCGTCGACGGTTTCAAGACGCCGATGGACCCGGCGCAGAGGACCCCGAGCGAGCCGATGGACATTGCGCACACCGGCAAGGTTGTGCTCGTCGACGGCCAGGGAAGGATCCGCGGCTACTACGACACCGACGAGATGGGGCTCGACGAGGTGTTCAACCGCGCGCAGCACGTCCTGCGAGAGTCGAAGTGACCGGGCTCCTCCTCGTCAACCTCGGCACCCCCGACTCTCCGGCCCCCGGCGACGTGCGCCGCTACCTGCGCGAGTTCTTGTCCGATCCCCGCGTCATCGACATCCACCCGGCGCTGCGCTTCATCTTCCTGAATTTCCTGATCTTGCCGTTCCGTCCGAAGAGATCGGGGGAGGCGTACGCGAAGATCTGGACGGAGCGCGGGTCGCCGCTGCTCTTCCACGGCCTCGACCTCACCGAGAAGGTCCGGAAGAGAGTCGCCGGCGTCGTCGAGTTGGGGATGCGCTACGGCAACCCGTCGATCGCGGAGGCCCTCGGAAGGCTCCGGGACGCCGGGGCGGACCGCATCGTGGTCTTCCCTCTGTTCCCGCAGTACAGCTCGGCGGCGACCGGCTCGGCGCTCGAGCGGGTCTACCTGGAGGCCGGCAAGCTCTGGAACACGCCGCACCTGCAGGTCGTGCCGCCGTTTTACGCGCACCCCGCCTACGTCGACTCCTGCGCGCGCGTCGCCGCGCGCGCGCTCCAAGGGGTCGATCCCGAGGTCGTCCTCTTCAGCTTCCACGGCCTTCCCGAGCGCCACTGCGAGAGGAGCGATCCCTCCGGGGCGCACTGCCTGAAGAGCCCGGACTGCTGCGACCGCATCGCCGCGGTGAACCGGTGGTGCTATCGCGCGCAGTGCTACGCGACCGCGAACGCCCTGGCCGACCGGCTCGGGCTGCCCGCCGAAAAGCGCATCGTCTGTTTCCAGTCGCGCCTGGGGCGGACGCCCTGGATCAAGCCGTACACCGACGAGATCATCGTCGAGCTGCCGCGGCGCGGGGTGAAGCGCGCGGCGATCCTGAGCCCGGCGTTCGTCGCCGACTGCCTCGAGACGCTCGAGGAGCTCGGGATGCGCGCGGCCAAGAGCTTCAAGGAAGCCGGCGGGGACGAGCTCTCGGTCGTGCCCGCCGTCAACGCGGAGGACTTCTGGGCTGACGGTGTCGTCGCGATCGCGCGCGAGGCCACGGGGGGTCCGCCGTGAGCGGGACGGTCGTCGTGATCGGCGGCGGGATCAGCGGCCTCGCCGCCGCCCACCGCCTGGTCGAGCGATCCGTCCCGGTGACGCTGCTCGAGGGAAGCCCCCGTCTGGGTGGCCAGATCCGGACCGAGCGCGACGGCGAGTTCGTCTTCGAGACGGGAGCCGACACGCTGCTGACCCAGAAGCCGTGGGGCATCGCGCTGTGCGAGCGTCTCGGCCTCTCCGCCGAGATCGACGATCTGGGGGCGCGGCAGACGGGAACCGCGATCCTCCTCGGCGGCCGGCTGATCCCGGTGCCGCCCGGCTTCGTGATGATGGCGCCGACCCGCTACCGTCCGGTCCTCGCCTCGCCGCTGTTCTCGTGGGCGGGGAAGCTGCGCCTCCTCGCCGAGCCTCTCGTGCCGCGGCGCCACGCGTCGCAGGAGGACGAGAGCCTCGCCGGGTTCGTCTCGCGGCGATTCGGACGGGAAGTCTTGGAGCGCGTCGCGGAGCCGGTGGTCGCGGGGCTCTACACCGCCGACGCCGCGCGTCTCTCCCTGCGCCTGACGATGCCGCGCTTCCTCGACCTCGAGGCGAAGGAGGGGAGTGTGACGCGCGGGTTGCGGAAGGCGATGCGCGCGCGCGGCACGCGGCCGTTCGGCCACGGCACCGGAGGCGGCGCCTTCGTCGCCCTGCGCTCGGGGATGGAGAGGATCGTGACGGCGCTGGCGGAGAGGATGCCGGAGGGGAGCGTGAGGACCGGCGTGAGAGTGAGCGGCGTTGCGAAGGTCGAGGGTTCAGGGTTCAGGGTTCAGTGTGAGAGCGGGGAGAGGTTCGAGGCGGACGCGGTGATCATGGCGTGTCCGGCGTACGAAGCCGCGCGGCTGTTGCGCGGCCTCGATCCCGAGGCGGCCGCGGGTCTCGAAAGCCTGGTCTACGCGTCGTGTGCGACCGTGCACCTCGTGTACGGGAAGGCCGACCTCCGGATTCCCGACGCCTACTTCGGGTTCTTCGTGCCGAGGACCGAGGGGTCCGGGATCCTCGCGTGTAGCTTCGTGAGCGAGAAGTTCCACGACCGTGCGCCGGCCGGGACGGCGGTGCTCCGGGTCTTCGTCGGCGGCGCGCTGCGTCCCGGCATCTTGCAAGACCACGACGCCGCGATCGCGGCCCGGGCGCACGACGCCCTCCGCGACGTGCTCGACATCAAGGTGCCGCCGCGCGCGAGCCGCGTGCACCGCCACCCGATGGCGATGCCGCAGTACGACGCAGGCGCCGGACCGGCGCTCGCCCGTGCGGTCGAGCAGGCGGAACGGCACGACGGCCTCTTCATCACCGGCGGCATCGCGGGGGCGATCGGGATCCCGGACTGCGTGCGGGTCGCGGAGGCGGCGGCGGATCGCGTCGCCCTGCGTCAGGGCGCCGGCCGGGTCGCGTACCAGGCGAACCAGAAGGCGTAGAGGCCGGCCTCGGGGACGGTGCCCGACCGGCCCCGGACCTCGAGGCGGCGCTCGCCGGGGGCCACCTCGAGCGGGACGACCTCTCCTTCGAGCGGGGCGAACACGACCGTCTTCAGCGGGCGCCCCGGAGGCGGCATCGGATCGACCGGGAAGCGCAACGCCTCGGAGCCGGCGAAGCTGCCCGAGAGGTCGCGGCTGTACTTCTCCCGCTCGGCCGCAAGCGGAGCCAAGACGCGCGTCTGCGGCCAGGCGGCGGACCAGGCGTCCCAGCGTGAAAGCGACAGTGGAAGCACGGTGAGGCTCGTCCCGGCGGCAGGGCCGGCGATCGCCCGCGCCTGGAGCTGGCTCCACAGGCTCTCGCCCTGACGGTCGTACATCAGCAGGTTCGACTGGTACAGGAGTCCGCTGACGCGAAACGTAAGCGTTCCGCCGCCGGCGCGGCGGTCGAACACCGCGATCCCGTGCGAGACGGCGTTGTACGTGACCGCGATCGGCACCCCCGCCACGACGTCGTTGACGACCTCGTGCCAGACGAGCACGCGCAGCGGGTACGCGCGGGCCTCGCCGCCGAAGACGACGCCGATCACCTTGTCGTCGCCCACCAAGTAGCGCCCCTGGATCTCGGCGAGACTCCAGGTGGCGGGATCGTCGAGGGCGCGGAGCGCATCGGCGACGAGCCCCGAGGAAGCGATCCGCTCGGGTGGGACGATCGCGTGCGCGAGGTCGAACCCGTACGACGCCGGGTTGCGACCGTCCCCGCGGGGCCGCACGCGATCGGGGCTGAAGAGCGGCGCCAGATTCCACGCCACCCCGGCGATCGTCAGGCCGACCGCGACCGCGAGCACCCATCCACCGCTCGCGAAGGTGAAGAGGCGCGGCCTTCGGTTCGCCATGGAGCGTCACAGTACAATGCCGCGCCCATGACCGTAACGCGGCGCTCGGGCGAGATCCTCGCCATCGGATTCGGCACGACGGTGGCGATGTGGGGCGCCGGCTACGTCGCGCGCCTGCCCGTCGTCCTCGCTCCACCCGCGGTGGTGCTCGCTGCGCTCTTGATGGCCCTTCTCGCCGGCGGCTACGTCGCGGGGGCTTCCGGAACGCGCGGGGTGCGCGGCGGGGCGTACGCCGGTGCGCTGACCGGCCTTCTGAACCTCCTGGTGCTGGGGAGCTTCCTCTCGACCCACGACCGCACGAACGCGCTCGTCCCTTCGGCCGCGCTGTGGGTGCCGGGATCGATCGCGCTCTCGGCGGCGATCGCGGCGGCGGGGGCGTGGATCGGCGGCCTGCGGCGCCGGACGGGGACCGTGGATTGGACCGCCGCCTTCGCGCGTGTGGCGGTCGCCGCCACCTTCCTGCTCCTCGTCGTCGGCGGCGTCGTCACCAGCAACCAGGCCGGCCTCGCGGTCGTCGATTGGCCGCGCTCCTACGGCTACAACATGTTCCTGTATCCGTTCTCGCGAATGACCGGGGGGATCTACTACGAGCACGCGCACCGGCTCTTCGGCGCGCTCGTCGGGCTGACGACCGCGACGCTCGCCGTGCACGTAGCACGCGTCGAATCACGCGGGTGGGTCAAGCGCCTCGCGTTCACCGCCCTCGCACTCGTGATCGTCCAGGGGACGCTCGGCGGCCTGCGCGTCACCGAGACCAACCTCTACCTCGCCGTCGTTCACGGCGTGACCGCGCAGGTCTTCTTCGCGCTCCTCGTCGTGATCGCGATCGTCCTCTCCCCGACGTGGACGGGCGGCCGCGCTCCCGAGGCCGGACCGACCGTGGCGGGCGACCGTCTCGCGGCCACGCTCGCCGTCGTAGCACTCCTCGTGCAGATCGCGCTCGGCGCAATCCAGAGGCACCTGGGTCTCGCGCTGATGCTCCACATCGGCATGGCGTTCGTCGCCGCAGGGCTCGCGATCACGGCCGGGGCGCGCGCCTGGGGTCTCCACCAGGGGGAGCCGGTCCTGAAGCGCGCGGGGCTGATCGTGATCTACGCGTCGGGCTTCCAGCTCATGCTCGGATTCATGGCGTGGGCCGCGAGGGGCGCGTCGGCGCACGGCTCGCTCTCTTCCGACTGGACGATCGTGGTGACCACCATGCACCAGGGGATGGGGGCGCTCCTGCTGGCCTCGGCCGTCGCCCTGCGCGCCTGGACGTCGCGCCTGATCGCCCCGGAGCCTACTTCCGGTACGACTCGGCCAGCTCGTCGCACCCCAGATCGGTGAAGACCTTCGCGAGCATCGTCTTCGCCTCGGTCAGCTTCGGGTCGGCCTGAACCGCCCGGTCGAGCACCGGAATCGCGAGCACGAGCTGCTTTCCGTCCACGAGGCGGTGGGCGAGGCTCATCGCGGTGGGCGAGGCCGGACCGGCGCTTCCCGCGACTGCGAAGGCGTTCGCCAGATCGTCGACCGCCGCGTTCGCCGCCGGGGACGGAAGCGCCAGGTCGCGCATCAGGGCCGCCGACGCCTTCGGGTCGATCCCGTATGCGGCGACGCACGACGCGAACTGATCCTCGGGCGCACGGCTCAAGCGGAAGACCGAATCGAACGCCCCCTGCGCGCGCTTGTAGTCCTTGAGCAGCATCGCCGCGGTCGCCCGGGTGCGCGCGAAGCGGACGTCTGCCGGCTTCAGCCGGGTCGCCCGGTCGAAGGCCGCGTCCGCCTCCTTCTTCCGGTTGAGGCGCGTCAGGATGTTCCCGTAGTCGACGAGAACGGTCGCGGAGTCGGGAAACGCCGCGGCGACCGGGGCCAGCAGCGCGGCGCCCCCCTCGGGGTCGTGGCGCTTCGTCCGCTCCGCCGCGTACGCCGTCATGGTCTTCGCCAGCGCCTCGGTTCTGGGGAGGGCATCGAGCGTCTCTTGGATCGCGACCTTCGCGCGATCGATCCGCGCGGCGTCGGTGAGAAGAAAACACTTGAAGACCCGGAGGTCCTCACGCTTCGGGGCGCGCTTGATCCCTTCGTCGAGATCCAAGATCGCCTCCTCGAACATCCCGGCGTCGTAGGCGACCTGGAGCGGCGTGTCGTCCAGCTTCCCCGCGGGCAGCTTGATCTGGCCCTTGTCGAGGTCGGCCTGGGTCAACTGCACGTTGACCACGTGGTTGAAGCGGCGCGCCTTCGCGGCCAGCGCGCGCGCCGTGGCGAGGCGCAGGTCGACGTCGTCCGGAAGCGCTCCGACCGCCGCGCGCCCCTTCTCGACCGCCTCGTCGAGCTTCCCGTCCTGGACGAGGGCCTCGATCTCCTTGGCGGTGGCGGTCGCCGGCGCGGCGGACGATCCGCCGAGGACCGCCGCGAGCCCGAGGATCGCTAGGAACGAGACGCGCATGACGACCCGGGAGTATACGGCGCTGTTAGAATCCCCGCCCATGCCGAAAGCCATCCGCATCGCCCTCGCGCTCCTCGCCCTCACGACGACCCTTTCGGCGCGCGCGCAGGGGGAGTCCGGAACGTTCCTGCTCGACTCGTACGACGTCGAGGTCTTCGGCGCGCCGGACAGCGCACGCGTCGCCGCAGGCCTGTCGTTCGGGACGGTCTATTCCAACGGTTGGTGGTGGAACGCCGGGCCGCGGATCTCGTGGGTGCGCTGGAACGTCGACATGCCGCGGCAGGACGGACTCGGCCTCGGCGGCATGTTCGGCGGCGGGTGGCATCCCGAGAAGACCGTCTCGCCGTACGCGGCGCTGTCGCTCGAGCGCGTCTTGAACGTCAACGACCGCTTCGACTGGGCCACGACCGTAAGCGTCGGCGCGCGCGTGCGGGTGACACCGAATCCGCGCGAGTACTTCTCGATGACGTTCGCGCTCTACCAGGGCAGCGTGTTCGGCGGCGACGGGCCGAACGGCAGCGACTACGGGATTGCGGTCTTCTACTCGGCATCCCTGTTCGCGAAGAAAAAATAGCCATCACAGGAATCGAAGCCACCAGGCGTCGTGCGTGCGCTTGATGTGCGCGAACCAGCGGCAGGCGGGGTAGAGGATCGCGATCGCGATCGCCCAGACCAGGTAGAGCAGGGGAAGGCTCCAGGCGTACCCCTCGGGCGCGGGCGGGTTTCCCATCGGGTGATTCGCGAAGAGCCATGGGCTGACCTCGCCGAGCCGGATCTTCGAGACGACAAGTGCCAGGGCGTGGATCAGCGGGATGTGCAGGACGTAGAAGAAGAACGGCACGCGGCCGAGGACGGTCAGGAAGCGGGCGACGGGCCCTCGCACCCGTTCGGCCGCCGGGATCAGCGCGATCGTCGGACCCAGGGTCATCAAAAGGAAGCTCAGGGAGGCCGGGTACTTGGTCGTGTTCAAGAACCCCAGATAGGGCGGCATCGGTCCCTGGCCCCAGGGACGCGGGTCGCCGTACAGATTGAATCCGCGGAGCACGAGGAAGAGCCCGATCGCGCCGAGGCCGAGGACGTAGCAGGCGCGATCGCGCCGTTCGGCGGGGAGCGCCAGCACGCACCCGAAGGCGTAGCCGGCCGCCATCACGCCGATCCACGGGATCAGCGAGTAGAGGACCATCAGGTTCGGACCGTCCGCGCTGAAGGCGATCGGTCCGTCGTGGAAGCCGACGTAGGCGATCTTCCAGAGGGCCCCGCCCGTGACGCGGCCGTCCAGGAGGTTGTGGAGCGCGATGACCGCGACGCCGAACGTGGCGATGACGCGCAGGGGAAGCTTCGCGAGGCCCGCGAGCACGATCATCGACCAGCCGATCACCCAGATGACGCCGGCCATCTCGTAGTG
>Ga0075428_100007550_pt1 | contig 12050 bp, 9 predicted proteins | sample RhiMetdeltSRZDD2_FD_75291 | JGI IMG/M metagenome (GOLD analysis project Ga0075428, IMG submission 75291) | Populus rhizosphere microbial communities from Tennessee, USA - Rhizosphere MetaG P. deltoides SRZDD2 | ecosystem: Host-associated > Plants > Roots > Rhizosphere > Soil | place: USA...
GGTTCTGCTCCGGGTCGAGCACCTCGAGCAGCGCCGCCGACGGGTCGCCGCGGAAGTCCATCGACATCTTGTCGACCTCGTCGAGCAGGAACACCGGATTGCCGGAGCCGGCCTTCTTCAGGCTCTGGAGCACCTTGCCCGGCAGCGCGCCGATGTAGGTGCGGCGGTGGCCGCGGATCTCGGCCTCGTCGCGCACGCCGCCGAGCGAGACGCGCACGAAGTCGCGGCCGGTGGCGCGGGCGATCGACTTGCCGAGCGAGGTCTTGCCGACGCCCGGGGGCCCGACCAGGCAGAGGATCGGACCCTTCATGCGGTCGACGAGAGCCTGCACCGCGAGGTACTCGATGATGCGCTGCTTCGGCTTCTCGAGCCCGAAGTGGTCGGCGTCGAGCACGCGCTCGGCCTCGACGATGTCGTGGCGCTCCTCCTTGTACTCCTCCCACGGGAGCGAGAGGAACCAGTCGACGTAGTTGCGCACGACCGTCGCCTCGGCGCTCATCGGCGACATCATCTTGAGCTTGCGGATTTCCTTCTCGCAGCGCGAGCGCGCCTCCTGCGGGAGCTTCTTCTTCTTCAGCGCCGACTCGAGCTCGTCGATCTCGTTCTTGAACTCGTCGCGCTCGCCGAGCTCCTTCTGGATCGCCCGCATCTGCTCGTTGAGGTAGTACTCCTTCTGCGAGCGCTCCATCTGCTTCTTGACGCGACCGCGGATCTTGCGCTCGACGGAGAGCACCTCGATCTCCGCCTGCATGCGCGCGTGGACGTCCTCGAGCCGGCGCTGCGGCACGAGGTTCTCGAGCAGCTCCTGGCGCTCGTCGAGCTTCAGGTTCAAGTGGCCCGCGATCGTGTCCGAGAGCCGGCCGGCGGCCTGGATCGCCGTCACGGTCTGGAGCGTCTCGGGCGGGATCTTCTTGTTGAGCTTCACGAAGGTCTCGAAGGCCGAGTGCGCCGAGCGCACCAGGGCCTCGAGCTCGACGCTGCGCTCCTCGGACTCCGCGATCTCCTCGATCTCGCACAGGAAGAAGGGCTCGCGGCTCGTGAAGCGGAGGATGCGCGCACGCGAGCGGCCCTCGACGAGCACCTTCACGGTGCCGTCGGGCAGGCGCAGCAGCTGGATGATGGTGCCTAGCGTCCCGACGGTATGGATCCCGCCCTCGGCGGGCTCGTCCTCGCCCGCCTCGCGCTGCGCGCAGAGCAGGAGCTCGCGCTCCTTGCCCATCGCGTCCTCGAGCGCGCGGATCGAGCGCATGCGCCCGACGAAGAGCGGCACGACCATGGTCGGGAATACGACGATGTCGCGCAGCGGAAGCAGCGGCACCTGGCGCACCGGCTCCCTCGGCCCGTCGTCTCGCTCCTCGTCGTCCTCGCCGCGGAAGATCCCCATGTTCCCCCATCCATCGCGGCCGTCGCGGCCGCAGACCCTCTCCCACCGTCTAGGCGGACTCCGCCGCGGGCTCGCGCTTCAGCACGAGCAACGGCTGTGCCCCCTGCTCGATCACCTCCTCGGAGATGACGACCTCTTCGACGTCGTCCCGCGAGGGGATGTCGTACATCAGCTCGAGCATCACCGTCTCGAGGATCGAGCGCAGCCCGCGCGCGCCCGACTTGCGGGCGTGGGCCTGGCGCGCGACCGCGCGCAGCGAGCCCTCGGAGAAGCGCAGCTTCACGTTCTCGAACTCGAAGAGCTTCTGGTACTGCTTGACCAGCGCGTTCTTCGGCTTGGTCAGGATGTCGACCATCGCGCCCTCGTCGAGGGCGTCGAGGGTCGCGATCACCGGGAGGCGGCCTACGAACTCGGGGATCATCCCGAAGTGGAGCAGATCCTCGGCCTGCACCTCGCGCAGCACCTCGCCGACCTGGCGCTTCTTGCGCTTCTCGACGTCGACGCCGAAGCCCATCCCCTTCACGCCGATCCGGCGCTCGATGATCCGCTCGAGGTCGCAGAAGGCGCCTCCGCAGAGGAAGAGGATGTTGGTCGTGTCGACCTGCAGGAACTCCTGCTGGGGGTGCTTGCGGCCGCCCTTGGGCGGCACGCTCGCCATCGTGCCCTCGATGATCTTGAGCAGCGCCTGCTGCACGCCCTCGCCCGAGACGTCGCGCGTGATCGAGGGGTTCTCGCTCTTGCGCGCGATCTTGTCGATCTCGTCGATGTAGATGATGCCGCGCTGCGCGCGCTCGACGTCGTAGTTCGCCGCCTGGAGCAGGTTCAGGATGATGTTCTCGACGTCCTCACCGACGTAGCCCGCCTCGGTGAGGGTGGTCGCGTCCGCGATCGTGAAGGGCACGTCGAGGATGCGCGCGAGCGTCTGGGCGAGCAGCGTCTTGCCGGAGCCCGTGGGCCCGAGCAGCAGGATGTTCGCCTTCTGGAGCTCGACCTCGCCGACGAAGCTCTGGCTCTCGATGCGCCGGTAGTGGTTGTGCACCGCGACCGAGAGGATCTTCTTGGCCTGCTCCTGGCCGATCACGTACTCGTCGAGGGCAGACTTGATCTCGCGCGGCTTCGGCACCCGCGAGCGGGGCGCGGCCGACTCCTCCTGGCCGTACTCCTCCGCGATGATGTCGTTGCAGAGCTCGATGCACTCGTCGCAGATGTAGACGGTCGGGCCCGCGATGAGCTTCTTCACCTCCCGCTGGCTCTTGCCGCAGAAGGAGCAGGAGAGGTTGGCATCGTCGTCGCGCCGCTTCATCCCCGCTGTCCTCCACCGTTGCCCTTGACGGCTCTCGGCGTCATCTCGTGCTGGCGCACCACCCGGTCGATCAGCCCGTAGGCGCACGCCTCGTCCCCGGACATATGGTAATCGCGCTCGGTATCCAGGGCGATCTGGTCGACCTCCCGCCCGGTGTGGAGCGCGAGCAGCTCGTTCAAGCGCTGGCGAAGCTTCAAGATTTCGCGCGCGTGGATCTCGATGTCGCTCGCCTGGCCCTGCACGCCCCCCATCGGCTGGTGGATCATGATCCGCGAGTTGGGCAGGCCCATGCGCTTGCCCTTGGCGCCGGCGGCGAGCAGGAAGGCCGCCATCGAGGCCGCCTGGCCCAGGCAGATCGTCGACACGTCGCAGCGCACGTACTGCATCGTGTCGTAGATCGCGAGCCCCGAGGTGACGTGCCCACCCGGCGAGTTGATGTAGAGGTGGACGTCCTTCTCCGCGTCCTCGGCCTCGAGGAAGAGCATCTGCGCGATCACGAGGTTGGCGACGTCGTCGTCGATCGCGCTGCCGAGGAAGATGATCCGGTCGCGCAGCAGACGCGAGAAGATGTCGAAGGCGCGCTCGCCTCGCTGGCTCTGCTCGATCACGTACGGGATCAGCGGCATGAGTCCTCAACCCCCCCGACAGGGTAACAGGCTGCGCCAGCGCGGATCACCGCGTCCGCTGATTCGTGGCCGCGAAACCCCAGTCGTCGCACGGGCTGCGGGGCCGGGCCTCCGGGGGATGCAGGAGGGTGCCCGGTCCGGCCAGGGCGCAGGAGGAGCGCGATGTGGCCTTTCCGCCCTAACTGTGCGCCGTTTCTTCGACTTTAGCCCGCTCGGCGAGCCGCGCAAGCACCCGCTGGTCGCGCAGCTCGACGCGCACGCCCGCTTCGAGCTGGCCCTCCTGCAGGCCGCGGCGCAAACGCGCCGCCGTGGTGCCGCGCTCCTTCGCGATCTCCTCGATGCGCGCCTCGACCTCGCCGGGCTCGACCTCGATCGCCTCCGCCGCGGCGACCGCCTCGAGCAGCAGCGCCGCACGCACGTCGCGCTCGGCCCGCGGCCGCCACTCCTCCTGCCAGCGCGCGAGCTGCTCGTGCAGGGCGTCCTCCTCGATGCGCCCCTCGAGCCGGTGGTGCGCGGCGTGGATCTGGCGCGAGAGCTCGCGTTGCACCATCCCCGGCGGCACCTCGAAGCTCGTGCGCTCGATCAGGGCGTCGAGGAGCGAGCGCTGCAGCTCGGCCTGCGAGGCGCGCTCCCGCATCGCCAGCAGGTCGGCGCGGATCCGCTCGCGCAGCGCCTCGAGGCTCGCGAAGTCGCCGAGATCCTTCGCAAACTCGTCGTCGAGCTCGGGGACGGTGCGGCGCTTGAGCTCCGAGACGTGGACGCGGAAGAGCGCCTGCTTGCCGGCGAGCTGCGGGCTCGCGTAGTCCGCGGGGAAGTCGACGCGCACCTCGCGGTCCTGGCCGGAGAGGGCCCCCTCGAGCTGGCCCTCGAAGTCGGGCAGGAAGCGCCCGGCGCCCAGCTCGACCTCGACGGCCTTGCCGCTCCCGCCCTCGAAGGCCTGGCCGTCGACCTCGCCCGCGAAGTCGATCACGAGCACGTGGCCGCGCGCGGCGGGCGTCCCCTCGGGCTCCTCGACGAGCGGCGCGTTGCGCTGGCGCAGCGCCTCGAGCTCGTTCTCGACCTCCTCGAGCTTCACCTCGACGCGCGGGCGGCGCGCGGGCAGCCCGCTCGTGTCGGGCAGCGCAATCGCGGGCTTCACCTCGATCCGCACCGAGTAGCGGAACTCCGCGCCGTCGACGGGGTGCGGCGCCTCGACCGCGGGCTCCGCGACCGGCGCGAGCCCATGGCGCTCGAGCGCCTCGGGGAGGGTCTCCGCGACCAGCGCCTCCTCGAGCTGCTCGGCGACCGAGGCGCCGTAGAGCCGCTCCAGGACGCTGCGCGGGACCTTGCCGGGCCGGAAGCCCCGCACCTTGGCCCCGCGCGCGAGGTCGCGGTAGGCGCGCTCGAAGGCGCGCCGCACGCGCGCGGGGGCGACGGCCACCTCGAGACGGCGCGCGATCGGCCCCTCCTCGCGGACCTCGATCTCGATGTCGGGGCTCTCTGCGCTCATCAGCGTGGGTCTCGCGGCTCGCTGGGTGCCCGGAGCGAGACTCGAACTCGCACGTCCCGTGGGACCCAAGATCCTAAATCTTGTGCGTCTGCCAGTTCCGCCATCCGGGCGAAGCTGCGAGCGTAGCGAGCAGCCCAGAAATCGCTTGACCCCGGCGTCTGGATCGATTATTCCAAGTTTGGAACAGTGATTACTCAATGCTCGTCCCCGAAGGTCGGGCCCCGCCGGCCCCGGACGCGAGCGCCCGGGGCCACGTGCAAGCGAGCGCAGCGAGCCGCAGGCGAGCGGAGCAAGATCGGGAAGACCATCGATCTCGAAGTAGATCCCGAGGAGGGCCACGCACATGAAGCACGGCTTCCGCGTCATGGACTCGGACATGCACGTCGTCGAGCCGGCGGATCTCTGGCAGCGCTATCTCGAGCCGCGCTGGCGCGAGCAGGCACCCGTCGGGTCGACGCTCGGGCCGCGCGACATCAGCGTGCTCGTCGCGGGCGCGCCGCCGAACCGCGCCGGCACCGCCACGGAGAAGTGGAACCGTGCGCTCGCGGCGCACATGGGCCCGCGCGAGCAGGACTACGCCTTCGCCGCCCGGCGCGGCTGGGACGGCGTCTCGCAGCTCGAGGCGATGGACCGCGAGGGCATCGACGTCGCCGTGCTCTTCCCCTCGCGCGGCCTCTTCGTGCTGGGCTTCGACAGCGCCGAGGTCGCGGGCAAGGAGGGCCTCGACCCCGAGTTCGCCGCGGCGCTGGCGCGCGCCTACAACGAGTGGCTGCACGAGCTCTGCGCGCCCGACCGCCAGCGCCTGCTCGCGGCCGCGATGGTCGCGCCCCACGACGTCGGCTCGGCGGTCGCCGAGACGCGGCGCTGCGTCACCGAGCTCGGCATGAAGGCGATCTTCCTGCTGCCGGGCTGGGTCGGCGGGCGCCCCTGGCACCACCCCGACTACGACCCGCTCTGGGGCGAGTGCGAGCGCCTCGGCATCCCCGCCGTCTTCCACGGCGGCGGCCCCGACCACCTGCCGAACGACTTCGGCGTGGGCTTCCGCGAGTCGCTGATGATGTGGCACACCTTCTCGCACTGCCTCGGCCCGATGTCCGCCTTCGTGAGCCTCGCGGGCGGCGGCGTCTTCGACCGCTTCCCGCGCCTGCGCGTGGGGCTGCTCGAGGCGAACTGCTCCTGGGCGCCGTGGCTCGTCCACCGCCTCGAGGACCAGTACGAGGACTACGTCGGCCGCCACGAGATCTCGCTCGCGCGCGACCCGCAGCAGGTCTTCCGCGAGAACTGCTTCGTCTCGATCGAGGCCGACGAGAAGCCGGCGCGGCACTACGTCGCCGAGTTCGGCGACCGCAACGTCGCCTTCTCGACCGACTATCCGCACCCCGACTCGAAGTTCCCGCTCGCGGTCGAGCGCTTCCTCACGCTGCCGCTCCCCGACGAGACCAAGCGGCGCATCCTCTGGGACAACTGCGCGCGCCTCTACGGGATCGACGCCTAGTGGCGCAGCGGCGCGGGACGCAGGCCGCGCGCGAGGCGCGCAGCGAGGTCTACCGCCGGCTCGCGATCGAGGCCGGCGAGGCGGTCTTCGCCGAGCGCGGCTTCGACGCGGCGAAGATGCAGGACGTGGCGGAGGAGGCCGGCGTCTCGCTCGGCACGCTCTACCGAGCCTTCCCCGGCAAGTGGGAGCTCTACCGCGCGATCCACTCGCTGCGCGGCGAGGAGCTGCTCGCGCGCTGCCAGGCCGCCCAGGACCCCGCCGCCTCGCCGCGCGAGAACCTGCTCGCCTACGTCTCGGCCTACGTCGAGTACCTCGCCGCGCACCCGCCCTACCTGCGCATGCACCTCGCCGAGTCGAACGCCTGGGGCTTCGGGCGCCGCTTCGCGAGCCGCGTGCAGGCGGAGGCCTGGGAGCGCGGCCACGCCGCCGAGGTCGAGCTCTTCCGCGAGGGGATCCGCCGCGGCCTCTTCGTCGACCGCGACCCGTCGCTGCTCGTGCGCATGATGGCGGCCGCGCAGCAGGTACAGCTCGCCCACTGGGTCGAGCGCGGGATGCCGGGCGGGCCCGCGCGCCTCGTCGCGGAGGTGCGCGACCACGTCCTGCGCGCCTTCTGCCGCGAGCCGCGCGCGCCGCAGCGGCCGAAGCCGGGCGCCGGGGCGTGAAGCTCGCCTTCGCCGTCGCGAACGCGGCGCCGGCGGATATGCTGGCGCGCGTGGTCTCGCTCCTCGGCGACCTTCCCGACGCCGCACGCCTCGCCGTGAGCCGCGCCGACGCGAGCCGGGAGACGCCGGCCTTCCAGGCGCTGGTCGAGGTCTGGGGCGCCGGGCCCGCCGCAGCGCGCGCCGCCCTCGGCGCCGAGCTGCGCGCGGGCTGGCTGCGCGGCTTCGCGCTCGACGCGGCCGAGCCGGTCCCCCTGCCCCGCCCGGCGCCCGGCGCGCCCGCAGCGGGCGTGCGGATCCTCACGCTGTGCCGGCGCCGCGCGGGGCTCGCGCGCGCGGAGTTCGCGCGGATCTGGCGCGAGGAGCACGCGCGCGTCGCGCTCGCCTTCACGGTCGCGCCGCGCGGCTACGCGCAGGACGTCGTGCTCGAGAGCCTGGCACCTCCCGACGACGTCGACGGGATCGCCTGCCTGCACTTCGTCTCGTACGCGGAGTTCGACGCGCGCTACCGCGAGCACCCCGAGGAGGCGGCGCGGGGCCTCGCCGACGCCGGGCGCTGCATCGACCTCGCGCGCTCCGAGAGCGCGTTCGCCATCGAGACGCTGTACCGCGAGGCGCGCTCCGGCGCGGCGCCGGGCGCGGGACGGCGCGCGCCGGGGAGGACGCCGTGAGCGAGGACGAGATCGCCCCGCTGCGGAGCGGGAAGGCCTGGGCGGAGTTCTGCGACGCGATCCGGCGCGCCGGCGACGTCGTGCTGCGCGAGGCCTCGCCGCGCGACCCGCTCGACGTCGCCGAGGGCTACCGCTACGTCGCGCGCATCCTGCGCCTCGCGCTCGAGCAGCAGCTCGAGAACAGCGACGCGCTCGTTCCGCGCTTCCAGCGCGGGCTCTCCGAGACGATCAAGCTCGGCAACGACAACCCCGACCAGGTGCCGCTGCTCGCCGCGCTCGACGGGCGCCACGAGTACCGCATCCGCGGCCGGCGCGGGACGGTCGCGTACCTCTCCTTCGGCACCTACCTCGGCGGCGACTACGGCCGCAGCGGCCGCTCGGGCTGCAGCGGCTCGCTCGACGCGGCGGACCTCGCCGTCGAGGCCGATGGGCGCTTCGAGATCGCCGTCGCCTGCGAGCGACGCCCCGGCAACTGGCTGCCGATGGAGCCCGACACGAACCAGCTGATCGTGCGCCAGACGCGGCTTCGCCCCTCCGAGACCCTCGCCGAGCTCGCGATCGAGCGCCTCGGCGCGCAGGGCCCCCCGCGCCCGCTCGACGCGGCCGAGCTCCAACGCCGCCTCGCCGCCGCGGCGCGCTACGTGCACGGCAGCGTGAACGTCTTCGCCGACTGGGCCGAGGCCTTCGCCGCGCACCCGAACGAGCTGCGCCCGCTCGACGAGGCGGTGAAGCTCGGCGCGCACGGCGACCCGCGCATCCACTACCTGAACGGCTACTGGACGCTCGGCCCCGACGAGGCGCTGCTGCTCGAGTTCACCCCGCCCGCCTGCGACTACTGGAGCTTCCAGCTGAACAACTACTGGCTCGAGTCGCTCGACTACCGCTACCACCGGATCGCGCTGAACAAGGCCTCGGCCGCGCCCGAGCCCGACGGCTCGGTGCGGATCGCCGTCGCGCACGCGGACCCCGGGCTCCCGAACTGGATCGAGACCGCCGGGCATCGCCACGGGACGATGGTGCTCCGCTTCATCAACGCGGCCGAGCACCCGCGGCCGCGCTGCCGCGCGCTCGCCTTCGACGCGCTGCGCCGCGGCTAGCGCGCGCACCCGGTGGAGTTCTTCCACTCGCTCTCGCAGGCGCCGACCGAGGAGGTCGTCGAGCTCGCGCGCCTCGCGGAGGAGCTCGGCTTCGCCGGCGTGACGCTCTCCGACCACCTCGCGCGGCCCGCCGCCGTCGCGTCGCGCTACCCGTACTCGCCGGACGGCGCGATGCCGGCGGGCCGCGACGTCCCCTACCCCGACCCGTGGGTGCTGGTCGGCGCGCTCGCCCAGGTGACGACGCGGCTGCGCTTCCTGAGCTCCGTCTACGTGCTGCCGCTGCGCAACCCCTTCCACGCCGCGAAGGCGATCGCGACCGCCTGCGTGCTCTCGTCGGCGCGCGTGATGCTCGGCGTCGGCGTCGGCTGGATGCGCGAGGAGTTCGCGCTCGCCGGCGAGCGCTTCGAGGACCGCGGCGCGCGCACGGACGAGATGCTCGAGCTGCTGCGCGCGCTCTGGAGCGGTCGCGACGTCGAGCCCCGCGGCCGCTTCTACGCGGCTCCGCCGCTGCGCATGCTCCCGGCGCCGCCGCGGATGCCCCCGATCCTCGTCGGCGGCCACGGCGACGCGGCGCTGCGCCGCGCCGCGCGCCACGACGGCTGGGTCGGCGTGCACTACGAGGCGCGCGAGGTGCCGGCGCTGCTCGGCCGCCTCCGCGCCGCGCGCGAGCGCGCGGGCGATCCCGAGCGCCCGTTCGAGATCGTGCTGGCCCTCGCCGGCGCCCTCGACGCCGCGGCCGTCGCCGCGCTCGAGGCGCAGGGCGTGACGGCCCTGGTCCATCCGCCCGCGCCGCGGCGCGACCGGCCCCCGAGCCTCGGCGAGCGCCGCCGCCACCTCGAGGACTTCGCGCGGCGCCACCTCGCGCGCGCGGGCGCCTGAGCCCACGCGGTGGGCGCCTACGACTTCGCGACCTGGCGGCGGCTCGGGCGCCTCGTGCTCGCCGATCCGAGCCGCGGCCGGCGCAAGCTCTTCGTCTGCGGCCTCTACCTCGCGCTCTCGGCGCTCGCGGCCTTCACCGCGCTCTGCCTCGCGCTCGACCGCCTGCTCTTCCCGGGCTTCCGCCGCGTCGAGCCGCGCGGCGCGATCTTCATCCTCGGCAACGGGCGCAGCGGCACGACCCACCTGCACCGCCTGCTCACCGCCGACCGCGAGCGCTTCAGCTTCTTCCAGACCTGGGAGCTCGTGCTCCCCTCGATCGCGGCGCGCAAGCTCGTGTACGCCCTCGCGTGGCTCGACCGCGCGCTGCTGCGCGGCGCCGTGGCGCGCGCGCTGCAGCGGCGCGAGGACGCGGCGCTCGGCGAGGTGCGCCGACTGCACGACTGGCAGTCGACCGGCTCCGAGGAGGACGACTTCCTCTTCTTCCACAACCTCTCGAGCGTCTCGCTCACCTGGCCCTTCCCCTACCCCGAGCTCGCCGACCTCTTCTTCACCGATCGCCTGCCCGGGCCGCGCCGCCGCGAGCTCGTCGGCTTCTACCGGCGCCTCGTACAGCGCCAGCTCCACCTCCACGGCGCCGGGCGCACCCACTGCGCGAAGAGCCCCCAGTTCACGCTCAAGATGCGGAGCCTCTGCGAGGTCTTCCCCGACGCGCGCTTCGTCGTGATGCTGCGCCACCCCTACGAGACGATCCCGAGCCTCGTCGACCTGATGAGCTGGTACTGGAAACGCATGGGTGCGACGCCGGAGCAGGTCGACGGCTCGGCCGAGGTGCTGCGCGAGGCGATGATCGCCCAGTACCGCTACGCGGCCGAGGTCGTCGACGAGCTCCCGCCCGAGCGCTTCGCGCTGGTGCGCTTCGAGGACCTGCTCGCCGATCCGCGCGCCGTCGTCGAGGAGCTCTACGCGCGCTTCGGCCTCCCGCTCACCCTCGCGTACACCGCCTACCTCGAAGGCGAGCGCGAGCACGCCCGCGGCTTCCGGAGCGTCCACGAGTACGACCTCGCCAACGCCGCGCTCCGCGCGCGCCTGCAGGCCGAGCTCGGCGACCTCTTCGACCGCTTCGGCTGGCCGCGCTAGCCGCGCCAGCGTCGGGACGGGGCGGCCGGCCTTGAAAGCCGCCGCGTTGCGCCGTAGCCTCCACCTGGCTGGGCGCGTAGCTCAATTGGCAGAGCAAGGGACTCTTAATCCCTAGGTTGAAGGTTCGATTCCTTCCGCGCTCACCAGCTTCACCCTTCCCGCTCCGACCCGCTCGCGCCGTAGCCGCCGCCGCCCGGCGTCTCGATGCGCAGGCGATCGCCCGCGAGAACGCGCAGGCTCGCGTGCCCGGGGAGCTCCTCGACGCGGCCGTCGCGCCGCTCGAGCGCGTTGCGGCCCCGCGCGCCGGGGAGGCCGCCGGCGAGGCCGAAGGGCGCGACCACGCGCCGCTCGCAGAGCAGCGACACCTGCGCCGGGGCGAGGAACTCGAGCCGGCGCACGAGCCCGTCGCCGCCGCGCCGGCGGCCCGCCCCGCCGGAGCCGCCGCGCAAGCTGAACTCGAGCACGCGCACCGGGTGGCGGCACTCGAGCACCTCGGCGTCGGTGATGCGCGTGTTGGTCATGTGCACGTGGACGCCCGAGGCCCCCTCGAAGTCGGGGCCCGCGCCGGCGCCGCCGCCGATCGTCTCGTAGTAGCCGAAGCGCTCGTCGCCGAAGGCGAGGTTGTTCATCGTGCCCTGGCTCGCCGCGGCGAGGCCGAGCGCGCCGAGCAGCACGTCGACGATGCGCTGCGAGGTCTCGACGTTGCCGCCGACCACCGCCGCGCCGGGCGGCGGGTCGAGGAGCGAGCCCTTGGGCACGCGGATCTCGACCGGGTCGAGGCAGCCGCCGTTCAGCGGGATGCGCTCCGCGACGAGCGCGCGCAGCACGTAGATCACCGCCGCCTGCACCACCGCGCGCGGCGCGTTCAGGTTTCCCGGATGGACGCCGCCCGTGCCGGCGAAGTCGATCCGCATGCGCGGGCCCGCGACCTCCACGCGAACGCAGATCGGCGTGCCGTCGTCCATGCGGTCCTGGAAGGCGTGCACGCCGGGCGCGAGCCGCGCGATCTCGCGCGCGACCTTCGCGGCGCTGGCCTGCTGGAGCTGGCGCATCGTCGCGGCGACGAGCTCCGGCCCGTGCTCAAGGACCAGGCCCTCGAGCAGCGCCTCGCCGGCGCGGTTCGCCGCGACCATCGCCTCGAGCTCGGCCAGGTTGTCGGAGGGGCTGCGCGCCGGCCAGGGTCCCGCTTCGAGGAGCGCGCGCACCCGCTGCTCCTCGAAGCGCCCGGCGCGCACGATCGGAAGCGGCGGGATCAGCACGCCCTCCTCGGCGAGCGTGCGCGAGTCGGCCGGCATCGAGCCCGGCGTCTT